>Ga0326597_10000498_pt1 | contig 69921 bp, 65 predicted proteins | sample RVTome_12_FD_203789 | JGI IMG/M metagenome (GOLD analysis project Ga0326597, IMG submission 203789) | Soil microbial communities from uranium-contaminated site in the Upper Colorado River Basin, Wyoming, United States - RVT100D185 | ecosystem: Environmental > Terrestrial > Soil > Contaminated >...
ATAATCGCTGGGCTTGGTTCCTGCTTGTGTTCGCCGCCAGGAGTTCCGTATCGCTGATAGTGAACGATTCTCCCAATGCTCGCCTTAATGGCTGTTGGTGTTGATCCGCCTGTTTCGTTTTGTGTTTCTGTTGTCATATCCATCTCTCCTTCGGTTATCCGGCCTCCGCCGGGGTTAGTTAAAAAACTTGTCGGCAATCTTAAATCCGATTCCAAAGAACACGCCGATGAAAAAGTAATTTAGCGCCGCAACAAACAATCCGGCTAAAGCTCCTCTCCAGAATCCGCTGGTTTCAGCGACTGCTATCTCGAAATTTTCTCCTAGCTTGCTCATCTACTCCTCCAAAACTTCGGCATAGCCGGGGTTAGTTAAAGAACCTTGCAAAGACGTCGTTTCCGTATTGCCCATCGGTCATCTTGATAATGTCTCCAACTGTTAATTTGGCAGGGATTTTCCTGGCCTCACAAAATGCCTTGGTTCCGTATTCACATGAACCCGTAATTGCTCGATACGCTTGAATCGCATCGTCGAGGCTTACCTTTGTGCTTAGCTTCCACGCTTTAAAACGTGATGTGTCGCGGTCGGAGAGTTTGTAGCGAAGCGACTTGATTGCGTCCTCTATCGTTTCTCCGTGGGCGAATTGATTGCCGCGTTGAACGAGGTAGCTGTGTTCTGTTTTTCCAACAACCTTAATCTTTAGAGAAGATACGCCATTAATTGTTTTCTCTTCCCCTGCGCGTTCGGCGAGTATGCCATCGGCGAAAACAAAGCCGTTCTTTTTAAAGCTTTCTCTAAGAAGCTCGGCGCAATGTTCTTTTGTACCGGCGACATTGTACTTTGCTTTCGGAGCACCCAGCTTCGCCTGGGAGTAGATGTAAAGATCATCACCTACGGAGGTGAGAGCATCGAGCTTCGCCTTGGAGTGGATGTAAAGATAACCACCTACGGAGGTGAGTAAGGGAGCATCGAGCTTCGCCTGGGAGTAGATGTAAAGATCACCACCTACGGAGGTGAGAGCATCGAGCTTCGCCTCTGAGTGGATGGAAAGATAACCACCTACGGAGGTGAGAGCATCGAGCTTCGCCTCTGAGTGGATGGAAAGATAACCACCTACGGAGGTGAGTGAGGGAGCATCGAGCTTCGCCTCTGAGTGGATGGAAAGATAACCACCTACGGAGGTGAGTGAGGGAGCATCGAGCTTCGCCTTGGAGTAGATGTAAAGATCACCACCTACGGAGGTGAGAGCATCGAGCTTCGCCTTGGAGTAGATGGAAAGATAACCACCTACGGAGGTGAGTGAGGGAGCATCGAGCTTCGCGCCTTTCCGTATAATCAAATTGCCTGTTACTTCAGTAATGTCTAGCGTGCATTCTTCTGTTATTTCCAAATCGCCTATGTGTTTTTTCATTTCATTCCCCTTCTACTTTGCTTAAAAGCTCTTTCTTGATTCTCTAAAGGCCCAGCGCCTTATTAATCTCCTTGGCCCTTTCTTCGAGAATAATCCCAGCGATCTCGCTAAGGTTTATTTCAAGAGCGGCGGATACTTTCTTTATCTTCCCGAGCGGGTACATGCAGAGGCCCCTCTCTGCGTTGCTTGGGAATTGGGATGATGAATAGCCCATCATATTTGCAATCTCTTGCTGTGAAAATCCGGCATCTATCCGCTTTTTTCTCATATATTTTCCAACTGTCTTAAATATCGGTTTCATATCTTTATTAGCCTTTCCGGTGGAATTTTTTTGATTGTTGTATGTCCGCCATCGCCGAACCTGACGTGGATCAGCTTCGGGCCTATTGATATCACTGTGCCGATGACTGTATTTTTATGCTTATCTCTATTGGCCCGAAAGCCCTCGTGGGCGATAGTATAGCTTACGCGGTCAGATACTTTGAACTCTTGGGGCATGTGGAATTAAATAAACCATGATAATAACCCGATCAAGTAGAATACCGCGGCTGTGATAAAAAGAGATGCCCAAATAAGCACTGGATTCATGGCTTGGCCCTGTATGAGATAAGGATTTCCTTGATCGTCACCATGTTGTTCCATCCCATCGAATCGGTGGACCCCTCCTCTAGTGTTATCGAGGTTTCGTCGCCAGGCTCTCCATATGCGGGCATGGTCCTGGCTAACCGCTCGCACTCCTTGGAATGGGCGATTTCGGCGTCGTGGTAGCTATCATATTCCTTGTGGGAGTCGTGGTCCCACTTGCCGTTATCCGATTTGTGGAATGTTCTTACAGCGTACATTATTCCCCCTTACCGTAAAGTCCGCATCGCTTTATCCACTCGTCTACCTTTTCAACAGACCCCCAGCATTGTCTCGGTGCGTGATTATAAAGAAACGAAACATAATCTTTTATTTTAGATTGATTGATTAAATCGGCTTTACCAAAAGCACCGGCAAGATCGTTAGTAAGAACTGCCATCAAAAATGAACCTGGCGGCAAGCCCCGATCTATGTACAGCCTTAGCCCATCCCGCATATGTTCTGGTATCTCGCTGAAATCGATACCTAGAGATTCACAATCAATCGGTCTTTTGTTTGCGCAGGTCATGACTTTTCCTCACTTTCTATTCCTTCGGCTTTTGCGATTGCGTTTAATGCGCTTCCGAGAGCCATAGACTGGGCTGTATTGAGCCCCTCGCATGATGGGAATGCCTTGCGAATTCGCTCAAGCGCCTTAAACATGTCGGGGGCGGCGGCGATGAGTTGGGCGTTGGCCTCGTTAAAGTCGTTGTCTTTAAGCCATACTTTCGCTATAGATTCGCCATTATGGCCGGGCGACGGGTTCCCGCGCACCATAACGTACGCGCCGTCATTGTCCTGTAGGTGCCAAGGTCCTAGTGTGTGCTTACTCATGACTATGCCGCCTTTCTTTTAACGATCACGTTTTTGTAACTAATGCGTCTGAGCAGTTTTAGTTTCTTGAGCCTTGCTAGTCCGAGTTTTTTCGCAGCTTTATCAAGACTAATGAACGCGCTCCTTCGCTTGTCCTGAATGTCCAGCGTGTACAAGTCGGTTTCCATGTTGCCGTGTTCAATGAATGCAAGGCGCATCTCTTCCTTGCGCCGCGCAATTCTTTCTAGTTGTTCTTGGAGTTCGAGGTAACAAGCGAGCATTTTTTCGGTTACGATGTAGTCTGAAAGAGCTGTTTTCTTGGCTTTCATCTTGGCCTCCCTAATATATTATTAGGGTACCATATCCATACTATATAAATCAAGTATTATATACCCATATACAAATCAACTACTTAACAGGAAACTCGGGCAACTCGTCAAACGGGGTTGGAAGCGGCTTTTTAACCCACTCCATAACCTCTTTGTATTGCGCCATGTCTAAATCCTTGGTTGATTCGGCGGCATAACGCGCCTTGATATGTTCCTTAAACTCCTCGGTCGTCTTGCCGTTACCCTTCAGGCTCGCAAACAGGGCCGCTAATTGACCCTGGGAAGGCTTGCCAGGCTTCGGAGGATTGGTTGTGGCGGGTTTTTGTGGTTCCGTTGGTACGGTGGCCTTAGTCTCGGGTTTCACTCCGCCCTCAAGCCATTTCGATATCTCCTCGCCCGTTTCTTCCGTGATGGTGAAAATCCGATCCGCAAAGATGCCGGTACGGTCTTTTGACACAGCAACGGAATGATTCATTGCGACATCAAACACAATCGAGAAGTCGTAGGTAAGCCCATCGCGCTGCACCGGGGCAAGACCCACCTTTTCGACTTTCTTTTTTCCGCCATCATCGGTTTGCGCGTATTCCATTTTGGAGCGCATCGTCGCAATAACGTGGCAGGTAGAATGCAGGAACGCGTTCTTAAGCGCCTGATCTTTCTTGTCGATCGGTCCCCAATTCGCCCAATGGTTTGAACCTGGGCGGCCATCTAGAGCCGCTTTCTGCTCAAGCAGCCCGCCCTCGCCAGCCCACGCGTGAGTGAGTGAGTCGATTATGATCGTTTCATAGCCAGCCTTTTCGGCGGCGTTGATCGCCGTTATGTATTTCTCGGTGGTGAACGGCGGGGCCATGTCCAGAACGTCGAAATCAAACTTGTCGGAGTAAAGGCTTGCCGATCCATTCTCGGTATCGATAACCGCCACTTTTCCGCCAAGCCCTTTTGCCAGCCTGAGCGCAGAGAATGTTTTCCCTGAACCCGTTGGTCCCGTAATCGCGAGCTTTAACCGCGCCGCTTTTCGCTCCGCTTTTTTAAACATGTTATTCTCCTTTGTTTGGATAGAAACGAAGCTGGAAGCCGCCCTCTAGATGTGCACCCGGAACTTCTAAACCCTTAACCAAGTCCTCTTTGATCCGCGACTTATCAACTACGGTTTCCGTAACCATCATTTTGTAATTCTCTGGAACGTCGCCATCAACTACAAGAGCCGGTGCGGTTTTGCAAAGTTTAATCCTGGTTTTGCCGCCGATTATTTCTTCTTTACCAAGCTCCAGCATGGCGAACTTTAGGCGTTCCTTTAGGGACTTCGATAGCTTCTCAAGCGAGCCACCGACCTTAGCAAACTTAGCCGCCTCTTCCTTCCAGTACTTTGAGGAAAGTTCCATACGCTTGAAAATCGCTTCATAATTTTCTGCCTTCTCTACGAGAGCCGCTTCAGAAAAATCTAGCGCCTCCTCTAGCTCGGGCGTCAACTCTCCGTTCGCCTCAATGATGGCGCGTTCTATCTGCGCCGCATGACTCACAAGTTCCATTAAGCTGCTCATTTCCGATACTCCTCCAGTTTCTCTAGTTCTTTAGCGGGTATCTTCAACACCCGCAGAATCCTCATCAACACCTCAAACGAAGGTTTTCTTTTGCCGTTACAAAGGAAGCTAAGAAAAGACGGTGCGATGCCGAGTTCGTTGGCAATGCTGTACCGCTTTCTGTCCGCGCCGATACGGTTGTTCAATAGGTCGTGAAATTTCATTGGTGCCGACTATTTACTATAAGTAAATCTAGGTGTAAACTACATTTCTTCTACTATTATTTTTATTTTACCCGCGCCTGGTGGCGTTTTTTCCCACATATACGTGGTCATACCGATATTCTTCTTTTTATCGTCCAAGATAATCCCCGCATCGCGCAACCCATCGATCGCGCTTTTGAAGCTTATCGCAAGGTTGTCAAAGTCCGGCTCAGCACTGGAATACCTAATGCAGGTAATCTTCGCCTTCTCTAATGGCTTATTCGGACGCTTACCAAACGCATTCCAGGCCACGGCTTTACGCCATTTCTTTCTTTCGGCGGCTGCGGCACGCCAATGACCGTGAGATCCGTTCGCGGTGCGTGGAAGTCCAGATAGTTCGATTTCGATTCGGTAACTCAATTAACATCCGGGTGCGACAAGTAAACACCAACCCCATCTAGCTTTTCTGTTATTTCCCAACCCATGGATTCCAAGAGTTTTCTAACGTGTGGGTGAAGATTAAGAAATCTAGCCCAACCCAGGTGGTGTTGGTTTTGGTGGCACTTTCTGCATAGGCTTGTGACGTTAGCTGGGTGGTCCGATTGCGAAATCCTGAAGCTGCGAATGTGCGCTGCATCCGATGGAACTTTCCCACACGCCACGCATGGCTTTGTTTTCAGCTCATTCCTTAGCTGGCGGTTTTTGCGGTCCTCAGATGGCATGGCCCCTACTTTAAAAGTGATCGACGCGACAAGGAATCAATTGAAACCCGCCTCTCGACAGAGATTTGCTCCGGATTACTCACGGAGTTCTATCCTTGCCGCGCCCATCAAATTTTCTAACTCATCCCGACCATAAATCATACGGTTAAATACTTTTACGAACTCTGGATCAGACGCCGGGCTCATTAACTTTAGAAAGCAGTTCAGATAATTCTTCGCTCATAAACTTTTCCACCTCTCATCGAAATCAATAACAAGCCTGGCTTTACCGCCAAAAACAAGGCCCAAGTCCTGTATGTACTGCGACATAGTTGCGTTTTCTGCTGCGAAATTTTTTATACTTAACGCCTTGTCTGTTTCGATTATTTTCAACAAGGCCTCCAACTTATCCATCTGCTCCTGGTTCATTCAGCGCACTCCTCCTTCGGAAGTTTACCGCGCAGTTCTATCATCCATCAGACCTGCTAAAACGGCGTCTGCATGCTTTATCGAATTTTCCACTATGTCACTAACTTCCCAAATGCTATTTGGGTTCTGCTGTGAGAGCATGCCCTGCATCGCCATAGCAGCAAAATATTCTCGCTTCGTTAATCCTAGTTGCGGCTCATAATTAACTTCATCTGTATATAATCCAGTAGTAGCAAATGCTGGTAATTGTCCGTTTTCCATTTTTTCTCCTTTTTGTTTATTATCACTTAATTAAGTTTAAAGAGTTTCCTCTGCGATGATTTCTTTCATCGATTTATTAAACCCCCTAGAGAGCTTCCCAATAATCGCGCCTATCTCCTGATCGGTAACCTGTTTCGCGGTTCTCCTGTCAAAACCCTCTGGCGCAAAATATTCTACCTCGTGCGTATCACCAAACTCCACAGCGTTCCACTCAGGAAATGTTCCGTATCGCTGCGCCCTTTGCCCGACAATACACGGACAGCGGAACGCACATTTGTTTCCAGACTTGAGGTGTTTTCCGTAAAGAACCCCGGACATATCGCAGTGTCGGCAATACGGCTGTGAATCCAACCATGCTTCGTACTTGCGCTTACGCTCCTCGGCGTATTTCGCAAAATATGTTTTTGAAAACTCCCTAAATTTTTCTATCGGTGGAACGTATTGGTGATTCGCAATCATCTCATCGCAGATGGCATCGAAGTCTGCGAACTCCATTCTGCCAAACTCCCGCAAGAAAACCCTTACGCGCACTTCGGGGTACTTATCAGTCCCGTAGGCACTGCGCAATTTATCAACACACTGACCGAACTCCTGAGCATTCACCTACCGACCTCCGCGTATAGTTTTTCATAATCGATTTTTTCCTTTTCTGGCTTCGCCATCATCCCGGTTTCTGCCTCAAGCCATTCCCGCCAGGGGTGCCCGGTTTTGGGGCTGCCTAGAAAAGAACTAAAATGCTTTACTATCTGTTCGGTTTTAGCGCAATGCGATGCGTATCGATCTATGGCCCTTGAAAGTTGATCATACTGTTCCTGTGTTTTGATTTGTTTCATGCACTGGATTAGCCCCTGAGGTTTGCCCTCCTTGCGGGGATACTTTTTATAAAGGGCTTCAAAGTCTAACGCGGCGCTCAACTCTTTATCCTTTTCCTTATCTTTATCCTTATCTTTATCCTTATCTTTATCCTTATCTTTATCCTTATCTTTATCCTTAGGACTTGATAAGTCCTTAAAAGCCGTTGTTTGCTCTCTTAAATGCTCTAGTTTGTGAATTAGTCTCTCTGACAGTTTCGATATTAAATTGTGGCGATCTATGAAAACGTTAACGTTGAGGTCGGTTTTCTTTGCATTACATGAGACGCAAGCCGTAGTCAGATTGTTTTCGGAGTTTTCTCCGCCAACGTTCCTCGGAACAATATGATCGATTACGAGTGTCTTAGTGTCTCCAGAAAGTCCACAATATGTGCACTTATAGAAATCTTCGGCCATTATCGAAAGTTTCTTCTTTTCCGAAAGCCTAGCCATTACTGCGGATGGCCTGGTGCTATAACCGCTCTCGACCTCTGGCTCCATGCCTAGTTTTTTGAGACGGTTTGCAACCGACACATGCACGGTATTGTTGTCGCGAAGTTGACCATATTGAAAGTCCACGAAAGAACTGATTAAGTACTTGTCGTCAGAAATTAGGTCAATCTTGCCATCAAGGGCTTGTTCCAATCCGCACTGCGTTATTTCTTCTCCGACATGAAATGAAAGTGCCTCAAAGTCAGCCGTCCACACCCCGGCATGATCACATTTATCTAGAATATAAATCCAAGCTGCTTTCATTGCTGGCTTCAATTTACGAAACCAAGCGTGATCCCATTTGTTTGTATCAGTAAACCGTTTAGCCACTATTCCCCCCGGAAATAATCAATATGAAGCCACTTTAACCTTGAGTATTTTCCCTAGTGTGGGAGTATAGAACCCAAGGTTTTGCCCAAAATCTAATTTAGTCCCCTGTTATGTTTTATTCAAGTAATCTTAACAGGGGATTGTCTTTTTCCTGGTGTGCATTGCACCAAAATAATTAACTTATTCAATCAATCGATCAATGCGAGTAGTATGGACATATGGCGGTTGATGATTTTGGATTAGAGGTCCTAAAGAAAGCTGCGGAAGAAGTAACTCCGGGCGACAAATCAGACTACTACATAAAAACAAAGATTATTTCTGGACTTGAAGATCTTGAGTCATTCGTCGATGGTCTAGAGGCATTAGCCACAACTACGAACACGCTTCTCACAACCATTCGAGATAATTCCGACCAGCTCGAAGGATACACGGATGGCATCGAGGCACTAATCGGAACAACCAATACCACTCTAGCCAGTATAGACGCGGGAATTCCGGCGACTCTAGGGCAAGCCACAAAGGCAAATTCGATGCCTGTTGTATTGGCGAGCAATCAAACGCCTCCGGATTTTGTGACCATTACTGAATATTTATTGAATGCTGGATCACCCAATATGAACGTATTGGGATCTGCTGGATCTCCGGTAACTTTCTCTCTTGCCCCAACATCCGGATTAATTTACTACGTGGAGAGCTTGGCTTTTTTTTTAAACGACTCTGGTACCCAGGATTATGATGATTTCGGTGCAATACCAGCCGCGTTAACAAACGGGGTATTGATTAGAGTAAAAAGCAAGGGGGCCACATACCTAATCGCTACTTTAAAAACAAATATAGACGTGGGGTTGGTTTTCGTTAGAAATAAACTTACAGATAGTCAAACAAACTCTGGTTTTTTTAATGACAATGATTATTTCCTTGGTGAACTATTCTTTGAAACCCCGATGATTTTACAAAACTCAACAGCAGACCAGATAGAAATTCTTATACAAGACGATCTCACCGCAATAGACAGGATTAGAGCCTTGATAAAATATAGGCTGGCATCATGATCAAGCTCGATTGGTCCGATATGAAATCATTTTTCGATACTGATCAGGTATCGATGAAATACGTCGAGAAAACCGATAAATATGTAATCTTCGGTTACGATAAAGAATTCTCCTCAATCACTACCATACAAAAAACATCACCGGCTAATTCAGATCAGTCTGATTTTGAAAACAATTATAAATCAAATGTTAATAAAACATTCCGGCATAGGATTTATACACATACTTTTACGGAAACAGGAGCCGGATCTATATTGGACTTATCCAATAATCCGATGAAAAATTTCGCAATAAAAACTACGGCAACTGGCGCGGTTGTTTCGTGGCTTGTCGCTTTACAAATAAACTTAGAAAATGACTCTAATTTTACTACTATTGCGACACACACCAATACAACGGTATCCGGGATAACCCTTTTCGTATCAAGTCCAAGCCCAGCCCTATATCTAAGAGCTAGTTGTGGCGGTCTTAATTTGGGCTTGGGAACAAATATAACAGTGAAAATATTGGGAATGGAATGATGGCATTTAGTAATGAAAATCCCGTATCTTCGATGAATAGATCGATCACTCCGCTAGGGTCCGGCGGAGTTTTTACCGGATCATTTGAAGATGTGAGCGCGTTTTCTTTCCTTACCCTAACAATCTTGTCCGATCAAAGCTCTGCAACAGACGGTTTAGAATTCCAATGGTCTACAGACGGAACGAACGTTGACCGCGTAGAAAAAACAAACCTGACAGGAAACTCATCTCAGGGTCGCGCATTTTCGATAACAATACGCGCACAATATTTCAGAATAAAATATACTAACGGATCAACAAACCAGACCCTATTCCGATTATCGACAATTTATCATTTTGCCGGTTCTGGATTAATCACTAAGCCACTCAAACAATCTGTAACCGATGAAAATTTTGCCCAATTAGTACAGGCCCCAATGATGGCCAGAAATTCCGATGGCACGTTTTCCAATTTGCGATATCTGGCATCTAAAAAAGGTTTTGCATTCACCTCGGCACAGACCGACACAGTGATATGGACTCCTGCTAGCGGTAAAAAGATTGTGATTACTGGATATGTAATAACAGCATCCGGCAGCACCGACGCCGATATACAGGTGTTTTTCGGGACAAATTCAGCGGATAACTGGATCTATAACGGGAGAGCGGATGTCAGCATAAATGCGCCGATTGTCATCCCCATGTCTATATCGCCTCCGACTGCAGGGGCAATTGATGAATCTCTGAAGCTTACAACCAACGCCGCTCTAATAGTCTCCGGGATAATATTCGGTTATGAGGAATAAATAATGGCCGATAGAATTTTAGAAAACGACCTAAAAAGCTTCCTTTCTGGTAAGAAATTTTTCGCCAATATCGATTGCGTAATACAACCGAATTCCGACAAGGTAATCCTATTCAGGAATCAATCGGCAAACGGAAAAAGAGTATTCCTAGATAAAATATATATTCAGCCGATAACCAACCCAAATGATCTTTTCGACATAAAGATTTATCTAAACCCAACCGTTACATCGCCTGGAAATGTGGTGCCGATTCGTCCGCACGTATTAAAAAATACTCCACCATCTTCTGAAATGGACTGTTTCCAGGATCCAACACTAGCCCAAGATGGTGTGTATGCGCTCAGGGTCATTAACGACAATATCAAAGGCGTAATTGTTCATTCGGGTAAATCGTTTTTGATAAAAATAAGACACAACGCATCGGTAGAAGAAACCGCTGGGTTTTTCTTGAGCTGGGCTGAGATTTAAAAACTATTTCTTTGCCTCATCGATTACACGCTGCAATGTGTCGCGTAATTCATCTACATAGATTTGATATTTTTCCCACTCGCTCGGGCGCATCGCGGTAGCTTTGTCGCAGTAATCTATGGGATGCCGCAATATCGCGTCGGGGTTATCCGTCATCCCGCAGATGCACTCCAGGCGTGGTGTATCTAATGCGCAAACCTCGATTACGGGCGCCTTGGGGACCGAAACACAACCGGACATAGAAGCGGTCATTCCAAGCAACAAAGTCGCGGCTAATAGGCGTTTAGACGTTCTTGATAACATTCTTAGCGGCGTCCTCTCGCTGCTCCGGAGTATCGGCGGCTTCAGTCTTTTCGCGCACCGCCTTATTTTTCGCCTCCGACTTGGCCTCATCCTCTTGTTTCCGCCTCATCGCGGCAATCCAAGACGCCAGCTTACCCCAAAAGAAATTGAGGAAAACTGGCGCGACCATGTTTAATAGCTTGGCCAGGAAGGGCATTTACCCCTCCACGCCATCCAATTTATCAACCGCTGCCAGAGCTTTGGCCTTTAGCTGCGGCATAACGATAAGAGCGATATCATCGTATGGCGTAGGCGATAGTTTCGCGGATTCTTCAACCCATGCGAATACTTCCTCAACCACGATTTTTCCGGCCTCTTCAGCCAGGTCAAGGCCGCGGCCTTTAAGTTTTTCTACTAACGCTTTCGGATCGTATGCTTTTTCCAAAGTCGACTCCTTTTTTATAGTTATCGTATCTATTTTATTATAAATATTCTCAATGAGAAAGATAGAAGATATTTCTGGGAAGAAATTTGGAAGGCTCACGGCGATTTCTCCGATACGAGTTCGATCGAAATGGCATTGGAATTGTGTATGTGATTGTGGACAACTCACAACCGTAAATCGATCCAGCCTTGGAAGCGGGAACACAAAATCCTGCGGGTGTTACCAGAAAGAATGCGCTGAAAAAGTCGGAAAGGCTAGGCGCAAGCATGGACTTTCTAAAACGCAGGAACATACAAGCTGGCTAGCGATGATATCCAGGTGTTTAAATAAAAAAGATTCGGGATACAAAAACTACGGAGGACGCGGAATCAAGGTGTGCGATCGGTGGTTAAATTCCTTTGAGGAATTTTTATCGGACATGGGTCATGCGCCATCTCCCAAGCACTCGATAGATCGAATAGAAAATGACGGCAACTATGAGCCAGGGAATTGTCGTTGGGCGACATGGAAAGCACAGAGTAGAAATAAGCGCAGCAATAGGTTTTTAATGATAAACGGGGAAGCAAAATGCATCGCTGAATGGGCTGAAATTTACGGCATCAAATACAATATATTACATAGAAGAATTAGCCGTGGATTACCAATAGAAGAAGCTATAAAAAAATAGCCTTTACACTCCTTTGTTTACGGTATCGTTATAGTCGCAGATTTCCATAAAATCCCTGTGGCGTATTTATTAGCAAGAGATCCCGTCGCATCAATGGTTGTTCCAGCAGCAGATTGAATCGCATGAGAAAAAGCGGTATTATTTCCAGTCGTAGTAGTACTACCACCATCAAAATTTCCACCACCGCTATCAGCAACAATGGCATATGCTTCATTTGTTGAGCTGATAACCACCGTAATAGTACCAGTAAAAGAATACCCTGCCGGAACAGTATAAGGCATCGCACCAAAAGCAATAACAGTCGGAATTACCTCAGAAAAAGAAGTCCCTTCGATTTGTGATTCGATATCGTCAACCTTATCCAGAAGGTAATTGACGCTCTTACCGATGGTCTGAACCAAAAACTCCGACACGGCACTTCGATACCTTGAGGCTTCGACCGTGATGTATGTTGCTACGCTAGGAAGTAATGCCATGTGTCATGAGTACCATCTGTAAGTTTGTGTCTCGTCCGCACTAAAACCAATGAACGTGACCACATGAGTATTATTAGGAGTGAAACCAAGGTCCGTGTCAACGGTAATTGTGCTCCCGGTTATGTTAGTAACTAACACCTCATCACTCATCGTCGTGTAGTCCTCGGAATGAACCACGATAGATGCACCGACCCAGTACTCGGATGGGGTTGTAGCAGTGAAAACAGTGCCAGAAGTACCACTAGATACCTCGTCTTTAGGGCTTAAAAAACAATGCTGAATTTTAGCAAGCGCTTGGTCGTTTGGATCGGCGGAATTAGAATAAGGTGCAAGCGAAATTATATCCCCCGGTGCGGGCGTAAACCCTAATGCGGGCGCGACCGTTAATTTAAATTGGTCCGAAGCATCGATATCCGTAAGCACCGCCTCGGCATAATAGGAATAACTGGGCGAATTAATAATTACGTTTAGCCCGATGTAGTCCTCCCACTTCCTAAATTCTTGCCCAGGAAATAAGGCTCCAAAACTCTCTGTTTCAATTCTAAATTGTGTTTGAGATATTCCAGAATCGATCTCAGAGCTTGGGGAAATAACCCCGAACCTGTCCGTAAACTCAACACCCAAACCATTGATAATCGTAAGCGAAGTTTGTGCGGTCTTAAGGTCAGTGGATTTTTCCAAAATTTCCCACAACTGGAGCGGCAATCCCCTCTGACCAGTAGATAAATCAGGAAACTGTAGAACCCCCTGGTCATCTAGAATAATGATATCCCCGGCCTCTAATAGTGCCCCGACCTGCCAATTAACTTTGAAAGTAATGGTCTGTGCGGCGAATGCATATCTTTCAAAAAGCCTTCTAGTGATTCTCTCGATCAATGCCACAGCATTATTAGCTGTTCGCATCCCCTTAGATTCGATCTGCAAATACTCTTTATAGGGGATCTGGTTAAGTGAATCAGAATCGATATACTTCTCGTATTTTACAAACGAATCCTCGATAGCGTCATGGTCATATGAGAAATCGACACGGTTATAGAACCGCCGATTGTTTACAGCTCGCTCTAAAATTGCCTTATCCGCATCAATCACGTTATCAGTGTTTAATGTAAGAACGCTTGATAAGGGAAGCGGTGGTGCCGTGATAACCACCGAACATTTCCCCTGCCTAGTAAGCGAGAAACCACCCACAGGCAAATAAAGCTCTTTCTCTATAAATTCTTTACCTGAATCCGACTCATCGGTGACGGTAAAAGTAAGCGTTGCGACTTCATCAATAACGAACTGATCCGCAGTGTCTTTGTGACGCCTAACGTCCACATCATACATCTGCATCTTGAGGCCGCACTCTTCAGGGTAAACGTCATACTGCGACCTGAAAGACGCTACAGCCGCCGAATCCGATTCCTCCACCAATGCAGCACCCGCCACCACAATTCCGCGATTTTCAGCACCAGCAACACTAAAAAAGGAGAGAATCTGTCTCTCAGTGAAATTATTCGCTCCATTTGACGCACCTGACGTTGTGACAAAATCACCCTCCTCGATCCCATATTCATCCTTTACGTCGACTCCGAAAATAATCCCGTTATCAATAAGAGGATTTCCAGAGTCTCCGGTGTTTTCAAAATGCTTTACATCAACCGCTGTCTCAGAAGGAGTCCCGGCCCACCCAGAGAGCATGAGCTTTAAAGCGACCCTCAGTGCGTTACCCTCGAAATAGAAAACAGGGGTTACTTCCGCTTCCGAGCTATGCGCCGATGCGACCGATCCCAGTGCGCCCCTAGTAACCGAAGTGAAATCCGTAGCGCCAGGATTGGCGGTATAAGTAATAATCTCATCATCGATTTTTATCCCTACTTGATGCCCGACCTCGGGAGATCCGCTACCAGGGGCATTAATTAATTGGAAAAATCCGTCTGTGGAAACAACCGGAATTGTGGTTACTGAATTATTTATCCCGCTTGTCAGCGTGGTTTGTGATTTCTCGAATAGCTTCTGCCTTCTGAGCAGGTTCGGGTCAGAAGTCTTAAGCGTAACAAGTCCCGGCTCGTACCTAACTCCAGAGACAATTCCTCGATAAATACGAATGAATTCGGCTTGGAACCCGGTATTTTCAAACCCAATGAACAATTCAACGCGCTTTAAAAGTATTTCGTCTAGCGTAATCCCAGGAGAAATCAGCTCCAGCATCTCGCTGTTTATATCCGTGAGATTGAAGTCCATAAGGGAAACAGACGCCTTCCCCTCCCACGGCTCTACCTTCTGACTGAGAATCAATCCGCCCTTATCGAGGTTTAAATATGGCTTTTGTTTGGTTGGATCAGCGGCACCACTAGAAAGCCCCCCAAACGGTATTAGGCCTCCATAAACGACCGGATCGCCATCGAATGACATTCCGTATTCGAGGCCGGGCATACCGTAGTAGATGCGCTCGTTTATTGTTCCCGATCCAATGATGTAAGAAAGTCCACGAATCTTTAGAACGTAAACAAGCGGTTTCGCAGTAGAGTCATTTAAAAGGTCGTATGCGAGTGGCGCGTTGATGGTCATGATCTAATCGCCGCCACAATCCACGATACCGCGCTAGACACCATTATGCCTAGCACCCCAAGAATCCACCAAGCTCCGCGAGCATTGGCTTCCATGCGATTCACCTTGTCGCGGGTTTCGTAGAATCTACCGTTGTGACTAGATTGCTCGTCAAGGCGCTCAAGCACCCGGTCTAGCTTCTCTTCAACCCTGGCTAATGCTACTTCTTGGCTCATTCCCTTCCTCTTTCGCGTCCATAAAAGCGTTACTGCACTGGTACTTCAAACTCGAAAAACATTTCGGTGGTACTCCCAACTATGGTGCTGCCAAAAACAGGCACTAGCGGGTTGGCTACGCTTATGGCATTCGCCAAGTAAACCACAGTATCGCTTGTCCCTGTGGCGCTTACGATATGCCCGTATTGGTTAGCCCCGTTGAACGTCCATTTACCCAACGGTGGTCCCGCTTGGGCTTCCGTGTTCGCTTTTAATGTTTTAGCCGCACTAACTGTATATGAACCGGGCAAAGAAATAGTAACGTAAGAACCAGCCACCGTTCCTGTCGTCAAGGTTCCGCGTATCTTTATGTGGTCGCCGAACTCTTTATAAAAGAAAGAAACTCCCGTGGGCGTTCCCACGCCAGCGCCGATAGTCGGCGTGTACGCAGTCCACTTAGGAAACACAGCAGCGTTGCCCGTGACCCAGCCGGAGATTGGCACTTGGAAATTAAAGGACATGTTCCCGCCACTGACTACGAGCGCGTTTCCGTTAGCTATTTCAAAAACTCCTGCCCCCGATGCTCGCCAAATGCCAAAAACCTTATCCGTTGACGCATCATCAAAGATTAGTGCGCCGCCGTTTGCTCCGCTAAAAATGTTCTCCGTTCCGGTGGTGGACGGTTGGTGCATCTTGCCGACGATTTGCATATTTAGAATCGTACCAAACTTAGCGGAGTCAATGGTTCTTCCGCCGCCTAGATTTATAGCGAACGCAGCCGCTACGGGAGTCCCCGCAGTGAACGTGCCCCGAACCATAAGCATGTCGCCAACTTGCTTGCTCCAAAAACTCTTGTTGGTAATCGTGCCGACGTTTTCAACTGTGATCGCATCATCTAAAGCCCAATCCGTATCATTGCTCGCCACCACCGCAGTGACGCCGAGATTTGCGAAGTTATGGTTAGAGGTTGTGGCGTAAACCTGCGTCGTGAGTAGCAGTGCTGCGAGTATGCTGAATAGTTTTTTCATAATCTATTTCCTTATCTTGGGCATGTACAAATTCCGCTTCCACCAACAGCTATTGCAGAACCAGTGGTAGTAGCCGCACCTTGAATTATAAAGCTGGTCGTTGATGTTATCCCCGAATCCTGCCGAAGAATCGCATTGGTATCTCCGTACATGGAGAGTGTGCAAACAGGCGGAGATGAACATCGTCCAGAAGTTATCGTAACCGTGGCTCGCCCTGCTGTTGCTCCATTAATTATGCTCGTTATCGTGTCTGTGTTACCGTCGTTGTCCCATTGTCTATAGATGGTGCAAGTTGTATTCGTTGCACAGGCAGATGGGTCAGACGCAGCCCCGTAAGAAAACCCAAATACTCTGGTCGCATTCCCCACAGACCCTTGCGACTCAATCACAACACCAGCGCGGTCGATAACGTCAACTGCCGTAGTGGAAACTGCGGTGAAGAGGGGCTTAAATATCTGCCCCGCAGCCGTAGGTGCCGTTGCTGTGTACCCTCCCGCTACTGTAGGAGAGAGGAAGTAAGTCGTGCCATCCGTAAGCCCGGAAAGCCCCGTCACGCGACCGATCTTGGTGTACACGAAGTTATCAGCGTCGGTATCCTCTGACACCATACCCATTACTTCGGAAGTAGAGTCAGCATCGGCAAGGGCTAGTTCAAACGTGCCGCCGGAATCGCGATAGACGATATCGCCCACATCGAAGCCGTGAGTGGTTTGGTTTACAGCTATCGCAACGGACTCGCCTGAACCACCGCCGCCAGACCCTAGGCCAGACTCCGTTCCGTTCTCATCCTGGGCGTAGCAGGTACTATCGTCCTTACAATACAAGCGAATAAACCCTGCATCCGGGGCCGCGGGAGCAGATGAATACTTCTCAAAATCAATCGCGCTGATCTTCGTCGTACTGTTCGCGCTACGGCGCATCAATGTGCTTGCCGTGTTGTCTTCAGTTCCAGACGCGGAACCTACCTCGGATTCAGCCGCCGTGGAGTCAAGGATGTACAGCTTGTTATCTGACTTTGAATACAACCGAACCTTACCCGCTGCGGGAGTCGTGGGAGGGGTGGACTGGTGCCTTTGAAGGAGAACGTCAACATCACGCTCAGTATAACTTGCTCCGAAAGCTATGTGATCCGCAAACATCGCGATGGCGAATATCCCGAACCAGAAGATCATAATTTTTATTAAGTAAGTCCTAAGCATAATCAGTGACTCCTAAAAATTTCTTGCCACACCGAGCCAGACCACATCGCGGCCCACACTTTCCCGTCGCCAAGCTCACATGGTCCATTTGAACCGAGCCCAGTACCGTCTTCAAGCAAAACATAATCCGTATCGTCGGTTCCGATAAGAACAAGTATCTGCCCGACACTAGAACCAGCAGCTATTTGTGGATTCGCGGTGATATCAATCGGAGCAGCATCTCCAACGATGAATTTTGCCGTGATTACACGTGTACTGGAAAAAGAAATTCCACCCCCGACGGTAATCGCCGCTGGTGCCCCCTCACTGTCATCCACCTGGACGATGGCACCAAACAAACCAGAAAGCGACGTTGCAGCAATAACACCGCCCTCTCCCGCGGTTCCATCATGTGTGTGTCCGGTGTCTTTGTCGAACTTCTCGGAAATAGCCTCAACGCGCACTGTCACTGTGTCATTTGCGGAAACAAACCCTTCGTTAGCGGTCCATGTAGGAGTTGAATCGAACACCGCATTCAGGGCTTTTCCAATGTAAGCGGCAATCGAGTTATGCTCTCGTTGAATGTTCGTAACCGATGCGCCGGAAGCAGCATCCGCATTGTCTAGGGTGAGAACCCCCGTAGCCGTATCATCGACTGTGGAATCCAAGAAAGCGGCATTCGTTACCGCCGCGTTTACTGATTGTCCATCACTTACTCCCACGGATTACCCTGCCTTTCCTAAACTCATGATTGCTCCCTGAACGTATAAACAGGGGTTTCAAAGTAATCATAAAAGCTCGGTGTCATCCGGTTTAGCTCCACCGGAGTCCTTAGATTTAAAGGTACACCAATCGACACCACGCTAGGCTCAGTCACCTTGCCTAGAAATTCTATCGGGCCACCCCTAAGCAACCAAATATGCAGCGCCTGGAATGAGTCGAATTCGGAAGAATCTTCCTCAATCCATTTTATGCGGAATTGGAAGTTACGGAAAGTCTGAAACGACACGGTTTCAATCCTTCCACCCGTGGAATCATTCACGGCACGACGAGCGTCGTGGATCGTCCCTAACGGCTGATAATCCTGCGGAGGATACGTTGGCACAAGAACCGTACCCACAGAGCTAGAACCCGTGTAAGTCGTCGCCCCGGTCTTATCCGTGGCCGTGAACCCCATCAGAGCGGCAGAGGTAGAACCCGCGCGCGTACCAGTAGCAAAAAGAAGCGAAAGGAACGCACCAGAGGTAGCGATCGTCATCCTGTTCTGTGTCCCGCCAGATATATCGCGGTCAATCGTAACCGTGTAAGTATTCGATGGATCCGCAAGCGTCATCGCCCTGGCAATCTCTGTTTTTAGAGAGTTAGGCGAATACAAACCCACACGAAGCGTAGCCTGTAGCTCAGATCCACCGCCGGAAATTTTGAAATCTATGGAACGGTTGTTTGCCGTAACCTCAACCCCGTATGTAATTGCGCATTTAACGTACTCGCCCATTACCTTCTATTTCCCCTCTGAATCGTGAAGTCCTGAGCATCGCTAGAGCTTCTTACTGCCTCAACGATAGCTAATTTTGTCTGCTCGGACTCAAAATAATTGCCTTCGATGTTGATCGTAACTTCTTTTCTGCGCTCCTGTGCGTCTGAAATTCCTGGACCACCGAATCCACCGCCGAATTCAGGACCTCCTCCGGCCCCGCCGCCACCAACACCACCACCCATTTTAGCGCCACCACCCATTGAAGAAAGAAGCCCACCCAAGGCGATCAATCCCAATCCCGCCGCCATACCAGCTGGGTTTGGACCTAATGGAGGAGCCAAGTTTGTAAGAAACATCGTCTTACCTTGAGCACTAGCCACGTCCCCAAGCATTCCAAAGAACGCAGAGCGCATGGCCTCGGCCATCGTCATCGTACCCGCACCAACGGCGGCAAAAGCTGCCATGGTTCGATTGGAAAATGCTGAAATAGCAGCGCCTCCCAATTGCCCAGAACGACGCCACGCCTGAGAAGTCCTGGCCGATTGCATCTCAGCACTAGCCGCTACTTGCTCATCGAAACTACGCGCCATCTCCATGCGCGTTTGGAGCATCATTAGGCGTTCGTTTTCATATTGACGCTCTATCATGAGCTTATTTGATTCGTGCTGATTTACTAATTCTTCTATAAGAATGTTCTGTTGCTGTATGCTCAGCAGATCATTATTCCTAACCTCTTGCTTTTTAATCGCAAGCTGTTCTTCTAATGCCGCTTGTCTTTGTGTTCTAGCTATCTCCAGCGACTCCTCATCAACGGCCAATTGCATGGCCTCCTGAGCAGATTGGAGTCTGATCTGGTTTATCTGTGCGCGAAAAGCGGCCTCATTCTTGGCCAATTGCTGCTTATTGACAATATCATCCTGCGGAGATGGACCACCAAGCGCTGCAGGAGCGGCGGGACCCATTACTTCGCCGGTTCCAAGTGATGCAAGCTCTTGTCTGAGTGCGGATAATTCTTTTTTCTTCTCTGCAATAATATTTGGATTGAATAATCTATCCCAAATACCAAGACCGTTGGTTTCCAAATCATGGATATCATTTTCAAGACCTATGATTTCATTCCGTAGAGTCGGTATTTTCGCTTTAACTTGATCTATTCCAGATCCAAAAGTTGCGACCAAACGCTCTGTGATAATATTTATTCCGCCAGCAACTCTATTTAGCCAATCAGGGAAGCCGGTGTCTGATATAATTATTCCGATCGCCTCAATCATATTATTGAGTGCAGACCCAATCCTAGAAAGAGCCTCTGCGGAATTATTAGCCCCTAATTCTATAGATGAAAAACTTTGTTTCCCTACATCAAGTGCCGCGTTTAGAATGGCTTGTGCTCTACCGACCTCATTAATTGCGTTTGCAGCAACTCCGTTTGCCGAAGCATAGGCTTTGATGGCTTGCTCGGTATCTATGGTTAATCCAAGCTGCTTTAATCCCCTTGCATCACCTCTGATAATTGCCTGAGTAGCTTTTTGGAACGCCTCCTCGGTATCTATTCCGAAGCTAACGGCTATTTTTCTAGATAATTCCAGGATTTCAGGAAGTCTTTCCGCACTCTTACCAAACCGAACTATTAATTGAGAAGCTCTAGAGAGAAGATCCGTTTGATCTATAATCCCGTCATTGGCCCGAACAATCCCATTTAAAAGCTCTGAAGAACTTATTCCCGCGCTATCGGCAAGTGACCTAAACCCGTTTTCAACTTGAGCCGCTCTCTCACCAAGTATCACCACCTCTACAGTGAGTTTTTTAATGGCCTCCGCTATCTTCTCTACGAGCTGAATGCCTTGATTTAAACCTGTCGCAAATAGTGCGAGCTTACCGCCAACGCTTCCAAACGAATCCCCTATGCCTTGTGCGGTTTTCTCTGAAGATTTATTCAGCTCGCCTAGCTGTTTCTTGATGTCCTCTAGGTCGGCTACTATCTTGACTGATATTTCATTATCATTAGCCATTAGTGCCTCAAGAGCTGTTTAAGCGCACCGAACGCAACATCGGTGCTTACGGCCTTCTGTCGCTTCTTCTCCATTTCCGCTGGAGAGCGCGAACCATCAACGTAAAACTTCATCAAGTCTTGAGTGTATTTCTTTGTCGCCTGAGAGCCGATCGCTATTCTCAGTGCCTCTACGCGGTCGCGATTCTTTAGCCTATCTATCCCTCTCATTATAACGGGTATGGCTTTAAAAGGTAAATCCAAGGCTTCGTCAATCGTGTAACTAAGCTCCCGAGAAATAAGAAGCATGTTCACTAACAAATCCGCCGGAGCCTCTAAGCCTTTGGCTTTGACTCTACCGTCTTTTTTTTTTCTAAATCCCCGCCGTAATGCTTAATAATCCAGATAACCATAGCAGACATGTCGATCATCGACATACGCTTGATTCTCCATCGCCCAAGAGATGGCATACACAGCATCAACACTTCCGTGTAAAGAGCGTCTACTGCATCCGGATTTTCACCCTTCGATGTCTCTGATTCAATCTGCTTTATGATGGCGCAAAGACGCGCGTACTCCCGCGCGGTTAAATCCTTAACTCTCCACTCCTTACCATTATAACGAATAAAGACAGGGCGGCGGCTCATTAGGTCCAAGTCCCCGATAAGCTCGCCACCCAGAGCGGATTTTCTATGCCACCAAGAAAACATTAGATGTAGTTCGCTGCCGTAGTGTCGATTGTGAAAATATCCCCCTCTGCGAAGTCCGTAGCGCCATCGGAGATTGTGAACCCGATCGAGCTATCGTCTGCAGTGAAAGGCGTGCCAACCGTTGCGATACCAAGCGAGCGTCCATCTCCACCAGTAACGTGGAATTCTCCCCCGTTAGTCGCCTCGTCCACACAAGTGAGAGTGATTGTTTCTGTAAGCGTGCTAGCATTGGCCACAACCAAACTACCAACGGTTCCGTTACCAGTATTCCCGACATCGGCCACTGCAGCATCCGCAGAAGCGTTAGTCAAACCAGTAGATGGGTCGCCTAGGAACGCATAACGAGCCTGGGCACCAGGAGTAAAGTCAGGAAGCGCGAGCATCTCAACTTCAAACCCAGTAATAACCTCTGGACCGTAAGGGATCTCAGCCGGAGACATCGACACAGCCTTCCAGAATTTTACATCCTTTGACAGGTCGGCGTCGGACTTCTCTAGCGGATGCAGCAAGAGCACTTTCGCATACGCGCTCAGCTTGTAGCCCACGTTCGATGCCACGTATAGTCCGGTAGACCCAACTTTGAACGCTGCCGGGAAAAGGTGCTTTAGGTTCGCGGCGGTAACCTCTACCAGGCGAAATTTGGCCTTAACGATATTTCCGCGATTCACTAGATCAATGATGGAATCACCGTACTGGGAAACCTTTATTTCCGAGTTCGGAGTTTCTACCGATACCGTTACATCGCCTTCTGTGGCTCCTAGATCAACTCCGTCATAGGTGACTCGCACCGGAGAGATCGAAATATTTGTGGTCGTAATTGTTGCAAAGCTCATTTTAAAACTCTCCTTAGTTTACATATAGGATACTGAAGTTCATGGTATTAACAATGAAAGAATCCTCTCCGTCTGCTGATTGTTCTATCTCCGTGTTTGTCGTCGGAAGGCAAGCAATGAGCCCAATCGCCTTATCCTGCCATGTGCGAAAGCTATCAATGATGGCCTTCTCTTTGTCGTATACAGTCGTTAACGTAGTCTTTACTTTTGTCGCATCCGCCGCGGCATACGTTCGGTGTGTAACTACAGTTCGCATGTCTCGACGCATCAAAATAAAATTGCCCTGGTTATCTCTCTCTTCTGCTTTAAGAAGAACAACGGAATAACCCTGAGTAAGATGCACCGCGCCCACATTCGTATAATCGAAAATATCTGTGTGCTCTTTATAAGTAGCACCAAGCAGTGTTGAAAGCCTTGAGAGAGCCGCCGTTTGTATGCTGGCCGCATTACTCATCGCCTAAAGAACCTCGCCTGGCTGAAGTTGGCTGTTTTCTCTGTCTCATCCAGCGTCCCATCATCGTCCTTATCTAGGGATAGGAAAAACAGTTGCTTAGCCTCTGCGGCCTTACTCCTGTACTCCTCAGCCTTCTGCGCATACATCCCGTCTTCGGTGGATTGCAGAGAGGAGAAAATATTCTCCATGACCAGGTAAGTAGACCAGCGCCGAACCTCCTCGTACTGAAGAAAATCCCATGGCTCGATGTTCTCAATCGTACCGTCACCAAGAGTAAGCTTAGCGTGCCCATCGTTCCTAATGCTCTGCACGATATCGTCCCTTGCCGATTCGTGGCGAAGAATAAATGTGCTCTCGCCGGTCATTAGATAATTCGTAACCGCAGGGTATATGCCCTTAATGTCCTGATCGTCGGAGAAAATAATGTTCATCCCCTGAACCGTAGTACCAGCCGATAGGTTCGATCCTGGGCGAATCCTAATCCAGTATTTTGTCTCGGAGTTTACGGCATTTGAAGTCCATGTCGCTTGCTCTAGGTCCCATTGAATCGCACCAGAACGAGTAAACCCCTTGGTATCATCGATCAGCCCGGCCAAAGAAGCCCATGCCGTGCCATTCCAATACTGAATTGTAAGCGTGTTAGCGGTCGTGTTAGCCGTTCCCATCTCCACATAGACCATGGGGAACTTCTTATCTCTGCCAAAATAAAGGTAATCTTCTGTCGAGTTTAGAACGCACGCAAATGCATCACGCCCAAAACTCAAAGCGTCGAAGGAAAAATTAGTGAAAACCCCGTTATCGTCATGGAATACGATCGGAAATTTCTTCTGCTTCAACATCCAAACCCCTTAGGTTATTACGCTAGGAGTATTTGTCAGGTCGCTTACTAGGCTTCCTGGAGTCGGATAATCAGAAAGCTCGACAACACCGATATTTTGACTAGGAAGTAAGATCATTTTGAACCCTCCACCGAAGTGAACCTAATGCCTTCTGTCTCGGGTAGGACAAACCAGATTGTATAGTTTTTCCCGTCCCATGTGATGCTCTTGATCTCTACTTTGAAACCAAGGGCCTCGACTCCGCTGATAATTTCTTCTCTTTTACGAGCGGAAATATAACGGAGTCGAGTCGTGGAAATCATTATAGAAGGAAGCCTTCAACAATGATCTTCGCCTTACCCGCACTGGATGGACCAACTACGTCGATTTTCACTTCTTTGCCAGAAGCAGAGTAGTATTTAACTTTTGAGCCACTTGCACCAGAATCATGCAAGTAAGCGCCTTTATCCGCTTCATTTGCACAATATGCCGCAGGAGTTCCCAAGGTAATATCGGCATTCAGACAATACCCATCGGCATCATCGTCATCGCCAACATCCAGTGAGGTCAAACCAACCACAGCCACGTCTACAATCACATACGCATTCTCAACCACCGCACCAGCGGGGATTGCGAACACATCCCGAGTAGAAATAGCCGCTGCGTTGTCGGCGCTCCGACCAGACGCATCGCCCTTACCACCATGCTCCAAGTAGAATACTTCCTGGAACTTCTGCTTCTTGAACCCACCAGCGGCGTAACCATTGATGGATGCGAGTGCTGCCACAGCAGCAATCAATACGAACGAAAGGTACTTTTTCATTTTAATCTCCTAAATTTATTAAACCCACGTTGATTCAATCAGAATTAACCGATCGTAACAACACGCAGTCCATCAAGTTGTTTCAATCCCCAAAGCACAGTCATGTTCACGCGCTCTGCTCGCTGGCCCTGAACGCCAAGGTCGAAAACCTTAACCTCTGGAGCTTGCTGCACAGCCATGCTCATGAATTGCGGATGGAACAAGTAAGCAGTGTTACCTGCTTCGGTAGTCATCTTTACGCTGAAACCCACAACCGGAGTCTGGAACTGACCAGAAACAAGTGGGGAACCCGCTGGGATGAAATCGCGGGAAACGAATCCTACGATATTGAACATATCGTTGGCTTGGGCCGCACCCAATACCATCGATCTGCCTTCCTCTGGTACGTTCTGCGCATCTAGAAGCTCTTTCGCCTCAAGAATGTCAGCCAATGCAAGAGTAGTTCCGCTATCGTAAGCAATCGCGTGATCCGGTGCAGCAGCATTCGGTACGATCGTTTCGATAATGGTCTTCTGCATCTTCTTCATGATCGAGTACGAGGCAAGATCGCGCAGAGCATTAGCGTGCTCAAGCGACTGAATCTGTGCTCGGTTAGTGATGATGTAATCCTTCACTACCTGCTTGTTGATTACAAGCTGCTGGCTAGAAACCGTTACACCATCAGCGTCCACTTGCTCGTCCTCAGCAATTTCTTGCGCCAAGTCGAATTGTGGGAACTGGGAAATGTTCACGGTATCGCCCAATGCCTTGATTTCCCCTTCGTAATCGCGAGAAATAAGATCATTAAACGGAAGCGCCGCAAGCAGCGTATCGTAAAACTTCTGACTCCATAGTTCAGGGACAATTGCACTTAGCTCAGTGCCCGCCTTCATGATTTGATTTGCCATTTATTTAACTCCTATAGGAAAAATTTAACGCCTACCCTTTTGTTTAAGATAAAGCTCCGTAAGCCTCTTTGCTTCTGCCATGTCTTTCTTTTTTTCTGCCGCGAAGATCATCTGCGGCGTTACCTCAGAAGAGTTATTTTCCGCCGCGCTGCCACCAGAATTCACATTCGGTGCCTTGGGCTGAGAAAACAAAACATCGCCGTGTTTGCGCTTTAAATCTGCGACAAACGACTCAGCTCCATGAACAAGCATCCTTCCCTGGCTCGTCATTTCTACCTCCACCCCATCGAGGGGAAGCATTTCAAGGAACTGTAAAGCGCTGGGTTTTAATCCAGCTTTTACTGCCTCTCGGTACACTTCCCCGAATTTCTTATCGTGGTACAGTGCAGTGTTAAGGCGTTCGGCTTTCTCTTCTGCTACCAGTCTTAACTCTTTTTCGCGCTCAGCCAGGGTCTTCCATTCCCCTTGTTTCTGAAGCTCTTGAGTTTCTTTTTCTGCTAAGCGTTGCTCCAATTCCTTGGCCTTCGCTTTAGCTTTTTTCATGTCGTCCAATGCGCGCTGGTGATCTTCTTCCTTGATTACTCGCGCTGGAGGTGACTGGTCGTCTTTTGGATCTCCCTTGGCACTGCCTTCAGGGGCGGGAGCACTGCTACCCTTATCTAATTCATTCATTGTGAGTCCTTTGCTAGTTTAAGTCAACTTTGGTTCTAATAAAGGCTAGCAGAGGAGTTTACTTTGACAAGAATTTTCTTACACGCTCACGGAACAGTTTAACAATGAGGCGCTGGATGCGTTCGGAAAAATACTCACCGCGCTTCGATGGAATGACTGGTCTTTGTGGCTGACCGTTCACGCCTTCGCGGTGGCCTGATTCTTTTTTCACGCTAAGGGAATCGAAGAATCCGATAGCGACATCGAATTTCTCGGCAACGCCGCGCAACTTCCATGAAAGCTTAGATAGGAAGTCACCTGATAATTTCAAATTAACCGGCCTAGGCTTCTTATCGGGGAACTTGTAATTCACGCTCTTAGGGTAGGTTTTCTTTTCTAACTGCTTCGCGTCTAGCCTGGCTTGCTTACCGGATTTGCCCTTGGCAGCGCCTTTCCTTATGGCCTGAGCCGCTTCGACACCCTTATAAGCCGGGAATCTGCCATCTCCGAGTATGGGAGAAATCCCTCTAGCAATATCTTTCTTCATTGCGTCGATCACTTCTTTTCCGAGCAACTCGCCGAACGCTTGATCGAATGCTTGCGGAGCCTTTTTTAAGAGCTTATCGAGGTTGATTTTTACCTCAGCCCTAATTATCGCCATCTTCAAACTCCGAGGCGATTTCTCTTATGCCGCTCCATATATCCCGCTTGAATGTTTCATCTTCTAATGGAATAAATCTGCGAGCCTTGGAGTCATCTGGAGATTTCCCATAAGAACCCAAATTATTCCCCTCTGCCTTATCTGCTTGATCTCCAGACACGCGCAGAACAACTTCAGATCCATCAACCACGACTTCTAACGCATCCAGCAAATCACCCGATAACTCTAGATTGGCGTAACCAACGCCGGATTGATCAGCCTTAACCCCTTTGTATTCCTTAGAAAGCGACCTCTTCCATGGCCCCCCGCTAACTGGGCTCTTGCCATCGGCTATCTTCGCAAGCACAGACTCCTTAACGAAATCGGCAATGGCTTGGCGCGCTTCGGCTCGCTTGTTACGAGGGATTTCTGCACCGATCTCTTCGAGGGGATTGAAACGGTATTCTACCTTTGCCAATTTTTATTTGACCTCTGGCTCTGTTTTTATTTTAAAAGACGACCCAGCGGTACCGATCATCTTTTCCGCAGTTTCCCGATTTATCTTAAAGGCAACCTCAATAATACTTACAGCCGAATCCCTAGGCATTGTACCAGAGGCGACGCTCTGAACCAGATCAACAACAGACGTTATCTGTGCGCCATTCAAAGACTCTTCTATTGTGACGCCAACATTGTCGCCATTCATTTGCTTTTCTTCTTTGGCTTCTTCTTCATCGGCCATTTCTTTGGGGTCGGAACTTGCTTTGTCGTCATCACTTTGTTCGCCATCTTTGTCTCCATTCATCACGCTTTCAGCCACCATTGCAGCGGTTTTAGCGGCTCTTTCCATGTTCTCTTTCGAGATTTCTAGTGCCTTCTTTTCGGCCTCTTCTTCGGTAAGGTCGGGGTTATCCATCAAGATCAGATCAACAATAGTCGATATGCCAAGCTCTTGACGCATCTTCAGCGTTTCTAACTTTTCTTTCTCGCTAATCACCGGCTTTGGATTCATGAACTTTAGATTCACTTCAGTTGTGAGTAGCTTTGATCCGCCATCGGATAGCTTCTCTTCTAACTGGCCGGTAGGTGCGTACACGTCGATCCACTTCTTTAAAATCCTCCATACCTGAGGCTCGGCATCCTTGAACAACCTCTGCTTGTCCTGAACCTCTGCGGTGCTCTCTGATTGCTCGATAAGCATAGCAATACCGGAAGGAAAGTTAGCCGCATCAAGCTTCCCCGCAACACTAGCGGGGCTGAGATTGTTAGTAGAAAGCAGTAACGCGACGTGCTGCTCGATCATCTGCATCCAGATATCAAGAGGTGGATTCGAAGAAACGAATTGAACATCGGGAACTGGATCGTCTTTCTCATACTCCATCTTAAGCGCGGTATGCGGGCCACCTTGGATATAAGTCGGAACGTTCTTTCCTTTGATAACTAATTGTCCCCACCCCTGCACGTTAGCGATGGCATTCATATCGGTAAGCAGCACGTTGATCAACACCGCGCCATCCACGAGATCGTCACCGCCACGAGCCCAGAACTGCCCGTCCTGATCCCCGGCGAAGTTAACGAACGGCAACGCCTGGATTGGATTCAGATTTCCCTCGGGGCTCTTATCAACCAGGATTTCGCCTTTGCCATTGCAGGTGAAATGGTACTTGGGAGACCAGAAAATATACTCCCTGTTCTCCTGTCCCGCGTCCTCGGGGCTATCGGCAATGGTTTGTTCCTTGCGATCTCCTTGATGGAAATTAGGAATGATGCCTTGCGTATTTCTACCGTCCGAACCCGGCTGAAAGAAGTTATCCTGCGTGCGCTGATTGCGCTCCACGAAGTCCGTGAGGATTACCACCTTCGGTTTCTCTTTGTTCTTAGGATCCTCGATCACGTCATACGCGTGTGGAGGCAAAACCTTAAGTTGCAAATCATACTGCGGCCCCTCTTCTGCGTCCTCGCACAGGTAGGGAACTATTTGGAGCATCGTGTTATGAAACAGCTCAGAGTATCGGTCTACTTTCTTCATCACCGAGTTAAGGCGAAGATGTTCGGCAAGGAAGTCCATGGCTACCTGCGATCCTTCATCCGGTACGGTTCTCACAACACCGTTTACATAGCACTGTGCTAATTTATTGATGATCTTCCGGCAGATAGAAACGTTCGTTGCGCGCTTCTCCATCTCTGCGACGGTCTCACGCTTTAACTCCCTAGCAAGTAACTCAATGGCCCACTTCTTAGTCTGGTCCTTATATACCTCGTACTTCCGGAGCTCCATATTCTTACGATCAACGTTCTCGTTACTGGAAATCTCTCGAATAACCTGCGCACGGAACGATGGGTCAAGTATCTGCTCTTCTGAAGTAAAGATAGGTTTCATCTTATGCGCTGCTCCGTGATTCTGTTTTGTGGTCTGCGGATTGGGAATTCATAGTCCACCATATCCTTGAACCCGTCCAACCAGTGTGATCGCTTGGGATCGGATTTGTCAATTAGGCTAGTCCCTTGTTTTAGTATGCACTGTTCTAAGTCGGCGATAAAGTTTTTACACTTCGGTGAGACTTCGATTCGTCCCTTTTCAAACAGATTGTTGGCGGCGTTCAAACAATCCCTTACAGATGTGATGCTGCGCTTATACCTGATATCGGTAAAGCCATGCTGCTTTAGGATGTCGATATCTGACTTACCCTTACTCTTCGTGCTTCCCGCATCCCCGGCGGGGTCGGGGAATATCGCGCACTGTCGCCACGCCTCACCTAACTTATCCTTAATCGCTTGCGCCATCTCATCGGTGTCAGAAGAGTTAAGGGCGATCTCATCAAAGGCCCTTAGCCATATCGGGCTTGCGCTACCCCTCATGTGTGTCTGTAGGTTTGGAACTCTGTGCCACAAAGTAGCCGCCATGGGGTAGAGGTTAAAGTCGAGCGAAACCCACACCGGAAGATCCGGGTTGTAAACGATCTCGGGGTTAACGTGCTTTTGCCTCGAGAACGCATAGCAAGCGCGGCGGCCCGTTAGATTGATGTAAGCGCCCTCTACGAATTGCTGCGCCATCAGCCCATCGTAGGAATCATACAGCATCTTCACGTAGTCATCGGACACGTAGATGTTATCCTTCGTGTTACCGAAAATCAGATCGGTATCCTCTCTAGGGTTCTCGATGAAATACTCGTAGTGCCAAGTAAACCCTTCGGGGGTACCGCTCATGGCTAATTGCCTCAGATTGGCTTTCTTTAAACGAATACGGCCAACGAACGCCGTAAAGGATTCGTAGTCTATCAGCGTCACTTCGTTGATCAGACCAAACGCAAGGTTGGGACCGCGGATGCTTTGCCCCTTATCCTCGCCGTGGAAAACATATATCCTGGAATCGGTGGTAGGAAAGTGCAATTCGTACTCTGTGCCGTGGAAGCGCATGGGTATGTTGTTCGCGTCGCATATCTCCCTTAGCGTCGGCAGCACGTCGCGCTTGAACATCTTTAGATCAGGAGCAAGTAACCCACCCGGCAATCCGGGGTTAAGGCTGCATAGCTTCAGTAATTTCATGCACAGAGAGTAGGTTTTTCCTGCTCCCAACCCTGCCGATAAGAACACCTTTGACTTAGAGGAGTCCTGGAACTGCCTCTGAAACGGCAGGGGTTTGTATCGGATCTTAACCGCCAACTATAAGCTCAGCTTTCTGGCCGGTGATCGCCCTAGGCTTTCTCGCGCTTATGGCGTGTCTAATGAATGCCTTCTTGCCAGCCTCGTTTGCGTAAACTCTCTCCTCTTTCATGTTCATCTCTTTATTTGCAGAAAGCAGGGATCGCTTTCCGATCTTGAATACGGGATGGAATCTTTTGTCTGGAATATTGTATTCGCTAATGAAAACCGGCTGGGGCTGAGAGTGCGCCCAGTCTAGGAATTTTGCTGTATTGAATTGGCTTTGGTAGTCGGCGGTGCCGGCATAAGGTGGATCGCAGTAAATTACTGAGTTCGATTTAATTGGAACCTTGTCGTAGGTCGTGTTGTAAAACTGCAACCGCTCCAACTGCTGCAACTGCTGCAACCGCTCCAACCGCTCCAACTGCTGCAACTGCTGCAACCGCTCCAACTGCTGCAACTGCCTAAGATTATCCGTTTCCTCTAGCTGTGCTGCCTGTTTTTCATTTAAGTACGGATATAGAAACATGGGAATCTTCGTCACCCTAAATCGCTCTATTCTGTTGCGCACGAACAGCCTGCGGTCTTTTACGCTAAAACCTTCCTTAAACTTTCTCATGCCTAGTGTTTTTTCCGCTAGGTCATCGAATTCATTAAAGATGATCGCGTTGTGAATCGACCGCTTGTACGGCTCTATTTCTTTGGAAAAGAGGTAATCTCTCCCATTATTTCCAAACGACCACAGGCATTTTATGTAAGCGTCTTTTTCTACGTTAGAGAAAAACTCTTCTCTTGAAATAAATGGTGGCTTGAAAACCTCGTAATTAAATTCTCCATTGATCGCCTTTTTAATAAGTTCGCAGACGCCAGGGCGCAGTTCGTTGAAGTGAAATTGCGCGTAGTCGTTTTTCCTTCTGACTAGCATGGCGTGTGTCACCGAGAATCCGCCGCCGAATAGGTCGTAGAAGTTTTCGGCTTTTGGAAAAACCTTGATAAGTTCATTGCAGATTTTAGATTTCGATCCCATGTATGGAATGCCGTACTCAGCCATCACAACACCCTTACGATGTAGCCACGACTTAGAAGATCGTCCTTGATGTCGTTCATTTCCATGTCGTTCGGAAATTGAACCTCGATACGGTATTTTTTCTGATCTTCGGAATTATTGTTTTTCTCATCTAGGGGTATTTCCGACAGATCAAGCATGAAATTCTTGATCCCCAAATTATCCAAATCAAAATCCGGCCCCAGGTCGCCTATATCCGCGTTGATGCCGGAGAAGTCTAGCTCTGCCCAGGAAGCGATTGCGTTATCGGCCTGAACATCAGCGTACTCCATCTCATCGCTCTCGTAGTCTTGGAAGTTAACGGGTACCTCTTTCCACTTTAGATGAATGGCCGCCTCGAGCCTACCGTGACCGCTTGTGATCATTCCCGATTGTTTGGAAACCTTTATTGGGTAGCGCCATCCCTGGTATTCCAGGATTTTAGCTAGACGTTCGATCTGATCCTTTGGGTGCTTATTGCGGTTCTTTACGTGCTGCTTCAGCTCTTTTACCGGAACCAGCTTGTCGTATAGGCAGTTAATCTTCATCGTTTCCCTCTTCCGTGAATTCAAAGTTATCAATAACCTGGCGCTCTACCTGCACTATCTGTTTGACGCGTCCAGCCCCTCGATCCAGTAACTTATCCAGGCGGTTCATATCGCCTTCCTTAATCGCGTGGGCAAGGACCGAAGCAAATGCCGCTTGTAGCGCCGGGGTTTTAGGATCCTTTGCAATTCTTACAATCTCCTCAATCGGCAATCCCTGTAGCTGAGACACGACCATTGTGATTCCGGCATGGTTTAGCTTCTGAAGGGCCTTGATTGGAGCTGGTAGCGCGGGTCTACCTGGTCCACCTGGGTTTCCCGGCTGAAAGTCTTTGCCGCCTGTTTTCCGTTGTTTAATCCCCATACTCGCGTTTTTCCCGCGTTAAGTGACAATCTACGCCTACGCGTTGTGTTATTGTCAGTTATTCCATTTGCTATTCAATGCAATGTTCGCCACGCGCTGCGTTGTTTTCTCCACAGAGTCCTGTATTGCCATTTCGTGTACGTTATAGCCGTTTTTAAGTCTTAACGCCGTATCCCAAAGCTCCTGGGTGTGTATGTGGCATAGCTCGTGGACGATGGTTTCTTCCTGAACTCGTTTTTCTTTTCTGAAGAACGCCGGGTAGATTCTGATCTTCGCGTTTAGGTAAACCGTGTCGGTGTTTATGTCGGCTATGGTATTGTAGCCATCTTTGTGGGAGCAATCTTCTGTGGGGTACTCTAAATTAATGTACCACTCGCCAAGGAAAAGGCGTGGTCGCCACTTATTGATAAGTCGCTGTACTTCTTTTCTCTCTTTAGGTGTTGGCATCTGGGACCTCCACCATGATCTCTTTAGCTAACCCCTCGGCTTGCTCTTTCATGCTTTGATCGGCCTGGAACATTGCCTTTTGGGCTGCGGTCATTAGGGTTTGTTCCTTCTGTGTTAATGCTGTGCGACAGAAGAAATCAGCTATTGAGTTCACCATGAGCTTCAGCTTCCAGATATCGAATTTGTTACCCCGGCCCAGTTCGGCTAATCGAATCTGGGTTTGGGTGTTTTCTATGACGATTTTCTTACGCTCGTGTTTAAGGAAGAAGTTTGTGAGTTCCTCTTTTCCCTTAAAGACGTGGCGGATCCTCTCGTCGAATAGAGCGGTAACGTCTCTGGTTTCCATTAGTTACTGAGCGCCCATTTCCTGGAAGCCGGGAACTGATGGGGGGGTGAGCTGCTGAGTGATGGCTGCGATGCCCTGCGAGCGGCTACCGTCGATCTCTAGCTCACTAGCGTAGAGGATTTCCATCTCGTGGGTGTGGTCATCGATGATGGTCTTGTCGGATTTCTCGTCATAGAACTCGATCTCGGATTCTTTTCTTCGCCATTGGCCGCTTCGCATTTTGTGATCAACCATGTGGCGTGCTGGACCGCACTTGGCGGCTACCTTCCCGTCTGGAAGTTGCGTAAATTCAACATAATGATAGTGGCCGCCCGTTGCGGCGCATTTTGTTTGAGTTCTTCCACTTGAATCCACGTTGTGGAAGATATGGCAGTGCTCGAACTTTTCGATTTTCGGGGTATATTTCTTCCATCCCACGTTCTTTAGTAGAATGGCTGGTTTTAACTTTAACGCGTAATGCTTGATTTTTCGTGCACCAACGCTGATCGCGTCGAATACTTGGCTGCCCTCTGGGGCGGAAACTTCCGGTTTTTTTACCTTGCTCATGTCGATGCTCCTAATAATAATCTTTGTCAGTCTTTCATAAATTTTGGAGTCATATGGAAAAGATTGTCAACCTAGTTGTGTATTTTTCTTTAACTGCTTTGATTTTTTTCCAATATGAAACCGATGTGAGGATGGGTGCGTGGCCGATCGCGGCTGTGTTGTGCGGGTTCATTTGGGCTCTTTGGATTGCCGATAAGCTAGGATTCTGGGCGGCGGCGCTTTGTTTCTATGCCCTCTTGAGTGGTTTGTGGATGTTCTCCTGGGTACACGGTGACGTGGATAAGTACTCCATTCCCACTTTGTTTTCTCTTTATAGACATTCGACGCATTCAACGCTGCTGATGGTTTTGTTTGTTTCCGCCGTGGCTGCCTTGAAACTCGAAAGGCTGAGGGGGTTGCTCACATACCTTGGTGTGATCAATTTCTTTAACTGCCTGTATGTAATTTATCAGTTCGCTACGCGCCTGGATTATTTCATCTCTGGTGGGTTCTTATGGAACGCCTCGATCAACGCTTCGTTTATCGCGGTATTCTGGAGCGTCTTACAACATAGGCTTAGGCCCGGCTGGCCCAGATGGGTCAATTTGGGCGTAACCTGGCTTGCCGTGCTCTGCTCCGGAAGTTCCATTGGGCTCCTGGCATTCCTATTGTCCCTGGTGTTCTATTACCGAAAGTGGGGGCACTACGTCTTTATCCTGTGGGCTACGCTTTGCGGCGGGATGTATTACTTCATCGAATCCAGTCTGCTTTCAAGTAGCGGACGATTTAAGGTATGGAGCGACCTGCTCACCTGGCATTGGAAGGAATTCAATCTCATATTTGGATCTGGAAACGGGACATTTCAGGTATGGAGCGTCAACATACAGAAAACTCTTGGGACATTCGATGAAAACAATACCTGGCTGTGGATGCATAACGATTGGGCCCAGATTTATTTCGACCTAGGGATATTAGGGACCGTGTTGGCTATGGGATTTTATATTTCCACCGTTCGCGGTGCGCCGAAGTACTTGATGCCATCGCTTATCGCTTTCATTCCGGTGTCGTTTTTTAACTGGCCGCTGCACGAGCCCAGGTTCGCCGTGGCTTCGGCGATTCTCTTCGCGGCGTCAATTAAGAAGGCACGACTTATGCGACCGCTTCCTGATCTCCATGGCCATCTTAACGGCAAGATTGGCAAGGTCGCTTCTGCTATTTTTCTCAAATTCTTTGGAAATATTAAGTAGGTCATTTTCTATTTCGTCGGATAGCTGATCTGGGGTGCAGAGCTTCTCCCAATCGTCTGGATCAGGTGGCTCCTTGAAGGAAACCTCCGACAATTCTTCTTCGTCAATGGGTTTACGCAGCCAAATATACATAATACTGTACTAATTATGGCTTTAAAAAAGGAAGAAATCACTAAGCTATTTGGCGGCATTCACCACGAACGAAACGGCGATGCCCCGGCCTGGTTACTAGAGGGAAAATACATGGTGATCCTGCCGGTGCCGGAGGGTTACGAGCACTGGATTAATTCGCTAACAGGTAAGCCGACGAAAAACATCTACTGCAATTCCTTCATGCGCGAGCCGCTTTTAAACGTGCTTAAAGAGATCAAAGAGTCTGGTTTGGCGCATGAGCTGAAAACTTTTGACGGATGTTTTGCGATCCGCAAGGTGCGCGGAAGCGAGGACAAGTGGAGCTGGCATTCGTTTGGGTTGGCCGTGGATTGTAATGCTGCCACAAATAAGCTGGGCGAGCGCGGGGATATGCACCCTGGGGTCGTGGCGATATTTAGAAAACACGGATTTTTATGGGGTGGGTTTTTTAAACGCAGGGACAATCAGCATTTCCAGTTCGTTATCGAGTAGTTGCGATCTTTAGAGATGCTTTTTTTGATCTTTCTAAAAGATTCCTGCGGCTTCGATATTCTTTCCCGCATTTCTGGCATCGATAGCGTTGGAACTTTGCTGTGTCGGTATAGCTGTACCCGTTTCTTGCTATGTTTTCATTTCCGCATGAACACTTTGTTGACTCGCCATCATAGTATGCGTTGAGATTTATCGACTTGTCCCAAGGCAGCAAGAGGTCAGCGAGCTGCTCCATTATGAAAACATCATGGCAGTTATAGATCCTCATCTCCTCCCATGCCTTGATATTTCCATTTATGCACTCTTTCCACAGGTCCATTCCAATGAATCGTTTGCTGTGCTTTTTCCCCTTGCCTAGAAGCATTTCGGCTAGATAATCAAGGCTGTTATAAGTGAATCCGAATTTCCTCTTCGCTATTTGTAGTGTGTCTATGTACCTGAAAGACGATGGCGGCTTCATCTTGTGGATCATGAATCTAGCGTTGATTTTCTTTACATCAAACCCCTTGACGTTATGGCCCATAACTATGTCGGCCTCGTCTAATAGCTCGTGCAGGGCCTCTAGGATTTCCTTGTCATTTTCAACGTCCTTTTGATGGCGCTGATCTTTGTACATGATCTTGCTCTTGGCATCTCCGCGCCACTTGGCTGCCCAGCTTAAAAGATACCAGTCTTTTTTTATTTGATTCGGTCTAACGTCGGTTTTCCATGGCTGCCACACAAAGCCTAGTAAGGGAGAGCATTCTATATCGAGAGAGAGTATTTTAGGACCGTCCCGATCTGCCATCTATAAATTATCAGGCAAATGGCGGGATATTCAATCGGTCTTAACCGTGTAACTTACTTATTTTTCGGACTCCAATAATTAATACACGCCGAAGCCAGCCTCTTGCCGAGATAGTAATCATGTACTTCCGTGGCCCCTCGCCACCCAGAAACCCCACCTGCCAATGCGGCGATTATCAATATCATACCTATAACGTGGTTTTTGGCGTGGTAATTAGCGGCCTGTAGGCCGATAAAGAACCCTAGCGGGATGCCGACTAGAAGCCCGAATGTTACGAACGTAAATAACCACCATAGATTACCCATTGTGTTTCCTCCATATCGCCCTAGCTTCTTCCGGCTTGAACCACCTATGCCTTGTCCCGTTGTGGTAGAACGGAATTTGTAGTTTCCTTGTCCAGTAATCAAAGTTATTCGGGTTTAGGCCAATCATCCTGGCCATATCTTGTGAGCCCACCATACCGTCTTGTGGTGGCGAAACGTACTTTCTCCTGCCGGTACTCTGTACTTCAATCATCCCGGATTTCTTTAGTTCGCAATCCTTTGATGCGAATATTTGCTTACTGGTTGGCAGGACTCTAAACTTCACGTTACACCCGCAGCCGCACAATCTTGTTTCGAGAGTCATTGTCTCCTCCACGCGCATGTGAATATATCAACGCATTCAAACCCGCCACACTTTTCCCATATATCCATTGCCTCGTGGCGGCGAAGGCTAAAGCACCCATCCTTTGGCTCGGCAATTACTAAAAAATACGCCTCAGCGAGGAAATACAGGGAGAGCATGGCTATAAGAATTGCCGACGCTATTCTTTCGTTCATTTTATTATCCGCGTTTTCTGTTCCCGGCCACACACTCGGGACAAACGTAAGCGGGGAAAGCTACACCTTTAACCGGGTGGCGCTTATGCAGCTTATTGCACCTATGGCAGGTGGCTTCGATAAGGATTGAAGTGTCGGCTTCTAAAGTCATTTTACCATCTATCTTTTGCAGGGCTTCTTTGAACATCGAGTAGGTACGCTTGCTTCTAATCAACCCATGCGGGTGCATTCCCTTAACCGGGTCTTGTTCGCAACGCGCTATGAAATACTCCAAAGCCTCCCGCGCAACCTTCAAGCGCTCCTTCAGCTCCGCGATTTCCTCTTCGTAGTATCCTTCATTAAAGGCATCTTCCTGGTTTCGTTGCCCGTTAATAAACAACACGCGGCACTGCTCCTTCAACTCCTCAATCTCCTTCGTAGCTCTTTCCAGCGCCTCGACGTTGCAGCCTAGCGCGTGGTCTAGGCGGATAATTTCGGCGTCCTTCTCCTCCAACTGTTTCGCGGCAATAGCAATGCACCTGGCTGTTTCGTCTGCGAGCAAGGCGTTGTGCTCAATCAACGAAAGATATTCTATCGCATCGTGACGCTTAATTTCTAAGTGGTGGTCTGGCCTTATGTGCGCTCGCGGCGGGTACTCTTTGGGCTTCGCTTCGCCAACCTTTGGGATTGACTCGCGCTTTACACCGCAATCATCGCATACGCCTTGCTGGTTAAAGTAGTGTTGGCAGGGGGTGGGTTTGGGCTTGGTCATATAAGCCTCGCTAAAATTCTTGACGGTACAATCAGCCATCCCAGTAAGAAATTAAACACATACACTGGCCAAAAACCCGAATCGTCGTTCTGTGACAAAGCAAGTCCGCACACTAGATTGTAGAACACAAAAAAATAAATCATATCGTCGCCACTCCTAAGATATAAAATAAGACACCAAACGCAAACCAACAGTAACCATCAAAAGATTCTTCTGCTTTTGATTTGCTAAAAAACCAACACCCCAACGCAGGAAGTATATACTTCACAGCGCTGTAAACATCCTCACATACTTGTATCCAATGCATCACTCACTCCCTTTCTCGAAACGCTGGATGGCTTCACGTGCTCGTCTACCACCTGATGGTATAGCAAAATCAGCGTAATTGTTTTCACAATTGAAAGACTTAACTCCTAAATCAGAAATAGTAATCTCGCTCTTGGTTTCTGAGTCGTAGTTTGGCGATCGCCAATTATTTCTCTCCGCATAAAACCTCAACGCCTCCACAAGATGCTGCATATCTTCCCTGCACTGGTCGTAGCCTGCGGAAAAATCAACTATGGCGTCAAAGCGAGGGGTCAAGCCACGCGATCTGTTGCTGAAGTCTACGGTGTTGACATACTCCGCAGCCAATAGGTTTCGCCGCGCTTCCCGTGTTTCGTGGTTCATTGTCTTGACTCCATATTTGACTCAAGTTGAAATCGCTTAATGTATTCGTCTTTAGTGAGATTGAACTTCAGCGACTCTGCCATATAGGTTGCGTGATCTATTCTGTCGAAAGCCTTGTCCATCCAAACCTTCAGCTTCTCCCACTGTTTGCGATCTTTAGCTCTGAACATGACCATTTTTTCTTTGTCGATGTTTCCATACGAGAAGCAAATACAAGGGTCATAAGTGGTTTCAACCGTATAAAACCTACGGAACAATCCTACGTTAATCGGCTTTATTCGTTTTTCTTTGTCCATTACCCACTCACCTGCTCTTTCTCGGCGGGGGTTTCCAAACACTCAGCGCACGCAAATCCACCGCACGTTTTCACCCAAATCAAATTCTTAGCCTCTTTAAGTATTCCGCAATACTGGCAATAACCCATGCTCATCCCTTTACTTGCCTTCACGCTCATTCTCCTTCTCCTTCACTGAATCAGCCCAGCTATGGGCATTTCTGCAGTGACCATACTTACCAAAGAAAATACCAATTAATCACCCAACTCACGATCATTCCGAAACAAAAAGCATGTGTCCTATTCATACAAATCTCCTTTTACTGAATCAGCCCACCCGCTGGTGGCTGAAGTTTGTTTTGACCGGCTAGAAGCATGGCGCAGTGACCGGATGGCTTCTTCGTTAATCGTGACCAGACTGCTAAAACACAGACCCACGAACACACTTGCTTTCCACGCCGCTCTAGCCGGTCAAATTTTTAAATCGCTCCTCTAAAAAATTGGGCTACCAGCACAAGTATGTCAGTGCTCTTTCTGGTTCGTCCGCTACCTCTGACAAGGAAGGCGGGTTTCGCCCCACTGTTGGTTGTTTAGTTAAACTCTTGGTGGCCAATTCCAGCACCCAGGCTTTGGCGCTTCAGAAAAAGTGGTCTTATTGAAGTAGCAGCCGTTTGGGTTCATCACAAAAAGCTGTGCGTCTCCGTCTGGATGAATTTGCGTAATAATCGCTGGGCTTGGTTCCTGCTTGTGTTCGCCGCCAGGAGTTCCGTATCACTGATAGTGAACGATTCTCCCAATGCTCGCCTTAATGGCTGTTGGTGTTGATCCGCCTGTTTCGTTTTGTGTTTCTGTTGTCATATCCATCTCTCCTTCGGTTATCCGGCCTCCGCCGGGGTTAGTTAAAAAACTTGTCGGCAATCTTAAATCCGATTCCAAAGAACACGCCGATGAAAAAGTAATTTAGCGCCGCAACAAACAATCCGGCTAAAGCTCCTCTCCAGAATCCGCTGGTTTCAGCGACTGCTATCTCGAAATTTTCTCCTAGCTTGCTCATCTACTCCTCCAAAACTTCGGCATAGCCGGGGTTAGTTAAAGAACCTTGCAAAGACGTCGTTTCCGTATTGCCCATCGGTCATCTTGATAATGTCTCCAACTGTTAATTTGGCAGGGATTTTCCTGGCCTCACAAAATGCCTTGGTTCCGTATTCACATGAACCCGTAATTGCTCGATACGCTTGAATCGCATCGTCGAGGCTTACCTTTGTGCTTAGCTTCCACGCTTTAAAACGTGATGTGTCGCGGTCGGAGAGTTTGTAGCGAAGCGACTTGATTGCGTCCTCTATCGTTTCTCCGTGGGCGAATTGATTGCCGCGTTGAACGAGGTAGCTGTGTTCTGTTTTTCCAACAACCTTAATCTTTAGAGAAGATACGCCATTAATTGTTTTCTCTTCCCCTGCGCGTTCGGCGAGTATGCCATCGGCGAAAACAAAGCCGTTCTTTTTAAAGCTTTCTCTAAGAAGCTCGGCGCAATGTTCTTTTGTACCGGCGACATTGTACTTTGCTTTCGGAGCACCCAGCTTCGCCTGGGAGTAGATGTAAAGATCATCACCTACGGAGGTGAGAGCATCGAGCTTCGCCTTGGAGTGGATGTAAAGATAACCACCTACGGAGGTGAGTAAGGGAGCATCGAGCTTCGCCTGGGAGTAGATGTAAAGATCACCACCTACGGAGGTGAGAGCATCGAGCTTCGCCTCTGAGTGGATGGAAAGATAACCACCTACGGAGGTGAGAGCATCGAGCTTCGCCTCTGAGTGGATGGAAAGATAACCACCTACGGAGGTGAGTGAGGGAGCATCGAGCTTCGCCTCTGAGTGGATGGAAAGATAACCACCTACGGAGGTGAGTGAGGGAGCATCGAGCTTCGCCTTGGAGTAGATGTAAAGATCACCACCTACGGAGGTGAGAGCATCGAGCTTCGCCTTGGAGTAGATGGAAAGATAACCACCTACGGAGGTGAGTGAGGGAGCATCGAGCTTCGCGCCTTTCCGTATAATCAAATTGCCTGTTACTTCAGTAATGTCTAGCGTGCATTCTTCTGTTATTTCCAAATCGCCTATGTGTTTTTTCATTTCATTCCCCTTCTACTTTGCTTAAAAGCTCTTTCTTGATTCTCTAAAGGCCCAGCGCCTTATTAATCTCCTTGGCCCTTTCTTCGAGAATAATCCCAGCGATCTCGCTAAGGTTTATTTCAAGAGCGGCGGATACTTTCTTTATCTTCCCGAGCGGGTACATGCAGAGGCCCCTCTCTGCGTTGCTTGGGAATTGGGATGATGAATAGCCCATCATATTTGCAATCTCTTGCTGTGAAAATCCGGCATCTATCCGCTTTTTTCTCATATATTTTCCAACTGTCTTAAATATCGGTTTCATATCTTTATTAGCCTTTCCGGTGGAATTTTTTTGATTGTTGTATGTCCGCCATCGCCGAACCTGACGTGGATCAGCTTCGGGCCTATTGATATCACTGTGCCGATGACTGTATTTTTATGCTTATCTCTATTGGCCCGAAAGCCCTCGTGGGCGATAGTATAGCTTACGCGGTCAGATACTTTGAACTCTTGGGGCATGTGGAATTAAATAAACCATGATAATAACCCGATCAAGTAGAATACCGCGGCTGTGATAAAAAGAGATGCCCAAATAAGCACTGGATTCATGGCTTGGCCCTGTATGAGATAAGGATTTCCTTGATCGTCACCATGTTGTTCCATCCCATCGAATCGGTGGACCCCTCCTCTAGTGTTATCGAGGTTTCGTCGCCAGGCTCTCCATATGCGGGCATGGTCCTGGCTAACCGCTCGCACTCCTTGGAATGGGCGATTTCGGCGTCGTGGTAGCTATCATATTCCTTGTGGGAGTCGTGGTCCCACTTGCCGTTATCCGATTTGTGGAATGTTCTTACAGCGTACATTATTCCCCCTTACCGTAAAGTCCGCATCGCTTTATCCACTCGTCTACCTTTTCAACAGACCCCCAGCATTGTCTCGGTGCGTGATTATAAAGAAACGAAACATAATCTTTTATTTTAGATTGATTGATTAAATCGGCTTTACCAAAAGCACCGGCAAGATCGTTAGTAAGAACTGCCATCAAAAATGAACCTGGCGGCAAGCCCCGATCTATGTACAGCCTTAGCCCATCCCGCATATGTTCTGGTATCTCGCTGAAATCGATACCTAGAGATTCACAATCAATCGGTCTTTTGTTTGCGCAGGTCATGACTTTTCCTCACTTTCTATTCCTTCGGCTTTTGCGATTGCGTTTAATGCGCTTCCGAGAGCCATAGACTGGGCTGTATTGAGCCCCTCGCATGATGGGAATGCCTTGCGAATTCGCTCAAGCGCCTTAAACATGTCGGGGGCGGCGGCGATGAGTTGGGCGTTGGCCTCGTTAAAGTCGTTGTCTTTAAGCCATACTTTCGCTATAGATTCGCCATTATGGCCGGGCGACGGGTTCCCGCGCACCATAACGTACGCGCCGTCATTGTCCTGTAGGTGCCAAGGTCCTAGTGTGTGCTTACTCATGACTATGCCGCCTTTCTTTTAACGATCACGTTTTTGTAACTAATGCGTCTGAGCAGTTTTAGTTTCTTGAGCCTTGCTAGTCCGAGTTTTTTCGCAGCTTTATCAAGACTAATGAACGCGCTCCTTCGCTTGTCCTGAATGTCCAGCGTGTACAAGTCGGTTTCCATGTTGCCGTGTTCAATGAATGCAAGGCGCATCTCTTCCTTGCGCCGCGCAATTCTTTCTAGTTGTTCTTGGAGTTCGAGGTAACAAGCGAGCATTTTTTCGGTTACGATGTAGTCTGAAAGAGCTGTTTTCTTGGCTTTCATCTTGGCCTCCCTAATATATTATTAGGGTACCATATCCATACTATATAAATCAAGTATTATATACCCATATACAAATCAACTACTTAACAGGAAACTCGGGCAACTCGTCAAACGGGGTTGGAAGCGGCTTTTTAACCCACTCCATAACCTCTTTGTATTGCGCCATGTCTAAATCCTTGGTTGATTCGGCGGCATAACGCGCCTTGATATGTTCCTTAAACTCCTCGGTCGTCTTGCCGTTACCCTTCAGGCTCGCAAACAGGGCCGCTAATTGACCCTGGGAAGGCTTGCCAGGCTTCGGAGGATTGGTTGTGGCGGGTTTTTGTGGTTCCGTTGGTACGGTGGCCTTAGTCTCGGGTTTCACTCCGCCCTCAAGCCATTTCGATATCTCCTCGCCCGTTTCTTCCGTGATGGTGAAAATCCGATCCGCAAAGATGCCGGTACGGTCTTTTGACACAGCAACGGAATGATTCATTGCGACATCAAACACAATCGAGAAGTCGTAGGTAAGCCCATCGCGCTGCACCGGGGCAAGACCCACCTTTTCGACTTTCTTTTTTCCGCCATCATCGGTTTGCGCGTATTCCATTTTGGAGCGCATCGTCGCAATAACGTGGCAGGTAGAATGCAGGAACGCGTTCTTAAGCGCCTGATCTTTCTTGTCGATCGGTCCCCAATTCGCCCAATGGTTTGAACCTGGGCGGCCATCTAGAGCCGCTTTCTGCTCAAGCAGCCCGCCCTCGCCAGCCCACGCGTGAGTGAGTGAGTCGATTATGATCGTTTCATAGCCAGCCTTTTCGGCGGCGTTGATCGCCGTTATGTATTTCTCGGTGGTGAACGGCGGGGCCATGTCCAGAACGTCGAAATCAAACTTGTCGGAGTAAAGGCTTGCCGATCCATTCTCGGTATCGATAACCGCCACTTTTCCGCCAAGCCCTTTTGCCAGCCTGAGCGCAGAGAATGTTTTCCCTGAACCCGTTGGTCCCGTAATCGCGAGCTTTAACCGCGCCGCTTTTCGCTCCGCTTTTTTAAACATGTTATTCTCCTTTGTTTGGATAGAAACGAAGCTGGAAGCCGCCCTCTAGATGTGCACCCGGAACTTCTAAACCCTTAACCAAGTCCTCTTTGATCCGCGACTTATCAACTACGGTTTCCGTAACCATCATTTTGTAATTCTCTGGAACGTCGCCATCAACTACAAGAGCCGGTGCGGTTTTGCAAAGTTTAATCCTGGTTTTGCCGCCGATTATTTCTTCTTTACCAAGCTCCAGCATGGCGAACTTTAGGCGTTCCTTTAGGGACTTCGATAGCTTCTCAAGCGAGCCACCGACCTTAGCAAACTTAGCCGCCTCTTCCTTCCAGTACTTTGAGGAAAGTTCCATACGCTTGAAAATCGCTTCATAATTTTCTGCCTTCTCTACGAGAGCCGCTTCAGAAAAATCTAGCGCCTCCTCTAGCTCGGGCGTCAACTCTCCGTTCGCCTCAATGATGGCGCGTTCTATCTGCGCCGCATGACTCACAAGTTCCATTAAGCTGCTCATTTCCGATACTCCTCCAGTTTCTCTAGTTCTTTAGCGGGTATCTTCAACACCCGCAGAATCCTCATCAACACCTCAAACGAAGGTTTTCTTTTGCCGTTACAAAGGAAGCTAAGAAAAGACGGTGCGATGCCGAGTTCGTTGGCAATGCTGTACCGCTTTCTGTCCGCGCCGATACGGTTGTTCAATAGGTCGTGAAATTTCATTGGTGCCGACTATTTACTATAAGTAAATCTAGGTGTAAACTACATTTCTTCTACTATTATTTTTATTTTACCCGCGCCTGGTGGCGTTTTTTCCCACATATACGTGGTCATACCGATATTCTTCTTTTTATCGTCCAAGATAATCCCCGCATCGCGCAACCCATCGATCGCGCTTTTGAAGCTTATCGCAAGGTTGTCAAAGTCCGGCTCAGCACTGGAATACCTAATGCAGGTAATCTTCGCCTTCTCTAATGGCTTATTCGGACGCTTACCAAACGCATTCCAGGCCACGGCTTTACGCCATTTCTTTCTTTCGGCGGCTGCGGCACGCCAATGACCGTGAGATCCGTTCGCGGTGCGTGGAAGTCCAGATAGTTCGATTTCGATTCGGTAACTCAATTAACATCCGGGTGCGACAAGTAAACACCAACCCCATCTAGCTTTTCTGTTATTTCCCAACCCATGGATTCCAAGAGTTTTCTAACGTGTGGGTGAAGATTAAGAAATCTAGCCCAACCCAGGTGGTGTTGGTTTTGGTGGCACTTTCTGCATAGGCTTGTGACGTTAGCTGGGTGGTCCGATTGCGAAATCCTGAAGCTGCGAATGTGCGCTGCATCCGATGGAACTTTCCCACACGCCACGCATGGCTTTGTTTTCAGCTCATTCCTTAGCTGGCGGTTTTTGCGGTCCTCAGATGGCATGGCCCCTACTTTAAAAGTGATCGACGCGACAAGGAATCAATTGAAACCCGCCTCTCGACAGAGATTTGCTCCGGATTACTCACGGAGTTCTATCCTTGCCGCGCCCATCAAATTTTCTAACTCATCCCGACCATAAATCATACGGTTAAATACTTTTACGAACTCTGGATCAGACGCCGGGCTCATTAACTTTAGAAAGCAGTTCAGATAATTCTTCGCTCATAAACTTTTCCACCTCTCATCGAAATCAATAACAAGCCTGGCTTTACCGCCAAAAACAAGGCCCAAGTCCTGTATGTACTGCGACATAGTTGCGTTTTCTGCTGCGAAATTTTTTATACTTAACGCCTTGTCTGTTTCGATTATTTTCAACAAGGCCTCCAACTTATCCATCTGCTCCTGGTTCATTCAGCGCACTCCTCCTTCGGAAGTTTACCGCGCAGTTCTATCATCCATCAGACCTGCTAAAACGGCGTCTGCATGCTTTATCGAATTTTCCACTATGTCACTAACTTCCCAAATGCTATTTGGGTTCTGCTGTGAGAGCATGCCCTGCATCGCCATAGCAGCAAAATATTCTCGCTTCGTTAATCCTAGTTGCGGCTCATAATTAACTTCATCTGTATATAATCCAGTAGTAGCAAATGCTGGTAATTGTCCGTTTTCCATTTTTTCTCCTTTTTGTTTATTATCACTTAATTAAGTTTAAAGAGTTTCCTCTGCGATGATTTCTTTCATCGATTTATTAAACCCCCTAGAGAGCTTCCCAATAATCGCGCCTATCTCCTGATCGGTAACCTGTTTCGCGGTTCTCCTGTCAAAACCCTCTGGCGCAAAATATTCTACCTCGTGCGTATCACCAAACTCCACAGCGTTCCACTCAGGAAATGTTCCGTATCGCTGCGCCCTTTGCCCGACAATACACGGACAGCGGAACGCACATTTGTTTCCAGACTTGAGGTGTTTTCCGTAAAGAACCCCGGACATATCGCAGTGTCGGCAATACGGCTGTGAATCCAACCATGCTTCGTACTTGCGCTTACGCTCCTCGGCGTATTTCGCAAAATATGTTTTTGAAAACTCCCTAAATTTTTCTATCGGTGGAACGTATTGGTGATTCGCAATCATCTCATCGCAGATGGCATCGAAGTCTGCGAACTCCATTCTGCCAAACTCCCGCAAGAAAACCCTTACGCGCACTTCGGGGTACTTATCAGTCCCGTAGGCACTGCGCAATTTATCAACACACTGACCGAACTCCTGAGCATTCACCTACCGACCTCCGCGTATAGTTTTTCATAATCGATTTTTTCCTTTTCTGGCTTCGCCATCATCCCGGTTTCTGCCTCAAGCCATTCCCGCCAGGGGTGCCCGGTTTTGGGGCTGCCTAGAAAAGAACTAAAATGCTTTACTATCTGTTCGGTTTTAGCGCAATGCGATGCGTATCGATCTATGGCCCTTGAAAGTTGATCATACTGTTCCTGTGTTTTGATTTGTTTCATGCACTGGATTAGCCCCTGAGGTTTGCCCTCCTTGCGGGGATACTTTTTATAAAGGGCTTCAAAGTCTAACGCGGCGCTCAACTCTTTATCCTTTTCCTTATCTTTATCCTTATCTTTATCCTTATCTTTATCCTTATCTTTATCCTTATCTTTATCCTTAGGACTTGATAAGTCCTTAAAAGCCGTTGTTTGCTCTCTTAAATGCTCTAGTTTGTGAATTAGTCTCTCTGACAGTTTCGATATTAAATTGTGGCGATCTATGAAAACGTTAACGTTGAGGTCGGTTTTCTTTGCATTACATGAGACGCAAGCCGTAGTCAGATTGTTTTCGGAGTTTTCTCCGCCAACGTTCCTCGGAACAATATGATCGATTACGAGTGTCTTAGTGTCTCCAGAAAGTCCACAATATGTGCACTTATAGAAATCTTCGGCCATTATCGAAAGTTTCTTCTTTTCCGAAAGCCTAGCCATTACTGCGGATGGCCTGGTGCTATAACCGCTCTCGACCTCTGGCTCCATGCCTAGTTTTTTGAGACGGTTTGCAACCGACACATGCACGGTATTGTTGTCGCGAAGTTGACCATATTGAAAGTCCACGAAAGAACTGATTAAGTACTTGTCGTCAGAAATTAGGTCAATCTTGCCATCAAGGGCTTGTTCCAATCCGCACTGCGTTATTTCTTCTCCGACATGAAATGAAAGTGCCTCAAAGTCAGCCGTCCACACCCCGGCATGATCACATTTATCTAGAATATAAATCCAAGCTGCTTTCATTGCTGGCTTCAATTTACGAAACCAAGCGTGATCCCATTTGTTTGTATCAGTAAACCGTTTAGCCACTATTCCCCCCGGAAATAATCAATATGAAGCCACTTTAACCTTGAGTATTTTCCCTAGTGTGGGAGTATAGAACCCAAGGTTTTGCCCAAAATCTAATTTAGTCCCCTGTTATGTTTTATTCAAGTAATCTTAACAGGGGATTGTCTTTTTCCTGGTGTGCATTGCACCAAAATAATTAACTTATTCAATCAATCGATCAATGCGAGTAGTATGGACATATGGCGGTTGATGATTTTGGATTAGAGGTCCTAAAGAAAGCTGCGGAAGAAGTAACTCCGGGCGACAAATCAGACTACTACATAAAAACAAAGATTATTTCTGGACTTGAAGATCTTGAGTCATTCGTCGATGGTCTAGAGGCATTAGCCACAACTACGAACACGCTTCTCACAACCATTCGAGATAATTCCGACCAGCTCGAAGGATACACGGATGGCATCGAGGCACTAATCGGAACAACCAATACCACTCTAGCCAGTATAGACGCGGGAATTCCGGCGACTCTAGGGCAAGCCACAAAGGCAAATTCGATGCCTGTTGTATTGGCGAGCAATCAAACGCCTCCGGATTTTGTGACCATTACTGAATATTTATTGAATGCTGGATCACCCAATATGAACGTATTGGGATCTGCTGGATCTCCGGTAACTTTCTCTCTTGCCCCAACATCCGGATTAATTTACTACGTGGAGAGCTTGGCTTTTTTTTTAAACGACTCTGGTACCCAGGATTATGATGATTTCGGTGCAATACCAGCCGCGTTAACAAACGGGGTATTGATTAGAGTAAAAAGCAAGGGGGCCACATACCTAATCGCTACTTTAAAAACAAATATAGACGTGGGGTTGGTTTTCGTTAGAAATAAACTTACAGATAGTCAAACAAACTCTGGTTTTTTTAATGACAATGATTATTTCCTTGGTGAACTATTCTTTGAAACCCCGATGATTTTACAAAACTCAACAGCAGACCAGATAGAAATTCTTATACAAGACGATCTCACCGCAATAGACAGGATTAGAGCCTTGATAAAATATAGGCTGGCATCATGATCAAGCTCGATTGGTCCGATATGAAATCATTTTTCGATACTGATCAGGTATCGATGAAATACGTCGAGAAAACCGATAAATATGTAATCTTCGGTTACGATAAAGAATTCTCCTCAATCACTACCATACAAAAAACATCACCGGCTAATTCAGATCAGTCTGATTTTGAAAACAATTATAAATCAAATGTTAATAAAACATTCCGGCATAGGATTTATACACATACTTTTACGGAAACAGGAGCCGGATCTATATTGGACTTATCCAATAATCCGATGAAAAATTTCGCAATAAAAACTACGGCAACTGGCGCGGTTGTTTCGTGGCTTGTCGCTTTACAAATAAACTTAGAAAATGACTCTAATTTTACTACTATTGCGACACACACCAATACAACGGTATCCGGGATAACCCTTTTCGTATCAAGTCCAAGCCCAGCCCTATATCTAAGAGCTAGTTGTGGCGGTCTTAATTTGGGCTTGGGAACAAATATAACAGTGAAAATATTGGGAATGGAATGATGGCATTTAGTAATGAAAATCCCGTATCTTCGATGAATAGATCGATCACTCCGCTAGGGTCCGGCGGAGTTTTTACCGGATCATTTGAAGATGTGAGCGCGTTTTCTTTCCTTACCCTAACAATCTTGTCCGATCAAAGCTCTGCAACAGACGGTTTAGAATTCCAATGGTCTACAGACGGAACGAACGTTGACCGCGTAGAAAAAACAAACCTGACAGGAAACTCATCTCAGGGTCGCGCATTTTCGATAACAATACGCGCACAATATTTCAGAATAAAATATACTAACGGATCAACAAACCAGACCCTATTCCGATTATCGACAATTTATCATTTTGCCGGTTCTGGATTAATCACTAAGCCACTCAAACAATCTGTAACCGATGAAAATTTTGCCCAATTAGTACAGGCCCCAATGATGGCCAGAAATTCCGATGGCACGTTTTCCAATTTGCGATATCTGGCATCTAAAAAAGGTTTTGCATTCACCTCGGCACAGACCGACACAGTGATATGGACTCCTGCTAGCGGTAAAAAGATTGTGATTACTGGATATGTAATAACAGCATCCGGCAGCACCGACGCCGATATACAGGTGTTTTTCGGGACAAATTCAGCGGATAACTGGATCTATAACGGGAGAGCGGATGTCAGCATAAATGCGCCGATTGTCATCCCCATGTCTATATCGCCTCCGACTGCAGGGGCAATTGATGAATCTCTGAAGCTTACAACCAACGCCGCTCTAATAGTCTCCGGGATAATATTCGGTTATGAGGAATAAATAATGGCCGATAGAATTTTAGAAAACGACCTAAAAAGCTTCCTTTCTGGTAAGAAATTTTTCGCCAATATCGATTGCGTAATACAACCGAATTCCGACAAGGTAATCCTATTCAGGAATCAATCGGCAAACGGAAAAAGAGTATTCCTAGATAAAATATATATTCAGCCGATAACCAACCCAAATGATCTTTTCGACATAAAGATTTATCTAAACCCAACCGTTACATCGCCTGGAAATGTGGTGCCGATTCGTCCGCACGTATTAAAAAATACTCCACCATCTTCTGAAATGGACTGTTTCCAGGATCCAACACTAGCCCAAGATGGTGTGTATGCGCTCAGGGTCATTAACGACAATATCAAAGGCGTAATTGTTCATTCGGGTAAATCGTTTTTGATAAAAATAAGACACAACGCATCGGTAGAAGAAACCGCTGGGTTTTTCTTGAGCTGGGCTGAGATTTAAAAACTATTTCTTTGCCTCATCGATTACACGCTGCAATGTGTCGCGTAATTCATCTACATAGATTTGATATTTTTCCCACTCGCTCGGGCGCATCGCGGTAGCTTTGTCGCAGTAATCTATGGGATGCCGCAATATCGCGTCGGGGTTATCCGTCATCCCGCAGATGCACTCCAGGCGTGGTGTATCTAATGCGCAAACCTCGATTACGGGCGCCTTGGGGACCGAAACACAACCGGACATAGAAGCGGTCATTCCAAGCAACAAAGTCGCGGCTAATAGGCGTTTAGACGTTCTTGATAACATTCTTAGCGGCGTCCTCTCGCTGCTCCGGAGTATCGGCGGCTTCAGTCTTTTCGCGCACCGCCTTATTTTTCGCCTCCGACTTGGCCTCATCCTCTTGTTTCCGCCTCATCGCGGCAATCCAAGACGCCAGCTTACCCCAAAAGAAATTGAGGAAAACTGGCGCGACCATGTTTAATAGCTTGGCCAGGAAGGGCATTTACCCCTCCACGCCATCCAATTTATCAACCGCTGCCAGAGCTTTGGCCTTTAGCTGCGGCATAACGATAAGAGCGATATCATCGTATGGCGTAGGCGATAGTTTCGCGGATTCTTCAACCCATGCGAATACTTCCTCAACCACGATTTTTCCGGCCTCTTCAGCCAGGTCAAGGCCGCGGCCTTTAAGTTTTTCTACTAACGCTTTCGGATCGTATGCTTTTTCCAAAGTCGACTCCTTTTTTATAGTTATCGTATCTATTTTATTATAAATATTCTCAATGAGAAAGATAGAAGATATTTCTGGGAAGAAATTTGGAAGGCTCACGGCGATTTCTCCGATACGAGTTCGATCGAAATGGCATTGGAATTGTGTATGTGATTGTGGACAACTCACAACCGTAAATCGATCCAGCCTTGGAAGCGGGAACACAAAATCCTGCGGGTGTTACCAGAAAGAATGCGCTGAAAAAGTCGGAAAGGCTAGGCGCAAGCATGGACTTTCTAAAACGCAGGAACATACAAGCTGGCTAGCGATGATATCCAGGTGTTTAAATAAAAAAGATTCGGGATACAAAAACTACGGAGGACGCGGAATCAAGGTGTGCGATCGGTGGTTAAATTCCTTTGAGGAATTTTTATCGGACATGGGTCATGCGCCATCTCCCAAGCACTCGATAGATCGAATAGAAAATGACGGCAACTATGAGCCAGGGAATTGTCGTTGGGCGACATGGAAAGCACAGAGTAGAAATAAGCGCAGCAATAGGTTTTTAATGATAAACGGGGAAGCAAAATGCATCGCTGAATGGGCTGAAATTTACGGCATCAAATACAATATATTACATAGAAGAATTAGCCGTGGATTACCAATAGAAGAAGCTATAAAAAAATAGCCTTTACACTCCTTTGTTTACGGTATCGTTATAGTCGCAGATTTCCATAAAATCCCTGTGGCGTATTTATTAGCAAGAGATCCCGTCGCATCAATGGTTGTTCCAGCAGCAGATTGAATCGCATGAGAAAAAGCGGTATTATTTCCAGTCGTAGTAGTACTACCACCATCAAAATTTCCACCACCGCTATCAGCAACAATGGCATATGCTTCATTTGTTGAGCTGATAACCACCGTAATAGTACCAGTAAAAGAATACCCTGCCGGAACAGTATAAGGCATCGCACCAAAAGCAATAACAGTCGGAATTACCTCAGAAAAAGAAGTCCCTTCGATTTGTGATTCGATATCGTCAACCTTATCCAGAAGGTAATTGACGCTCTTACCGATGGTCTGAACCAAAAACTCCGACACGGCACTTCGATACCTTGAGGCTTCGACCGTGATGTATGTTGCTACGCTAGGAAGTAATGCCATGTGTCATGAGTACCATCTGTAAGTTTGTGTCTCGTCCGCACTAAAACCAATGAACGTGACCACATGAGTATTATTAGGAGTGAAACCAAGGTCCGTGTCAACGGTAATTGTGCTCCCGGTTATGTTAGTAACTAACACCTCATCACTCATCGTCGTGTAGTCCTCGGAATGAACCACGATAGATGCACCGACCCAGTACTCGGATGGGGTTGTAGCAGTGAAAACAGTGCCAGAAGTACCACTAGATACCTCGTCTTTAGGGCTTAAAAAACAATGCTGAATTTTAGCAAGCGCTTGGTCGTTTGGATCGGCGGAATTAGAATAAGGTGCAAGCGAAATTATATCCCCCGGTGCGGGCGTAAACCCTAATGCGGGCGCGACCGTTAATTTAAATTGGTCCGAAGCATCGATATCCGTAAGCACCGCCTCGGCATAATAGGAATAACTGGGCGAATTAATAATTACGTTTAGCCCGATGTAGTCCTCCCACTTCCTAAATTCTTGCCCAGGAAATAAGGCTCCAAAACTCTCTGTTTCAATTCTAAATTGTGTTTGAGATATTCCAGAATCGATCTCAGAGCTTGGGGAAATAACCCCGAACCTGTCCGTAAACTCAACACCCAAACCATTGATAATCGTAAGCGAAGTTTGTGCGGTCTTAAGGTCAGTGGATTTTTCCAAAATTTCCCACAACTGGAGCGGCAATCCCCTCTGACCAGTAGATAAATCAGGAAACTGTAGAACCCCCTGGTCATCTAGAATAATGATATCCCCGGCCTCTAATAGTGCCCCGACCTGCCAATTAACTTTGAAAGTAATGGTCTGTGCGGCGAATGCATATCTTTCAAAAAGCCTTCTAGTGATTCTCTCGATCAATGCCACAGCATTATTAGCTGTTCGCATCCCCTTAGATTCGATCTGCAAATACTCTTTATAGGGGATCTGGTTAAGTGAATCAGAATCGATATACTTCTCGTATTTTACAAACGAATCCTCGATAGCGTCATGGTCATATGAGAAATCGACACGGTTATAGAACCGCCGATTGTTTACAGCTCGCTCTAAAATTGCCTTATCCGCATCAATCACGTTATCAGTGTTTAATGTAAGAACGCTTGATAAGGGAAGCGGTGGTGCCGTGATAACCACCGAACATTTCCCCTGCCTAGTAAGCGAGAAACCACCCACAGGCAAATAAAGCTCTTTCTCTATAAATTCTTTACCTGAATCCGACTCATCGGTGACGGTAAAAGTAAGCGTTGCGACTTCATCAATAACGAACTGATCCGCAGTGTCTTTGTGACGCCTAACGTCCACATCATACATCTGCATCTTGAGGCCGCACTCTTCAGGGTAAACGTCATACTGCGACCTGAAAGACGCTACAGCCGCCGAATCCGATTCCTCCACCAATGCAGCACCCGCCACCACAATTCCGCGATTTTCAGCACCAGCAACACTAAAAAAGGAGAGAATCTGTCTCTCAGTGAAATTATTCGCTCCATTTGACGCACCTGACGTTGTGACAAAATCACCCTCCTCGATCCCATATTCATCCTTTACGTCGACTCCGAAAATAATCCCGTTATCAATAAGAGGATTTCCAGAGTCTCCGGTGTTTTCAAAATGCTTTACATCAACCGCTGTCTCAGAAGGAGTCCCGGCCCACCCAGAGAGCATGAGCTTTAAAGCGACCCTCAGTGCGTTACCCTCGAAATAGAAAACAGGGGTTACTTCCGCTTCCGAGCTATGCGCCGATGCGACCGATCCCAGTGCGCCCCTAGTAACCGAAGTGAAATCCGTAGCGCCAGGATTGGCGGTATAAGTAATAATCTCATCATCGATTTTTATCCCTACTTGATGCCCGACCTCGGGAGATCCGCTACCAGGGGCATTAATTAATTGGAAAAATCCGTCTGTGGAAACAACCGGAATTGTGGTTACTGAATTATTTATCCCGCTTGTCAGCGTGGTTTGTGATTTCTCGAATAGCTTCTGCCTTCTGAGCAGGTTCGGGTCAGAAGTCTTAAGCGTAACAAGTCCCGGCTCGTACCTAACTCCAGAGACAATTCCTCGATAAATACGAATGAATTCGGCTTGGAACCCGGTATTTTCAAACCCAATGAACAATTCAACGCGCTTTAAAAGTATTTCGTCTAGCGTAATCCCAGGAGAAATCAGCTCCAGCATCTCGCTGTTTATATCCGTGAGATTGAAGTCCATAAGGGAAACAGACGCCTTCCCCTCCCACGGCTCTACCTTCTGACTGAGAATCAATCCGCCCTTATCGAGGTTTAAATATGGCTTTTGTTTGGTTGGATCAGCGGCACCACTAGAAAGCCCCCCAAACGGTATTAGGCCTCCATAAACGACCGGATCGCCATCGAATGACATTCCGTATTCGAGGCCGGGCATACCGTAGTAGATGCGCTCGTTTATTGTTCCCGATCCAATGATGTAAGAAAGTCCACGAATCTTTAGAACGTAAACAAGCGGTTTCGCAGTAGAGTCATTTAAAAGGTCGTATGCGAGTGGCGCGTTGATGGTCATGATCTAATCGCCGCCACAATCCACGATACCGCGCTAGACACCATTATGCCTAGCACCCCAAGAATCCACCAAGCTCCGCGAGCATTGGCTTCCATGCGATTCACCTTGTCGCGGGTTTCGTAGAATCTACCGTTGTGACTAGATTGCTCGTCAAGGCGCTCAAGCACCCGGTCTAGCTTCTCTTCAACCCTGGCTAATGCTACTTCTTGGCTCATTCCCTTCCTCTTTCGCGTCCATAAAAGCGTTACTGCACTGGTACTTCAAACTCGAAAAACATTTCGGTGGTACTCCCAACTATGGTGCTGCCAAAAACAGGCACTAGCGGGTTGGCTACGCTTATGGCATTCGCCAAGTAAACCACAGTATCGCTTGTCCCTGTGGCGCTTACGATATGCCCGTATTGGTTAGCCCCGTTGAACGTCCATTTACCCAACGGTGGTCCCGCTTGGGCTTCCGTGTTCGCTTTTAATGTTTTAGCCGCACTAACTGTATATGAACCGGGCAAAGAAATAGTAACGTAAGAACCAGCCACCGTTCCTGTCGTCAAGGTTCCGCGTATCTTTATGTGGTCGCCGAACTCTTTATAAAAGAAAGAAACTCCCGTGGGCGTTCCCACGCCAGCGCCGATAGTCGGCGTGTACGCAGTCCACTTAGGAAACACAGCAGCGTTGCCCGTGACCCAGCCGGAGATTGGCACTTGGAAATTAAAGGACATGTTCCCGCCACTGACTACGAGCGCGTTTCCGTTAGCTATTTCAAAAACTCCTGCCCCCGATGCTCGCCAAATGCCAAAAACCTTATCCGTTGACGCATCATCAAAGATTAGTGCGCCGCCGTTTGCTCCGCTAAAAATGTTCTCCGTTCCGGTGGTGGACGGTTGGTGCATCTTGCCGACGATTTGCATATTTAGAATCGTACCAAACTTAGCGGAGTCAATGGTTCTTCCGCCGCCTAGATTTATAGCGAACGCAGCCGCTACGGGAGTCCCCGCAGTGAACGTGCCCCGAACCATAAGCATGTCGCCAACTTGCTTGCTCCAAAAACTCTTGTTGGTAATCGTGCCGACGTTTTCAACTGTGATCGCATCATCTAAAGCCCAATCCGTATCATTGCTCGCCACCACCGCAGTGACGCCGAGATTTGCGAAGTTATGGTTAGAGGTTGTGGCGTAAACCTGCGTCGTGAGTAGCAGTGCTGCGAGTATGCTGAATAGTTTTTTCATAATCTATTTCCTTATCTTGGGCATGTACAAATTCCGCTTCCACCAACAGCTATTGCAGAACCAGTGGTAGTAGCCGCACCTTGAATTATAAAGCTGGTCGTTGATGTTATCCCCGAATCCTGCCGAAGAATCGCATTGGTATCTCCGTACATGGAGAGTGTGCAAACAGGCGGAGATGAACATCGTCCAGAAGTTATCGTAACCGTGGCTCGCCCTGCTGTTGCTCCATTAATTATGCTCGTTATCGTGTCTGTGTTACCGTCGTTGTCCCATTGTCTATAGATGGTGCAAGTTGTATTCGTTGCACAGGCAGATGGGTCAGACGCAGCCCCGTAAGAAAACCCAAATACTCTGGTCGCATTCCCCACAGACCCTTGCGACTCAATCACAACACCAGCGCGGTCGATAACGTCAACTGCCGTAGTGGAAACTGCGGTGAAGAGGGGCTTAAATATCTGCCCCGCAGCCGTAGGTGCCGTTGCTGTGTACCCTCCCGCTACTGTAGGAGAGAGGAAGTAAGTCGTGCCATCCGTAAGCCCGGAAAGCCCCGTCACGCGACCGATCTTGGTGTACACGAAGTTATCAGCGTCGGTATCCTCTGACACCATACCCATTACTTCGGAAGTAGAGTCAGCATCGGCAAGGGCTAGTTCAAACGTGCCGCCGGAATCGCGATAGACGATATCGCCCACATCGAAGCCGTGAGTGGTTTGGTTTACAGCTATCGCAACGGACTCGCCTGAACCACCGCCGCCAGACCCTAGGCCAGACTCCGTTCCGTTCTCATCCTGGGCGTAGCAGGTACTATCGTCCTTACAATACAAGCGAATAAACCCTGCATCCGGGGCCGCGGGAGCAGATGAATACTTCTCAAAATCAATCGCGCTGATCTTCGTCGTACTGTTCGCGCTACGGCGCATCAATGTGCTTGCCGTGTTGTCTTCAGTTCCAGACGCGGAACCTACCTCGGATTCAGCCGCCGTGGAGTCAAGGATGTACAGCTTGTTATCTGACTTTGAATACAACCGAACCTTACCCGCTGCGGGAGTCGTGGGAGGGGTGGACTGGTGCCTTTGAAGGAGAACGTCAACATCACGCTCAGTATAACTTGCTCCGAAAGCTATGTGATCCGCAAACATCGCGATGGCGAATATCCCGAACCAGAAGATCATAATTTTTATTAAGTAAGTCCTAAGCATAATCAGTGACTCCTAAAAATTTCTTGCCACACCGAGCCAGACCACATCGCGGCCCACACTTTCCCGTCGCCAAGCTCACATGGTCCATTTGAACCGAGCCCAGTACCGTCTTCAAGCAAAACATAATCCGTATCGTCGGTTCCGATAAGAACAAGTATCTGCCCGACACTAGAACCAGCAGCTATTTGTGGATTCGCGGTGATATCAATCGGAGCAGCATCTCCAACGATGAATTTTGCCGTGATTACACGTGTACTGGAAAAAGAAATTCCACCCCCGACGGTAATCGCCGCTGGTGCCCCCTCACTGTCATCCACCTGGACGATGGCACCAAACAAACCAGAAAGCGACGTTGCAGCAATAACACCGCCCTCTCCCGCGGTTCCATCATGTGTGTGTCCGGTGTCTTTGTCGAACTTCTCGGAAATAGCCTCAACGCGCACTGTCACTGTGTCATTTGCGGAAACAAACCCTTCGTTAGCGGTCCATGTAGGAGTTGAATCGAACACCGCATTCAGGGCTTTTCCAATGTAAGCGGCAATCGAGTTATGCTCTCGTTGAATGTTCGTAACCGATGCGCCGGAAGCAGCATCCGCATTGTCTAGGGTGAGAACCCCCGTAGCCGTATCATCGACTGTGGAATCCAAGAAAGCGGCATTCGTTACCGCCGCGTTTACTGATTGTCCATCACTTACTCCCACGGATTACCCTGCCTTTCCTAAACTCATGATTGCTCCCTGAACGTATAAACAGGGGTTTCAAAGTAATCATAAAAGCTCGGTGTCATCCGGTTTAGCTCCACCGGAGTCCTTAGATTTAAAGGTACACCAATCGACACCACGCTAGGCTCAGTCACCTTGCCTAGAAATTCTATCGGGCCACCCCTAAGCAACCAAATATGCAGCGCCTGGAATGAGTCGAATTCGGAAGAATCTTCCTCAATCCATTTTATGCGGAATTGGAAGTTACGGAAAGTCTGAAACGACACGGTTTCAATCCTTCCACCCGTGGAATCATTCACGGCACGACGAGCGTCGTGGATCGTCCCTAACGGCTGATAATCCTGCGGAGGATACGTTGGCACAAGAACCGTACCCACAGAGCTAGAACCCGTGTAAGTCGTCGCCCCGGTCTTATCCGTGGCCGTGAACCCCATCAGAGCGGCAGAGGTAGAACCCGCGCGCGTACCAGTAGCAAAAAGAAGCGAAAGGAACGCACCAGAGGTAGCGATCGTCATCCTGTTCTGTGTCCCGCCAGATATATCGCGGTCAATCGTAACCGTGTAAGTATTCGATGGATCCGCAAGCGTCATCGCCCTGGCAATCTCTGTTTTTAGAGAGTTAGGCGAATACAAACCCACACGAAGCGTAGCCTGTAGCTCAGATCCACCGCCGGAAATTTTGAAATCTATGGAACGGTTGTTTGCCGTAACCTCAACCCCGTATGTAATTGCGCATTTAACGTACTCGCCCATTACCTTCTATTTCCCCTCTGAATCGTGAAGTCCTGAGCATCGCTAGAGCTTCTTACTGCCTCAACGATAGCTAATTTTGTCTGCTCGGACTCAAAATAATTGCCTTCGATGTTGATCGTAACTTCTTTTCTGCGCTCCTGTGCGTCTGAAATTCCTGGACCACCGAATCCACCGCCGAATTCAGGACCTCCTCCGGCCCCGCCGCCACCAACACCACCACCCATTTTAGCGCCACCACCCATTGAAGAAAGAAGCCCACCCAAGGCGATCAATCCCAATCCCGCCGCCATACCAGCTGGGTTTGGACCTAATGGAGGAGCCAAGTTTGTAAGAAACATCGTCTTACCTTGAGCACTAGCCACGTCCCCAAGCATTCCAAAGAACGCAGAGCGCATGGCCTCGGCCATCGTCATCGTACCCGCACCAACGGCGGCAAAAGCTGCCATGGTTCGATTGGAAAATGCTGAAATAGCAGCGCCTCCCAATTGCCCAGAACGACGCCACGCCTGAGAAGTCCTGGCCGATTGCATCTCAGCACTAGCCGCTACTTGCTCATCGAAACTACGCGCCATCTCCATGCGCGTTTGGAGCATCATTAGGCGTTCGTTTTCATATTGACGCTCTATCATGAGCTTATTTGATTCGTGCTGATTTACTAATTCTTCTATAAGAATGTTCTGTTGCTGTATGCTCAGCAGATCATTATTCCTAACCTCTTGCTTTTTAATCGCAAGCTGTTCTTCTAATGCCGCTTGTCTTTGTGTTCTAGCTATCTCCAGCGACTCCTCATCAACGGCCAATTGCATGGCCTCCTGAGCAGATTGGAGTCTGATCTGGTTTATCTGTGCGCGAAAAGCGGCCTCATTCTTGGCCAATTGCTGCTTATTGACAATATCATCCTGCGGAGATGGACCACCAAGCGCTGCAGGAGCGGCGGGACCCATTACTTCGCCGGTTCCAAGTGATGCAAGCTCTTGTCTGAGTGCGGATAATTCTTTTTTCTTCTCTGCAATAATATTTGGATTGAATAATCTATCCCAAATACCAAGACCGTTGGTTTCCAAATCATGGATATCATTTTCAAGACCTATGATTTCATTCCGTAGAGTCGGTATTTTCGCTTTAACTTGATCTATTCCAGATCCAAAAGTTGCGACCAAACGCTCTGTGATAATATTTATTCCGCCAGCAACTCTATTTAGCCAATCAGGGAAGCCGGTGTCTGATATAATTATTCCGATCGCCTCAATCATATTATTGAGTGCAGACCCAATCCTAGAAAGAGCCTCTGCGGAATTATTAGCCCCTAATTCTATAGATGAAAAACTTTGTTTCCCTACATCAAGTGCCGCGTTTAGAATGGCTTGTGCTCTACCGACCTCATTAATTGCGTTTGCAGCAACTCCGTTTGCCGAAGCATAGGCTTTGATGGCTTGCTCGGTATCTATGGTTAATCCAAGCTGCTTTAATCCCCTTGCATCACCTCTGATAATTGCCTGAGTAGCTTTTTGGAACGCCTCCTCGGTATCTATTCCGAAGCTAACGGCTATTTTTCTAGATAATTCCAGGATTTCAGGAAGTCTTTCCGCACTCTTACCAAACCGAACTATTAATTGAGAAGCTCTAGAGAGAAGATCCGTTTGATCTATAATCCCGTCATTGGCCCGAACAATCCCATTTAAAAGCTCTGAAGAACTTATTCCCGCGCTATCGGCAAGTGACCTAAACCCGTTTTCAACTTGAGCCGCTCTCTCACCAAGTATCACCACCTCTACAGTGAGTTTTTTAATGGCCTCCGCTATCTTCTCTACGAGCTGAATGCCTTGATTTAAACCTGTCGCAAATAGTGCGAGCTTACCGCCAACGCTTCCAAACGAATCCCCTATGCCTTGTGCGGTTTTCTCTGAAGATTTATTCAGCTCGCCTAGCTGTTTCTTGATGTCCTCTAGGTCGGCTACTATCTTGACTGATATTTCATTATCATTAGCCATTAGTGCCTCAAGAGCTGTTTAAGCGCACCGAACGCAACATCGGTGCTTACGGCCTTCTGTCGCTTCTTCTCCATTTCCGCTGGAGAGCGCGAACCATCAACGTAAAACTTCATCAAGTCTTGAGTGTATTTCTTTGTCGCCTGAGAGCCGATCGCTATTCTCAGTGCCTCTACGCGGTCGCGATTCTTTAGCCTATCTATCCCTCTCATTATAACGGGTATGGCTTTAAAAGGTAAATCCAAGGCTTCGTCAATCGTGTAACTAAGCTCCCGAGAAATAAGAAGCATGTTCACTAACAAATCCGCCGGAGCCTCTAAGCCTTTGGCTTTGACTCTACCGTCTTTTTTTTTTCTAAATCCCCGCCGTAATGCTTAATAATCCAGATAACCATAGCAGACATGTCGATCATCGACATACGCTTGATTCTCCATCGCCCAAGAGATGGCATACACAGCATCAACACTTCCGTGTAAAGAGCGTCTACTGCATCCGGATTTTCACCCTTCGATGTCTCTGATTCAATCTGCTTTATGATGGCGCAAAGACGCGCGTACTCCCGCGCGGTTAAATCCTTAACTCTCCACTCCTTACCATTATAACGAATAAAGACAGGGCGGCGGCTCATTAGGTCCAAGTCCCCGATAAGCTCGCCACCCAGAGCGGATTTTCTATGCCACCAAGAAAACATTAGATGTAGTTCGCTGCCGTAGTGTCGATTGTGAAAATATCCCCCTCTGCGAAGTCCGTAGCGCCATCGGAGATTGTGAACCCGATCGAGCTATCGTCTGCAGTGAAAGGCGTGCCAACCGTTGCGATACCAAGCGAGCGTCCATCTCCACCAGTAACGTGGAATTCTCCCCCGTTAGTCGCCTCGTCCACACAAGTGAGAGTGATTGTTTCTGTAAGCGTGCTAGCATTGGCCACAACCAAACTACCAACGGTTCCGTTACCAGTATTCCCGACATCGGCCACTGCAGCATCCGCAGAAGCGTTAGTCAAACCAGTAGATGGGTCGCCTAGGAACGCATAACGAGCCTGGGCACCAGGAGTAAAGTCAGGAAGCGCGAGCATCTCAACTTCAAACCCAGTAATAACCTCTGGACCGTAAGGGATCTCAGCCGGAGACATCGACACAGCCTTCCAGAATTTTACATCCTTTGACAGGTCGGCGTCGGACTTCTCTAGCGGATGCAGCAAGAGCACTTTCGCATACGCGCTCAGCTTGTAGCCCACGTTCGATGCCACGTATAGTCCGGTAGACCCAACTTTGAACGCTGCCGGGAAAAGGTGCTTTAGGTTCGCGGCGGTAACCTCTACCAGGCGAAATTTGGCCTTAACGATATTTCCGCGATTCACTAGATCAATGATGGAATCACCGTACTGGGAAACCTTTATTTCCGAGTTCGGAGTTTCTACCGATACCGTTACATCGCCTTCTGTGGCTCCTAGATCAACTCCGTCATAGGTGACTCGCACCGGAGAGATCGAAATATTTGTGGTCGTAATTGTTGCAAAGCTCATTTTAAAACTCTCCTTAGTTTACATATAGGATACTGAAGTTCATGGTATTAACAATGAAAGAATCCTCTCCGTCTGCTGATTGTTCTATCTCCGTGTTTGTCGTCGGAAGGCAAGCAATGAGCCCAATCGCCTTATCCTGCCATGTGCGAAAGCTATCAATGATGGCCTTCTCTTTGTCGTATACAGTCGTTAACGTAGTCTTTACTTTTGTCGCATCCGCCGCGGCATACGTTCGGTGTGTAACTACAGTTCGCATGTCTCGACGCATCAAAATAAAATTGCCCTGGTTATCTCTCTCTTCTGCTTTAAGAAGAACAACGGAATAACCCTGAGTAAGATGCACCGCGCCCACATTCGTATAATCGAAAATATCTGTGTGCTCTTTATAAGTAGCACCAAGCAGTGTTGAAAGCCTTGAGAGAGCCGCCGTTTGTATGCTGGCCGCATTACTCATCGCCTAAAGAACCTCGCCTGGCTGAAGTTGGCTGTTTTCTCTGTCTCATCCAGCGTCCCATCATCGTCCTTATCTAGGGATAGGAAAAACAGTTGCTTAGCCTCTGCGGCCTTACTCCTGTACTCCTCAGCCTTCTGCGCATACATCCCGTCTTCGGTGGATTGCAGAGAGGAGAAAATATTCTCCATGACCAGGTAAGTAGACCAGCGCCGAACCTCCTCGTACTGAAGAAAATCCCATGGCTCGATGTTCTCAATCGTACCGTCACCAAGAGTAAGCTTAGCGTGCCCATCGTTCCTAATGCTCTGCACGATATCGTCCCTTGCCGATTCGTGGCGAAGAATAAATGTGCTCTCGCCGGTCATTAGATAATTCGTAACCGCAGGGTATATGCCCTTAATGTCCTGATCGTCGGAGAAAATAATGTTCATCCCCTGAACCGTAGTACCAGCCGATAGGTTCGATCCTGGGCGAATCCTAATCCAGTATTTTGTCTCGGAGTTTACGGCATTTGAAGTCCATGTCGCTTGCTCTAGGTCCCATTGAATCGCACCAGAACGAGTAAACCCCTTGGTATCATCGATCAGCCCGGCCAAAGAAGCCCATGCCGTGCCATTCCAATACTGAATTGTAAGCGTGTTAGCGGTCGTGTTAGCCGTTCCCATCTCCACATAGACCATGGGGAACTTCTTATCTCTGCCAAAATAAAGGTAATCTTCTGTCGAGTTTAGAACGCACGCAAATGCATCACGCCCAAAACTCAAAGCGTCGAAGGAAAAATTAGTGAAAACCCCGTTATCGTCATGGAATACGATCGGAAATTTCTTCTGCTTCAACATCCAAACCCCTTAGGTTATTACGCTAGGAGTATTTGTCAGGTCGCTTACTAGGCTTCCTGGAGTCGGATAATCAGAAAGCTCGACAACACCGATATTTTGACTAGGAAGTAAGATCATTTTGAACCCTCCACCGAAGTGAACCTAATGCCTTCTGTCTCGGGTAGGACAAACCAGATTGTATAGTTTTTCCCGTCCCATGTGATGCTCTTGATCTCTACTTTGAAACCAAGGGCCTCGACTCCGCTGATAATTTCTTCTCTTTTACGAGCGGAAATATAACGGAGTCGAGTCGTGGAAATCATTATAGAAGGAAGCCTTCAACAATGATCTTCGCCTTACCCGCACTGGATGGACCAACTACGTCGATTTTCACTTCTTTGCCAGAAGCAGAGTAGTATTTAACTTTTGAGCCACTTGCACCAGAATCATGCAAGTAAGCGCCTTTATCCGCTTCATTTGCACAATATGCCGCAGGAGTTCCCAAGGTAATATCGGCATTCAGACAATACCCATCGGCATCATCGTCATCGCCAACATCCAGTGAGGTCAAACCAACCACAGCCACGTCTACAATCACATACGCATTCTCAACCACCGCACCAGCGGGGATTGCGAACACATCCCGAGTAGAAATAGCCGCTGCGTTGTCGGCGCTCCGACCAGACGCATCGCCCTTACCACCATGCTCCAAGTAGAATACTTCCTGGAACTTCTGCTTCTTGAACCCACCAGCGGCGTAACCATTGATGGATGCGAGTGCTGCCACAGCAGCAATCAATACGAACGAAAGGTACTTTTTCATTTTAATCTCCTAAATTTATTAAACCCACGTTGATTCAATCAGAATTAACCGATCGTAACAACACGCAGTCCATCAAGTTGTTTCAATCCCCAAAGCACAGTCATGTTCACGCGCTCTGCTCGCTGGCCCTGAACGCCAAGGTCGAAAACCTTAACCTCTGGAGCTTGCTGCACAGCCATGCTCATGAATTGCGGATGGAACAAGTAAGCAGTGTTACCTGCTTCGGTAGTCATCTTTACGCTGAAACCCACAACCGGAGTCTGGAACTGACCAGAAACAAGTGGGGAACCCGCTGGGATGAAATCGCGGGAAACGAATCCTACGATATTGAACATATCGTTGGCTTGGGCCGCACCCAATACCATCGATCTGCCTTCCTCTGGTACGTTCTGCGCATCTAGAAGCTCTTTCGCCTCAAGAATGTCAGCCAATGCAAGAGTAGTTCCGCTATCGTAAGCAATCGCGTGATCCGGTGCAGCAGCATTCGGTACGATCGTTTCGATAATGGTCTTCTGCATCTTCTTCATGATCGAGTACGAGGCAAGATCGCGCAGAGCATTAGCGTGCTCAAGCGACTGAATCTGTGCTCGGTTAGTGATGATGTAATCCTTCACTACCTGCTTGTTGATTACAAGCTGCTGGCTAGAAACCGTTACACCATCAGCGTCCACTTGCTCGTCCTCAGCAATTTCTTGCGCCAAGTCGAATTGTGGGAACTGGGAAATGTTCACGGTATCGCCCAATGCCTTGATTTCCCCTTCGTAATCGCGAGAAATAAGATCATTAAACGGAAGCGCCGCAAGCAGCGTATCGTAAAACTTCTGACTCCATAGTTCAGGGACAATTGCACTTAGCTCAGTGCCCGCCTTCATGATTTGATTTGCCATTTATTTAACTCCTATAGGAAAAATTTAACGCCTACCCTTTTGTTTAAGATAAAGCTCCGTAAGCCTCTTTGCTTCTGCCATGTCTTTCTTTTTTTCTGCCGCGAAGATCATCTGCGGCGTTACCTCAGAAGAGTTATTTTCCGCCGCGCTGCCACCAGAATTCACATTCGGTGCCTTGGGCTGAGAAAACAAAACATCGCCGTGTTTGCGCTTTAAATCTGCGACAAACGACTCAGCTCCATGAACAAGCATCCTTCCCTGGCTCGTCATTTCTACCTCCACCCCATCGAGGGGAAGCATTTCAAGGAACTGTAAAGCGCTGGGTTTTAATCCAGCTTTTACTGCCTCTCGGTACACTTCCCCGAATTTCTTATCGTGGTACAGTGCAGTGTTAAGGCGTTCGGCTTTCTCTTCTGCTACCAGTCTTAACTCTTTTTCGCGCTCAGCCAGGGTCTTCCATTCCCCTTGTTTCTGAAGCTCTTGAGTTTCTTTTTCTGCTAAGCGTTGCTCCAATTCCTTGGCCTTCGCTTTAGCTTTTTTCATGTCGTCCAATGCGCGCTGGTGATCTTCTTCCTTGATTACTCGCGCTGGAGGTGACTGGTCGTCTTTTGGATCTCCCTTGGCACTGCCTTCAGGGGCGGGAGCACTGCTACCCTTATCTAATTCATTCATTGTGAGTCCTTTGCTAGTTTAAGTCAACTTTGGTTCTAATAAAGGCTAGCAGAGGAGTTTACTTTGACAAGAATTTTCTTACACGCTCACGGAACAGTTTAACAATGAGGCGCTGGATGCGTTCGGAAAAATACTCACCGCGCTTCGATGGAATGACTGGTCTTTGTGGCTGACCGTTCACGCCTTCGCGGTGGCCTGATTCTTTTTTCACGCTAAGGGAATCGAAGAATCCGATAGCGACATCGAATTTCTCGGCAACGCCGCGCAACTTCCATGAAAGCTTAGATAGGAAGTCACCTGATAATTTCAAATTAACCGGCCTAGGCTTCTTATCGGGGAACTTGTAATTCACGCTCTTAGGGTAGGTTTTCTTTTCTAACTGCTTCGCGTCTAGCCTGGCTTGCTTACCGGATTTGCCCTTGGCAGCGCCTTTCCTTATGGCCTGAGCCGCTTCGACACCCTTATAAGCCGGGAATCTGCCATCTCCGAGTATGGGAGAAATCCCTCTAGCAATATCTTTCTTCATTGCGTCGATCACTTCTTTTCCGAGCAACTCGCCGAACGCTTGATCGAATGCTTGCGGAGCCTTTTTTAAGAGCTTATCGAGGTTGATTTTTACCTCAGCCCTAATTATCGCCATCTTCAAACTCCGAGGCGATTTCTCTTATGCCGCTCCATATATCCCGCTTGAATGTTTCATCTTCTAATGGAATAAATCTGCGAGCCTTGGAGTCATCTGGAGATTTCCCATAAGAACCCAAATTATTCCCCTCTGCCTTATCTGCTTGATCTCCAGACACGCGCAGAACAACTTCAGATCCATCAACCACGACTTCTAACGCATCCAGCAAATCACCCGATAACTCTAGATTGGCGTAACCAACGCCGGATTGATCAGCCTTAACCCCTTTGTATTCCTTAGAAAGCGACCTCTTCCATGGCCCCCCGCTAACTGGGCTCTTGCCATCGGCTATCTTCGCAAGCACAGACTCCTTAACGAAATCGGCAATGGCTTGGCGCGCTTCGGCTCGCTTGTTACGAGGGATTTCTGCACCGATCTCTTCGAGGGGATTGAAACGGTATTCTACCTTTGCCAATTTTTATTTGACCTCTGGCTCTGTTTTTATTTTAAAAGACGACCCAGCGGTACCGATCATCTTTTCCGCAGTTTCCCGATTTATCTTAAAGGCAACCTCAATAATACTTACAGCCGAATCCCTAGGCATTGTACCAGAGGCGACGCTCTGAACCAGATCAACAACAGACGTTATCTGTGCGCCATTCAAAGACTCTTCTATTGTGACGCCAACATTGTCGCCATTCATTTGCTTTTCTTCTTTGGCTTCTTCTTCATCGGCCATTTCTTTGGGGTCGGAACTTGCTTTGTCGTCATCACTTTGTTCGCCATCTTTGTCTCCATTCATCACGCTTTCAGCCACCATTGCAGCGGTTTTAGCGGCTCTTTCCATGTTCTCTTTCGAGATTTCTAGTGCCTTCTTTTCGGCCTCTTCTTCGGTAAGGTCGGGGTTATCCATCAAGATCAGATCAACAATAGTCGATATGCCAAGCTCTTGACGCATCTTCAGCGTTTCTAACTTTTCTTTCTCGCTAATCACCGGCTTTGGATTCATGAACTTTAGATTCACTTCAGTTGTGAGTAGCTTTGATCCGCCATCGGATAGCTTCTCTTCTAACTGGCCGGTAGGTGCGTACACGTCGATCCACTTCTTTAAAATCCTCCATACCTGAGGCTCGGCATCCTTGAACAACCTCTGCTTGTCCTGAACCTCTGCGGTGCTCTCTGATTGCTCGATAAGCATAGCAATACCGGAAGGAAAGTTAGCCGCATCAAGCTTCCCCGCAACACTAGCGGGGCTGAGATTGTTAGTAGAAAGCAGTAACGCGACGTGCTGCTCGATCATCTGCATCCAGATATCAAGAGGTGGATTCGAAGAAACGAATTGAACATCGGGAACTGGATCGTCTTTCTCATACTCCATCTTAAGCGCGGTATGCGGGCCACCTTGGATATAAGTCGGAACGTTCTTTCCTTTGATAACTAATTGTCCCCACCCCTGCACGTTAGCGATGGCATTCATATCGGTAAGCAGCACGTTGATCAACACCGCGCCATCCACGAGATCGTCACCGCCACGAGCCCAGAACTGCCCGTCCTGATCCCCGGCGAAGTTAACGAACGGCAACGCCTGGATTGGATTCAGATTTCCCTCGGGGCTCTTATCAACCAGGATTTCGCCTTTGCCATTGCAGGTGAAATGGTACTTGGGAGACCAGAAAATATACTCCCTGTTCTCCTGTCCCGCGTCCTCGGGGCTATCGGCAATGGTTTGTTCCTTGCGATCTCCTTGATGGAAATTAGGAATGATGCCTTGCGTATTTCTACCGTCCGAACCCGGCTGAAAGAAGTTATCCTGCGTGCGCTGATTGCGCTCCACGAAGTCCGTGAGGATTACCACCTTCGGTTTCTCTTTGTTCTTAGGATCCTCGATCACGTCATACGCGTGTGGAGGCAAAACCTTAAGTTGCAAATCATACTGCGGCCCCTCTTCTGCGTCCTCGCACAGGTAGGGAACTATTTGGAGCATCGTGTTATGAAACAGCTCAGAGTATCGGTCTACTTTCTTCATCACCGAGTTAAGGCGAAGATGTTCGGCAAGGAAGTCCATGGCTACCTGCGATCCTTCATCCGGTACGGTTCTCACAACACCGTTTACATAGCACTGTGCTAATTTATTGATGATCTTCCGGCAGATAGAAACGTTCGTTGCGCGCTTCTCCATCTCTGCGACGGTCTCACGCTTTAACTCCCTAGCAAGTAACTCAATGGCCCACTTCTTAGTCTGGTCCTTATATACCTCGTACTTCCGGAGCTCCATATTCTTACGATCAACGTTCTCGTTACTGGAAATCTCTCGAATAACCTGCGCACGGAACGATGGGTCAAGTATCTGCTCTTCTGAAGTAAAGATAGGTTTCATCTTATGCGCTGCTCCGTGATTCTGTTTTGTGGTCTGCGGATTGGGAATTCATAGTCCACCATATCCTTGAACCCGTCCAACCAGTGTGATCGCTTGGGATCGGATTTGTCAATTAGGCTAGTCCCTTGTTTTAGTATGCACTGTTCTAAGTCGGCGATAAAGTTTTTACACTTCGGTGAGACTTCGATTCGTCCCTTTTCAAACAGATTGTTGGCGGCGTTCAAACAATCCCTTACAGATGTGATGCTGCGCTTATACCTGATATCGGTAAAGCCATGCTGCTTTAGGATGTCGATATCTGACTTACCCTTACTCTTCGTGCTTCCCGCATCTCCTGCGGGGTCGGGGAATATCGCGCACTGTCGCCACGCATCACCTAACTTATCCTTGATCGCTTGCGCCATCTCGTCGGTGTCAGAAGAATTAAGGGCGATCTCATCAAAGGCCCTAAGCCATATCGGGCTCGCGCTGCCTCTCATGTGTGTCTGCAAGTTTGGAACCCTGTGCCACAAAGTAGCCGCCATGGGGTAGAGGTTAAAGTCGAGCGAAACCCACACAGGAAAATCCGGGTTGTAAACGATCTCGGGGTTAACGTGCTTCTGCCTAGAAAATGCGTAACACGCGCGGCGTCCTGTTAGGTTGATGTAGGCACCCTCAACGAATTGTTGCGCCATCAGCCCATCGTAGGAGTCGTAGAGCATCTTCACGTAGTCTTCGGACACATAGATATTATCTTTCGTGTTACCGAAAATCAGATCCGTGTCCTCTCTAGGGTTCTCAATAAAATACTCGTAGTGCCAAGTAAACCCTTCGGGGGTACCGCTCATGGCGAGCTGTCTTAGGTTGGCTTTCTTTAAACGGATACGGCCAACGAACGCCGTAAAGGATTCGTAGTCTATCAGCGTCACTTCGTTGATCAGACCAAACGCAAGGTTGGGACCGCGGATGCTTTGCCCCTTATCCTC
>Ga0326597_10000499_pt1 | contig 69908 bp, 49 predicted proteins | sample RVTome_12_FD_203789 | JGI IMG/M metagenome (GOLD analysis project Ga0326597, IMG submission 203789) | Soil microbial communities from uranium-contaminated site in the Upper Colorado River Basin, Wyoming, United States - RVT100D185 | ecosystem: Environmental > Terrestrial > Soil > Contaminated >...
GCCGTACGACCGGCATCCGCGAAGCGTCGGCACGGAGACAATAAAGACGCCGTCCTCGTCCTGCTCTATGAGGACCGGCAGATGGTAGCGCGTTGGCTTCTTGGGGCGGGACATAATGCAATGATACCCAACAAAACTCCACGGGACAAGCGGGTGGTTCAGCGGGACAGCCTACTGCGTGACCGCCCCGGTGCAGCTTGAGCCGGCTCCCGCGGTGCTGCCGCAGCAGTGGTTGCCGGTTTGGCTGCCGTGAGGATTTGACAATACGAGTTGGCAGGCAGTTATTGGACGGCTTTGAGCCCTGTTGGTTTGGCAGAATCAGAGAATGCGAAGAAGAGGCCGGGCGGAATCGCGGGCCGATAGGTAAGATGGTACGGGGCGCCGGGTGGATCGGCGCAAATCAAGACTCTACGGGCAGAGGCTTTCGGCCGTGAGCACGTAGGGTCCGCTGTGCGGACCGATGAGGTTTAACAGCGCTTATTTCGGAAAAGGTCCGCACAGCGGACCCTACTGCTCTGGCAAAAATCGTCCGCCCTACGGGCGAAAAAACAATGCACCGGAAGGAAACCGGTCAGTTTGAGTAAGATGGTACGGGGCGCCGGGTGGATCGGCGCAAATCAAGACTCTACGGGTAGAGACCTTCGGCCGTGAGACACGGGGCGCTGCGATATTGCCACTTCATGACGGCGGTGTGCCTGCCTTTGATGGCGAGTGCCTGTGACCGCCGTTCGCCGGAGCCGTCTTCGACGTCACCGAACGTCCTCCTCGTGCTGATCGACACGCTACGGGCGGACAAGTTGGGATGCTACGGCAGCGACCTGGGCCTGAGTCCCAACATTGACCGATTTGCGGCAGAGGGCAGTCTCTTCGAGCGGGCCTTTGCTCATGCACCCTGGACGTTGCCGTCCGTCTCCTCGCTTCTCACCGCGACGTATCCTGGCAGACATGGGGCCGGCGGCGCCATTGGCAACTTGAAGGGGCTGGCATCCGACGTGCGCACGATGGCGGAGTGCTACGCCGATCAGGGCTACGACACCGGGGCGATCATCAACGTGCTGTTCCTCTCGCCGAAGTTTGGGATAAGCCGCGGGTTCGAGGATTATGATTACCAACCGCCCAGAGATGACCAGCGTGTGCAGCGCCGGGCGACGGAAGTGACCGACACTGCACTAACGTGGCTAAGGGACCAGAAGCAGCGATCGAACCGACCCTTCTTCTACATGGTTCACTACTTCGACCCGCATCTGACCTATGACCCGCCGGCGTACTTTCGAGAGAAGTTCGCGCTGCCGGCGGATCAGACGCCCGATCCTGATATGTTCGGCACGGAGCAGGACATGATCCGTTTGCGGCAGGGCAAGGTCGACGTGTCCCTGCTGCCGCTGTACCGGCTCGAGCACTTGTACAACGGCGAGATTGCCTACACCGATGAACAGGTCGGCCGTTTGTTGGGAGGCCTGAAGGAGATGGGCCTGGACGATTCCACCGTCGTCGTGCTGACGGCCGACCACGGCGAGGAGTTCCTCGACCATCGCGGGTTCGAGCACGGTCACACGCTCTATGATGAACTGATTCACGTCCCGTTGATCATCCGTTATCCTGAACTGGTCAGGCCCGGCAGGGTCCGGGCGGAGGTGGGGCACGTCGACGTCGCGCCGACGCTGTGCGGCCTGTCGGGGGTTCAGGCCGAAGCCACCTTTCAGGGTGCGAGCCTTGAGCCGCTGATGTTCGGCGAAAAGACGAAGAGCCGCGCGATTCTGAGCCAGGGGAATATGTGGGGCCCCATGCTGACGAGTCTGCGCTACGGCGGTTACAAGCTGATCACCGGCCCCGGCAAGACGGCGTTGTATCACGTGGCGATTGACGCACGGGAGCGGCACGATATCTCCGGGGAGGAGGACCAGCGAGAGCGGCGCACCGCGCTGTCGGAAGTGATGGAGCGCCGGCTAAGTCAGGCCGGCAAGGGGCAGGCCGTGGAACTGAGCAGTGCCGAGGCAAAGCAGCTTCAAGCCCTGGGCTATGTCGGAGGAAACGGTGAAGGGGACGAACTTGACGAGAGCAGCGGCACCACGACACAACCGACGAGCCGGCCGGCTTCCGAGGTAGTGGGGGGGGCATCGTGAGTTTACATGCGAATCTGGGGAACCGCGGCGGGAGACGCGCGATCGCTTCCTTGAGCGTCGGCGTCTTGCTGGGCATGGTTGCGCTGGTCGGGTGTGAAAAAAGCCGGGATGACCAGCAACGGCTGGGCCGTGGCGCACCGAACGTCTTTCTGATCGTGATCGACGCGGCATCGGCGGCGTACTTCGGCTGCTATGGCGATACCTCCGGCACGTCGCCGAACATTGATCGGCTGGCCGAGGAATCGGTTCTCTTCCAGCAGGCGTACAGCCAGACCGCGACGACGATCACCTCGACGGCGAGTCTGTTGACGGGCCTGAGGGCGACGACGCATCTGATGACGATGGAAACGCTGCTTCCCCGGAAATATCCAACGCTTGCCGAGATGTTGTCGGAACAGGGCATGAAGACTCATGGGTATATCGGCAACCCGCTGGCCGGCGCCGAGGCGACGGGCCTGGCCCGGGGTTATGACCATTGCGTCCAGGTCTACGCCCTGGAGGCACTTGAAGGCAAACGGCCGGTAGAGAAATCGAGCCACTTCAATGTGACCTTGCCGGAGGATATTAACACGGAAGTCTTCAAGGCCCTGCCCGACTTCGGCAAGGGGGGAAACTTCGCGTATATCCACTATCTTCAACCGCACAAGCCTTATGATCCTCCGCTGGAATATCGCAAGGGCCTGCCGTGCGGGACGATGACGTGGGCAGACTTGCACGTCCTGTTTGAGGCGGGCAACGACGAGGGCAAGGCGTCGGCTTCAGCGATTCGTCAAATAGAGGCGCGCTATCGCGCCAATATCCGACATATTGATGCCGGCGTGGGGAAGCTGCTGGACAAGCTCGAACGGGACGGCCTGTATGACGAGTCGTTGATTGTTCTTATGTCGGATCACGGCGACGCGTTCTTCAAGCACCGGCGATTTGGGCACAACTGGACGCTGTACGACGACATGATCAGGATTCCCCTGATTGTGAAGGTACCTCGCAGCGAGGGTATTCAGGCCAGGAGAATAGGGCAGCTTGTGGAGACCATCGACGTCCTGCCCACGCTGTTTGACTACCTGGGCCTGCCGATTCCGGATCGCTCTGAAGGCGATAGCCTGTTGCCGCTGATCACAGGCTCGGCGTACCAACTTCAGAATCCCGAGATTCTGGCAAGCACCATCGACCGGCAGAGGCATGCCATCCGCATGGGAGACTACAAGTACATCTTCAACATGACAGGGCCGGAAGAACTCTACAACTTGCGGACCGACCCCGATGAGCAGGACAATCTGGCGCACGCCAAACGCGACATCGCCAAGGCCCTGCGTGCGAAGCTGGAGTCGATGGTTGATCTGGCCTCGGGCAAGACGCTGGAAACCGAGAGCAACTTGCGGGCCGATCCCAAGATGAACCAACTCCTCAAGTCGCTGGGCTACACCGGCGACGGCGAGCCCGAGGATTCTCAGGCACCAACCACGCAGCCCACAGGCCCCTAGACGAATGCGACGGATGCAGCCACGAGAGGACTGACGATCGACAAGAATCGAGCCAATTCCCCTGAAACTCCCTCGCAGCCTGTTCAGGCCGAGGACACTGTGCCGCGCGGGGAGGGTGTGGCGCAGCAGGATGACGACTCGACCCGTGTTTCGGTCCGCACAGCGGACCCTACTCGTGTTTCGGTCCGCACAGCGGACCCTACTCGTGTTTCGGGCGTCACCTCCGATTCGGTTCCCGCCTTTGCCCGGTTGGATGTCATGATTCTCGCCGCGGTTGTCCTGGTCGCGCTGGTGATCCGCGTGATCTACGTTCTGCAACTGCGGAGCAGCCCGCTCTTTGCGCATCCGATTCTCGATAGCGAGGTTCACGACGGCTGGGCCCGTTCGATCGTGGCCGGCAAAGACGTGTTCACGGGCGCCTACTTCAAGGCCCCGCTGTATCCCTGGTTTCTGGCGGCGATCTACAAGCTGGGTGGGCCGGGATACCTCGTGCCGCGCATGGTGCAGGCGGTGATGGGCGCGCTAAGCTGCGGCCTGGTCTATCTCGTCGGGCGCGAGGCGTTCGGCCGGGCGACGGGGGCACTGGCCGGCCTGGCCGCGGCGACGTTCTGGGTGCTCGTCTATTTTGACGCGGAGCTGTTGCTTGAGCCGCTCGGCGTGTTCCTCAACCTGTTGGCCCTGTGGCTGATTCTCCGAGCGGCGAGGCGCGCGTCGGCGTGGTCCTGGTTGGCTGCCGGTTTGGTTCTCGGGCTTTCCGCGATCAACCGGCCGAACGTCCTGGTGTTCATGCCGCTGATAGCCCTGTGGATCGTCTTCATTCATCGAAATCAATTGCGACGGGCGTTCCTGCGGGCGGTGGTTTTCGGCGTCGCCTGCTGCATTCCGATTCTGCCGATCACGATCCGAAACTGGGTCGTCGGGCACGACTTCGTGCTGATCGCTTCCCAGGCCGGGCCGAACTTCTACATCGGCAACAATCCGGAGGCCGACGGCATCTCGGCCAGGGTTCCCGGTGCGCGGACCAGTTGGTTCGGCGGCTATCAGGACTGGATCTCGCTGGCGGAGCAGGAGACGGGCAGGAAGCTCAAGCCATCGGAGGTGTCGTCGTTTTTCTTCGACAAGGCCTGGGAGTTCATGCGTCATCGCCGGCGACAGGCGCTGAACCTGATGTTGACCAAATTTCAGTTGTTCTTCTACGAATGGGAAATCCCGAACAACAAGGACCTGTACTTCTTCACGCAGCGTTACACGCCGATTGCGGCATATTTGCCGCTGACCTCCGGGATGATCCTGCCGCTCGGGGTGGTGGGTCTGCTCCTGTCGTTGGGCCGTGCTCGACGGTTGTTCCCGTTGTGGGCCTTTGCGATGGTCTATTCGGCGACGGTGATTGCGTTCTTCGTGTGTTCGCGCTTTCGAGTTCCGGTCATGCCGGTGTTCATCCTTTTCGCGGCCTACTTTGTCGTCCGCTGGTTGGGATATGCGAAGGCCAAAGATTGGGGAGCGATGGTGGGATGGGGCATCGCGGGCTATCTGGCATGGGTGGGCGTCAATCGAGGTGTGCCCGATTGGGCGCGGACGATCAACGAGGCCCGGTCGCATTGCCAGGTCGGTGTTGCGCTGGGGCAGGAGGGTCGGCCCGATGAGGCTCGCGTTGTCTATCTTCGAGCACTTGAAGTGGACCCGCAGTGCATCGAGGCGAACGTGAACCTTGGCCACGGCGCCCTCGAGCAGAACGATTTCAACGAGGCAATCAAGCGCTTCCGAGAGGTCTTGAAGATCAATCCCGGCGCGGACGTGCATGAGCACTTGGCGAAGGCGCTGGGCATGACGGGCCGATGGGGCGAGGCCATTGAGGTTCTGCACAGCGGCCTGGAGGCGTATCCGGGTTATCTCGATCTGAAGCGGAAGCTGGCATTCGTGCTGGCCACCTGCCCGGTCGCGCGGCATCGCGACGGCCCCGAGGCAGTGCGACTTGCAGAAAGCGTGCGTGACTTCGGCTCGGAGGTTCCGGAAACTTACGACTCTCTGGGGGTTGCCTACGCGGAGGTGGGAAGGTTTGACGAGGCGATCGCGGCGGCCCGACGTGCCTTGCGGCTGGCCCAGGCGGCGGGAAGCACCAACGCGGTCGAGCAAATCACCTTGCGCCTGTCGTTGTATGGCCGCGGTCGGGCGTTTCGCCAGTCGCTGCCGGCGTCGCCATAGCGGGGCCTCTTCACTTCAGATATGATGGGCCCTGAATCATTCGGAGTATCCGGGATATGTCTGGAGGCGGGAAGGCAGGGAGCGTTGGCGTGGCACAGCCGATGGGAGCAGCAGGCGCGGTGGGTTTAGTCATCGCGAATGCCACGGTCTTCATCTCCAGCTTTTGCATCATGGTGATCGAACTCGACGCCAACCGACTCATCGCCAAGTTTCTAGGGTCGTCACTGTACACCTGGACCTCGATCATCGGCGTGATCCTGGCCGGCATCGCGATCGGCAATGCCATCGGCGGGCGGCTGGCCGACCGATTCGCCCGTGACGGCTACGCGGCAAGACGGCTGTTGACGGTGCTTTTTCTGCTTGCCGGAGCGGACGTGGCGGGGATCAGTTGGTACAACGACGTGGTTGGAAACTGGGGGCTGCTCAAGTCCCTTGAGAGCTTTCCGCTGCGCGTGGCCTCGCACTTCGCCCTGGTATTCTTCCCGCCTGCCGCGGTGCTCGGGATGATCAGCCCGGTGGTGGCCAAGATGGCCCTGGACCTGGGCCGCAAGACCGGCCGCACGATCGGCAGCATTTATGCCTGGGGCGTGGTCGGCAGCATCATCGGCACCTTCATGACGGGCTTCTACTTCGTCGCGAAGTTCGAGTCGACGCAGATCATCCACGGTGCGGCCCTGACCCTGGGCGTGATGGCCGGGCTCTATGGGTTGAGTTTGCTGCGGCGGGCCTGAGAGCGAACTCCTGGACATGGATGATCGTATAAACGGATTCGGCGGCGCTTCGGGCTTACGAGCGCTTGCCTTGCACGCCGCACCCTTATCGGGCGAAGGTGAGCGAGGGGGAGGCGACGGCTCGACGGGAACACGAACGGGGGATATACTCGCAGAGCTACATGTAGTCTCCGGCCGGGGAGTCCGAGGAATGATGGTGCTGCTCCGGTCGGGCGTCGGTCCGCACAGCGGACCCTACTATTCTGACTCTTCACCCGTCCAGTGGGATGTTCGGCCAACGCGTTTGGTGACCGGTTCAGCGTTGATCGCGTCGCAAAACGTCACGCGGGGGATCACGGGAACGTCCGTCGGCAAGTGGCGTGGTGGGATGATGAGAAGCAAGCGACAACAACCAGACACTTCTTTCGGGGCCGACTGTGGCGGCCTTCGTCCATCGGCGGGGTGCGTCAATAGTCATTCTGTGAGACGCACCGCCTGCTCAGCAAAGATCGCGATAGCCATCCTGGTCGCGGTGATTTGTCTTTTTCAGACGGCACCGGCCGCGGCCTACATCGGGCCTGGCGCCGGCTTCGCCGTGGCATCCTCGCTGTTCACCATTCTCATCACCATGTTGGGGGCGATGCTGACCCTGCTCATCTGGCCGATTCGCTGGCTGATTCGATCCATCAAGGGCCGCAAGGCATTTGCGCGGAGCAAGATCAAGCGATTGGTCATTCTCGGCCTGGACGGTTTGGAGCACACCCTGGCCGATCGCTTCATGGACGAGGGCAAGATGCCCAATCTGAAACGTCTCAAGGAGATGGGCAGTTACAAGTTGTTGGGCACCACGACGCCGCCGCTCTCACCGGTGGCATGGTCCAGCTTTCTGACGGGGGTCAACCCGGGGAAGCACAACATCTACGACTTTCTCAACACCGACCGCCGCAACTATTCGCCCTATCTATCTTCGGTTGACATTCGACCCCCGACGAAGAATCTGAAGCTCGGCAAGTACGTCATTCCGTTGAACAAACCGGACATTCACCTGGAACGGAAGGGCAAGCCGTTCTGGAACACCCTGGGGGAGCATGGCATCTTCACCTCCGTCATCCGCGTGCCGATCACGTGGCCGCCGGAGAAATGTCGCGGCGTCGTGCTCTCGGCGATGTGTGTGCCGGACCTGCGGGGAACGCAGGGGATGTTCTCGTTCTACAGCACCCGATCCGACGGCGAAAAGGAACATACCGGCGGCGAGCAGGTTCGGGTCAAGCGCGAAGGCCGCATTATCCGTAGCGAGTTGGTCGGCCCGGACAACAGTCTGAAGCCCTCGGCGGGGGCGATGAAGGTGCCCTTTGTGGTGACCTTGAGTGAGCGGCCGGGCGAGGCGACGTTGAAGATCGAAGGGGGCAAGTATCCGCTGAAGATCGATGAATACACACCCTGGATCACGGTGAGGTTTTCCGCGGCGCCCGGCGTCAAGGTCAACGGCATCTGCCGGTTCATGCTGGTGAGCACGGAGCCGGAGTTCGAGCTTTACGTCATGCCGATCAACCTTGATCCTGAAAAGCCCGCCATGCCGATTTCTTACCCCACGACCTACAGCACCTATCTGGCCAAGCGGTTTGGCCCCTATGCCACGCTGGGATTGGCGGAGGACACCTGGGTCCTAAACGAGGGCCTGGTGGATGACGACGCGTTTCTGAAGCAGTGCGTCTCGATCGACGGCGAGCGAGAGCAGCAGTGGTTCGACTCGCTGGAGAACACCAAGCGTGGCCTGTGTGCGGTTGTGTTTGACGGAACCGACCGGCTCCAGCACATGTTCTGGCGTTATTTGGAAGAGGACCATCCGGCCCACCCCGCCAACCTCGATCCCGATTACAAACCCAATGGTCACGAGAAGACGATCGAGAACTTGTACGTCCGCATGGATAAACTTGTCGGCAAGACGATGGACAAGGTGTTGAATGACGGCAATGGCGAAGAGACGATGTTGATGGTCATCTCCGACCACGGTTTCAATCCCTTCCGTCGCGGCATCGACCTGAACGCCTGGCTGATCGAGAACGGCTACATGAAACTCAAGCCGGGCGCCAAGCTGGGCTTCAAGTATCTCAGCGAGGTGGACTGGGAGCATACGCGGGCCTATGCCCTCGGGCTGGCCGGGATGTTTCTTAACGTCAGGGGCCGTGAAGCGAAGGGTATCGTCGAGCCCGGCGAGGAGGCGAACCGGCTCAAGCAGGAGATCATCGAGAAGATGACCGGCATGAAAGACCCGAAAACCGGAGAGGTGGCAATTCGCCGGGTATTCGACAAGGAGAAGGCGTACACCGGCCCGTTCATGGCGACAGCGCCGGATTTCGTCATTGGCTACAACCGTGGCTATCGCGTGGATTGGGACACGGCTTTGGGGAAGGTGACCGATGCCGTCTTCCACGACAACACCAAGGCCTGGAGCGGCGATCACTGCATCGATCCGGAATTGATTCCAGGCGTGTTCTTCTGTAGTCACAAGGTCGAGAGCGAGTCGCCCCGGCTGATGGACCTGGGGCCGACGGCGTTGGATCTCTTCGGGGTGGACGTGCCGTACAACATGGACGGCAAGCCGCTGAAAATCTCCGTGGGCGCAAACGGCAATGGACAGGCGCGCTTCGCCGCGGCCGCAGGATGAGGCAGCGTTCCTAACGTGGAATGAGAAACTTCGCATGAACAGATTCACGACAACTCGCCCACCTCTCCTGATCCTGCTTGCCCTCTTCGCGTTCTGTGGCCTGACGGGCTGCAAAGAGAAAAGCGCGGCCGACGGCAAGAAGGTTCTCGTTCTCGGTTGTGACGGCATGGACCCCAGGTTGGTCCGGCGCATGATCGACGAGGGTCGGCTACCGCATTTTGCCAAGCTGGAGCGGCAGGGTGGATTCAAGCCGTTGGAGACCAGCATCCCGCCGCAGAGCCCGGTGGCCTGGTCGAATTTCATCACCGGCGCCGGGCCGGGCGTTCACGGCATTTTCGATTTCATCCATCGCGACCCCAGCAAACAGGCCTCGCCCTATTTTTCGACGAACAAGGTCACGGCTGAGGAAAAAGACCCCTGGCTGATTCCCGGGACGGAGTACCAGTATCCCCGAGCCACGGCGACGAATGAGCTGCTTCGGCGCGGCACGCCGTTTTGGGAGTATCTTGACCAGCGTGGGATTCCCGTGCGGATGTACCGCTTGCCGGCGAACTATCCGCCGAGTGAGTCCACGCATGGCCACGTGTGTTGCCTGCCGGGGATGGGCGTGCCCGATGCCTTGGGCAGCCAGGGAACCTTTCAGCATTTCTCGACCAAGCCGCGTCTCGAGTCCAAGGGCGGCGAGGGCATGATGCTGCGGATACGCAAGGACTTCACGACCGGCGCCTACGTCGCCAGGCTCAATGGCCCGCCGAACGAATTTGAAAGGCCGGCAAAAGGTCAGACGAATCCGCCGGAGATGTTCGTCAATCTGAACGTCTATCCCGACCCGGATCGGGACGTAGCCAAGATCGTCTACGTGAACAAGGCGATCAAGGGCGTGCCGGATGAGACGGTGGAATTGGTCCTCGACGTCGGACAGTGGAGCGAATGGAAAGAGGTGCACTTCCTCAAGACGCCGATCGGCCCGTCGTTCGGCACGATGGTGCGGTTGTATCTTCAGCAGGTGCGGCCGAACATCGAACTCTACGTCTCACCGCTGAACTTCATTCCGACCGCGCCGGCGGCGCCTTTCAGTGAGCCGGCCGACTTTGTGGAGCAGATCGGCGAGGAAGTCGGCCCGTTCTACACCCAGGGCTTCGCCGAGGAGTTCAACGGTCTGAAGAACGGCATCTTCACCGACGAGGAATACCGCATCCAGGCTGCGTATGTGCTTGAAGAGGGGTTTCGGCTGCTGGACTATGCCCTGAAACATTTTGAAGACGGCCTGCTGTTCTTCTATTTTTCGAGTACCGACCTTCAGGCGCACATGTTCTGGTGGGATTCGGATGAGCCTCACCCTACGCGAACGCCGGCCGAAGCGAAGAAGTATCAAGGCGTCATCGAGGATGTCTACATGGAAATGGACCGCGCCCTCGGAAAGTGCATGGACGCGCTGGGTGACGAGGCGACGATTATCGCCATGTCCGATCACGGGTTCTGTAACTTCCGTCGCGGATTTGGGTTGAACACCTGGCTGCGCGACGAGGGCTATCTGGTGACCAAATCGGCGAATCAAGGCTGCCTCTACAGTGACGAGAGCGAGTGGATGAAAACCAAGGCATACGGCCTGGGTCTCAACGGGCTCTACGTGAACCTGCAAGGGCGAGAGAAATACGGCGTGGTGCCGGCCGCGGAGCGAAATGCGCTGCTGGAGGAGATTTCACAAAAGCTCCTGGCGATCCGCGATCCGGAGAATGGCCGGCAGGTGATCGAGCGCGTCTATCGAACGGATCAGTGCTATCAGGGGCCGGAGGCAGTCAATGCACCGGACCTGATCATCGGTTACGCCCGTGACTATCGAGCAAGCTGGAACACCTGCCTGGGAGATTACGACAAGGCCGTCGTGATGAACAACACCAATCCGTGGAGCGCCGACCATTGCATCGCCCACGATGAGGTGCCGGGGGTTGTTCTAAGCAATCGGAGGCTCGCGGCGGAAGGGCCGGCGTTGATCGACGTGGCCCCGACGATCCTGAACGAGTTCGGCGTATCGGCGCCGGACTACATGACCGGCCGGAGCCTGTTCAAGGCGCCTGCGCCGCGGCTGGCGAAACGGTAATTCATCACAGATTCAGAGGGAGGCAGGCCATCGTGTTTGGTGCAAACGTCAAGCTGGACAAGGCGCTGCTCGAGCGCGTCAGGAAATATGCCAAGGTTGCGGGCTACAGCAGCCCCGACGAGTTCATCGCCCATGCGATTGAGAACGAGTTGGCAAAACTGGATGAGGCCAAGGGTGAAGGATCGGAGACCGATCCGGCCGTTCTGGAGCGGCTCAAGGGCCTTGGCTACATCGAGTAGCGTCCGGCCTCCTCGGACGGGCGGCGCCTCCTTTGTTCCATGAGTGAGTTATGGAGTCGGTCCTGGACATTATTACCCGCGTGATGGTTTGGCTGGGGAATCTGGCATTCGGCCTGCTGTCGGTCTTCTCACCGACGGTGGGGCTGTGGATCATTTCGGCATTGACCGGCGTCGGGATGCTCCTGATCTGGCGCTACACGTCGAATCAGGACGCCATCGCGGACGTTCGCGCGAAGATTTCGGCCCATCTGCTGGCCACGCGCCTGTTCAAAGATAATTTGTCGGTGACGTTCCGCGCGCAACGGCAGATCATCTGGCAGGCGATCCGGCTTCTGGGCTATTCCGTTCGGCCGATGCTGATCATGCTCGTGCCGTTCGTGCTCGTCATGGTGCAAATCGGCCTGCGGTACGAGTTTCGTCCGATTGCCGTGGGCGAGCTGGCCCGGGTGACGGCGACGCTCAAGCCCGGGGCGATATTCACGGGGGTTGAGTCCACCCTGAAACTTCCGGAGGATCTGCGGCAGGCTTCGACGGACCCTTGCCGGGCCGTGGCCCTTGGCACGGTCGATTGGCGGCTCAGCGCCGCGAAGCCGGGCCATTACACATTGGCTTTCGGTGCGGGAGATGACATTGTCGAGGTGCCGTTGGAGATCGGCGACGGATTCGAGCGGCTCAGTGCCGTCCGCGGCGGGGGCTTCCTGGATCGGTTGCTCTATTCGGCTGAACCGTCGATCGTCGGGTCGTCTGTGTTTGAGTCCATCAAGATTCACTACGCATCCCGGGCGACGCCGATCTTCGGCTGGGACGTCCACTGGCTGATTACGCTGTTCGTCCTCTCGATCGTCTTTGCGCTGATCTTCAAACCGATTCTCAAGGTCAATATCTGACGTTTCTCACCAATTCCTGCACGATTCGCTGCGCCGATACGCACCGCGCAGAGGCATGCCGTTGTAAAGCAGCGGGCGCGGGTCTACTTGCTGGGCGGCGGGCCGGTGGAATCGCGAACGATGAGGTTCGCCGGGAGGCCGATCTTGATGGGTTCGGTGGCGGAGTCGCTGCGCATCTCGTCGAAGAGGAGGTCCAGCGCCGTATCCACCATGGCGGGGATGTCGATGGCAAGGGTCGTCAACGTCGGGCGGAAGAACGCGGCGAGGTAGATGTTGTTGCACCCGACGACGGACAGATTCTCGGGTACGCTCAGGCCAAGCTTGTGAGCGCCGGCGACGCTGGCGATGGCGATCTCGTCGTTGATACACATTACAGCCGTGGTCCGTGGAAACCTTGCGAGCAGTTGTTGCAGCGCGGCGGGCGCGTTGTTGGCGTCGGGGCATGGTTGGTGGTGGAGGTTTTCTCTCGGGAGGCCGCACTCGTCCATGGCTCGGGTCATGCCGCGCTTTCGCAGCTCGAACCAATGTGGCTGGTCTTCGGACCTGGGCCCGCCGATGTAGCCCACGTGCTTGTGGCCCAACTCGAAGAGGTGACATGCGGCGTGATAGTTGAACGCGGAGATGTCCGGGCTGACCTCGCTGAAGTCGTTCTGCTCGTTGGCGCTGTGGACGAGCACGGTGGGCGGCGCGTTGACCGGTCCGATGCCGCGTTCGCCGTATGGGTCACTGTAAAAGTGTTCGGGGGGTGCAATGACGACGGCGCCGCTGAGGCTGAAGTTTCGCAGGGTCTGGTGGAAGCTCGGCAGGGATTGACAACTGATCACGCTGTATTTGCGTCGCTCGATCGAGCGAGAGGTCACGTCCACCAACTCGGCGAGGTAATGGTGCTGCGAGATGAACTCCGCGAACATGACGATGGTGTTGAGCTGCTCGCCGCGCAGGCTGCGGGCCATCAGGTTGGGCACGTAGCCCATTTCGGCGGCGACTTCGCGGCAGCGCCTGGCCGTCTCCGCGTTGACCAGGTGCGCCTTGGTGGAGAGGGCGCGGGAGACCGTCATGGCGGAAACGCCGACGCGCTTGGCGACGTCCTTCAGCGTGACGTTTTTCATCTTGCCATTTGACATGCGAGAACGGGACTCCCAGTTGGCCGGTCACGTGGACCGTGGTCGACTGCCCTCACCTCAGGGCCGCCAAACGGCAAGCCGTAAGGTTACGGCTTCAACCGCTGTGCCGTTCGGAGCGCGGTCCTTTTCATGCCTCCGCCTCAGAGCTTGCTGAAGGCGTCCAGCGCGCGGTCGAGGTGTTCCTTGCGGTGTGCCGCGGAAATCTGTACGCGCAGCCTGGCCGTCCCCTCCGGGACGACGGGGTAGCCGAAACCGATGACGAAGACGCCGAGTTCCAGGAGTCGTTTGCTGGCGGCGATGGCCTTGGCCGTTTCTCCCAGGAGAATCGGGGTGATGGCGCTGGGGGCGTCGACCGTTTCAAAGCCTCGGCCTTTGAGACCTTCGCGGATGACGTGGACGTTTTCGCGAAGCTTCTCGATGCGGGAGTTGTCTCGCGTGAGAATATCGATGGCCTTGGTGGCAGCGGCGGCCGTGGCGGGCGGCAGGGCGTTCGAGAACAACTGAGGCCGCGACTTTTGGACCATGAGGTCGATGAGATTCTTGCGCGAGGCGAGGTAGCCGCCGGCAGCGCCACCCAGGGCTTTGCCGAGCGTGCCGGTCATGCAATCGATCTTGCCGTGGAGACCATAGTGCTCGGCGACGCCGCGCCCCGTGGGCCCGCAGACGCCGACGCCGTGAGAGTCGTCAACGACGAGGATGGCGCCATATTCCGTGCAGAGGCGATGGATGTCATCCAGTTTGGCGATGTCGCCCTCCATGCTGAATACGCCGTCGGTGACGACGATGCGGTCTTTGACGTCGGCGGCGTCCTTGAGGACTTGTTCGAGGTCTTGCATGTCGGAGTGGCGGTAGACCTTGGAGCGAGCCTGCTTGTTGAGCTGCCGACCGAGGCGGATGGCGTCAATGATGGAGGCATGGTTGAGTTCGTCGCTGATGACCATGACCGAATCGCCGCCGGCGACCATGAGCGTCGGCAGGACGGCTTCGTTGGCATTCCAGCAGGAGACGTAGGTCGTTGCGGCATCCGTGCCCGACAAGTCGGCGATTTTCTCCTCGAGGACGCGGTGATAGTCGAAGGTGCCGCAGATGAAGCGAACCGAGGCGGTGCCGGCGCCCCATCGCCTGTGTGCCTCAGTCGCCGCGGCGACGACCTCCGCGTCGTTGGCGAGACCGAGATAGTCGTTCGAGCAAAGGACGACAACGTCCCCGACGCCTTCGATGGTCGTCTCGGGCCCCATGGGGCGGGTGAGAATCTTGAGTTGTTTGTATTGCCCGGCGGACCGCAGCTTGTCGAGGTCCTGATCGATGGATTGCCAGACGTGGGTCATTTGTCGTTTCCTTCGACCTTGAGAATGACCTTGATCGCCTCGCCGTTTTTCATGAGCTTGAAGCCTTGTTCAAAATCGGCGAGAGGGATTTCGTGGGTGATGATCGGTTTGAGGTTGACGCGGCCGGAGAGGATCAGATCCTCGACTTGATACCAGGTTTCAAACATGCGCCGGCCGTTGATGCCGATGATGCGGCTGCCTTTGAAGATGACGTGTTCGTTGAAGTTGATGGCGACGTTTTCCTTGGGCAGGCCGAGCACGGCCATCGTGCCGCAGGATCGGAGGGCTGCGAGGCCGCCGCGGATTGCCTGTGAGGCGCCACTCATTTCGCAGACGACGTCCGGCCCGAGGCCGCCGGTGAGTTCGCGGACGTGGTCCGGCCAATTCTTGTCGCGTGAGTGGACGATGGCGTCGGCGCCGAGTTCTTTGGCGATCTCCAGCCGGCGTTCATCGATGTCGGCAGCGATCACGCGCGCGGCCCCGGCGGCCCGGGCGACGGAAACGGCCATCAGGCCGATGATGCCGACGCCGGTGATGAGGACCGACCTGCCCGAGACGCCGGCGGACATGACCGTATGCACGGCATTGCCGAGCGGGTCCATGATCGCGGCGATGTTGTCGGGGATATTGGGATGCAGGGGCCAGACATTGCTCGCCGGGACGGTCAGGTATTCGGCGAATGTGCCGTCACGGTCGATCCCGATGATGCGAATGCGGTCGCAGACGTGAGCATTGCCGGTCCGACATGGTTGGCAGGCGTTACAGTTGATGTGTCCCTCGATCGAAACGCGCTGTCCGACGTGAACGGCGTCAACGGCGGCACCGACGGCGGCGACCGTGCCCATGCCCTCGTGGCCGATGACGATGCCGACCTTCACGCGTGACCGGGCCCATGGCCCCCATTCATGAATGCCGCGATCGGTACCGCAAATGCCCGCCTTCCTGATTTTGATGAGAACGTCCTGCGGCCCTGGGACCGGCACGGGCAGATCCCGGCAGTGGACCAGGCCTCGCTGGGCCTTCAGTTTTTTGAGGCCCACCATGGTGGTGGGCGGCGACAAAGTGGCCTTCATGAAACGGTCCTGGAGAATTGGTTGTGGTCTCGGTGGATTGGGGTAACTACTTCTTGCCGGAGGATTCCTGTTTGGCCGCTTTCTCGGCTGCCAACACTTGTTCGACCGTGGCGATCGAGTCGATGCGCTGATTGAGTTCGTGGTATAGCCGATCGATCGGGCGCCGCAAATCCGTGAGTCGTTTGGCGTTTTCGTCCGACGGCGCTGCCTGTTTGGCAAGATCCAGAGATTCCTGGTTCACCTTTAGATAGGCCTCGGCGCGGTTGAGACAGCTCTCCAGGGCATGTTGCGCAACTTCCTCCTGCTTCTTTGAGAAGCCATACTTTGTGGCGGCTCCATTCATCGTTGCGGCCCAGTCGGTTGTCGGCGGGGCGGGCGGGAGCGGAGGAAGTGGTTCTGGCGGGGCCGTGACGGTCTGCGGCGGAGGAGTCTGTTGCTTGATGGGTGGCGTGGCCCCGGGTAGCGCGGGAGGGGTCTGAGGTTTGGCAGCGGCGGCTTGCCCGTCCGTGTTGTCCCGCTTCGGTAAGACCTTGGGACCCTGTGAAGAGTTCGCCTGCTTACCAGGCCTGACCTTGGACGGAGTAATGGCCCGTGTTATGGGTTCGGTCGAGGGGGCGACGGGATCGATGATAAGCCGGTCGATTGTCTTGGGGTTGAGCGGTTTACCCTTCAAGCGGCTGGCGTATTTCGCGGCGATTTTGCGCCGTCCGCTCTCGACGCGTCCTGGGGAGAGGGCGGCCTCGGTCTTGCTGACGGCGTTTGCCAGGCTCAGCGGATCCTTGGCATGGATGTTGTAAATCTCATCCTGAATCTTCGCGGTGAGCGTGGCCTGCATGGCTGCGTCGTATTCTTTCTGCTGAGGGATGACAAGCGAGATAGCCTTGGCTTGGCGGCGGAGGGTTCGCTGGTATCGGTTCACGTATGCTTCGTGGACGTCTTTGAGCCTCGACAACTCGGCCTGAATACGCTCGGCCTCCTGATCACCCAACCCGTAGGCATCACGGACGAACTGCACGCGCTTCTCGATGAGCAGTTGCGTATCGTCCGGATTCGTTGCCGGATTGCTCTCGGACTGGGCCGCGGCCGTTACGGCGCAGAGCAGAAGTGAACAGGACGCAAGCAACACTTTTCTGCACATGGTCAATCCCTCGTCTATTGCTGGCTGGTCATCAGGCGATCGGGCAATCTGCGAGCCCGTCGTGATCCCTATTGTCGGCTCGTGCGAGCCCAGCGTCAACGACAGCGGCTGCCTGGCATCATGCTGGGTCGGATGATGGTTCTGCCGGGGACTTTCACGTGAGATTCGTGGTCGGGGAGGCCCTCACCCCCGGAGAATCGCCGGCTCCGGCCCGCGGCGGTGTGTGGGCTGGTTGTCTCGGAGGCTCCGTCCAACTTGGGGGTTTCTACTCGAAGTGGAAGGGCGCGAAGAGGCGCTGATGCTCGCGTTGGCAGAAGCGGTCGGTCATGCCGGCGATGTAGTCGCATATCACGCGGTGGAGGCCCTGCTCGGGGATACGGTCCGCAAAGCGATTCGGCATCAAGTCGGGGTCGTCCAGATAAGCATCGAAGAGATCGCGAATCAGCCGGCGCGCTTTGGCGTCCATCCGCACGACGCGGTGGTTTCGGTAGACCGAGTCGAACAGGATGGATTGGAGTTGGTCGACTCCGTCCTGCACGGCCGATGAGAATCCAACCAATTCGCCGTCGTGTTGCCGCGCCTCATCGGTGCTTCGGATGCCGGCAGCGTCGATGCGGGCCTGACTTGCCTCTGCCGCGTCAGCCGCCAGTCGCGTGGCGATTCCGTCGATGATCGGCCTTCGCAGTGCGTGGATCGGGCGGTCAGGATAAGCCTCGCGGACGCCGGCTGCGGACCGGCGCCAGATGAGACTGCGATCCAGCACGGCCTCGCTCAGGACGCCCTGGACGAGCCCGTCCTCGATGTCGTGGAGCGTGAAGGCGACGGTGTCGGCGAAATTGGCCACTTGGCCTTCGATCGGTGCGTTGGGGCCGGTGGCCAACAGCGCTTGCGTCGCTTCGTCGCGCTTCTTGTCGCGGTCGGGTTTGTCATACTTCGTGTTGTGTTTGATGAGCGATTCGCGAAGCTCGAAGCTGAGATTGAGGCCCCGGAAGGCGGGGTAGGGGTGCTCGAGGTAGTCCACCACCCGCAGGGACTGCACGTTGTGCTCGAAACTGCCGTGGTCCTTCATCAACTCGGCCAGCGCAGATTCACCGGCGTGACCGAAGGGAGAATGACCCAGATCATGGGCCAGGGCGATGGCCGCGGCGAGCGCTTCGTTGACACGGAGCAGCCGGGCGAGTCTGACCGCCTGGGCGACGACTTCGAGGGTATGGGTCAATCGCGTGCGAAAGTGATCGCCGCCGTCGGTGACGAAGACCTGCGTCTTGTGCATGAGTCGTCGGAAGGCCATGCAGTTCAGAATGCGCTGTCGATCCAAATCGAACGCGGACTCGTCGGATTCCACCGTTTCCGGGTGAACCCTGCCGCGTGAGGCAGCGTCGGCGACGGCATACGTCGCGAGTTGATCGGCGGGCAAGGTCATGTCGTCGCCCCCCGCGGCGGGCGGGGCAGGCCCAGTTCGGTCGCCGCCGCGACGAGTTCTTCATAGAGGCGGTCGAGCGATTCGGGGATGACCCGGACGTCCCCAAGGACGGCCATGAAATTGGTATCGCCGTTCCAACGCGGCACGATGTGAACGTGCAGGTGTCCCGGCAGTCCGGCACCGGCGCAGAGCCCGAAGTTGATGCCGATGTTGAATCCGTGGGGGTTGAGAGTATCTGTGAGAAGTACCTTGGCGTCGCGAGTCAGGCACCAGAGACCGTTCAATTCGGCGTCGGAGAGGTCTTCCAGGTCCGCCTTATGGCCCAACGGGGCCACCAGTAGATGGCCGTTGGTATACGGAAAACGATTCATCACCAACAAAGCATGATCGCTTCGGCAGACGACGTGGTTGACCGAATCGTCCTGCGGCGCGTCTCGGTCGTCGCAGAGAAAGCAACCGGACTTACCCTGATCGCTGATCGAACGAATGTATTGCATCCGCCATGGCGCCCAGAGGTTTTCGGGGAATTCATTCATCGCCAGTCACTCAAGTGCTGCCGGTGGTCTCTGGAGGCCGTGTGATGGAGCCCGACCTTGCGAGCGCACAACCAAGGCCCCCACCGGCGGCTGATTCGCCAGTGTACTCGATTGTTCGCTGTTCGGCGAGCGTCTGCGAGCGTCGTTCAGGAGTCCGATGCTTGCGCGTCGGCCACAACCGGGGGGCCCAAGAGGCGGCGGAGGGTTTGCTGCACCGTTGCGACCGCTCGCCGATCCTGGACGGCCTGAAAGGTGCCGGTGACTCGGCATGGGCCGAACAGATCCCTCGGGGACTTTGCGATTCTCGCGGGGAACAGGGTGGATGATTCAAGGGCGCCGCTGAGATGTTCGCCGTCGCGTGAGAGCTTGAGATAGACGAACCCGGCACCTTCGTAACTGATCGCATCGTCTCCGGTGACGACGCAATAGAGGATACTGGCGTTGGTCTGCGTTCGTTCGGCGTAGGTGGTTCCCGGCAGGGGCCGCCAAAAGACTTCGATGTGGATGAATTGCGAGGCCCAAACGGGAAGTGCTCTCCGAGGAGGTTCACTCGGATCGGCTTCATCCGGCGATTCCGGCTGGATCAGGGCCGGCGGAATCTCGAAAACAATCTGATAGTTGCCGCCGGCACTGGACGTGAACGATCCGCCGCCATCGAATCGCTCCGTGAGGGTTTCCGGCTGGTTGGGATCGCGGAAGGTGACGACTTGGAACTTCGTGTCCGCCGGCCGGCACGCCGCAACGCACATCGCGATCGCGGCCAGCGGTAGAGCCATCCGGAGCGGCGACTTGCCGCGTGGGCATGAGACGGGTCGGAGGACCATCAGGGTTCGCTGTCGATCAGGGCATTCGATATCTCATCCCTGGCCGGGGCGGCGGCGTTTTCCATGCCCAGGAGGTTCAGTGTGTCGCGCTCGACGATCGAGGCAAGAAATTGACGGGGAATCGTGGGGAGATTCGTCCCCGTGACGAGCTGGTTGATCCGATAGAGCGCCTGAATCGCCTGTGCCGCACCGGTATGGGGAAAGTCGCTGCCAAAGAGCAGCTTGTCCATCACGCCGTATTGATAGGCCGAGAGGAGGGCATTGTAGGCCTGCCACGGGCGATGGAGGAGCGAGCTGATGTCCGCGAAGACGTTGGAATGTTTGCCGAGCAGGACGACGCATTCCTCGATCCAGGGATAGCCCATGTGGGCGATGACGATCTTGAGCTGCGGCAACTCGCGAGCGACTTCGTCCAGAAGAGATGGTCTGGCGAACTGCATCTTGCTCGCGGAGCTAAAGTGGATTCCCTGATGCAGGAAAACCGGCTTGTGGAGTCGGGCGGCTTCGGTGAAGACCTGCATGGCCCGGCTGTCGGCGGGATGGAAATCCTGGGCCGCGGGCGAAACGGTGATTGCCCTCATGCCGAATTCACTTTCTGCTCGACCCATTTCCTCTAATGCTTCAGGGAGGTTGGTCGGGTCGATGCCGGCAACACCGATGAGCTTGTCCGGGAATCGGCGGACATACCCGAATACGAGCTCGGTGGAAATCTCGGCGCCCAGGTAGCGGCTCTTGAATCCGAGGACGAAACTCTTGTCAACCGGCTCGCTGGCCCGCTGGTGCGCTTCGATCGAGGCATCGGGCAGACCTCGACTGCCGGGGCCGGCCCCCATGCCGCGATGAGTCTGGACTTGGAGGTCCGGGAGCGCCTTTCCGAGTTGATCGGGCGATTCCCAGATGTGCGTATGGCAGTCAACAATCACAGGTCAGACCCTTTGCCGGATGGTGCCGACTGAGCGACTAGGGTATCGCAGCCGGGAAGCCGTGGTCAAGCCGCCGGCCGGCGAGGCTCAACGGTCGGGCCAGTGACGCCCTGAACGGGCTCGGCGTTTCACGTGGGCGGACATGGCCGGCGTGTGCGATCTCAGGACGCACGCTTCAGCCGGCACACCCGATCAGCCGCCTGCGTCCACCGATCCGGTGGCGGCTCTCGCGCCAACGAACAAGCCGCGGCCAAAGCATTCGCCCGATCCCCATAGAAGAGAAAGAGTCGCACCAGCGTATAGCGGCCCGCCGTCGACTGCCGCAACGATTCCGGCAGCCCGAGCATCGCGGGGACAACGACGCTCGCCTGCTCTCGCCGATCCGCAGCGACCTCCTGAAGCGCAGACGGTTCGCCTAACAGATCCGCCAGTTCGTCCCAGGCTTGGCGGCGCAGTGCGTCACGGATCAAAACCCAGTCGGCAAATGCCCGCTCGGGAGCATCATCGGGAATCGTTGCGATGATTCGCCTCGCCTCCGCCATGTGATCGTTCAGGGCGTGCGCCCAGGCGAGATACGCATTGGCCTGCTGAACTTCCGGGGCCGAGGACGGCCCGGCTTGCCGGGCACTTCGAGTGAAATCGAGCCACATGCGAAGTACGTCGTCGAGGCGATTCTGCTCGAACAACAGTTCATGCAGGCCGAGCGCCGCGTCGAGGTGATCGGGCCGAACACTCAGAATCCTGCGATAGTCCTCCTCCGCCCGCTCAGTCTGCCCGATCGCGGCCAGAGCGCCGGCGCGATTCAGCCGAACGGCGACGTTGCGCTCATCCGCGGCCAGAAGATCGTCGTAGATGCGGATCGCCTCCTTCTCACGTTGCGAATTGGACAGCACAACTGCAAGATGAAACTTCGCCGGCGCGTCCGCCGGTTCGAGAGACAAAACCCGACGCAGCAACCGCTCCGCGTCGAGCCACTCCCAACGACCGACACGGAGCATGGCAAGCCCGAAAAGACTCTCCCGGTGAAACGGATTGATCCGCAGTGCTTTCTCAAACCACGCCGCTGCCTCTTCCGGTGCGCCGGCATCCACAAGGCTCCGCGCCAAAGCCGCCGCCGCCGGGAGGAATGCGTCATCCTCCGCCAGGATGTCCCTGTATCGGGCACGGGCCTCATCAGTTCGGCCCAACGACTCCAGCGTCTGCGCATAGTCATACTGCGTCCGAAGGTGGTTCGGCATCCCCGCGATCGCCCGGCGCAGCTCGGCCTCGGCTTGCGGCCAGTCCCGTTGAAGTCGATACGCTTCACCCGCCTGTGCCGCCAGACGTGGATGATCCGGCCAGCGCAACCGAGCCTTCGCTACGACGGCCAGCGCTTCGTCAGGTTGCCGATCAAACACATAGGCCCGGGCCAGTTCACTGTGCGCCAAGACGTCATCGGGATAGACCTCCAGCACGCGTCGATCGCGCGAGACCGTGTCTGCCCAAGTCGGCGCGAGGCCCCGGGCCACCATCACCCAAATCGACAACACTGCCACCACCGGCAAACCCACCAGCCAGCCGGAAAGCCAATCCGGCACGCGCCGCTTCAACAGGTCGAAGACCTGCGCCATCGCTGCCGCCACTGCCAGGTGAAGTCCGAGCATCGGCAGATACATGTATCGATCTGCCGCAAGAAGCCGTCGCGCACCGGAGGCCGCCAGAAACGGCGCCATCAGAATCACAAACAGCACCAGACCGACAAAGCTCATCCGCCACCGGCGCCGCGCTATCCAGAGGAGAATCACAAACGCAAGAATCTCTGCCAGCCCGAGCATCGTCGCCCCGGATCCCCAGGACGCCTGTGCCGGTGGGGGAGCCCAGGCCGCAAGCCGGCTGGGCCAAACGTAGTTCTCGAAGTAATGCCTTCCCGCCAGTACCATCCGCAGAGGCAAGCTCGAAGCGTGCTCCATCTGTTCGGCCGCGCGAAACCTTGCCTGCCCGGTCGACCACACCGCCAGCCACGTCGCTGCCAGCCCCATGACCATCAAGACGCCATACGACGCCCAGCGCCGGCGATCCAGCCTGCCGCCCCGTGCCCAGTCGCACCACGCCGCCGCAACAGGAATGCTCGGCAAGACTTTCGACATCAGCGAGAAGAGCCACGCCAGCCCCCCCAACCAGGGCCACACGCCGCGAAACGACTGCCGAAGGCAGATCAACATCGTCGCCAGTGCAAAGGTCGTCGCCAGCAGGGTCATTCGACCGGACACCCACGCCACCGGCTCGAAGGCAAAGGGATGACATGCAAACATCGCCGCGGTCAGCAGGGCGATCAACAGCCGACGCGAGAGACTCAGCGCCACAAAAAATGCCAGGACCGCGTTGATCACGTGCAACGCGATGTTGGTCAGGTGGAATCCGAACGCACTGACGCCGAACCGCGAATCGGGCTCGGCCGAGGCGATTGCATAATTCGCCTGAAGGCTCAGCATCGCCAGCGGTTGGTAGAGGTCGCCGTGAACGACGGTCAGGAGGTTCAAGGCGTGCGCGATTGACGGGTGATTGACCAGAACGTGGTCCGTGACGAGCTGCTGATCATCGCCACTCAGAAACTGCCCATGTCGCGTCGGCCAACCCAATGCCAACGCCAGGCCGGCAACAAGCACGGCTGCCCATAATGGCCTCAGTCCGCCCGGCGACTCGGTGGGGCGACCGCGCGACACGGCGACTCCCGTCAGATTGTCCGTTTCCGTTGTGGGTTCGTCAGTCATGTTCCGAGCCGCAATGGTGAGGACGCAGCCTGTACGGCCCCGGTGCGTCAGCCTATCATTCGGCAGTGTCCACCGAAAGCGTCCAGACCGGCCCGCACCCTCGGCGCACCTATCATACGGCCCACGGCGACCTCGTGTTTGGCGGCCGCTGCCTGATCATGGGCGTGCTGAACGTCACCCCGGACAGCTTCAGCGACAGAGGGGCGTATCTTGATCCCGCCGCGGCCGTCGAGCGCACTCTTGCCATGGCGGCCGACGGCGCGGATGTTATCGACATCGGCGCCGAATCCACCCGGCCCGGCGCAAAGCCGGTTTCCGAACAGCGGCAAATTGAGCGCGCGATCCCCGTCCTGACCCAGGCACGAGGCTGCAGTTTAAGCCTGCCGATATCGATCGACACGCGCTCGGCCCGAGTTGCCAGGGCGGCGTTGGATGCCGGCGCCGACATGATCAACGACGTTTCAGCGGCGCGACACGACCCGCAAATGCCCCGTCTGCTCGCCGAGTGCAAGGCCCCCTTTGTCATCATGCACATGCAGGGCACGCCCGAGACCATGCAGGCCGCGCCGCACTACGAGGACGTCGTCGTCGAAGTGGCCACGTTCTTCGAGCAACGGGCCGACGCACTGAGCGCGCTCGGCGTAGACGTGTCCACCAGAATGCTCATTGATCCAGGCATCGGCTTCGGCAAGACGCTGGAACACAACCTCGCGCTGCTCCGAGCCGCCGCCGATTACGGCCGCCGCTGGCCCGTCGTCCTCGGCCCCTCGCGCAAACGCTTCCTCGGCGAAATCCTCGACGAAACCGACCCGGGCAACCGCATCTTCGGAACCGCGGCGGTCGTCGCCCACGCGGCACTTGCCGGCATTGCGATGGTTCGCGTCCACGACGTTAAAGCGATGCGACAGGTCGTGGACGTATGCGATCGGCTGAAGTGAATGATGGAAGAATCCCAAACACGCATTGTGCAACGTGATGTGTGGTCGTGGCCTGACGGGCAATGTCCTCGAGCGCCCTATGTTGGCCACAAGGATATATCCTGAGCAATAAGCGCCGCCCGGACAGTTCTGCGCACGTGTTCTGTGACTTCTATCGCACGTTGTGCTTCCGAACGGGTGACCGGCTCGTCTTCTCCGGGATATCGCGCGGCAATGGCGAAGGGTGTCAATTCTTCCGCATCCGTGATATCTTCCGCCCAATCGGAAGAAGCCGCACACAGTTCCAGCAACCGGGTGATGTTGTGGGTAAAAGGAAAATCAACGCTGCTGAACACCAAGTAAGCCTTCAGATATTTCTCCACACATTGCTGCGCATGATATGCCACGAGACGATATGGACACTGATCGGCTATGTCCAGCGTGTGTTGCGCAACGCGCAGATCATCATCAGCAAGGGCCGCCCACAGACGGACCTTCTTTCTAATCTCATCAGCGGGTACCGTCATACAGCACCTTGCCTTCCAGGGAAGCAGGTCGGGCGACCGTCCCAGGTATCTGTCGATCACGCTCGTATTCTTCCGGAGTCAGGATAATGATATCTCTCGCAATTGCGAGCCCTTTGAGCGCCCTATCCATGGCCACCATGAGGTCGCGTTTCTTCCCGTTCACCCGACAGATAATCAAGAGGTCCACGTCACTGCGAGCATCCGCTGTACCACGGGCCTGAGATCCGAACAGGATGATTCGATACGGCTCAAACTGTTCGACTAACCGCCGGGCTGCTTCCTGGAGTATCTGATTGTCAACCATTGCCAGTCCTCTGCGATTTTTGGGTCTTGATCAGCAGGGTCATCCAATCATACCCCCAGCGCATCCGCGGCCCGCGCCCCGATGTCCGCAGGCGACTCCGCGACGTGTATCCCCGCCTCTTTCAGCGCCGCGATCTTGCTATCCGCCGTCCCCTGGCCGCCGGAGATGATGGCCCCCGCATGGCCCATTCGCTTGCCCGGGGGGGCCGTTTTGCCGGCGATGAACGCGACGACCGGCTTGTGGACGTGCTCGCGAACGTAGGCCGCCGCCTGCTCTTCGTCGGTTCCGCCGATCTCTCCGATCATGATGATTCCATCGGTCTGCGGATCCTCCTCAAACATCGCCAGCAATTCGATGAAGTTCAGCCCCTTGACCGGGTCGCCGCCGATCCCGACACAGGTCGTCTGGGCAATCTTCCGCGTCGTGCATTGCCACACGGCTTCATAGGTCAGCGTGCCGCTTCGTGAGATGACGCCCACGTTCTTCGTCGCTCCGTTCGGGGGCAGGTGAATGTAACCCGGCATGATCCCGATCTTCGCCGCGCCGGGGGTGATGACACCCGGACAGTTCGGCCCGATCAGCCTCGCCCCCGCGTCTTTGATGAACTTCGTCGCCCGCACCATGTCCAGCGTGGGCACGCCCTCGGTGATCAAGACGATCGTCTTGATCCCGGCATCGGCCGCCTCCATGGCGCTGTCGGCTGCAAACGGTGCGGGCACGAAAATCATTGAGCAATTCGCCCCGGTTTCCCTGACCGCCGCCTCTACCGTGTCGAAGACCGGCAGACCATGCTCACTTTTCTGGCCGCCCTTGCCCGGCACCACGCCGCCGACCATCTTCGTGCCGTAGTCCAGGCACTGTTGCGTGTGAAAGGCGCCGGCCTTGCCGGTGATGCCGTGCGTAATAACTCGCGTGTTCCCGTCAACTAAAATGCTCATGCCAACTCTTTCTGCTTCGACCTTGGCCAACGATTCTTCCCGGAAGCCCGTGCATTGTATCCGGTCTAACGATCAAGGCCAGCCGGAAGTGCGCTCCCCGGTCTCATCAATTCCTCTCCAACACAACCGAGTCCGTTCACACCTGCTTGCTTCGTCGCACTCCCGCAACCGCGCAAAATCGCATCAAACAGATCCACGGAAGCATCACTCAGTCACTCCCCGTCCGCACGCGGCGTCCGTCTCAGCGGCATGGTCATGCACCTTGGACCGCCCAGCCCACGGACCAGCTCCGAACCGACGATCGGGATACAGGTGATACCGGCCTTCTCCATGGCGGCGATGGTTCGACTGTTTCGCTCATAGGTGCAGGCCACTCTGGGGGCGATCGCCAGCGTATTCGTGCCGTCCGTGCGCTGCTCGCGATCGGCAAAGTGGCTGTCCCCTCCACCGGTCCGCACGATCTGAACCTCCTGCCCGAACTCATCCTGGAGAATCTGCACCAGGCTGCGAGACTCCGGCTCACGAACCACACCGCCTGCTCCATCCGGCCAAAACTGATGGATATACTCGATGTGTTCCATCACGCCCGAATACCATACCACCAGGCCACGATCGACCAGCGTGAAGACCGTATCCAAGTGCATGAAGGTCCGCTCCGTCGGAATCGGAATCTCGTAGAAACGCCGAACGTGGCCCGCCTCGAACGCCTTGCTCGCCAGGACGCAGATCGTTTCGGAGCGCGTCCGCTGGCTCACGCCAACCAGCACGGCCTCCTCGTTCAGCACGATTACGTCGCCGCCTTCGATTGTGAACGGCCGATCCTCCGTCGGCGATTCCGATCCACCGTAGGCGATCTCGTGCCCCGCGAATTCGGGATGAAGCTCCAGGACCGCACGCGTCAGGATGGTCTCGCGAACCCGCTCGACGTGGTGCATCTTGCATGAGATCACGGAATGGCCGATGGTCACGGCCGGATCACGGCTGAAATAGGCGTTGGGGATCGGAGCGATGAGAAAGGTCCGCTGCGGGGGCGAGAGGTGCAGACGCCGGTTGGTGATCTCGTAGTACTCCGCGTCGGTTAAACCGGCAAAGAGCACGTGCATCAACGCCTCGTTGGGGAAGCGCTTCTCATCGAGCAGATCAGGCGCGATGGCCGGCACCCGCTCGGCGGCACAGACCTCTTCGATCAGGGCGCGTTTGGTCTCAGGATGGTCCGCCAGCAACTCGCCCAGCAGCGCTTCGAGATAAATCACTTCTACGCCGCGCTCTCGCATCGTCGCCACAAAGGCATCGTGTTCATCCTGCATCCGGGCGAGGTATGGGATATCCTCAAACAGGAACCGCTTCATGTTTTCATGCGTGAGACGATCGACCTCCTCGCCGGGCCGATGAACCAGCACCGCTTCGAGCGGATCATATTCATTGACGATGTTGAGCTTCATGCCTCTGGCGGATTCCTGAACCTGCGCAACACCGCGCAACCGATCCATCATACTCGGCCCCGGTCTCCGGAGAATCCACCGATCGCAGGCAGCATCAGGATGCTTTCACCGCCTCGATCAATTCCTGAAAGGCCTTCTTCCCGTCGGCAAAGTACATCAACGTGTTGTCTTCCGCGAAGAGCGGGTTGGGGATGCCGGCATAGCCCGGGCTCAGGCTCCGCTTGATGACAACCACCGTCCGTGCCTTGTCCACGTCGATGATCGGCATCCCGGCGATGGGAGACTTGGGATCGGTTCGCGCCACGGGGTTCACCACGTCATTCGCGCCGATGACGATGGCCACGTCCACCTGATCCATCTCCGGGTTGATCTGGTCCATCTCCTTGAGCTTGTCGTAGGGGATGTTCGCCTCGGCCAGCAGCACGTTCATGTGGCCGGGCATCCGACCGGCGACGGGGTGAATGCCGAACTCCACCGTCGTGCCGTTCTTCGATTCCAGAAGGTTGGCAAGATCGCGCACCGCGTGTTGCGCCTGGGAAACGGCCATTCCGTAGCCGGGTACGATGACCACCTTGCGCGCCGTCTCCAACAGCATGGCCACTTCTTCCGCACTGGTCTGTTTGATCTTGCCCGCATAGACCGAGTCGGCGTCCGGCGTCTCGCTCGTCGGTCCCATCACGCCGAAGATGACATTGGCCAGCGAGCGGTTCATCGCCTTGCACATGATAGTGGTGAGGATCACTCCGGACGCGCCGACCAGGGCACCGGCGATGATCAGGACGTTGTTGTTGATCACGAAACCTGTCGCCGCCGCGGCCAGGCCGGAGTAAGAGTTCAGCAGCGCGATGACCACGGGCATGTCGGCCCCGCCGATGGGCGTGACCAGCGTGACGCCGAGGACAAACGCCACCAGTGAAATCAGCAGGTATAGCCACCCCATGTTGCCCATGTCGCCAGTGCGAACCATGTAGAAGCTCAACAGCAGGGCCAGAAGGAACAGGGCCGCGTTGATCAGTTTCTGGACGGGAAGAAAGTTTCCGTCAGGAACCCACTTAATCCCCTGCAACTTCCCAAAGGCCACCAGGCTCCCCAGAAAGGTGACGCCTCCTATCAGCCCGGAGGCCGCCGCAGCGACCGTTGCCTGCATCTCGGGAACGCTTGATTGCTCCTTCAGCCATGCGCCGGCCACCAGGACGGAGGCAATTCCACCGAAGCCGTTAAACAGCCCGACCAACTGCGGCATGGCGGTCATCTCGATCTTGATCGAAAGAAATGCGCCGATCGCCGCGCCCACGGCGATCCCGACCCAGATGAGTTCGGGCTTCACCACTTCCTTTTCATAGAGCGTCACCACGACGGCCAGCAGCATGCCCAGCGCACCGTAGAGGTTTCCCCGTACCGCGGTGCGAGGATGCGTCAGACCCTTGAGCCCCATGATGAAGAGGATCGAGGCGACCAAATAGGCGGAATTGATGGCCCAGTTCGGCAATGCACCCGGCACGTGTTACCCCTTCCTCCTGAACATTCCCAACATGCGATGTGTGACCATGAAGCCGCCCACGACGTTGATCGTCGCAAAGACCACGGCAAGAAACCCCAGTGTCGTCGCCAGCCAGGGCGACTCGCTGCCCGTGGAGATGATGGCGCCGATGAGCGTGATACCCGAGATGGCGTTCGACCCGGACATCAGCGGCGTGTGTAAGGTCGGTGGAATCTTCGTGATGATCTCAAAGCCGACGAAGATCGCCAACACGAAAATTGTGAGCAGCGGCAATAGCACATCCATCAGACCGGACTCCCCTGCGGCGCGGCGAGCGGTTCAAGTCCCATCGCCTGCCGGACGCGTTCGTGGACAATCTCCCCCGCGTGCGTGATCAGCGTCCCGGCCACGCATTCGTCTTCCATGTTCAGTTCCAATCGGCCTTCGTTCGTCAAATCTGCAAGAAACGCACCCACGTTTCGCGAGAACATCTGGCTGGCGTGAAACGGCACCGTGGCCGGCAGGTTCTTTGGGCCGATGATCGTCACGCCGCCGTGGCGGATCGTTTCGCCAAGGCTGGTCAGCTCGCAGTTGCCACCGCCTTCTGCGGCCAGGTCTACGATGACCGAGCCGGGTCTCATCTTTCCCACGGTCTCGGTCGACAGCAGCACCGGCGCCGGCTTGCCCGGAATCAGGGCCGTCGTAATCACCACGTCCGACTCACCGGCGTGCTTCGCGACGAGTGCCGCTTGCTTGATCTTGTACTCATCCGACATCTCTTTGGCGTATCCACCCGCGTCTTCGGCGTCCTCCTGTGCTGCGGCGACTTCGATGAACTTCGCGCCGAGGCTCTGAACCTGCTCCTTCACCGCGGGCCGAACGTCAAATGCCTCGACCACCGCGCCAAGGCGACGGGCCGTGGCGATGGCCTGAAGTCCGGCGACGCCGGCACCGAGAACAAGCACTTTGGCCGGCGTGACCGTGCCGGCAGCCGTCATCATCATCGGAAACATCTTGCCCAGCGCCGCCGCGGCCAGCAGCACCGCCTTGTAGCCGCCCACCGTGGTCATGGAACTCAGAATGTCCATCTTCTGCGCCCGCGTGATGCGCGGCATCAAATCCAGGGACATCGCCGATACGCCTCGCGGAGCCAGTTGGCGCACCGCGTCGTGCTGGGTCAGCGGGTTCAACACGCAAAACAACAGCGTCCCCGACTTGAGTTGGATGATTTCTTCCGGCGAAGGGGTGCCCACCATCACGACCGCGTCGGCCTCCTCGAAGGCCGCGGTCGCATTGGGCGCAATCCGCGCACCGGCTGATTCGTACTCACCATCCGCAAAGCCGGCCGCTGCGCCGGCCCCGCTCTCGACCAGCACATCGAGTCCGGACTTCTTCAAACGTCCACACGTTTCAGGCACCAGGGCGGCGCGGGTTTCGCCTTCCGCGGTAGGTTTGACGACAACGACGATCATCGGTCTCCTCTACTTGTCTCCACTGTGCGTGGTGGGTTGGGAAGTCCACATCTCGGATTGACCCTGTGCGATGCCGCGTTCACCGGGGTCCGCATCCACGGGACGGCGACGCTGAAACCCTCCCCATCCAGCGGGTGAGAAACCCGGCAGTTTAGCGACTTTTCACCGCGAGCCAAGTCAGGCTCGGCGGTACGGAACATTCATCGGCGCACCGGGGCCCATAATTTGCTACGATCTGTGTTGATCAATGTGCCAGGCTGGCCGGTCGCTCGATCCGTGACCGATGCACCCGACATTTGCGCCGGCCGCTGATTCGGGAGCCCTTTCGGGCCTCGATTTCGTGAACCCCGGCGTTCCTGCACCCATGACGGATTCTTCGGAAAACGAACTCCTCCACGCCGTCGCCACCGGTGACGAAAGGGCCTTTGAACGGCTCTACACACGATACCGTGAGCGCGCCGGCGTCATGGCCTGGCGGATGGCACACCGGGCCGACTGGATCGACGACCTGCTCAACGAGTCGTGGTGCCGGGCCTTCGACCAGCGAACGACCTATAAGCCGGAGTATCCGTTCCTGGTTTGGCTGGCCGGCATCATGCGTAACGTCTATCGCGAACTCTGCCGCCGATCGGCCCCCGGTCGGGCGGAGGGGACCATGCGTTCCGTCGGAGAGGGGGTCGACCTCGAAAGCCCCGAGGCCATCGTCCACGAGGCCGAACTCCTGGCCGCCCTGAACCAGTGCCTGAGCGATCTGTCGCCCCGCGACGCAAAGATCATTCGCCTCAGATTCTTCGGTGGAAAGACATTAAGGGCTGTCGCAAAAGAAGTTAGCGTCCCGGAGTCCACGCTGCGTGAGGTCCGGCTGCCAGCTTTGCTCCAGCGGATCCGCCGGTGCATGGAAGGGAAAAAAATGGAGATTCCAGATAATTTTCCTGCGCTTCGGCCCGACTCGACGCAATTAGAGGGTGAAGACCGATGATGGACCCAAAAACGGACAACCTGGAACGCCTGCTCGCAACGCTCGGCGAAGCCCATCGAGATGGGGCCTTCGGCGGCGATGCGGCCCGATTTCCATGGCAGGCCGGCGAGCCTGGGGCGCAGCGTCCCGTGCAACGTCGCTTGGCATGGCTTTGGGTGGGTGGTCCATTGGCCGCGGCAGCCGCGGTCGCCGTCCTGTTTGTGGGTCCGAGTCTGTTTTCCCCGCAGTCGGTTCGCAAGGTTGCCAGGACGCTTCCAACCCAATTACTCCCCGAGCATCCGGAAGTGCTGGCCGCTGTAGACACCACGAGCGCCAAGGCGCCCATCGAGTGTGACTACAACGGCGACGGGGTTGTGAATGGTGAGGACATCCAGGCCCTTGTGAAGCATCTGCAGGAATCAAACGGCAAGGAAGACCCGTTACTCGAGGCGGAAATGCTCCAACGCTGTCTGTTGGAAGGCTAAGTCTTCCGATCAAAGTCTCTTGCAACTCGAGGCCGGGTTGGTGTTTACCGGAACGCCACCTCGGCCTCGCGTTTTTTTACACACGTCAATCACGCCGGGTGCCACTGGGTGCTTGTCACCCAGTGTTGGGGCGCGGAGTTGACGTTCGCAATTGAGTGAATTCTTCGGCCGCGTCGGGATTCTGCATTTTCATGAAGACGAGCCTTGCGGTAGCATCCCCGGGATGAAGACTCACCGGGGCCATCGCAAGCTCGTCAAGCACGACGATGCCCCGGGCGAAGCCCACGAGTTGACGTTTTCGTGCTATCGACGGCTCCAACTTCTACGATTCGATTCACGTTGCGAACTCCTCGCCGAGTCCGTCGATGCGGCGATGTCGAGACACGGCTACGAGTTGTTGGCGTATGCCTTCATGCCGGAACACGTGCATTTGCTCGTGCTGCCGGCCGAAGCACTGGGTGACAAGCACCCAGTGGCACCCCTTCCGGACCGCCGCGAAGCACTGGCAGACGAGCTGCCAGTGGCACCCGTTCCGGACATCCGCGAGGCACTGGGTGACAAGCACCCAGTGGCACCCGGCGGCATCTCGAAGCTGCTTTATGCCATCAAGAGGCCGTTCTCGTTTCGGATCAAACAAACGATGGCGGCAGACGGTGATCCGATGCTCGACGTACTCACGATCCGTGATCGGCCGGGCAGCACGTCATTCCGATTCTGGCAGGAAGGGCCGGGGTACGATCGCAACATTCGGAAAAAATCAACGATGAGGCTGGTGATCGACTACATTCATCTGAATCCGGTTCGACGGGGATTGGTCGATCATCCATCGAAATGGCCGTGGTCAAGTTGGCGGCATTATGAAGAGGAAGACCTGGAGAATGCACCGACGCCGCCACGAATCGCCGTCTGGATATGATGATTCACACCGCGGCCTAAGCACTGGGTGACAAGCACCCAGTGGCACCCGCCCGCCAGTGGCACCCGCCCGCATCATATGCCCTTGCCAATGACAGTCGATTAGCGCGTCGAACGAGCCGGCTCGACGGTGAGCGTCAAGCACCGATAACCGCATCCGATTACTTCGGACGAGTACGGATGGCCACCCTTTTCTCGGGGTTCCGCCCGTGGCTCCCGATCGGCTTGCACCTCAACGTGCCTCAATGCGTATACTCGACGTATCTCGGTGCGTGATGGCATGAGGTATCGCCACGCACGCTATGGCGCGGTCGCGAACTACGACGCGGCCTTGCAGGCTGCGCCTGGCTTCGTCGCGATCGCGAGTGCGGCGTCGAGGTCTGCGATGAGGTCGTCCGGGTCTTCGATGCCGACGCTTAATCGCAGGAGGCCGCCGGTGATGCCGCGGGCTTCGCGCTCTTCGACGGGGATGCTTGCGTGGGTCATCGTGGCCGGGTGGCCGATGAGACTCTCCACGCCGCCGAGGCTCTCGGCGAGGGAGAACAGCCTGGTTTGCCCCGCGACCTTGCGCGCGGCCGATTCACCACCCTTGAGGACAAAGGACACCATGCCGCCGAAGCCCGACATCTGCCGTTTGGCCAGCTCGTGTTGCGGGTGGGAGGGCAGACCGGGGAAGACCACCTTCTCTACCGCGGGATGATTCTCCAGGAACTGGGCGATCCGCATCGCATTGGCGCAGTGGGCCTCCATCCGGACAGCCAGAGTTTTCACGCCGCGCAACACCAGCCAGGAATCAAACGCGCCGGGCACGCCACCGACGGCATTCTGGTGATATCTGATCGTGTCGTGAAGGTCGTCCTGGTTGGTGATGACCGCGCCGCCGACCACGTCGCTGTGGCCGCCGACGTACTTCGTCGTGCTATGCACCACGACGTCGGCGCCGAGTTCCAGGGGCTGTTGGAGATAGGGGCTGGCGAAGGTGTTGTCCACCACGGTCAGCAGGCCGGCGTCTTTGGCGATCTCGGCGACGGCGGGAATGTCCACCAGATTCAGCATGGGGTTCGTCGGTGTTTCGATCCAGACCATCCTGCTGTTCGGCTTGATGGCCTTGCGCACGGCCTCCGGATCGGTCATGTCGATCCAGGAAAAAGACAGGCCGTAACGCTTGAGGACCAACTCAAAGAGGCGGTATGTACCGCCGTAGACGTCGTCGGCGCAGATGACGTGATCACCGGTGTTCAGCAGATTCAACACCGCCCCGGCGGCGGCCGTGCCGGACGCAAAGGCCAACCCATGTTCGCCGCCTTCCAGTGAGGCGAGGCAAGTTTCGAGGGCCGTGCGCGTGGGGTTGCCGGTGCGGGAGTATTCGTACCCTTTGTGTTGCTGGATGCCGTCCTGTGTATAGGTTGAGGTTTGATAGATCGGCACGATCGTGGCGCCGGTGGTTGGGTCCGGCGCCTGGCCGGCATGGATGGCACGGGTGGCGAACTTCATGGTGAACCTCCAAGCTCGGCCGAGAAAGTAGTCAGCCGGTGACGGACATCATAGGGCCATGGCGCAGGGTCTACAACCGCGAGGCTGTTGAATCATGACTTCAGAAGCGAAGTCCGTCCCCCACCCCTGGAAGGGGCGGGGCACCCATGCTTCATGTCCGCAACTCTCCCTCGATGCCAAGCCCGACCTGGCGGGCCTGGACAGGAATACGAACTGGAAGTTCGAGAATACGCCAACGGCGTTACGTCCTCCAGCCCAGGGTTGCCGCGCAGCGGCTACCCTGGGAAAATGGATTCAATCGAACAAGTCAACCCTGAAAGGGTTGCGTCGTTCACCGTCGAGCGCGCCGCAACCCCGTTGGGGTTGAATGTTGTATGGGCATCCACGGTCCCAGGGTAGCGACGTCGTCGCAACCCTGGGCTGAAGGGCGCAGCCCCGTTGGGGCAGACCAGGGCTGGAGATCGCAACCCTGGGCTGAAGGGCGCAGCCCCGTTGGAGCAGAACGTCGTATGCCGCCTATGCCGGCCGAGACGTGAGTTGATCGCTATCGTCCTCCCCCCGAGGATAGGCTGTCTATTGTTCCTCGGCCGGTGACAAACAATGGTAGCGCTACTCCGCGCCTGGAGTCAGCGTATCGTCCGTATCCCCGCTGAGGAAGTGTATGAAGTCGCTCTTGGCCAGCAGGCCGACGGGCTTGCCCTGGTCGCGGACGATGATGGCCTGGGCGCCGAGCGAGAGCGCCTTGAAACCGTGTTCGATCTCGGTGTTGCGGTCCATCCTGGGAAACGGCGAGCCCATGACTTCGCCGACCAGCTTGGTGCCGATATCCACGTGGTCGAACACCAACTTCAGGGCCATGACTTCCTGCATCGATCCGATGATCGACCCATCGTCGTCGGCGACCGGCACTTGGGAGATGTCGTTATTGCGCATGAGATCGATCGCTTTGCGGACCGAGTCGTTGCGGTGCACGGTCAACAGGGCGGGCACCTCACCTTTGCTGTCGAGCACGTCGCCCAAGGTGTTGCCGTGGCCGGGCGCGGGGATGTAGCCGTGATGTTGCATCCAGTCGTCGTTGTAAATCTTGCTGAGATAGCCTCGGCCGCCGTCCGGCAGCAGGACGACGACCAGTTTGTCCGCGGGAAGATTGGCCGCCACGCGCAGGGCCGCGCAGACCGCCGTTCCGCTGGAGCCGCCCACCAACATACCCTCCTCGCGTGATATCCGTCGGGCCATCAGGAAGGAATCCTTATCGGTGACGCTGACGACCTGATCGACGATTTTCAGATTGGCCGTTCGCGGCACGAAGTCCTCGCCGATGCCTTCGACTTGATAAGGTTTGGCCATGCTGCCGGGGGCGTAGATCGAGCCCTCGGGGTTGGCGCCGATGATCTGAATCTCCGGGTTTTTTTCTTTCAGATAGCGCGCCGTTCCGCTGATTGTTCCGCCGGTGCCGATGCCGGCGACGAAGTAGTCGATCTTGCCATCGGTCTGTTCCCAGATTTCCGGGCCGGTGGTGTGGTAGTGGGCCGCGGGATTGTCGGGGTTCTCAAACTGGTTCGGCTGAAACCCGCCGGGGATCTCGGCGGTGAGCCGATTGGCCATGCTGTAGTAGCTCTCCGGATCGTTGGCGCTGACGCCGGTGGGGACGGTCACGGTCTCGGCGCCGTAGGCCCGCAATAGGGCGAACTTCTCCTCTGACATCTTGTCCGGCATGACCAGGATGCAGCGATAGCCCTTGATCGCCGCGGCCATGGCGAGTGCTGCGCCGGTGTTGCCGCTGGTCGGCTCAACGATCGTTCCGCCGGGCTTGAGCTTGCCCGCCCGCTCGGCCGCTTCGAGCATGCGCACAGCGGGCCGGTCTTTGACGGAGCCGCCGGGGTTCAGAAACTCGACTTTGGCAACCAGGGTACACTTCAGGCCCGCCGTCACCCGGTGGAGCCGGACGAGGGGGGTCTTGCCGATCATCTCCAGAACACTGTCGTGGATTTCCATAGTGTGGCGCTTCCTCGTGGTTCTCACGGTTTTGGCGACGAGGTGGGGCGGGCGTCGCTGCCCGCAGTTTTTCCGATATTACGCACGGGCCTTACCGGGGCATCTCCGCGTGGGGAGCGCTCCTCTCGCAGCGGCGGACCAGCCCCTGGCAGGGTGAGCCGGCCGGCCCAGCGCGACGCCGGCTTGGCGGCAGTGCCCTGGTCAGAACGACAACGGATTCATGCTAGAGTTTCCCGACACGCGCTGTCAAGCAATGCGGTCGGAGCGTTGACATCTGATGTCGGCGTGCTTGGAGGTTACTTGACCAGCTTGATGGAGACGCGGTCATGGGTTTGTTCCGTGACCTCGAAGCTGAAGTCGGAGACCCTGAGCGATTCGATGCGGCCGACGAGGCGCTCCAGGTCGTAGGCCCAATCGACCTCCACCTGGCAGACGTTGTTGACGAGTTCCTTGAGCTTCACGTCCTGCACGCCGGTGACCTCGCGGAGGGCTTCCTCGAACTTTTTGTAATCTCCGCGGCTGCAATTCTCCAGCGTGACCTGACAGACACGGCGGATGTTCTGGCGCTGGCGCCAGGCCTCGCCCACGTCGCGGAGCATTTGGCCGGCGTTGTCCTCAGCGCATTTTCGCAGAACCTCGTCGCCACCGGCGCCCTGGTTGAACGTGGTCTTGGTCGCTGAATAGGACTTCGACATGAGCATTTGGGCGCTGTCGGTGTGATAAGCCCGGATGTTCAGCGTGGCGCTCCACTTGTAGAGGGTGCGGCCGCCCATGTCAGTGGTGCCGGCTTGGCGCGCCTCGGCATTACCCCGAATCAGGACGTCCGCCTTGAAGGAGGCGGCCATGGCGGCCAGCTTGTTGACGTCGTCGTTCAGTGAGGCGAGGTCCATGTCCCGTTCGCGGACTTTTTCCGAAGCGCCCTTGTCCATGAGTTGGACGCCCTTCTTGAGGAAGAAGTTTTCGATGATCGATTGAGTAACGCCGTTGGTCTTCGGCGGCGTCTCATCGTAGGCGTCGTTGTCTTCGACCATGACGACGACGCAGCGCGGATTGCCTTCGGCCTCGATGGTGTGTCGCAGCCGAGCCCATTCTTTCTTGAAGCTGGCCTTCGAGACGGTGGCGCGGACCTTGCAATAGCTCATGTCGTTGTCCGTGCGGCGTTCAAGGACGGTGAACGTCGTGACGTAGCCGACGGCGAACGACATGGCTTTGTCGTAGATGGCGGCGTAGTTCTCGGTCTTGGTTTGGGAACTGATAAACGTGCCGCAGGCCTCCTCGACGGCCTTGCGGAGTGCATCCTGTTTGGCTTGTTCCATGGCATTGCCGTCCGTGCCCGCGGCACGGCCTTCGGCGGTGATGACGGATTCGTCCGCGCTCGGCGGGGCCGCCTTGGCGTTTGAGACCGAAAGGCTGACGAGGCACAGGGCGGTCAGAGAACAAAAGACAGGTCGGATGGCTTGGTGAATCATGGCGCTCCTCCTTCAACACACACGAACCAACCTTTTCCTCGCGGCGACGCCTCCGGCACTGGCCCGATGGGATCTGGAACCGCCGCCATCGGGGCGTCGCCTGTTCGGCGTTCGCAGAGCATACCACATTTCCGGTCGTGGTGAAGTCAACGGATGGGTCCAATGACCCATCCTACAGGATGTGGGACCGATGGCCGTAGGTAGGATGGGTCATCCGACCCATCTGCTGATGGCGTTGACATGGGACTGCCCTCCTGCCCCAACTCGTCCTTGCGGCCACAACTACCCGCTAAACACGTACAAAGTCGGTGGCAAATCAGAGGTCGGCAGAAGCCTTACCTCTACGGTTCTGGCTCAGCCAACGCTCGGCCCCTTCATGACCGAAAACCTCGTGGCGCAGTTGCTCGCCTCAAGCGCTGGGTTGCCGGAATCCTTGTGCACTTTCACGGCGGGCTGTGGTTATACTCCCGCGGTTATGAGGCCTGCTTTTCGGGGATTCAAGGCGGCGATTCTCCTGCCGGCAGCGGTTGCGGCCGCCTTTGTCGGCTGTGAAGCTGATGACGGCCTGCGGCTGCCGAGCCGAGAGAGCGCTGAGATCAATCTCGCGGACTTCACGCTGGTTGCCCGGATCATTCACATCTCGGATTCGCAGCTTATTGACGAAGAATCGCCGGCGAGGTTTGCGGGGGCCCAGGAACTCGTGCGGAGTGCGTGGCGTCCGTATGAAGCGTATTCCACGCAACTCCTGGATGGGACGCTCCGCGCGGCGAATCGGATTCATGCATCGGGTCGTGCGGCGGACTGCCTGGTGCTGACGGGGGACACGTGTGACAACGCGCAGACCAATGAACTGCGATGGTTGCTCGATGTCTTCGACGGGCGGACGATCGACCCGCGAAGTGGGCCGGACGATCGTGCCGTCGAAACGCTGCCTGATCCGCTGATGGACCCTCACGCGTCGTTTTCGGCGCAGGGGCTCTACCGAACCGGATCGCACGGGGACATGCCTTCGATTCCGTGGTACGCGGTCTTCGGCAATCATGACCGCTTCGGGATCGGCGTCTTTGCGGTTTTCGAAAACCTGTTCGGGCGGCGGGTCGCGGAGTTGCCATTTGCACGGCGGCCGGGCGTGTTTCTACCGACGGTGTTCGACCCTGTCGGAGCATGGACCCACGGGAAGGTCACGCCGGCCGAGCCGGGGCCGCCTGCGTTTCTGGAACTGCCGGCCCACGTGGAGCCGAATCCGGACCGAAAGTATTTCAATCAGCGCGAGTTCATCAGGGCGATGTTCATGACCGAGTCCGGTCCCGCGGGGCACGGTTTTGCCGATCCGGAGACCGGGCCGAGTTGGTACAGCGTTTCGCCGGTTGAAGGCTTGCGGCTCATCGGTCTGAACACCTGCGAGCCGGCTCACCAGATCGCGGGGTTCCCGTATCAGGACGGTTCCATCTCGGCGGAGCAGGTGGCCTTCCTGCGGGACGAGTTGTCGGCGGCGGAGAAGCGCGGCGAACTCGTCGTGGTCGCGTCGCACCATCCGAGTGGTTCGCTTTGGGCGGGATACGGCAGTGCCTTGATCGGGTCTGAGTTTCGGGCGCTCCTGAGTGAGTATCCGCACGTTGTGGCCCATCTCGCTGGACACACGCATCGCAACCGTGTGACGGCGCGCGACACCTATCTGGAGATCGAGACCTGTTCGACGCTGGACCTTCCACAGGAGGGACGGATTGTCGAGATTTGGCGGCGGAACGCGGACGGCCTGGTCGCGATCAAATACGAAATGTTTTCCCATCTCGATGAACAGCTTCCGGTGCTGGGCATCGATCCGCTGCGGGCTATGCGGGCGGCGGCTCAGGCGATTGCCCAAGCCGACCAGGGCGGCGCGGCGCGGCAGAAGCGTTTGGACCCGACTGGGGCGAACCCATACGGCTCGGCCGTGGATCGGTCGGGGATGGCGCTGCTTCAGAGGGGACCGTAAGGTTTCGCCTCATTTGATCGGTGCGCAGAACACCGGCAACGACCGATGCTGGAGGAGCGCCAAACGGCAAGCCGGATGCGGTGATCGCATCACCTGTTGGGCTCCTGTCCGATGCTGAGGATCCGCCAAACGGCAAGCCGGATGGGGAATCTTTCCCAGGATGGTGAAGCCTTCCCAGGTCGGCGGATTTCGAGGTTGTCGGCGCGAATCCGTCAGTCGCGGCGTTGCCTTGTGCGGCGGATTCTGGACCTTAGGCTCAACATGCCGCAGAGGGTCATCAGGATCATCAGCGGGCAGCCTATCCCACAGACCGGGGCGTGGAAGAGGAGCGTGAGCAGGATATTCACGCCGCCGGTGGACGGATCGCACGGCGCCGGCTGCGGCGGTGGGCTATCGTCGCAGTCGCCGATATCCAGGGTGATGGTGACCGTGCAACTGGCAGAATTGCCGGCGGCATCCGTGACGGTGACCGTGACGGTGTTTTCGCCGAGGCCGAAGTTGGAGAGGTCCGCCGGATCGGTGGTGATGACCAGGTCTTCCGTAGCGGTGCAGTTATCCGTGACGTCGACTTGAAGATCGGGCGCCGGGAAGCTGCACTCGGCATCGAGGCTGCCGGAGATGTTTTCGGGGCAACCGGTGATCACCGGCGGGGTCGTGTCGCCGGGGTTGAAACACGGATCACAGGCGTCCAGAAGGCCGTCGCCGTTGCTATCGGTCTCTGAGTCCAGTTCGCAATCATCCGGGGTGCCGTTTTCGTTGCAGTCCGGGTCGCAGGCGTCGGGGATACCGTTCTCATTGCAGTCTGAGAAAGACTCGCAGGCCGCGAGAACAATCGAATTGATTGCGCTGGGCAGATCGGCATTCGGGTCGGTCGAAGCGAAGGTTGTTCCGCCTGTGCCGGCTGCCAAGTCGGTCGCCAGATCGATGACGCACTGGCTTGCGCCGGTTCCCGTGATGGGGGAGACGACAACGCCGTTGGCATTGGCGATTGCGATTGCGTTTGTGATGGAGTCCCGGTCGTCACCGGGATCGTTGCAGGCGTTTCCATCCTGGGCGCCTTCGTCGCTGATGGGCACGATCAGGCGGACAGCGCCGGGGGTCCAAGGGAAGCCGTCGGCCACGACTGCCGTGGCAGGCCCCCAGTCTTCGCTGTCGTTCAGGGTGTCGACAGTGCCGGGGACGGCTGTTCCGAGCAGGTTGGCGACGTTGTCCGTAAGGCATGAGAAATCGCCGCCGGGGGTTTGGGTGATCCCCAGGAAGCTCGGATTCACAATGATCCCAAGGGCGCCCAAGTCGGCGACTACCTGGACGATGCTGTTGCACAAGGCGGCAGCTTCGTCGTTCATCGAGCCGGAGGTATCCATCACGAAGACGATGTCCAGTGGGGGGCATGAGAGGCACTCGTCGGGGACGCCGTTTCCGTCGCAGTCGAGACTCGTGCCATCGGTGATGTCGCAGCCGTCGGGAATGCCGTTGTCATTGCAGTCGCCGCAGGCCGGATCGCCTTCGCAGCACAGGATTTCATCGGCATCGCAGGTGCCATCGTTGTCGCAATCCACGAAGGGCTGCGTCGTGCAGAATGGACCCTCTCCCCTTTGGCCCTGGATTTGGAGGCACTCTTCAGGGATGCCCCCGGCGAGAGCGGATATCGTACCGAGCGCGAGACAGGCCATCAGAAACGTTGCCGGCCCCGACCATCGTGAAATCTGTTGGCTGCACATTGTTTTGGTCCCTTCAAATGAATGCGAGGCTTGCGCGGTGGAATCCGGAGTATTCAGGTTGGAAAGGCCTTGTTCGCAGTTCATGACGCCCGAGTCCCTCCTCAGACGGTGTTGATGACGTTCAAGGCAAAGGCGCCGAGAAGCGAGCGGATCGGCGTCAGGGCGATGTCGAGCCATAGGATCGTGCCAAAGCTCGCGCCGGCGATTGTCGTTGCGTCACACCCCGTCAGCAGGGGCATGGACGCCAGGAGCATGAGAGCACCTAGCTTGCATTTTATGGCGGATATTCTTGAATACAACATGGGTCTCGTCCTCAAATCTGTCCCAGGCGCGCCGTGCTCGACGGTTTGAGTGTGGCCGGAAGGGCCATTTCGTTCCCGTGAGAGCGCGCCTCGATATCCTCAGCGTACCAAGCTGCTCACTAGAATCCAGACACGTTGGACTGGATTCCGAAGAGGCCGAAGAAGAGGTTAATCAACTCCGCGAATCCGTTCAGTATCTGCAAGAAGAAACCTGTCGGAAAAGCGGTGAAGAATGCTTCAAACAAGGGGCGCAGAATCGGTTCTTCCATTTCAGATATCTCCTCGTTTACTGCCGAGACGGCGAGATTAGCGACGCTCATTCGTCGGCAGTTCGCACCAGCCACCAGTAATCCAGTCTATCCGAAATCCTGGTTTGTGGCAACATCAATTTACTTGTAAGCCCGTCATCAGGGGTGCCCCGTTATCGGTCGGTGCGAGTTTACCGGACGGGCTTGTGCACCGGGTTTGGGTGATGCCGGTCCGGCAAGTTTATGGGAACGATCCGACGGCAGCGGGTCGGGCGTCTCGACACTGATGCGGATGTGCAAACCTGCGGTCCCAATCAATCAAGACCATCGTCCGTTTGATCTCTCGATACGGGCGGGCGGGGGGGGGCGGTCCTGCCGAGAGGCGGTTTTTCCAAACGCAAGCGACCCTGCCGGCGAAGGCCCCGGCGTCGGCAGAGGCGGTGCGCTGCGGTCCAGGCGGCGGGGCGGCGAGGAGGGGCCACCTCCGAGAGCCGACAGGGACAACCGAACACCTCACCGGGCCTTGGGATGCCTCCTGCCGTCACCCGGAACGTTGAGTTCAGTCAGGTTTTCTGGTATAACAGGAGCCGTGGGGAAACCATAGGGAAGGGAGCACTCCAACCGCCCACGCCTCCGCGGCGAACGTTGCAAGACGTCGCGATGTTTGGATCGAGTTCTGGTTTTCCATATTTCGTGCATGGTTCCGCGAAGGTCGCCAGGGGGGTGAATTGGCCGTCGCAACCCACGCCATGCACCTCAATCAGGAAGCAGTTCCTATGAGTAGGCAAACTGACAGTGTGGCCGCCCGGATCAGAGGGTGTGTTGGACTCTTTGTGGTGTGGCTGGTTTTTCCGCTCGCCGCGGTGGCGCAGGGCGGTGCCCAGGTGCCCGGCCAGCTTCATCCGCGGGTGGCTCAACAGATTCAGGCGACGCGTGCGGAGAAGGCCTCCTGGACGATGGTCCAACGCAAGATCGACTCGAAACTCCTTCTCGCGACGAAACAGCGCCTCGGCCAGGCGACGGCTGCGGGATTGCCGGCGCTGCGTCAGACGATCCAAGTCGATCAGGCGGGTCTGGTTCTCGTCGATATCAAGGCGACCGTGACAGAGGCCCTGCTTGCGCGCATCGCGGCGCTGGGCGGGCAGGTGGTCAATAGCTTTGCGAACTTCAGCGCAATCCGGGCCAAGGTGCCACTGGCGCAGATCCAGACGCTTGCGGCCGAGTCGGCGGTGCGGTCGATTCGTTCGGCGGATCGGGCCATGACGCGAGTGACTTCCCAGGGCGACGCGGCCCACAAGGCTAATCAGGCGCGGGCACTGGGCGTAGACGGCACGGGTGTGAGGATCGGCGTCCTGTCCGACAGCGTGGATGCCCTGCCTGCCCTTCAGGCCTCGGGTGAATTGCCGGAGGTGACGATCCTGCCGGGTCAGAGTGGGAATCCGGGAACCAGCGAGGGGACGGCAATGTTGGAGATCATCCATGACCTCGCGCCGGGTGCCCAACTCTTTTTTGCCACGGCGGCCAATGGCCCAGCCGCGTTCGCGCAGAACATCCTCAACCTTCGGGCGGCCGGGTGTGATGTTCTTGTGGACGACATTGGCTATATCGACTTTGTGTTCCAGGACGGGATCATCGCGCAGGCCGTCGATTCCGTTGTGGCCGACGGGGCGGTCTACTTCTCTGCTGCGGGAAATGACGGCAATTTGAACGATGGGACGTCGGGGGTCTGGGAGGGTGATTTTGTCCCTACCGCGGCTCCGCCAGATACCGGTGAAGCGGCACACGACTTTGGCGGGGGAAGCAACTTCACTCGAATCGTGGAGGATCCTCCATTCTTTATCGAATTGCAATGGTCGGACGCGGGCGGTAGTTCCAACAATGACTACGACCTCTACCTGCTGAGTTTTGACGGAGATACGATCATTGACGCTTCCACCAACATACAGGATGGCGATGACGTTCCGTTTGAGGTCATTGATTCGTTTTTCTCTGATGACACCACGAGCAGGCTTGTGATCGTCAGGGAGAACTCACTTACGGGTCCTCGCTTCCTGCATCTGAACACGGCTGGGGGCGTGCTGGCCCCCAGCACAGATGGTCAGATCTTCGGTCACCCCGCCGCTACCGGTGCCTTTGCCGTAGCCGCGGTCCCCGCGGTTCCCGCATTCACTGCCGGCGGCGCCGGCGGCGTGTTTGATGGAAGCGAATCGGTTGAGCTGTTCAGTTCCGATGGGCCGCGGCGGGTTTTCTACCAGGCCGACGGTACGCCCATTACACCGGGCAACTTCTCCTCGACCGGCGGGGCGCTGCGGATGAAGCCGGACATCGCGGCGGCGGACGGGGTGTCGACGGCAACGCCCGGCTTCGATCTCTTTTTCGGGACCTCGGCCGCAGCACCTCACGCGGCCGCCATCGCAGCCCTGGTGAAGTCCAACGACCCCACGCTGACGCCCGCGGACATCAGGACAATTCTGACCACAAACACCCTGGACATTGAAGCTCCTGGATTCGATCGCGATTCCGGATTCGGCATTTTGGATGCGCACGCCGCCGTGAACAGCGTGGGCGGCTGCACGCCGCCGAGCATCGTTTGCCAGGACCTGACCCGGACGTTGATCAACAACAACCTGACCGTGTCGGCGTCGGAAATCAACAACGGCAGCACCCCGGGCGGAGTGTGCACAATCTTTCGCTCGGAGATCATGAAGTCGGTCGGTGGTGAATTCGGTTCCAGCGTGAGTTTTGATTGCGGCGACGTCGGGGCTCAGCAGGTCACCTTCCGCGTGACTCAGTTCGGCGGCCTGACCGACGAGTGCACTGCCACGGTCACGATTATGGAAACCGACATCGACCAGGATGGTACCGGGGACTGTTCCGACAATTGCCCGGACGATCCGGCGGAGGTCGATCCCGGGATCTGCGGCTGCGGCGTCCCGGAAACGGATACCGATGGTGACGGTGTTCCCGATTGCATTGATAATTGCGTGGAGACTCCGAATCCGGATCAGTTGGACAGCGACCGCGATGGGACCGGCGATGCGTGTCGGTGTGACAAACCCGGCACCGTCAAGGCCAATATCGGCGATGATGTCGTGCTCAACGTTGGCGAGAGTAAGACGCTCGGAGGCGGGCCCACGGCGGTCGGCGGCGTTCCGCCATACCAGTATCAATGGACGATTCAGGGCGTTGATACGATGGAGAGTTTCACCAGTATCCACCCGGTGTTCACCGCGGTGCAGCCCGGTACGTTCACAGCCAACCTTGTGGTTTCGGACACATCAGGTTGTACCTCGTCAGCATCCCTGACCATCGTCGTGAACGGCACTGGCCCGGGCGGATTCTTCACCGACGGTCTTTGCGCCGAGGATCCCTGTGGCATGGTGGCCATGATGATGCCACTGACCCTGGTCGGCATCGGCTGGCTTCGACGAAGGGGTCGGGTTTCGCGGAAGGCGTGATTCTGCCTCTTGGGGAGCCCATCGGCATTCCCGGCATGTTCAATGCGCAGCGTTCGTTTGACTTGGTTCAATGCGGTTCTACCGGGCGGCACTGCTATCATTTGATATTGAAGACACAGCCGAGCCGGCTGTGGCACGTCAAACGATATCAGAATCTACCGGGCCCTTGACAGGACCGCGACCATGACTTGCGCTGTTCATGGAATCGGCCCGCAATGAGCGGCCGAGTTTCGGCCCAATTGAGGCGGGTCACTCGCCACGTTGCCATGGCCGTTTTGAGTTGTACCGCAATGGACGGGATGATCGGTGACAGGCAAGGCTCGTATTGGTTTCCTGGTTGTTGCTACAATCGGCGCGATCCATGCGCCGGCTCGCTCCGCCATTGCTGAATCATTGACAACGGCTTTGGTGACGGATGGGGTCAGTCAGCCGGTTCTTGTCACGGCTCCGACGGGCGACCACGAGCGGTTGTTCATTGTCGAACTGGGCGGTCGGATCCGTGTCATTCTCAACGGCGAGGTCTTGCCGTCGCCATTTCTCGATATCGCTGACATCGTCCTGACCGGCAGTGAAGAGGGCTTGCTCGGCCTCGCGTTTCACCCCAACTACGCTGACAACGGTTTGTTCTTCGTCAACTACACCGACCTCGACGGCAACACGGTCGTTGCGAGCTATTCATGCACGGCCGATCCCAATAGGGCCGACCCTGCCAGCGCCACGACGATCCTGACCATTGATCAGCCGTTTTTCAACCATAATGGCGGTTGCCTCGCGTTCGGCCCGTTGGACGGCTACTTGTACATCGGTACCGGGGACGGTGGCGGGGCAGGGGACCCCTTGGGCAACGCGCAGGACCGTCGCTCGCGGCTGGGCAAGCTGTTGCGGATCGACGTAGACGCGGCCGCCCCTTTCGGCGTTCCACCGACCAATCCGTTCGGGCCGACGACCGACCCGCAGGATGCGACGCTGGATGAGATTTGGGCGCTTGGTCTTCGCAATCCCTGGCGATTCAGTTTCGATCGCCTGACCGGTGATCTGTACATCGGTGACGTTGGTCAGTCGAGTCGCGAGGAGATCGACTTTCAACCCGGCGGCGGCCCGGGCGGCGAGAACTACGGCTGGAACATCATGGAAGGAACCGCCCGCTTCTCCCCTTGGGCGGATTGTGATGCCTTCGGCCTGACCGGCCCGGTGCTCGATTACGGACACGCCGGGGCCCAGTGCAGCGTGACCGGAGGTTATTCCTATCGGGGCACGGCCATTGACGGCTTGCAGGGGACATATTTCTTCGCGGACTTTTGCAGTGCTCGCACCTGGTCTTTCCGCCTTGTTGGTGATGAGGTGACGGAACTGACGGAGCGCACCGCCGAATTGCATCCTTCCGGCGGCCCGACCATCGGCCTGATCTCGTCTTTTGGTGAAGACGCCGATGGTGAGCTGTATATTTGCGATCTGGGCGGAGCAGTCTTCAAGATCGTCCCGCGCCCGGCCACAGATTCGCCAGTTGAGCCGCCGGATGGCGACGCGGCGGCGACGGGCATTGAATTCTGCAACGACAATCTCGACAACGACGGCGATGGCGAAGTCGACGCGGCCGATACGGACTGCCCGGGAAATGACTCATGCGCCTTCGCCCTTTGCGGCATTTGCATCCTGCCGGCGACGTTGGGGGTCTTCGTTGGGCTTTGGGGGATGAAGGGCCGACGTGGGGCGAGTCGCTGCATTTCGCGCCGGGGACGTCGGGGTTACTGAGGAGGCTCAGGGGTCGGGCACTCGGCTGCCGAGGGTGACGGCTTCGTTGGTCTTGGCCGGGACGTAGTCGATGTAGCCGATCATCATTTCTTCCCAGGTCTGTTCCCCCCATTGGACCGGCTTGGTTGCGTCGGGATTCTCGAAGTTCCCCTCTGAATTGTCGAAATGGGCGACACATTCGATCCGGGTGCCCTTGGCGACGGGAATGGGCTCCCTGCAGACGTAGGACTCCTGCCAGTTGAAGTCGTAGTTCTTGACCGAAAGGAGCTTGTCGGTCTGGCCGTCGGGCGTGTGGGCCAGATAGGTCCAGGATTTGCCGCGGGTGTGCATGTGGGGAAAGAGCGCCAGGATTTCGATGTCTTCATTCGAAGTGAATTCAGAGCGGACTTCGTAATTGGCATCGCCGGCGGGGATGGTGAAGTCGAAGTTGTAGATTCCGCGCGTGCGCACCTCTCGAGTGATCGGCTCCCGGGCGAAGATCAGACCGACCTTGGATCGGTCGCGTTGGGCCTTGCCGTTAGTAGTGTAGTGCATCTGCAGGACGATCTTGGCGCCGGCCGGGAGCCGCTTGGCGCAGCCTTTGGGGAAAATGGAGGGCGTGTCGCCGGGGACCGTGGCGCAGAGATACCCGTCTTCCAGGCCGAGACGGTCGCGATTGACCCGGCCGCTTTTTGGATCAACGATGAAGGCGAGGACGTGGTGCACGACTTCCGGCGCGCCGGGGCGGGCCTCCATCGCGGTGATCCATTTGTCTTCCGGATAGTTGGTCTGGATCTCGAAGTATTGGTAGTCCACCACGCCGTCCTTTGGAACCAGGAACGACTCTTTCATCGTGAAGATCGCGTTGGGTTTTCCGATCCGCCACTGCTTGGGCCATTTCTTCGGCGGGGGGTCTTTCTTGGGGTTGCCGCGCGGCATTCCGTTTTCGATCCATGTCAGGAGTCGCCGTTTTTCTTTCTTGGAGAGTTTGCGCTGGTTGGTGAACTTTCCATCGAATTCGGCGTCGGCGTTCCACGGCGGCATACGGCCCTCGGCGACGACCGAATGAATCATCGCCGACCAGCCGGTGACTTTCTCATAGCTGGTGAGCGGGAAGGGACCGATTTGGCCGAGGCGGTGACACTTCACGCAGTTTTCCTGCACGATCCTGGCGATGTGGCTGGCGTAAGTGAGCTTGCTCTTCTTCGTTGAGCCATCCTTGGATTTTTTTGGTGTGATTCGCGTGATGAGGCAGCCCGGCGCGGCGGTTCGGGTGATATGGGGGTCCGACTTTTTCAGGGCGGCCTTGATGGCTTTTTCCAGATAGCGGTTTTTGGGCCTCTCTCGTTTTTCCCCGATCGCGTATTGGTCGTCAATCATGCCGCGGTAGCGGATCACATTGTCCTCATCGATAACGTAGACCTCTGTCGATGTCTTGGCATCCAGTTGTTCGGTCAGTTCGTGGTTCTTGTCCTGGAGCATCGGGAAAGTGATGCCGAGTTCCTTGGCTTCGCGCCGGATGAGTTTGCGGCTGTCTTTGGGGTTCGCATTGATTCCGACGAAGTTCACGCCCTTTTTGGCATATTCTCTGCTCAACGATTGAAGGCGCGGGGCATAGCGATCGGAGATCGGGCATCCAATCGCGGTGTAGGCGATGACCAGAACCTTACCCTTGTGATAGTCCAGCAACCGGGCCTCCTTGCCTTGCAGATCGCGCAGGGTGGCGTTCTTGAGCGTCACACCGACACGATCCTCGGGCGTGGCCTTGGCAGGTAAGACCGGTGCCAAGGCCACGACGCTGAAGGTCACAATGAAGGGAACGACCAACGACGAAGATGTGTTCCACATAGCTTGCCTCATCAGAGTCCCACGTCCATTGAATGTTGGCCGAGAGGTCGCGGTTCCTCACGGCCGGTCCGCCACGATCTTCTGATTATAACGTCACCACGGCATCAACCTAACATTCAGCAGGGCCGACGGCGCAGCGGAACGAAGGCGGGGAGGCGGGCAGAATCGGCCTCCAGCGATTTACGACTCGGAGAGGAACTGGACAATCTCGCGCAGGAGCCGGTCGCCTTGGTCGGTCTTGAAGATGTGTTGGGCGTGGGCGGATCCGTCGAGGATCAACAGTTCTTTTGGCTGTGGCGCTCTATCATAGAGCGCGCGGATCAGCAGGAGACGCGGTTGGTTATCCCCGATGATGTCGTCACGCGTCGAGATGAACAGCTTACGGCCCTTGAGTTTCTCCGGGTGGTCGATACTGGAGGCGGAGAGCAACACGAGACGGTCGATTTCCTCCGGCTTCGCCTCGATTGCGGCGCCTGCCGCCGCCCAGCCTCCGAAGCTGGCCCCGACGACCGAGACGGTCTTGGCCCCGGTCTCGTGCAAATAGCGCACCGCCGCCAGGACATCGAAATGACATCCCTCGTAGCGGTCCCGTGAGGGAGCCGGTCCTCGCGACTTGCCGTAGCCGCGGAAGTCGATCGCCAGCACTCTGAAGTCAGCCTGCGCCATGGCCTGCGCCTGCTTTTTCCAACTCTCCTTGTTGAAGCGGCCTCCGTGGGCGAGTACCACGCCGCGGTCGCCGCCTCCATACTCGTCGGCGTAGATGAGCCCGCCGTCCGAGGTGGGAAACGATACGACTTTCGGCTCAGCGGACATGCTTGTGGGTCTCGCGGGAGTGCTTGCAGCGCGACCGGGGCCGTCATCGGTATCCCGTCGGCACGTGATCGCTGAAGCGCCCACGATCAGAGCCAGACCGAATGAAATGAGCAGGACGTGAGGCGACCTTCTTGCCATCGGGCTTGCTTCATCTTGGGGCGGCATCGCACGATTGTAACCCATAGGGGGATGGCTGGGCATACCATCTTCAGTCCGTGCGGTACAGTCAGTTCGGCTGGTGTGGCATGTGGTGGAAAAGACGGTTATCGGCCTCGGTTTGGGGGTGGCCATCGGATATAATAGATCGGTGGAGTGGCGAGCCCTGGGTTTCCCGTCGGGGGCAACTCGTGAATATAATGGGAGGGTCGTGTTTGCGAATTCAGTTCGGCCGGGTTTTGCGCATCTTTCTCAATGCCGTTTTGCGGCGTTGGCCTGCGCATCGCTTGCGAGCTAGTCTTGCGTGCGGCGTTGTTGCTGCGGCGCTTTCTTGCGCCGTGGCGCAGGCACGTGAGCCTGCGCGGAGAAAAGCGCCTGCACAGATTGACCATTCCACCGTCGTCGAGCTTGTCGTGCCGGCGGATGGCGGGACGGTGATGAGCGATCTTGAGGCCGTTCGCAAATGGCAACGATGGCTGATCGACCAGGGCTATTCGGTGGATCGTTGCGGCATCGACGTGAGCCAGCGGAAGCTCGTGGTGGACGTTTCGGGGCCGGGCCAATTGCAACGCTTGAAAACGCAGGGGTTCGAGGTCGTCCGGGAGTCGGCGATGGCCCCGCTGGAAGGCGCGGCACGGACGCAGTCTCAGTACTTCGACCCGACGGAAATTGCGGCGATGCTGGCGCAGGTAGAGACGGACCATTCGGACATTGCGAAGGTTTCTCCGATTGGGACGACGATCCAGGGGCGGACGATTTGGGCGATCGAGATCTCCGATAACCCGGGCGTCACCGAGGACGAACCGGCAATACAATTCAACGGCCAGCATCATGCCCGGGAGGTGGCCACCAGCCATGTCGTGATGGATATCGTCAATACATTGACGGACGGCTTCGCCGCCGCCGATCCGACCATCACGGCCTGGGTGAAGCAGTACAAAACGGTCTGTGTGCCGATGGTGAATCCGGACGGTGTGCAGTATGTCTTCAACGTGAACAGCCAGTGGCGCAAGAATCGCAACGGCTGCACTGGGGGCTTCGGCATCGATCCCAACCGAAACTATGCCTATCTCTGGGGGCCGGGCTGCGGATCGAGCGGGTCATGCGGGAGCGACATCTACCGCGGGCTGTCGGCCTTTTCGGAACTGGAAACACAGGCGATGGCCAACCTGCAAGACGCTTTCCACTTCACCCTGGCCACGTCGTACCACTCCTACGGGCGGTTCATTGACTATCCCTATGCCTGTAGCAACGGTTCGCCCAGCCAGCAGATGCCTGAGCACGCGGTCATCGACGAAATGATGAATGCCATGGCCGCGGCGATTTCGGCGGTTGACGGCGTGACTTACACGGCGTTCACGCCTGTTCCGGCCGGTGGCGTCAATGGAGATGACACAAGCTGGTACTACGCGCATGCGGGAGTTTATCCCTTCATCGTGGAGATCGGCACGAGTTTCGAGCCGTCATTTGGCTTGGTTGCCGGCATCGTCAATCGAAATCGGGCCGGTTGGCAATATCTCTACGGTCGACTGGGCGAGGCACGCATCGACGTTCACGTTGTAAGCGGGTGCCTGCCCATCGAGGCGGAGGTCACGTTGACCGACTACGTCTTTGATACCGGCGAGTTGCCGCGGGAGACCGTTCTGCCGTTCGGGCGATGGACCTTCATCGTCCCTGCCAACGACACTTATACCGTGCGCGTCTCCAAGTCGGGCTTCATCACGCAGGACGTGATGGTCAGCGTCGCAAACGCGCCGGCGGCCGTGGGCGTGGATTTGGTTCCGGTTTCACCGCCGCCGGAACTTCTGATGGGTGACATGAACTTCGATTGCATCGTCAATGGAGTGGATATCGATCCGTTCGTGGCGAGCGTGCTCGCCGGCTCCGGCGCGACGGCCGCACAGGTCGCAAGCGCCGACTTCACCGGCGATTGCACGGTGGACAGCGCAGACATCGGGCCGTTCATCAGTGCCGCTCTGGCCGGCGCTGCCTGTCCGTAGAGGCGGCTTCCCCGTCTCGCGGCCGACTTTCAACCCACCCGCGGCAATTCCAGACACACCAATCCAACGAGCCACGGGGTTGCCCTGCCCAAGCGGACCATCAGGTCGTAATCTTGTCAGAAACGCCTGTTAGATGTTCGCGCCGATGACGTTAGAATACTTACCTGAATGGGGAGAAGTGGGTAGGGTGCCCAACTTCACACTCATCGGGGCGCCGGTTCCCGGGTCGTGGGTTGCCTGGGTTCGTATCTTCGCCGCGGTTCTTCGGCGGAACGAGTCGGCCCCTGATACCCTTTCGTCGTGCCGTGTGAAACGGCCCACGGACTTGTTGCGAGGAGACTTGATGCACTCGGTCCAGATCGAGGGAATCACCAAGCGCTTTGGCGACACGGTCGCGGTCAGCGAGTTGTCCTTGCAGGTGCCCACGGGCTCGGTCTACGGCTTCATCGGCCCGAATGGTTCCGGCAAGACCACCACCTTGCGGATGATCATGCGCATCCTGCACCCGGACCAGGGCAGGATTCGCGTCCTGGGCGAGGACGTGACCGACCAAGGCGCCGCGTCGGACAAGATCGGCTATCTGCCGGAGGAGCGCGGGCTGTACCGCAAGATGGTCGTGAACGAACTGCTGCAATTCTACGCGGAGCTGAAGGGCCTGCGCCGGTGTCAGGATGAGATCGACCGTTGGCTGAAGCGGCTTGATTTGGCGGACTATGGCAAGAAGAAGGTGGAGACGCTTTCCAAGGGCATGTCCCAGAAGGTGCAGTTCATCGCCACCGTGCTGCACAAGCCCGAGTTGATCATTCTGGACGAGCCGTTTTCCGGGCTCGATCCGGTCAACATGGAGGTCCTGAGAGATGCGATCCTGGACATGAAGCGCGGTGGGGCGACGGTCATCTTCTCGACGCACGACATGGGCGTTGCTGAAAAGATGTGTGACTACGTTTTCATGATTTTCAAGGGCAGGAAGGTTCTCGATGGAACGATGGAATCCATTCAGGATCAATATGGCGCAGATACGATCCGCGTCCGGGCCCGGGGCAATGGGGACATCTTCGGCCGGCTCAGCGGCATCGACAAGATCAATGATTACGGCAAGTTTCAGGAACTGCGGCTGACCAACGGCACGGATTCGCAAAGTGTTCTCAAGGAGTTGGCAGGCGCAGCCCGCGTGGAGTTGTTCGAGATCGCCCGACCGTCACTTCACGACATCTTTGTGAGGATCGCCGGACCGCAGGCCCGGGAGATCAATCATGCGTAAGGTCTGGGTTGTGGCATCGCGAGAGTACCGGACGACGATCAAGTCGAAGACGTTCGTCATCGTCATGGGATTGATGCCGATTTTTATGTTCGGGAGTATCGTCGCCGATCGCGTGATGAGGGGTCGCGTCGACGTGACGACCAAGAAGATCGCCGTGGTGGACCATTCGGGCAAGCTGTTCGAGGCCCTGAGAGACTCCGCTGAGAGCCGCAACGAGGAGGAAGTTCTCGACTCGGAAACCAACCGGCAGATTGAGCCGAAGTTTGAGCTTTTGGAGATTCGTCCGGTCGAGGATGGTCGTGATGATCAACTGTTCGAGCTGTCCGAGCGCATCCGCAGAAAGGAACTGTTCGCATTCATCGAAGTCGGTCGTGACATCCTTGGCTCGCCCGCGGCGTCAGGCCGACCGGGCATCCACTACTACTCCAACCAACCGACCTACCGTGACGTCTACCGCTGGCTTGCGCGGGTGATCAATGCGCAGGTCCAGTCGGCCCGCCTGGCCGAGGCTCACATCGACAAGGCCGTCGTGCAGAAGGCGATGATGTCCGTGAGCGTGGAGAACCTCGGTCTCTTCGCGAGAAACGATTCCGGCGAAATCGTCCAGGCCGAAGAAATCGATGAGGCTCGTACCATGATTCCCGCCCTCGGGATGATCATGTTGATGTGGATGTCGCTGGTCATCACGGTGCAGCCCCTGTTGAACTGCGTCCTGGAGGAGAAGATGCAGCGCATTGCCGAGGTGCTGCTGGGGTCGGTCGGCCCGTTTGAGTTGATGGCGGGCAAGCTGCTCGGTTACGTGCTGGTGTCGTTGACGATGGTAGCGGTCTATATGTGCGGGGGCTATTTTGTCGCCGATCATTTTGGGTACGCGGATATCGTTCCCTTTCATCTCATGGGCTGGTTCGTGGTGTTTCAGAGCCTGGCCATTCTGATGTTCGGCTCCATGTTTCTGGCGGCGGGCTCCTGCTGCAACGACCTGCGTGAGGCGCAGAATCTCGTCCTGCCCATTTGGTTGCCGATGATCATCCCGTTCTTCTTCCTGAGCACGGTGATGGAGCACCCGGACAGCCTGTTTGCCACGGCGCTCTCGCTGTTTCCGCCGGCCACGCCGATGCTGATGTTGCTGCGAATGTCCCTGCCGCCGGCGCCTGCTCTTTGGCAACCTATCGTGGGCGCCATCGGAACGCTCGTGACGACGGTGGTCTGCGTCTGGCTGGCCGGCCGGGTCTTTCGCGTCGGCCTTCTTCTGTCGGGCAAGCCGCCCAAGTTTTCGCAGATGTTGCGGTGGGTGGTGAGCGGATAGAGCCAACGTCGAGTTGGCGTGCTCGCCGAAGGAGCTTGATGCATGTCGCCCGCAGAAGTCGTCCGGGAATGGATTCGTCGGTTCAATGCGGCCGACGCCGAGGGGGTTGCCGCCCTGCAGGGCGCATGATGGTTGCCGGAGGCGTCAGCCTCTGGATGGTGGGCCACTCCCCCTTCCCTTTTGTTTTTCTCCTCTCCGCCCGGTAGGGCGGGCGAATCTCGTCGATCGAACCTCGTCCGCCCTCCGGGCGCGAGGAATACAATCGGATACCCGCAACCAGGGATTGAAATCCCTGGCAACGTTCGCGCGCCCTCCGGGCGAAGAGTGTGCGCTCCCTTCGAGTCGAAGCAAGACTCTGAGGCGAAGCATGAGTCTGGGGCGACGCATGACTTCGGGGCGACGCATGGTCAGAGGGTCTTCGGCTGCTCGATCGTCCTCTCATTGCGAACGTCGCCAGTATTCAGCGTGCCGATCGGCTCGAAAAGCAGCACGTGCACCTCTTTCTCTGCGACCGGCTTATGCTCGACGCCGCGCGGGACGATGAAGATATCACCCTCCCGCAGGACCACGGATTGTCGATCGCGCAGGTGGATGGTCAATTCACCTTTGAGTATCAGGAACAGTTCATCTTCCGCTTCATGTTTGTGCCAGATGAACTCGCCTTGGATTTTCGCGAGTTTCACGTGTTGACCGTTCAGTTCGCCGATGATCCGCGGCGACCACTGCTCATGGATGAGGCCTAATTTCTCTTGCAGATTGATCTTTTGCATCACATCCGTCTCCTCGCAGACGTTCGTTCGCCGCGCCCGCCGGTGCTACGCGTTGGGGGACGTCATACGCCGGAACGCACAAACACGCTCGCCGGTTACGGAGGCGCCGGGCTTCAGGACATTCGCTGAATGCGGCCATGGGAGCTTGTTCGTTGCAAACGTCGCGGGCGTTTCTCGGCGCAAAGAAGAAGGCGACGCTGATGGCGCCGCCTTCTCCGTGAATAGAAACGCTTGTCGTACCTGCCCGCCCCCACGGGACAGGCAGGTCACTTGTAGTTAGCGCCGCCTTCGCCGCATCCAGCGCCGCCGGCCGGTCCTCATGACCATCAAACCGCAGAGGGTCATGGCGATCATGGACGGACAGCCCATCCCGCAGACCGGAGCGTGGAACAAGAGGGTGAAGAGCAGGCTGAGCGGGTTGTCATTCGGATCGCACGGCGGCGTCTGAGGAGTCGGCTCGTCGCAATCATCGGGGATGCCGTCTCCATCCGAATCGGGATCACACTCATCCGGCACGCCGTTGCTGTTGCAATCGGCGCCCGTCCCGATGGGCGGAACCTCACACTCATCCGGGATGCCGTTGTCGTTGCAATCGGGGCTGACCTGGCCGTTTCCGTCGGGGTCCGCCGGGTCGATGTCACAGTCGTCCGGGATACCGTTGCCGTTGCAGTCCTTCTGGGCAACTTCGCACTCGTCGGGAATGCTATTACCGTTGCAGTCCAGGCTCGTGCCGTTGGCAATGTCATCCAGGTCATCGATCAAGTTGCCGTTGCAGTCGAGGAACAGACCGATCGTTGTCGTGCTGGTGCTGGTCGGCAGGGGACCTCCTGTGCCAATGCCGGCCAATGCCGCGGAAGACCCGGGAATGACCTCGAACCGACAGTTGAAGCTGATGCTGCACGCCAGCGGGCAACCCGTCACCGCCGTGTCGATGGTGATGCTCGTCTGTTCGCTGAATGGATCAGCTATGACGGCCCCCTCACAATCGGTGGTCCACTCGGAGACCAGCATGGTGTCGGGCGGCGGGATGACCTGCCCCGTGGCCGAGCCGCTCAGGTTGATGACGACGACCCCGCCGGTGCAGACGGCTGAGTAGGGCCCGCCGGCATCACAGGTGATGATCGCACAACCGTTGGTGTCGACCGAATCGCCGAATGGCGTGCCCTCGCAGAGGTCACAGGCGTCGATAATGCCGTCCATGTCGGTATCGGGCTGACACTCGTCCGGCACCATGTTGGAATCACAGTCCTCGCTGACCTGCCCGTTGCCGTCCGGATCGGACGGATCAACGTCGCAGTCATCCGGCACGCCGTTGCTGTTGCAATCCATTTCGCACGAGTCCGGAATGCCGTTGTTGTTGCAGTCCGGCTCGTTGCCGTTGGGAACAACCTCGCAGCCGTCGGGGATGCCGTTGTCGTTGCAGTCCGAACATTCCGGAAGGCCGTCGCAATTGGCAATGTCACATTCGTCCGGAATGCCGTTGTTGTTGCAGTCCTGGCAACCGGGGCTTCCGTCGCAATTGGCGATGTCGCACTCATCCGGAATGCCGTTGTTGTTGCAATCCGGATCGCAGTTCATCGTGCAGAAGAACGGGCCGCCCGGCGCGGTGCTGTTGACGTCGATCTCGCACTCGTCGGGAATCATGTTGCCGTTGCAGTCGTTGCTGCCGTTGGCGATGTCACATGAATCGGGGACGCCGTTGCCGTTGCAGTCCTGGCAACCGGGGCTGCCGTCGCAATTGGCGATGTCGCACTCGTCCGGAATGCCGTTGTTGTTGCAATCCGGATCGCAGTTCATCGTGCAGAAGAACGGGCCGCCCGGCGCGGTGCTGTTGACGTCGATCTCGCACTCGTCGGGAATCATGTTGCCGTTGCAGTCCTCGCTGGTCCCGGAAGAGATGTCCTGCGAATCAATCACGTTGTTTTGATTGCAGTCCGGAACCTCGGGGCAATCGGCCTGAGCACAGGTTGTGCCGCCACCCTGGAATGTTCCACCGAGGATGCCGCAACTCAGATCCGAGATCTCGATGCACTGCCGCCCGTCAGAGAAGCAGCAGGCGCCGGTCAAGGGCGGGCAGTCGTCACATGAGGTGCCGACGCCCAGGAAGTTGCCACCCAAAGCGTTACAATCCGCCTCAGTCTTGATCGCACAAGTGCCGTTGTCCTTGCAGCAGGCACCGGTCAAGGGCGGGCAGTCGTCGCACGTGGTGCCGGCGCCGAGGAAATTGCCGCCCAGGACGCCGCAACTGAGTTCGGAGATTTCTGCGCAGGTGCCGTCAGAGAAGCAGCAGGCACCGGTCAAAGGCGGGCAATCGTCGCATGAGGTGCCGGCGCCGAGGAAGTTGCCACCGATGGCGGCGCAATCCGCCTCAGTCTTAATCGCACAGGTGCCGTTGTCCTTGCAGCAGGCGCCGGTCAAGGGCGGGCAGTCGTTACATGAGGTGCCGGCACCGAGGAAATTGCCGCCCAGGACGCCGCAACTGAGTTCGGAGATTTCTGCGCAGGTGCCGTCAGAGAAGCAGCAGGCGCCGGTTTGCGGCGGTTCCGGGCAAACGACTTCAGCCGTAAAGAGCCAATCGCTTGCGGAAATGTGCGCTTGGCCGCTGTGGTTCAACCAGCCCCACCCGGACAGGCCCGAGAAGCCGCGATGCCCGTTGTCGTCCTCCTCGTTGCCGAAGCGGAAGGAGAACGGATTGCCGCCGCAGAAGTCCACTAGGGCGATCGGCGATTGATTGGAGCCGAAGGTAGCCTGGATGGTTCCGGTATTGACACTGCCGCAGTTGTTGACGATCAGGTCGTCGTCGCCGGCGGCCGTGGTCACGCCGACCGCGTAGGTGAAGTCGATCAGCCAAACGCCGGCGTTGGTGTAACTACTGCCGACGTCGCGACCGCCAAAGGCATGTCCGAAGATATGAACCGTCGTCGCGCCGACGTCCATGAACACGGCGGACTGGGCGTGATCGAAATCGAAGGAGAACACGTCGGAGCCGTCGCCGGTCAGCAGGCCGTCCAGCCGCAGGCCATACAACGGGGGTGCGGCGCCGCCATCCGGATGATTGTGCAGCTCATAGCGCACGGTCCCTGGAGCCGGGCACTCGGTGCCGCCACCCTGGAAATGGCCGCCCAGTGAACCGCAATTGCTCTCGGACGTCACCTGGCAGGTGCCATCTGAAAAACAACAAGCGCCGTCCTGCGATGGGCAATCATCGCAGCTCGTGTTGTCGCCGAGGTAGTTACCTCCAATGTCGTAACAACGGTCCTCAGTCTTGATAGAGCAGGTGCCGTCGGGCTTGCAGCAGGCACCGGTTTCAGGCGGACAGTCGTCGTCGTCGTCGCACTCGCTGCCAACGCCATGAAATTGTCCGCCAAGGGCATCACACTCGGAACTGGTTTTCTGCCTGCACTTCTCGCGGCCATACCAAGTGTAACAACAGGCCCCGGTCTCTTCCGGACAGTCTTCACACTCGCCAAGTGAATCGCCGTGCGCCAGGTGAGCCGCAACGGCCGACTCGCTGACGATGATGGTGTGAGCGTTGCTGGGGTTGCCGGGCGGGATGTGGCAGATTGCAACCTTGCCGTCGGGCACACTTTCGCATTCCTCCGGCTCGTCGCACCTGACCCCGGTCACAGCGCCGTGCCGCCTTGTCATACGAAACTTGGCGGCATGGATCCTGAGATTCGATGGGATTGAACTGAATCTGGAGAAATCGATCCGGCCCTTTCCCGACCCCGTGCTCGTGAACGCGTTGACGATCTCCTGCTCGCTGATGGTCACGTCGTATTCACCCATGTTGCCGTAGCTGAAGAGGAAAATGACCGCATCCTCGGCTGAGCCGGTGCCACTTCCCGGACTATAACTCGTGAGATCCAGGGAGAGTGAAGAAGCAGGGATGGCGGCATCGAAGAGGAGTATGAGTTCTTCGTTGCTTCCGGTTCCACTGCCGGAGATGCCATAGCTGCCCGAGCCCGCGGCATCCTGGACGCCACATCCGTTGGTGCCGTCGTCGATGCAGATGGTTCCGAGCGCACCTGCGGCATCTGGATCGCTGGAATCGTTGGAAGCAACGTTGCTCCGCGCCGTCAGCACGAAAGGTGCCGAATTCGCCGTGGTATTGACAGGGCGAAAGCCGCTCCCCTTGTTGCCCCTCCCCTGGTGTGCCTCGTCGAGGAGTACTGTTTGCTGCGCGAGCGCAGGGACGGCGGAACACATACAGATTGCGATGGTACAGAAGTAAACCGTTCTCTTAAGCATCTTCTCGTTCTCCCCCATGATCGTTGCGTATCACACCGGGCAGGCCTCGTCGGGGTCACTGCCCATGATTCTCCGTCGAGTAATTGACTCACGACTTCATCTTGAAGCATTTTCGATGTGTGTGGTGAAAGGGCCCTGTAAGACTCATCTTTTTGACGTGCGTCTTTGGGCGTCCCCTCGAACAAGCGGCGATCGCAGCTTTCCCCACATGATCACCAAAATGCTCCCTAACCGATGCCCATTCTACCCCGCCGGGCATTTGATAGCAACGTTTGTCAAGCACCAAACCTAAGAAATGCGATCCAAGAAACGCGATATCGGAGTAGCCTCTGTTCGTGAAATCTGTGATGTTCCAATAATAATGTGCCCCGTGTTTGCCTGAATCACGATGGCAGTTGGGGAAAGCGACACGGGTAGAAGTAATCAGGACGTTATTGTGGGAAACGCGGAGCGTGATCGGGCGTTTGCTTCAGGGGCCGAGAGCGATCCACGTCGTGATACACCCCGAACCGACGGTGGGGGCCGGAGGGTCCAGAATCACAAAGCGAGCTTCCTCTTGCGACTCCCGCGCTGCGAGGCGAAGGGCGACGTCCGATTACCGTGCGAGGAATCGCCCGTCGCGACAGCCACAGGATACTGAGAAGCTGGCGCGCGGTTACATGCAGTGGATAGCGCGCGCCCAATCGCTGCTGACTATCGCGGTTCCAATCAACTGGTATGACTCGCGCCTCAACTGGGCAGGGTGAGCATCATCCCGGGCTTGAGCCGTAACGGATCCTTGCCGATCACCTCGCGGTTCTGATCGTAGATTTCCTTCCATCGCGAAGGTTTGCCCAACATCTTGCGGGCGATTTGATAGAGCGTGTCCCCACTTTGTACACGGTATTGGCGGTTCGACGCCGATGCCGACGTGGGGGATGGAGCGGGATCGCCGCGATGAGCTTGTGATGGGTCGTCGTGTTTATCGTCTGCCGCGTTGGCCTGAGTTATCGGCGCCGGTGCGGGGATGACCAGAATATCACCGATCTTCAGCGCCTTGGGATTCTTGATGCCGGGATTGGCACGGAGGATGTGGTCGACCTGGTTACTCGCCTCATAGTAGCGAAGGGAGATGTCGGAGAGCGTATCGCCCGCGCTGATTTTGTGACGCGTGGGCCAGGAGACGGCCGGCCTGGTCGGTGCCGCCGCGGGGCCTCGGGACGCATCCCGCCGCTCTGTTTGTGCGGCAGTTCCGATCGTCGACGGCGGGCGAAGGTTGTTGCGAGTCGCCTCGACCAGCGCCTCGGAAGGGCCGGTACGCAACGGCATGGTAAGCCGCTGCTGGTCCGGGGATGCGAGCTTTCCGGGGTTTTCTATTACCTGCTCTGAAGCGGGAGCACTGGGGTCGGCTTGAGGCCTGGTCGAACCGGGGAGCTGCCGACCGGCCGGCGGCAGGTCCTGGCGAGCGCTGGCGGTGGGGCGTTTCCACCGCGCTTGCCTGCCGGATGAGCGCGCGGCAGGGGGGGTGGAGCGATTCGTGGGTCGGTGGGGCGGAGACCCGATCCGCTGCGGGGCAGGCTCAGAATGCTGAGGGTCGGATGTTGCGAGCCGGTCACCACGATCCGCGGGGATCTTCGGTGGCTCGGCCGCGGGTCCGCCTGTAGCGATCAACAGATCCTCCGCGGACCGATCGCTGCCGTAGAAGAAATAGACACTTGCCACGACGACGATCAGCAGACCCGTGGCGATTCCGATTCTGGTCTCGGTGCCCATGACGTCCTCCCTGACATGTCCGGCTGCACTCCTTGCACTCGGTCAAGCTGCCGACGGCATTGGCGGCCTCAACGCGGCGCCAACTGTGAACGACGGAGCAGGAACTGGCTCGCGATGCCGATCGAACTGTAGGTTCCAATGGTCAGACCAATGATCAGCACGAAGCTGAAACTATGGATACCACGCCCGCCGAGCACATACATGATAAGAACACTGATCAAAGAGGTCAAGAATGTCAACAGGGTTCTGGAGAGCGTCTGGCTGATGGAGTCGTCCACCATCTGGGGTGTCACTTCGGTGAGCCGGCCGCGGTTTTCGCGAATCCGGTCGAACACCACGATGGTGTCGTTCACGGAGTACCCGATGACCGTCAACAGCGCGGCCACCATCGCCAGATCGATCCGGAATCCCTGGTCGATCATCAGCATCTTGCCCAGGGGGCTGCCGGCGACGTAGTAGGTCGCGGCCACGCAGCCGGCCGCGATGGTCACGTCGTGTATCAGGGCGGCCACGGCCGCCAGACCCCATCGGATGTTGCCGAATCGGAACCAGACGTAGGCGATGATCAGGAGCCAACTCAGTCCCAGGGCCAGATAGGCCTGAATCTTCGCCTCGCCGGAGACCTGCTGATCGAACTGCGTGACGTGGCTCAGGGAGGTCTGCCGGGTGAGGGCTGCCTCCAGCAGCTCTACCTCAGGTTCCGCCAGGGAACTTTGCCACTGCGTTGAAAGCCCTCCCTGCTCGTCCTCCAGTGGGAAGTTCTCATCAACAACGACCACCAGTAAGCGTTGATAGATGTCGCCGCCCGGTGAGGTCGGCGTGAGCCCGAAGACCCTGGATTCCCGCCATCCGTATTTCTCGAAGCCCGGCTGCAACCTCATGGCCTTCAACCGGTCCTGCAACACGTCTACCCGCTGCGGCGGGTCCACGTCATCGAGGGCGATGGCCACGCCGCCGGTCCACCCCTCCAGATCGATGGATGCGGCTTCCGACTGACTCAGCGGCACGCCCAGCGCCTCCGGATTGGTTTGGCGAATCGGAAAATAGGTCAGGCCACCCAGGTCCGGATTCTGCTGGAGCCGGAACGTCAACGTCGGCTGGATGTCGATGTCGTTTTCCAGGTTTTCCGTGATGGCCTCCACGACGATCTCCTTGGACGGCTCGCGAGTGACAATCTCGAAAGACTTGTCGGTTTCGGAACCGAGGTCGACCCCGGAGATCGCCTGAACCTGCGCCGAGCGGATCGCGTCAGCCGCCTGGTCAAACCGTTTGGCAAGGATACTGCCGAGCGCATCCGGATTGAACTGCGCATCGTCGCGCACCTGCACCGTGACAGACTCGGCGGCCGGATCGGAGTAGTCGATCGACCTGCCCTGCCGAAGCTGCTTGTCCAGAACATCTTTCAGAACCGGCTCCAGTCGGACTGCGGGGACGCCGGTTGCCTCGAGAGTGTAGGTGCCGGACGTGCCCGTGACCTTGACTCCGGCAATCGCTTTGCCAAAACCGTCCAGTGTTGCGGCCGATGTCTCGAGGCGCTCGGCGATGGCCGTCTGATCCAGCGAGCCCGCCTCCTTCAGATCGATTTGGGCTGACGTTCCGCCGAGGAACTCGATATCGTAGAGGCGGTCATTGTCCAGCGTGGTGAAGGCAAAGACGCTCACCGCCAGCAAGATGGCAGAAACGCCGAAGAACACGCGGCGTTTAGCCACCCAAGCGATCTTCGGTACGCCGATGAGCCGTAACATCGGCAGGGTGGACCGGCCGCCGTGGACTACCCGCGCGATGTACATGAGGATCAGGAGCCCGACGATGCAGGGGCCGATGTCCATGAGCGCGTTGCCGAAGGCCATCGAGACGGAGGCATCACGCGCCGCGGCATCGCTGAACCAGTATCCAAGTCCGTAGATGACGCCGCCGAGAGCCGTCGCGCCCAGGCCCACGAAGATGGGGTAACGGATGATCTCCTGCGGGATCGAAATCATGGCCATGAGCTCGAAGAACATGCGAGTGATGAAGTAGGCCGTGAAGATATTGATGAACACGCCGATGCCCAGCGTGAGGCCGAAGCCTTTGACCTCTTCGGTCCCGACCATGTAGAGGATGACGCAGGTCAGGACGGTCGTGACGTTGGAGTCCAGGATGGCCCGGAAGGCTCGCTCATACCCCAGCTTGAAGGCCATTCGCAGGGCCGTTCCGCGGGCCAATTCCTCGCGGATTCGTTCGTTGATGAGCACGTTGGCGTCGACGGCCATACCGATGGCCAGGACCAGTCCGGCAATGCCGGGCAGGGTCAGTGTGCCGCCCATCGCCGCCATCATGGCCCCGATGAAGAGGATGTTGAACGCCACGGCGATGACCGCGACGCCGCCCGCGTAGAAATAGTAGATCAGCATAAAGATCGCGACGCACAAGGCCCCGTACTTGGCGGAGTTCAGGCCGGCGGTGCGGTTGGCCTCTCCAAGGCTCGGGCCGATCGAGCGGACGCTGATCGGCGGGTCCTTCAGCTTCTGCGGCAGGCTGCCGGCGTTGAGCTTTTTGACCATGTCCTGGACTTCCTGAGGCGAGAATTGCCCGCGAATTTGGCCGCTGGTGGTGATGACGGCCTCGATGATGGCGTTGGAGATGGCCTGGTCGTCCAGGAAGATGCAGAGCTGTTTCCCTTTGTTGAGGCGTGTCAACCGGCCGAACTTGACGCCGCCCACTTCGTCGAGGTTGAAGCCGATGGCCGGAGAACCGGATTGATCGCGCGTGAACTGCGCCGACGCGAGGGTCCAGTCTTTCCTGTCAGAGGAGCGGTGGGTCATCGCGAAGTCCTCGCCGATGTGGGCCAGGACGTAGTACTTGTCGCCGAATCGTTCGGCGATGATGCCGAGCGAGTTCTTGCGTTGTTCAAACTCCACTTCCGGGTTGTCCAGTTTGAGAAAATCAGCCGGGTTCTCGATCTCGAACCACTGGAATCTCTCCTCCCCGGGAAGCGGCCGCGGGCCGCGCTTCTTCAGCGTCTCGCGGTAGGCGTCGAAGCTTGCATTTGAAGGATCGGGCGCCGGCAGGATGCGAAAGTCGAGCACGCCCGCACCCTTGAGTAGCCGCTGCAAGTCGGCGGGATCCTCCAGACGTCCCTCGCCCCGCCGCCGCTGACTGAGTTGGTCCGCCGCGTCCACCAGGCCGTTGACGAGGTCCGAGAGTTCGGTGCGAGTGGCATTCAGTTCCTCAATGCCTGCGGCACGCGCAGCATCGCTCTTGTCCATATCCAGGAGCGTTTGGAGTTGAACGAGATCGATATTGGTCGCAATCACCTTTCCAATCGCCTCATCCGCAAGCTCTTCCAGGCGGACCACTTCGTTGATGGTCACGCCCTCGGTGAGGCTGTCGGGATCGACGTTGGCTCCGAGCACCTTGCGAACCGCTTCGTCATAGGCCCGCTTCAGGCTGGCGGCGTCGGTCGGTTGGCTGGTCGGCCCCTCGGTCGGCTGATCTCCCACCGGGGCGGCCGCAAATGCGTCCCACGCCTTGGCGGCCGCTTCGAGCAGGGCCCGGCGAGCGGGAATCCCACGGACGAGCGCCTCCAACGCCGCGGAACGCTGTTCCGCCGGCTTCTCGACCGCATCGAGGACCTGGGTCTCGGTCAGATTGTCCTGCTCGATTTGGGCAACACGCTGGTCGTAGGCTTGCTGCACCGCCTTGAGTCCGTCCTGGGCTCCGGCCGCCGTCTCCAACAGCGGGATGCGGCTTTGCAGGGGGCCGGCCAGTTTTTCGATCGCCGCCTGCCGCACGGCCGGGTCCTTGGAGATGGCCGCGAGGATCTTGCTGCGGTGGAGCACGGTCTGGCGGATTTCTTCCTGGAGCGCCTCGGATTGTCGCCGCGCAGCGATGACTTCATCGCTCGGACGTGGCATCTGGATCTCCAGCCGGTTGCGACCGACCGGCCTCCAAACCAAATTGAAAACGCCTTTGGGATCGACGCGCTTCTTCAGCACGCGCATGACCCGCTCGTTGAGATCGGCCTTCGCCGCGTTACTCAGGCCGGTGTCGTCGATCTCGTACAGAAGGCTGTATCCACCCGCCAAGTCGATGCCGAATTTGATTTTCTCGTCTATCGGATAGACACTTGCGAATGCCAGCGCGACCAGCGCGCCGACGATGGCGATCTTCCACCACATGTCTCGTTCATTCATGGTTGGTCTCGTTCACTATCGTTTGGATCAGAGGGCCCATCGGTCGCACACCGGTGGTGCGGTCAGGCCTGGATTAGAGAAGCTTCACGACACAAGCTGTGCCCACGACGGAGCCCAGCGGATTGCAGAGTACGTCGGCCCTGAGTGTTATCGAGAAGGGGGCGCGTTGGCCTGAAAAGCCGGCCGGTGAAGCTGCCGAGAGACAACCCGCATCGGGCGTTCCTGAGACGGACAAATGACGGGGTGAGAAACCACCATCGGCGAAGCCTGGGCCGCCGCCTTGCTCACGGGGGGGTCGGTGTCCGCCGGTTTGGCTGCCGTCGGTGCGACGAATGAGGCGAGCGAGGATCGTTCGCCTGATGGGTCTTGCGACTTGGATGGCCCGGACCGGTCGCTGGCGAGCGGCGCCGTGTTGACGGGCGCTTGCCTGGCAGCTTCTTCCCGCGCCAATCGGGTCTCATAGTCGGCGCGGGCGGCTGACGGGCTGGGTCCACAGACCAGTGAGATCGCCGACGCCATCGAAATGGCGACGGCCGAGAATCGTGTCAGGTCAAACTGCATGGGCGGAACTATACCTCTGCCTCATTGCCCTTGCAACCAGGGCAATCACATGTCCCTCGATGATCCAGGGCAATCGCATTCTCGCCCAATGCTTCTGACGAGCCTGCCGAACGCCCAGTTTTTGGTGAAAGCGAGCGGTCCGCGAGCTTCGAACACCCACCGCTTCCTGACGGGCGCGGCTCTGATCTTGAGAATGCGATTGCCCTGCTCGATGATCGGCATGGACGCCCCCAAAACGCCGTTCGACTCTAACACTACAACGCTACGTTCCTGCCGGTCGTTCGGCGTCGAGCGGTATACGGCCCCGAAGGGGCGCAGGAATGTAGCCACGGGTGGAGTCCCGGCCTGCCGGGACGGAACCCGTGGTCATTTTGTGAGAATGCACTCCCGCCCCGGATGGGGCGGAGGCAGTTCAATTGCTGCACACGCGATCCAGCGGTGGAGCATTCCTCGGCCCCTGACGGGGCCGGCAGTTCCTTGGGGATTGGCGCCCACGGGTTCCGCTCGGGCCTGCCGGCCCTCGCTTCACCCGTGGCAACAGTCCTCGGCCCCATTCGGGGCCGCCGAAAGTGTCACGGACCCTGCGGTCCCCGCCATTCAGCGTGAATCGTTGAACTCTGCGACACCATCGGTTACTTTGAACGGGAGAAGTCGAGATGAAGGGCCTCGGACTTCTGAAGGGCCTCGCACTTCCTCCAGCCATTTCCCCTGCATCGCGACAGGCAGGAAATGGTCTGCGAGTTGCAATACTTCTGTTCATTCGTCTCGGGTTTCGCAAGTGCGAGCCCGTTTGCTGTCTGGAAGGGGCGCACTGAGCGCGGTCTCGCCGACCGTCGTATCAGGCACACCAGCACGTAGGGTCCGCTGTGCGGACCGATGAGGTTTAACAGCGCTTATTTCGGAAAAGGTCCGCACAGCGGACCCTACTACTACTGCATCGCGACAGGCAGGAAATGGTCTGCGAGTTGCAATACTTTTGTTCATTCGTCTCGGGTTTCGCATGTGCGAGCCCGTTGCTGTCTGGAAGCGGCGCACTGAGCACGTAGGGTCCGCTGTGCGGACCGATGAGGTTCAACAGCGCTTATTTCGGAAAAGGTCCGCACAGCGGACCCTACTACTGGAACCGGCGCGCTGAGCGCGGTCTCGTGGGCCGTCGCAAGCGGCGTACCAGTAGAGGAATGTAAAGGAGTCCAAAGCCATGTGGCGAGCCAACCATCATACAACCAGGAATCGTGCGTTTGGATTGGGTAGGAACTGCATCCTTGGTGCGGCAACGGCTTTGGTGTTGATCGCGAGCTCCAGCGTCACGGCCCAGCCGGTCCGGCTGCTCGTCGGCGGCGAATTCACCGACAGCGTCCTGCGCTACGACGGCGCGACCGGCACCTTCATCGACGCCTTCGTCCCTGCCGCCGCCGGCGGACTGAATGTACCCGCCGGCCTGGTCTTCGGCCCGGACGGAAACCTGTACGTCAGCAGTATCAACACCGACAGCGTCCTGCGCTACAACGGTGCGACTGGCGCCTTCATCGACGCCTTCGTCCCCGCAGCCGCCGGCGGGCTGAATGAGCCCTTCGGCCTGGTCTTCGGCCCGGACGGCAACCTGTACGTCAGCAGTTTATTCACCGACAGCGTCCTGCGCTACAACGGTGCGACTGGCGCCTTCATCGACGCCTTCGTCCCCGCAGCCGCCGGCGGGCTGAATGAGCCCTTCGGCCTGGTCTTCGGCCCGGACGGCAACCTATACGTCAGCAGTGCAGCCACCGACAGCATCCTGCGCTACAACGGCACGACCGGCGCCTTCATCGATGCCTTCGTCCCCGCCGGCGGCGGCGGGCTGTTCCAGCCCTTCGGCCTGGTCTTCGGCCCGGACGGCAACCTGTACGTCAACAGTATCGGCACCAACAGCGTCCTCCGCTACAACGGGGCGACCGGCGCCTTCATCGACGCCTTCGTCCCCACCGCCGCCGGCGGGTTGAGTGCGCCCTTCGGCCTGGTCTTCGGACCCGACGGCAACCTGTATGTCAGCAGTCGAGACACCGACAGCGTCCTGCGCTACAACGGCGCGACCGGCGCCTTCATCGACGCCTTCGTCCCCGCCGCCGCCGGCGGGCTGGATGGGCCGATATTTCTGATCTTCGACAACGACGGCGACTTCGACGGCGTGCCCGACACCGACGACAACTGCCCATTCGTCCCCAACACCGATCAGACCGACACCAACGGCGATGGCGTGGGCGACGTGTGCGACAACGATGACGACAACGACGGCGTACCCAACGGCGCCGACGAGTGTCCCAACAACACCCCGGGGTTGCCTGTCGACTGCGCCGGTCGCCCCCTGCGCGACTGCAACGGCGACTGTCTCGTCGATGGGGGTGACGTTCAGTGCATCGTCGATGAAATCCTGAGTCAGTAGAAACGCCGTGTGCTTGGGTGCCCCGCCCCTTCCAGGGGTGGGGGACTGAACTCCGTCGCACAGACGCGGGTAATATGTCCGCGGAGCCAGCACCTGCATCCGTCCCCCACCCCCGGAGGGGATGGGGCACCCTGCCCTGCCCTTGTAACCCGGCCCGACGGACGACGTGGGCCGGACATTCGTGCCCTCATCGCGCGAAGAGGACGTCGCAAATCGTGCCGGCCCCTAATAAAAGGCTGATGCAACCGTTCATGGTAAAGAAGGCCACGTTGACCTTGGACAGATCGTCCGCTTTGACCATCGACTGCTCGACCGCCAGGAGCACGGCCGTGGCCGCCACGGCCGGCCAGAAAAGCCACCCGAGCCCAGCCTCCAGCCCAACCCAAACCAGCAGAATCATCGCCAGCAGATGGCAAGTTCGTGAGATCGCCAGTGATCTGGCCACGCCGAAGCGCGCCGGGATAGAGAACAGCCCTTCCCGCCGATCAACCTCCATATCCTGACAGGCGTAGATGATGTCGAAGCCGGCGATCCAGAAGAGCACGACCCCGGTCAGCAGGACCGCCTGAAGTCCCATGGATGCCGGATGGATGGCGATCCAGGCCGCCGATGGCGCCAGGGCAATGGCCAGGCCCAGGATGAAGTGCGCCAGGCTGGTCACGCGCTTGGCATAGGAGTACAGGCTGAGCACGATCAACACCGGAAGGGCCAGGGTGATTGGCCAGGGGTTGCCACACAGGAGTTGGAAGGCGCCGCAGGCCGCCACGAACACCAGACCGCCGGCGACCAGAAAGCAGGCGGCCTGGCGCGACGTAATCTTGCCCGCCTGGATGGGGCGCTGGGCCGTGCGGGGATTGCGCGCGTCGATTCGGGCATCGGCGATTCGATTGAAGGTCATCGCGAAGCTCCGCGCCGACACCATGCAGATGACGATCAGGCCGAGGTGCGTCCAGGTCGGCAGACCTCCGTCCAGGCTGCGCCCAGCCAGAAAGACGGCCATCAGGGCAAAGGGCAGCGCGAAGATCGAGTGCGAAAACTTGATCATCTCGCCCCACGTGCGAACTGAGGACAGGACCGTCATGACGCGCCTCAAATCACTCTCCGAACGATGCGGGTCCGTGACACTTTCGGCGGCCCCGAATGGGGCCGAGGACTGTTGCCACGGGTGAAGCGAGGGCCGGCAGGCCCGAGCGGAACCCGTGGGCGCCAATCCCCAAGGAACTGCCGGCCCCGTCAGG
>Ga0326597_10000500_pt1 | contig 69842 bp, 68 predicted proteins | sample RVTome_12_FD_203789 | JGI IMG/M metagenome (GOLD analysis project Ga0326597, IMG submission 203789) | Soil microbial communities from uranium-contaminated site in the Upper Colorado River Basin, Wyoming, United States - RVT100D185 | ecosystem: Environmental > Terrestrial > Soil > Contaminated >...
GCCGAGATCATCGAGGCCGAGGCGATTGCCGGTTCGATCGCGCCGGGCGTGCGCGACGCCATGCTGCACGATCTCAATCGACAAATTCGCGACTTGCGCGGCGAGGATGTGGCTGAGTTGCGGGTCGATCCGACGGAACTGCTTCGCAAAGTACCGTTCTTCGCCGACACGCCGATCGACGAGTTCCGGCGGGTGGCGGACAAATTGAAACAGCGCACCGTGCCGGCGGGCGTGGCGATCATCCGCCAGGGCGAGACCGGCGATTCCCTGTTCCTCATCGGTCGCGGCGTCGTCCGCGTCTCGGTCCGGGAGGCTGGCGAGCAGCGGGACCTGGCGACGCTGTTTGCCGGCGATTTCATCGGTGAAATGGCGCTGCTGCGCGGCGAACCCCGCGCCGCCACCTGCCGCGCCGTCACCCCATGCGCGCTCTACGAATTGCAGCGCAAGGATTTTGACGAGGTCCGCCGGCTCTGTCCGGCGATCCAGGCGGCGCTGGAGAAAGCCGACCACGAACGCCGCGACGTGCTGTTGAAGATTTAGTGCGCCGACGGGCGGCGAGAACGGCCGCCGGCTCAATGCATTCGGGGCGTCTTGTAGAAGTCCGAGCGGCTGGCCGATGTCACCGCGATCTCCAGGATCTGACGGTCGCGGAACACGATCAGCGGCACCTCGACCCCGGCTTCGCCAAGCGACCAAATGCGACGCAGCATCGCCGCCATGCCGCCGACCGGCTTGCCGTCGACCTCTAAAATCAGATCGCCGACCTCGAGCCCCGCTTTTTCCGCCGGGCCGCCGTTCCACATGCCGGCGACCACCACCTTGCCGGCGGCCTCGCCGGTGAACACGCCGAGCCACGGGCGCCGGCCGCGACGGGCGTGGCCGGTGGCCACCATGTCGTCGAGCACCGGCTTCAGGATGTCGATCGGCACCACCATGTTGCCGTCGCGTGCCTTCTCGCCCGGCACCACCTCCTGGACGAACAGCGAGCCGATGCCGCACAACCGGCCGTCGGGCCCGAACAGGGCGCCGCCGCCCCACAGCGGATGCGGCGGCGAGGTGAAAATGGCGGCGTCGAGCAGGTACTCCCAGTAGCCGGCGAACTCGCGCACCACCGCGATCTCGGCGGCCAACGACTGGTCGCGGCCGCCGGCGCCGGCGAACACCACCGGATCGCCGACACGCAGATCGGCGGAACTGCCGAGGGCGACCGGGTCGGCGGCGATCGGTTCCAGCGCCTGCACCAGGCCGAATCCGGTTTCCTGGTCGTAGCCGACGACATGGCCGTGGACGGCGCGGCCCATGGCATCGACCAGCCACACGGTCTGCGCCTCGACGATCAAATAGCCGATAGTCAACACCAGGCCGCCATCGCGGATGAGCACGCCGTGACCGCGCCTCTCTGTGCCGAGCGTGGCGGCGGTAAACGCATCCTGCGGCACCTCGGTGCGCACCGCGACCACGGCGTTGAGCGCGCGATCGAGGTCGAACGAGACCTCGGCCGGGTCGGGCTGCAGGTCGGGCCGAATCTGGAACTGTACCGGGTCGCTCATGGCCGGGAATTTTCGACCACCCGGGCCGGGAAGGAAAGGACGTTGTCGCGCCGTCGCCGCGGCCGGCGGTTGATCGCGGTCAAGGCCGCGTCCGCACGCGGGCGGCTATGATGACGGACTCCGGATCGACAATGGAGGGCGATGGACCGATGGCCGCAACCGACCCGAAATCGCGTCGCAACCAGCGCGCCAGCCAGTACAGCGACCCGAGCTGCGCTTACTGTCCGCCGGATGTGCGCGCCTGCCGTCAAGGCGAACAGGACGAGCGCGGCCCCGGCTTCTGTCCGTCCAATGTCGATCCGGACGGCGTCGCCGAGGCCTACGGAAACTACGCCGACCCGTTCGTCCGCCGCGTCGCCCAGGAATCGGCGCGAGTCGAGAGCGAGGGGTATTGTCGCTGGACGCGGGTCGAGGAAATCTGCGAATTCGCAAAGAAGATGGGGTTCCGGAAGATCGGCATCGCCACCTGCATCAGCTTCGTCGATCAAGCGCTGACGCTCAGCCGCATCCTGGAAAGCCATGGATTCGAGGTGGCGTCGGCGGCATGCAAGCACGGCGGCTTCGCCAAGGAAGGCATCGGCCTCGCCGACGCCGAGAAGATCAGACCCGGCGGCCACGAATCGATCTGCAACCCGGTGTCGCAGGCGGCGCTCCTCAACCGCGCCGGCTGCGAGCTCAACGTCGTGCTCGGCCTCTGTGTCGGCCACGACAGCTTGTTCTACCGGCACTCGGACGGGCTGGCGACGACGTTGGTGGCGAAGGATCGGGTTCTCGCCCACAACCCGGTCGGCGCGCTCAACCTTGCCGACACCTATTACAGCCGGGTGTGGGGCCCCGAGCGGGCGGCGACGCCGCCGAAAATCCCGAAGCAGGGACGGCGACGCGGCAACGACGAACCGGCCTGATCGCTCCTGATCGCGCGCCCTATCTTGCCCCCGGTCTCGCGCCCTATCTTGCCCCCGGTCTTGCCCCCTATCTCGCCCCCGGGCGGACCATGGTGAACACGCTCTCGACGGAAGTGTAATCGTGGTAGCCGAGCCGCGCGAGCGGGCGGATGCGGGCGACGTCGACCAGGCCCTCCCTCAGGAACGCGTCCGCGATGTGGATGCCGACGACGCGGCCGACGCAGATGGCGTTGCGGCCGCCTGCCACCTCGCACGGCAGCTCCACCGTCGTGTGGTGGCGGCACTCCAGGTGCACCGGCGCCGCCTTGACCCGCGGCGGGGCGACGAGTTCGGCGGGCTCGGTCTCCAGCCCGGCGAGCGCGAACTCGTCGATTTCCGGCGGCACCGGGGCGCTGGTCTGGTTCATCCGCTCGCGCAGCTCCCAGGTCGCCAGGTTGCAGACGAACTCGCCGGTGGCCTCGATGTTGGCCAGGCTGTCCTTCGGTCCGTGCGTCTGGCGGCCCGACGAGGCGAACATCACCATCGGCGGCTTCACCGCGACGCCGTTGAAGAAGCTGTAGGGCGCCAAGTTGACGATGCCGTCGGCGCTCAAGCTGGACACCCAGCCGATCGGCCGCGGCACGATGCAGCTCAGAAACGGATCGTGCGGGAGCCCGTGCGGGCCGTCGGTGCGGTAGAACATGGCGATCGTTCCTTGTTGTCGGGTTTTGTTGTCGGGCCTTATTGGCGGGCCTCGTTGTCGGTGCGGTGCGGGGCTCCGAACCCTAGCCCACGCCATTGTGATTGCAAGCACCGCGAAACGGCGTCGCCGCGGCTTGCGCTTCCGCCGCCGTGTTGGAACAATGGCCGGCCGCAATCAAGCGAAAGGATGGGCATCATGCTCAAGCATCTGAGGTGGGCGATCGGCGGCCTGATGGTCGTGGCGGCCTTGCTGACCGCGGCGCCGGCGTTCGCCAAGTCCGAATTCAACGCGTCGCTACTCGGCGACGTCGCCATCGAGGGCACCGACGCGGTCGCCTATTTCACCGAAGGCAAGGCGTTCAAGGGCTCTTCCGAGTTCGTCCACCGCTGGCGGGGCGCCGAATGGCGGTTCGCCTCCGCCGCCAACCGCGACGCCTTCGCCGCCCAGCCGCACAAGTACGCGCCGCAGTTCGGCGGCTATTGCGCGTGGGCGGTAAGCCAGGGTTACACCGCCGGCATCGACCCCGAGGCGTGGACCATCCACGACGGCAAGCTCTACCTCAACTATTCGAAGGACGTGCAGGCAAGGTGGCGCCAGGACATCCCCGGCAACGTCGCCAAGGGCGAAAAGAACTGGCCCGGCGTGCTGACGAAATAGCCGCTGTTCGGATGCCGGGCCGGCCGCCCATCAGGGACTTCCCGGATTGTAACCATTCGCAGAACCTGCAAAATCTCGAGAAACATGCAGCGATCAACTTCGAATCGGCCGCGGCGATCCATGGGCCCGTCTTCCGGCCGACGATCCGTATTCCGCTGCCGGGGCTGGACGAAGGCGCTGCTTTGGGCTGTCGTCGCGTTGACGGTTTTGTCGGGCCTGCCTCGACCGGCGGCCGCTGACGACCGCAATCGCACCGATCCGGTGCTGGCAATCCCGGACGACCCTGCCTTGCTTCAGCGATTGCGAACGCTCCGCACCGGCGACTGGTTGGTTGCCGACGCCGGGGGCGAAAATGCCTACCGCGCGCCCTCGCCCGCGCCGTGGCAGCGATTGGCCGCGGGCGCGGTGCTGACGACGCCGGCCGAAATCAGGACCGGCGCCGACGGCTGGCTGTTGCTGGCGCGCGGCCAAGACGTCGCCGATACCATTTCAATCTCCGCCAACAGCGAAGTCGATTTGCCGACGGACGCGCCCGTCAGCAGGCTGGAGAGGATTCTACAAACGCTCGGCGTCCTAGTTTATGTCGTCGAGAAAAGAGCGGGCCGGGGATTTCAAGTCGAGACGCCATTGATGACAGCCGGCATTCGCGGCACAAGTTTCAGCGTCAATGCCACGCCGGCGGAAGTGTCGGTCAGCGTCAGCGTCGGCGCGGTTGCGGTGACAACGGCGACGACCAGCGTCGACGTCGCCGCCGGGCAAACGGCGAACGTCTCGTCCTCCGCCGCCGGCGCGATCGGCGTCGAGTCGACATCGGGGCGCGGCCCGGGCGGCGGCAGGGGCGGCGGCCACGGCCGCGGCAGCGGCAAGGGCCAAGGCCCGGGAAAAGGCGACAGTAGCGGCCACGGCAGCAGCGGACATGGCGGCGGGGAAGGCAGTAGCGGCCATGGCAGCAGTGGCCATGGCGGCGGTGGCGAAAGCAGCGGTAGTAGCGGCGGCGGCAGCGGCAGCGGCGGAAGCGGCGGTGGAAGCGGTGGGGGTGGCGGCGGAAGCGGCGGTGGCGGCGGCGGAAGCGGCGGTGGCGGCGGCAGTTCCTGCTTCACCGCTGGCACCAAGGTGCTGATGGCCGATGGCACCGTGAAGCCGATCGAAGCCGTTGCCGTCGGCGACCGCGTTCTTGGCTACCGCGGCGTCGTCAATACGGTGATCGGCCTCGATCGCACCACGCTCGGCGCGCGACGACTGTTTGCCATCAACGGCGGCCGCCATTTTGTCACCGCCGAGCATCCGCTGATGACGGCCGGCGGATGGAAATCCATCGATCCCGAGGCGACGAAAAACGACGCGCCGGCATTAGCCGTGGGGCGCCTGACAGCCGGCGACCGGCTCGCGGTGCGCAAGGCGCACAAGGTCGCCGATCCACCCCTCGAAATGGCGTCGGCGATCGCGGCGGCGGGCGCCGCCTACGATTTCGCGGCGGTGACCGCGATCGAGGCGATCGCTGCCGATCGCCGGTTGCCGCTCTACAACCTGCTGCTCGACGGCAACCACACGTATCACGCCGACGGTTATGTGGCGCACAACAAGTAGGCGGATCGAAATGATCGGCAAAGATTCCCGGCGCCGCGGACCGGCGCGCCACGATCCGATCGGCTGTTTCGCCCGCGCGATGGCGTTGGCCGCCTGCTTGTTGTCGGCGTCGTGCGCCGGCGTCGGCAGCATCCAATTCACGGCCGGCGAGCAAGCGTATGACGTCGGACTTTACAAGATTGCATGGGGATTATGGCAGGGCGCCGCCGACCTGGGGGATGCCGACGCGGCGAATGGGCTTGGATGGCTGTACGACAAAGGTCTCGGCGTCGACGCCAATCCGCTGCGGGCCGCCGAGTGGTACCGCCGCGCGGCACAACGCGATCACGCTGCCGCACAGCTCAATCTCGGCAATCTCTACGACGACGGCCGCGGCGTGCCGAAGGATTACGCCATAGCGGCGGAATGGTTCCGCAAGGCGGCCGAAAAGGGCATCCCCGAGGCGGAAAATAACCTTGGAACGATGTACCGCGACGGCCAGGGCGTGGCGCACGACGAGGCGCGGGCGGCGGTGCTGTTGACGAAGGCCGCGGAACACGGCTATCCGCCGGCGCAAAACACCATAGGTGTCATGTATTTCCGGGGCCGCGGCGTCGAGCGGAATCTCGAAAAGGCGCTGTTTTGGCTGGAATTGGCGGCTCAGAAAGGCCAGACCGGTGCCGAGCACAACCGGGACTTCGTCGCCACGTTCCTCAAGCCCGAAGCGGTCGCCAGGATCAAGGCACGCGCCGCCGCCTGGCAACCCGCGCGCCCGTGATCGCCGCCCGGGCCGCCTATCCGCCCAACAATCCACGAGCGACCGATGCGTCAATCGCAACGGTCATTTGAGGCCGCTCAACAGCCGCCGCGCCTGCGCCCGGCAGCCCTTGTCGGCCATCCACGCCGCCCGATGCGCGTCGGTCGGCAACTGCGCCGGCAACCGGTGCAGTGTCATCTTGGCGGCGGTCGTCGCTCCCTTCATCCGCACCAGATAGCGGCCGCCGTCGGCGGGCGCGTCAGATGACGGCCACGTCATCGTCGCCGCGCCGGCCGGCCACCCGGCATCAATCTGAGTGTTGGCCTTGACGTCGATGATCGAGACGACGCGGGCATGGGCGGGCTGGCCGCGCCACAACGTCGCCGGCCCGGCGGCCGCCACGCAATGGTCGCCGGATTGCCCGGCATCGATCACCCACGGATCGGTCGGCGGCGTCGATGGCGCCATCGCCCGCATGGTGCCGAGCGCCGCCGTCTCCCGGCCGCCTCCCGACAACAGGCCGCTGAGCGAGGCGATCAGGTCGGGACTGCCGGCGCCGTCGCCGCCGGTGCCGGGCGCCGCCGCGTACGGTCCCTTCAGCGTCAACGTCTTGCCGGCGCCGGAAACGAGGGTGACGCTGGCGCCGGCCGGAATGTTCAGCACCGCGTCCGACTTGACGATGCTCCCCGGCACGATGTCGGAGGCGCTGCTGGCGATCACCACGAGTTCGGCGGCCGCCGCCGATACCGCCGACGCCGCCATCGCCGCCATCGCCACGGCGGCGATCAACGAAAACGCGCGCATTAACCTCATTTTTCCTCCATCACGATGACCGTGCCGGTGTCGCCCCGTTCCAGTCGGCCGAGATGGAACCGCGCCAACGGATCATGCGGATTGTTGTCCAGCAGTTTTCGGAACGCATCAATGGCGGCGGGGTCGTTGCGCCGCAGCAATTCGAAGGCGCAGGCGTAGGCGGCGGTCGCCGGCGCCGCCTTCAGCCCGTCGGCCAGCGGCTCGAACACCTCGATGCCTTCTTTCTTGCCCTTCAACACCAGCGTGCCGACCGGGCGGAACGCGATTTCCGAGCAGGCGGCGGCGGTGACGCCGCTGATGCATATCCGGGTACCCAGGTGCTTGTTGACGCTTTCCAGCCGCGCCGCGGTATTCACCATGTCGCCGTGGGCGCTGTAATTGAAAAACTTATCGCCGCCGAAATTGCCGATCACCGCGACGCCGGTGTGGACTCCGATGCGGGTGATGCCGAACTCCAGGCCCTTGGCTTTTTGCCGCTCGATGAAAGCGCGGCTGAACGCATCTATTTCCAGCGCCGTGGCCACCGCCCGCGCCCGATGGTCGGGCTGGTCGAGCGGGGCATTGAAGTAGCCGACCACGGCGTCGCCGACGATCTTGTCCATGGTGGCGCCATGCTTGAACAGGATACCGCACATCTCGTCCAGGTATTCGTTGAGAACCGGCATCAAAATCGCGGGCTCGGTACGCTCGGTCAGCGACGTGAAGCCAGCGAGGTCGGTGAACAAAAAGGTAAGCTCGCGCCGCTCGCCGCCGAGTTTGAGCCGGCTCGGATCGGCGACCAATTGGTCGACAAGCGTCGGCGACATGTAGCGCTTGAACGCGTCGCGGATGAATTTCCTCTGCTGGCGGGCGTGTCGGCCGACATAGGCGAGGCCGATGCCGGCGCTGGCGGTGAAGCCGACGCTCGGCGCCAGCAGCGGCACCATCGGCCCGCCATAGCGATAGAGCGCGAAGCCGCCGACCCACAGCGCCGCCAGCGCCGCGACGAAGCCGGCGACGCGACCGGGGGTCGGCATGTCGGCGGCCGCCAGCGCCATGCCGACCGCCGCCGCCAGCAGGATCAGCGCCGCCCGCGTGGCGGCGCCGAGCGCCGGCGCCGTGCGGCCGTCGAGCAACTGCGCCACCGCGTGCGCGTGGATGACGACGCCGGGGCGGCTGCCGGCGTCGGGGCCCTGGGCGGCGGCGAACGGCGTGCGATGGCGGTCGCCGAGCGGCCGGTCGGCGCCGATCAACACCACCTTGCCGGCGAACCAGGCCTTCGGCAGAAGCGGCACGGCGTGGGCGGAAAACATCCGGAACGGCGGCGTCGCCGGATCGGGGCCGACGCGATAGGCGAGCGGCAGCTCGTGTTGGGGCGGACTGACGCCGGCGGCTTGCGCCAGCGCCGGGGCGAACCCGGGCACCCGCTCGCCGGCCACCCGGTCGCCGGGGAAGATCCAGCGCACGGTGCCGTCGGCGCGGTCCCTGACCAGGTTGACCAGCGCCGTCGGCACCCCCTGGCTGAAGCGCGCAAGGAAGGCACGCTGCGGCTCGGTGAGGCCGTCCGCCTGGCGCGCCTGGGCGATCACCACCGGCACCGGCGAGGCCGCGAGCGCGCGGCGGAGCGCCTCGTCCTTGGCCGGCTCGGTCGGCTGATCGAACAGGATGTCGAAGCCGATCGCCTTCGGCTTTGCCGCCGCCAGATGGCCGAACAACTGGGCCAGGAAGCCGCGGTCCAGCGGCTCGCGATAGGGCAGCGTCGCCAGCGTGTCCTCGGTGATGGCGACGACCACCACGTCGCCGTTCTGGGGCTCGGCGCGCGTCAGGGTGGCGAAGCGGAAATCGGCGAGCCAGTTCTCCGCCGACTGCAGCATCGGCAATGCCGGAGGCAGCCACAGGCCGGCCGCGGCGGCGGCGACGACGATGGCCGCGATTGAGAGGATTTCCCGCGCCTTCAAGGTTCGCACCATGACCTCAACCAGCCGGCCGCCACTGTAGCAGGATTCGGGGTACGCGAAAGTCACGCTGCCATCGGCGACCAAAGCCTGTGAGCAACACGAAGCAGATCGGCGCGACACTGCTATTCCGTAGCAGCCGCGGCGGCGGCGATGGTGGCGATAGTAGAGCGGATGAAGACAGCGATGTGGCGTGGCGTACGGGACAAAGGTGCAAACCTTTGGGTGATTACCGCCGCAATGCCGCTGCGGCGGAAGCCCCTGTTATTACAACCAGTTTTTGAGTCCATAGAGAGGTTTAGCATCAGCAGAAAAGCGCGCGAATTTTTAGGGATTATAAAATATGTTGCGCCTGTTACCGTTCCTTGGCAAATTTCTCCGGCCATGAAACGTAACCGAATTCACTTAATCATCTTGGTGGTATTGGCCCTGTTCGTTGGCATGGGCATGGTTGTGTCCGCCGTACAGACCAACGACATGGCCATTAAAATGGCGGCCGCCAGCGACTCGGGTTCTTTTGACATGAACGGCTGCACCGCCTGCGGCGGAGGCGATGGTAACGCCAAACCGGTAAACTGTCTCCCGGCCTGCGTGACCACTGCGTTCGCAATCCTCCCGGCGACGACGTTGGTTGCGATCAACGTTACGGTCTCGCCGCCAATATCCCTTCACGCCGCGCCTCGGGAATTGACCGGCATACCCGATCCCTCGCCTCCCAGACTTTCCATCCTCGGCTGACGGGCCGCGCCCCGCCATCGGCGGGATGACTCGGCCGCAACCGCGCGCCAGCGAAGCATCTCGCTTCAAGCGCGCCGTCGTCGGCGCACCCTTCGACAACACGAAGGCCGGTGCCGTCATGGCTTCGTCAAGGATGGAACAGACATATGAAGACCAAGCATTCGCGGACCGTCTCCCGGCGGACCTTTCTCGCAACGACCGGCATGGCGACCCTCTCGATGGCCGTGCCGACGTGGGCGAATACCCCGCCGATGACCCGGGAGTACCGGTTGGTGGCAAAACCCGGCGAGACCCGGCTGGTCGGCGACGGCCATCCGCCGACCGCGGTGTGGTCCTACAACGGCGCCGTCCCCGGCCCGGAGATCAGGGTCCGCCAGGGCGAGCGGCTTCGCGTCGCCGTCGAGAACCGGCTGGCGGAGGAAACCACCGTCCACTGGCACGGCCTGCGCGTGCCGAACGCCATGGATGGCGTGCCGCACCTGACCCAGAAACCAATCGCGCCCGGCGAGACGTTCGTCTACGAGTTCGGCGTGCCGGACGCCGGCACCTACTGGTACCACCCGCACCAGCGCGGCTTCGAACAGGTCGGCCGCGGCCTCTACGGGCCGTTGATCGTCGAGGAGCGAGACCCGCCAATGGTCGATCGCGACGTGACCTGGGTGCTCGACGACTGGCGGCTGCTGCCGACGGCCGAGATCAGCGGCGACTTCGGCAACATGCACGACATCAGCCACAACGGCCGCGTCGGCAACACGGTCACCGTCAACGGCCGCGTGCCCGACACGTTTGCGGTGCGCGCCGGCGAGCGGATACGCCTGCGCCTCGTCAACGCCGCCAACGCGCGCATCTTCGGGCTCGAATTCAAGGATCACCGCCCGATGGTCGTCGCCTACGACGGCCAGCCGGTCGAGCCCCATGAGATCGAGGGCAAGGTGATCATCGGTCCGGCCATGCGGATCGACTTGGTCATCGACATGGCCGGCGAGCCGGGCCGCCGGTTCACCGTGACCGACACGTTCTACCGCAGCCTCGAATACCGGCTGCTCGACCTCGCCTACGAGGCAGAACCATTCCGGCGCGGCCCCGCGGGACCGGTCGCGAGGCTGGACGACAACACCATGCCGGAGCCCCGAATGGCCGACGCCGAACGCCACGAGGTCGCCTTCGGCGGCGGCATGATGGGCACGATGCGCATGGCGATGATGGGCGGCCGTCAGATGGACATGCGCGAGATGATGCACAACGGCATGGCGTGGACGATCAACGGCGTGGCGGCCAAGGGGCATGTCCACGAGCCGCTACTGACGCTGGCGCGGGGACGCTCCTACGTCTTTGCCATGCACAATGACACCGCCTGGCACCATCCGATCCATTTTCACGGCCACTCGTTCCGCGTCGTCGGCCGCGACGGCAAGCCGACCCGCCACCGCGAGTGGCAGGACACCGTGCTGATGGCGCCGAAGGAACGAGCGGAAATCGCCTTCGTCGCCGACAACCCCGGCGACTGGATGTTCCACTGCCACATCCTGGAGCACCAGGCCGGCGGGATGATGGGCGTCGTCCGCGTCGCATGACAGGGAGGGAACCCAAAATGCGGACTTTCATATCCATCACGGCATTGGCGTTGCTCACCGTCGGCATCGCCTTTCCTTCGTTGGCCGGCGAAACCGGCGACCCCGTCCGGGGCAAGAGGGACTTTCTCAAGTGCGTCACCTGCCATTCGGCCAACCCAAGCACGCACAAGACCGGACCCAGCCTTGCCGGCGTGTGGGGGCGCAAGGCCGGAACGGTCGAGGGGTTCAGTCGTTACTCGGACGCGCTTCGGAACTCCGGCGTGGTCTGGAACGACCGGACCCTCGACAGTTGGCTGCAGGAGCCGCGCAAATTGATCCCCGGGACCACGATGACGCTGGCGCCGATCCGCGACCCGGTCGAGCGGCAAAACATCATCGCCTACCTCAAGCAGCTCGCCTCGGGCAACCGGGAGACCGCCGCAGGCGAAAAAGAGTCCGCCCCGCGTGGCGGCGGCATGATGGGCTCGATGGGCTCGTCGGAACTTGCCGACGTCTCGAAGCCTGCGCCCGCCCAGCAGGTAACGTCGGTGCGTTATTGCCGCGACACCTACCAGGTGACGACGGCGGATGGAAAAACCATGAAGTTCTGGGAGTTCAACCTGCGCTTCAAGACGGACTCGACCGGCAACGGCCCGCCCAATGGCCAGCCGGTGCTGCTGCCGGCCGGGATGATGGGCGGCGACAGGTCGTTCCTGGTGTTCCACAGCCCGCGGGAGATCAGCGGCTTCGTCGAGGAGAAGTGTTGACGCGATCGGCCGGTCCAAGCGGATGGGCCGCGCCATCAGTTGAATATGCAATGAACGGAGACGTGCAATGAAGTTTCAAAAGATAGCCGTGATCACGGCGGTGTTGGCCGTTGTTGCGGCCGGGCTGGTCTACGCCTTAAAGCCGCCCACACCGGCGGACGCGAAGGAAGCGACCCTCTACAAGAACCCGCAGTGCGGATGCTGCGAGCAATACGCCGACTACCTCAGGGAGAACGGCTACAAGGTGACCGTCAAGGCGACCCACGACCTGTCGCTGATCAAGCGCCAGCACGGCGTGTCCGAGGCGTTCGAGGGATGCCACACGACGCTGATAGACGGTTACGTGGTCGAGGGGCACGTGCCGGTAAAGACCCTGAACAAGCTGCTGACCGAGCGGCCGCAGATCAAGGGCATCTCGCTCCCCGGCATGCCTATGGGTTCGCCCGGGATGACCGGCCGCAAGGAGTCACCGTTCAGGATTTTCGAGATCATAGAAGGCGCACCAAAAGTTTACGCGGTCGAGTGAAGACGGGAGTCGATGATGATGATGGACATGATGGCGAGCGGCGGGTTTGGCGGCTGGATAATGGCGGTCGTAGGACTGCTCGTCCTGTTGCTGCTCGTTCTCGCTATCGCCGCGCTGGCCAAGTACGTCTTTTGGGGCGGGCGGCGCGACGGAAAGGACGCGCCATGACCGGACAGACGATCGCTCCAATGGGCGCGGAAACGCTAACGCCGGCCAAGCGGCTGCGGCTCATCTACGTATTGCCGGTGCTGGTTTTCGTCGGTCTTGCGATCGTCTTCGCCTGGGGCCTGACGCGCGACCCTCGGCAAATTCCCTCCGTGCTGATCGGCAAGCCGGTGCCGGCGTTCGATCTGCCGCCGGTCAAGGGCCGGACCCTCGGCCTTTCGAGCGCCGATCTCAAGGGCGAGGTATCGCTGGTCAACGTGTTCGCATCCTGGTGCACGGCCTGCCGCATCGAACACCCGTTGTTCATGCGCCTCAGGGCCGAGGGCGTCGTGCCGATCCACGGCCTCAACTACAGGGACAAGCCCGACGATGCGGCGGCCTGGCTCGACAAGCTGGGCGATCCCTACACGCGGACCGGCGCCGACATCGACGGCCGCGTCGGCATCGATTGGGGCGTCTATGGCGTGCCGGAAACTTTCGTGGTCGGCAAGGACGGCACGATCGCCTACAAGCACATCGGGCCGATCACGGCGGAAGCGTGGTCGCGGACGATCCTGCCGCTGATTGAAGGGCTCCGCAAATGACCGACGCGCGTGCCATCGTCACGCGACTGTTTCACCTCGCCGCCTTGGCTGCATCCGTCGTGCTCGCCGCCGCAGCCGCGGTTCCGGCGGCAGCCGAGAAGGGCGTGGCGGGCTTCGCCATCCATGCCAGTCCAATGCCCGTCCCGCAACTCGTGTTCCAACGGGCGGACAGATCGTCGGCGATGCTGGGCAACTTTCACGGCAAAGTCGTCCTGCTCAACATCTGGGCGACGTGGTGCGTCCCCTGCCGAAAGGAGATGCCGACGCTCGACCGGTTGCAGGCGCAACTCGGCGGGCCGGGCTTTGAAGTGGTGGCGCTGTCCATCGACCGGGCCGGGGTCCAGGTGGTTGAGAAATTCTACCAGGAGATCGGAATCAAGAAGCTGGCGATCTACATCGACAGCACCGGCAAGGCGACGCGGACGCTGAAGGTCGTCGGCTTGCCCACCACGCTGTTGATCGGCGCCGATGGCCGCGAGATCGGCCGGCTGGTCGGCCCGGCGGAGTGGGACGCGCCGGAGATGATCTCATTCATCCGCAAATGGATTAAGCAACCGCGAAAGTCGGGGTCCGGTTGAGTCACCACACCGCCCAACCCTCATTCACAGGAGCAACAGAAATGGACACGTTACAACAGAGAAATACGACGGTCTCCCGCCTCCAGGGCGTCGTCAACGTCGCCTGGCCCCACGTCACCGGCAAGCGAGGCCTGATCGTCCTGGCGGTCGGAATCGCGGTCGCCGGCGCGGCGCTGGGCTGGGACTGGCTGGTCGCCGCGGGTATTGCGCCAATTCTGCTGGCGGCGCTGCCGTGCGCGGCCATGTGCGCGTTGGGACTATGCATGAACAAGGCCGGCGACAAGTCGTGCTCGACCGGCAAAAATACCGGCCAAAAGCCGGACATCAAAGGAGGTCCCATGGGGGACGCCTGAAAATGGGGAAACGCGTCGAGGCATGGCCGACCACGCCGCCTTGGCATTCACCACGCACCGCCGCAATGAAAGGAACGAATACATGACCATGCGACTGAAGACACTGGCCGTCGTCGCCGCGCTCGCTATCGGACTAGCCGCCGCGCCGGCCGTTTACGCCCATGACTCGTCAAAGCCTGGCGGCTCGATGATGGGCCCCGGAACGATGGGCCCCGGAATGATGGGGCAAGGCGGCATGATGAACATGGTGGGGCAGATGGGCCAGATGATGGAACACTGCAACGACATGATGCAAGGCAAGGCAGGCGACCACGGGTCCGGCAAGCCGAACGACCAGTGGCGCAAGGACGCCCCGACGGCGCCCGAGAAATAAGCGCCCAGCGTCAACCCGGCCCGCACGCGCGGCGGGCCGGCACTGCCCTGTTACAAGGACGATGGAGAAAAATGTGAAAGGCTTTTTGCTGGCATTGGCATTGACGGTTGCGGGCGCGCCTGCTGCCTCGGCGCACTCTCTGAAAGACCTGGAAGATGATCTCCACAAAAAGGAGTTCTACTTCCAGCCCCTCGACAAGGAAGCGCCCGACTTGACGCTCATGGACGCAAACGGCAAGTCCGTCGGCCTGCGCGACCTGCGCGGCAAGGTCGTCGTCCTCCACTTCATCTACACCAATTGCCCGGACGTTTGCCCGCTGCACCTCGACCGCATCGCCGAGATTCAGGGGATGATCAACAGCACGCCGATGCGCGAGCTGGTGCAGTTCGTCACCGTTACCACCGACCCGAAACGGGACACGCCCGAGGTGATGCGCGAGTACGGCAAGGCGCACGGACTCGATCCCGCCAACTGGACGTTCCTGACCAGCGGCCCCGACAAGCTCTCGGCCACGCGCGACCTGGTCCAGAAGTTCGGCCACAAGTTCACGGAGGCCGAGGGCGGTTACCAGGTCCACGGCGTGGTCACCCACGTGATCGACCGCGAGGGGCGCTGGCGCGCCAACTTCCATGGCCTGAAGTTCCAGCCGGTCAACTTGGTCCTCTACATCAATGCCCTGGTGAACGATGTGCATGGGGCGGAGGCGGTCAAGAAACGCGGACTCTGGGATCGGATTCGGGATTGGTTTTGAGCATGCGTTCGTTGCACGGACAACGGTACTATCGGCGAGTGCGGAACGACACGGCCCGCGTCTCGCTCCACGGGAGGCTCGAACCAATGACTGAAGCGCATGACCCCAACTGGCTCGCGGTCGTCCGCCGCTATCTCGTGTTCATAGCTAGCGCAAACCTGATCTGGGAGTTCGCGCATATACCCCTGTACACGATCTGGAAAGAGGGCACGGCGGGCGAGATCGCATTCGCCGCCATCCACTGCACCGGTGGCGATGTCCTAATCGCTCTGTCCGCGTTGATGGCGTCCCTCGTCATCGTCGGCGGCCCTAGGTGGCCGTCGGAGGGCTTCTGGCGGGTCGGCGGCATGACGGTCGCCGGTGGCCTCGCGTACACGATCTTCAGCGAGTGGCTGAACACCGAGATCAGGGGAGCCTGGGCCTACTCCGGCCTGATGCCGACGCTGCCGCTGATCGATGCCGGGCTCGCGCCCTTCGCACAGTGGATCGTCCTTCCGTTCGCGGGGCTCTATTGGGCGCGACGCCCAGTCTTGGCCCACAGCCAACCGCAACGAATGAGGTCGCCATGAAAAAACTGAAGCCTGGCATGGCATGGTTCGTGTTGCCGGCTGTGCTCGTCATCGGCACCGCGGCGTGGTGGATGCTGGACCCGGGCTTTCGCACCGCCAATCGTTCGCCGGACGCAGCGACGGGCATGCCGCGCGACGAGTTCGAGCGGCGTGTCCGTGCCTACCTCCTCGACAACCCGAAGGTCATCGTCGAGGCGGTGCAACGGTTGCAGGAACGCCAGCGCGCCGCCGACGCCGACGAGGCGCAAACAACCCTCAAGACGCGCGCCGACGAAATCTTACGGGACCCGGCGAGCCCCGTCGGCGGCAACCCGGCCGGCGCCCCGACGCTGGTCGAGTTCTTCGACTACAACTGCCCCTACTGCCGCCGGGTGGCGCCGGTGATGGCGGACGCCGAGGCGGCCGATCCCAAACTCAGGATCGTCTACAAGGAGTTCCCCATCCTGGGCCCGAACTCGGTGTTCGCGGCCAAGGCGGCATTGGCGGCCCACCGGCAGGGCCGCTACGTCGCCCTTCACAAGGCCCTCATGGAAGCCAAGGGGACCGCCGATGAGGGCAGCGTGCTGGAGGCCGCCGCGAACGTTGGGCTGGACGTGAATAGGCTGAAGACCGATATGCGAGACCAAACCATCCAGGATGCCATCGACCGCAACTTGGCGCTGGCGCGGGTGCTTCGAATCAACGGCACCCCGGGCTTCGTCGTCGGCGACCGTATCATCCGCGGCGCCACCGACCTCAAGACGTTGCAGGGGCTGATCCGCGAGGCGCGGGGAAAGAAGGAATAGGCATGGCGGAGATATCGAACATCGGCATGCTGACCGCCTTCGTGGCGGGGATTGTCTCGTTCCTCTCGCCTTGCGTCCTGCCGCTGGTTCCCGGCTATGTGTCCTATGTCGCCGGACACTCGGTGTCGGATCGGGATGGAGGAACGTTGGCGCTTCGCCTTCCCGCCCTGGGGCTCAGCGGCAGCTTTGTTCTTGGGTTCTCGACCGTGTTCGTCCTGCTCGGCGCCAGTGCGACGGTCCTCGGTCAGTTGCTGCTCGACTACCGCTACGAGCTGAACATCGTCGGCGGCGGCATCGTCATCCTGTTCGGGTTGTTCGTCATGGGCGCCATGCGGCTGCCGTGGTTGCAGCGGGATTTCCGCTTCCACTTGGCGATACCCGGCGGACGGCCGGTGTCGGCGTACGTACTCGGGCTCGCCTTCGCCTTCGGCTGGACCCCCTGCATCGGACCGATCCTCGGCGCCATCCTGACGGTCAGCGCCGCCTCGGCGACGGTCGGCGGCGGTGTCGTATTGCTTGGTATCTACTCCCTGGGCCTCGGCGTGCCGTTCCTGCTCGCCGCCGTCTTCACCGACGGCATGCTGGCGAGGATCAGGACGATCGGCCGCATTGGTCGAGTTCTACAACTTCTCGCCGGCTTGATGCTGGTGCTTATGGGCTTTGCCATGATGACCGGGGAGCTTACGGCCTTCTCGTACCGGCTTCTGGAAATGTTTCCAATCCTGGGCACGATCGGGTGAGATTTCGACCATTCAACGACATAGACGTGGACCGGCTGGATAAAGACGAAATCCGCTTAACGAAGTTTGCAGTTTTCGTCGGCGGTTCGCGTCCCGCGCAGGGGGCCGCGGCAGTAACCAATTGAACTGAAAGAAAAAAGTTTTGGCGTCCCCTACGGGAATCGAACCCGTGTTCCCGCCTTGAGAGGGCGATGTCCTAGACCGCTAGACGAAGGGGACGTCGCGGGGTCTTCGCGCCCTGTCTTAGCGAAAAGGCGACCGGCGGACAAGCCTTTCAGGCCCCCGCGTGGCGGCGCGCCGAGGCGATTAGCGCGTCGACGTCGGCCTCGCGGGTATCAAAGGCGCAGATCAGCCGCACCACGTGCTCGCCGCCGCGCTCGTAGAACTGGAAACCGTCCCGCTTGAGGCCGGCGACGATGGCGGCGGTGAGACGCGGGAACACGATGTTGGCCTCGACCGGGTGGGTCAGCCGGACGCCCTTGATGGCGCCGAGGCCGTTCGCCAGCCGCGCCGCCATGGCGTTGGCGTGGCGCGCGTTCTTGAGCCACAGGTCGTCGGCGAGGTACGCCTGCATCTGCGCCGCCAGCAGCCGCATCTTCGAGAACAGATGGCCGCCGCGCTTGCGCCGGAACGCGAAGTCCCGGGCCAGGTCATCGGCGAACAGCACCACGGCTTCCAGCGTCAGCGCGCCGTTCTTGGTGCCGCCGAAGCTGAGCGCCTCGACGCCGGCCTTCCACGTCGCCTCCGCCGGCGAGCAGCCGAGCGCGGCGACGGCGTTGGCGAAACGCGCGCCGTCCATGTGCAGGCGGAGGCCGCGGTCGCGGCACACCTTGGCGATGTGATTCACCTCGTCGAGGCCGTACACGGTGCCGGCCTCGGTGGCCTGGGTGATGCTGACCGCGGCCGGTTTGACGTGGTGGACGCGTCCCGGCGCCACCGCGCCGACCGCGGCGTCGAGCGCCTCGGCGGTGATCCTGCCGTGGGCGCCGTCGAGCGGCATCAGTTTGGCGCCGCCGGTGAAGAACTCGGGCGCGCCGGTCTCGCTGTCCATCACGTGGGCGTGCGCGTGGCAATAGACGGCGCCGTAGGGCGGCGTCATCGCCGACAGCGCCAGCGCATTGGCGGCGGTGCCGGTGGCGACCAGGAACACCTTGGCGTCGGTCTCGAACAGCTCGGCCAGGCGCTTCTCGGCCAGGCGGGTGAGCTCGTCGTTGCCGTAGGGCATCAACCGGTCGGCGTTGGCGGCGGCGATGGCGGCCAGGATCTCGGGCGCTGCGCCGGTGGTGTTGTCGCTGGCGAAATTCAAGGTGGTTGCTCCTGTCTCAATGTTCCCGATATCGCTCACGGCGCGACGGCGAGCTCGATTTCATCAAACCGGTTGGCTGCTTCGTTTAGGCGGTGCGCCCGCATGCCGACGGCGTGACCGTCGTCGACGGCGACGATCACCCACACCAGTTCCGGCTCGTAGACCATATCGAGGTCGCGCGCCGACGGCTGCGGCGGGTGATCGGGATGGGAATGATAATGGCCGACGATGCGCGTCGGCGTCCCGCCCTCGGCGTTTTTCCTGTCGAGCCGCCGCATCACGTCGAAGCGCACCTGCGGGTCGACCTCGAAGCTGTCGGCATGGTCGCCTCGGGCGACGTTGGGACTCGGCGCGACGGCGGTGACCACGATGTCGCCGGCGTCGCCGTCGCGGCCGACCAGCAGGCCGCAACACTCGTCGGGATAGGCGGTCTCGGCGGCCGCCTTGATGGTCTCGATGCAGGGGGCGGGAATGCGGATCACCGGCCGGACTTGATGACGCCGAGGACGCGGCCACGGATCACGTCGAAAACGATGACGCGGGCGCACGGGCCGTCCTCGGGGCCGATGGTGAGGTACGCGCGTTCGCCGTCGGGCGAAACGTCGTCGATGGTGCAGCCGGCCGGCAGCTCGAGGCCGACGGTGCCGAACGGCATCGCCGACGCGCCCGGCCGCCCGCCCGCGTCGGGAGGAGAAAACATCCGCCAGCCCGGATCGCGCGCCTTGTGATAGAAGCCGTACGCCAACAACCCGAGTCCGACGAAAATCAGCACGCCCAAGCCGATGACGAGGCTCTTCAGGAATTGCATGATATTCTCCGCATCCGCCGGCGGCTCCGGCGCCCGGAACGCGCCCGGATTGTCCGAGGAAAAGCGCCCATGAGCGAGGTCACCACTTATACCGTCCGCGTGCCGCAAGACAAGGGCCGGGTCCGCCTCGACAAGGCGCTTGCCGATGCCTTGCCGGCGCTGTCGCGCACGCGGTTGAAGGCGTTGATCGAGGCCGGCATGGTGACCGGCGAAGGCCGCGCCGCGGTCACCGATCCGGCGGTCAAGGTGACCGCCGGCGAGACGTTCCGCGTGGCGGTGCCGGCGGCCCGGCCGGCGTCGCCGAGACCGCAGGCGATGCCGCTTGCCGTGGTCTACGAGGACTCCGACCTGATCGTCATCGACAAGCCGGCCGGGCTGGTGGTGCATCCGGCGGCCGGCAATCCGGAAGGCACGCTGGTCAACGCGCTGTTGGCGCATTGCGGCAACTCGCTCTCCGGCATCGGCGGCGTCATGCGCCCCGGCATCGTGCATCGCCTCGACAAGGACACCAGCGGGCTAATGGTGGCGGCCAAGAACGACGCGGCGCATCGCCACCTGGCGGCGCAGCTTGCCGAGCGCAAGCTAGAACGCACGTACAAGGCGCTGGTGTGGGGCGTGCCGACGCCGCGCGCCGGCAGCGTCGAGGGATCGATCGGCCGCGATCGGCGCAACCGCAAGCGGATGGCGGTGGTGAAAAGCGGCGGCAAGCCGGCGCTCACCCGTTACCGGGTGCTGAAGCCGGTCGGCGCCGCCGCCAGCCTGGTCGAGTGCCGGCTGAGCACCGGACGCACCCACCAGATCCGGGTCCACATGGCGGCGATCGGCCATCCGGTGGTCGGCGACCCGCTCTACGGTGGCCGGATCGGGCGGCGCCTGAAGCGGCGGGCGGCGCTGCCGGCCGGCTGCAACAGCCAAGCGCTGCACGCATATTTGATCGCATTCGACCACCCCCGGAGCCTGCGGCGGCTCAAGTTTCAAAGTGAATTACCAATTTATTTCAATAAATTAATAGAGTTCTTAGAGACCCTATAAATCCATTCTATACTTGAGCGGCGGGTTCGGGTATGATCGCTTCCATCAACGATATTCAACTCACGGGCGCTGCCTTCGTTGCCGCCACCCGGCGGCAGCGGCGGACGCGACCGGCTAACACTGAGGGAACCGACAGGCGATGGCGAGCGCGACCTACAGGCCGGACATCTCACCGGAACGCAACCTCACCCGCTACCTGCAGCGGATCCGCCGCTACCCGATGCTGGAGGTGGAGGAGGAATTCCGCCTCGCCCGGCGGTGGCGCGACCGCGAGGACGCGGCCGCGGCCGAGCGGCTGGTGACCAGCCACCTGCGGCTGGTCGCCAAGATCGCCATGGGCTATCGCGGCTACGGGCTGCCGCTCGGCGAGCTGATCAGCGAGGGCAACGTCGGCATGATGCAGGCGATCCGCCGCTTCGACCCGGACCGCGGGTTCCGCCTCGCCACCTATGCGATGTGGTGGATTCGTGCCGCCATCCAGGAATACATCCTGCATTCGTGGTCGCTGGTGAAGATCGGCACCACGGCGGCGCAGAAAAAACTGTTCTTCAACCTGCGCAAGCTGAAGGGCCAGATCCAGGCGATGGAGGAGGGCGACCTGCTGCCCGATCACGTGGCGACCATCGCCGAACGCCTCGGCGTTCCGGAATCGGAGGTCGTCAACATGAACCGGCGGCTGACCAGGCCCGACCAGTCGTTGAACGCGCCGCTGCGCGAAGAGGGTGAAGGCGAATGGCAGGACTGGCTGGTCGAGAACGCCGACGACCAGGAATACCGTTTGGCGGCGCACCAGGAGTTCGGCAACCGTCGCCGGCTGCTGGCCCGCGCCATGAGGGCGTTGAGCGAGCGCGAGCGCGACATCCTCTCGGAGCGCCGCCTCAGGGACGCGCCGGCGACGCTGCAGGACTTGAGCGAGCGCTACGGCATCTCGCGCGAGCGGGTGCGTCAGATCGAGGTGCGCGCGTTCGAAAAACTTCAGAAATCGGTGAAGAACGCCGTCATCGAGCGGCACATCAACTGCTGACGTGACTGTCGGCCGCGCGACGCCGGGCGGCAACCGTCAGCGGCGGCCGCGGCCCTTCTGCGGCTGTGCCTGCTGCACCGCCTGTTGCTGGGCGTCGACCAGCATCGACACGCCCTCGCCCCACTCCTCGACGATCTTTTGCTGCTGCTCGCGCAACGTCGCTACCCGCTTTTGCAGCATCGCCGAGATGAACTGCGTAATCACCGGCGGCACGGCGATGAACATCATCCACCCGAACGCCGCGGCGCCGTAAATCACCATCAAATCGAAGACGTTGGTCATGATCCGCACGGCGGCGTCGGTGGAATGGTCCTTGAACCAGATGTCGCTGAGGAACGGGAACACGCCCGAGAAGTTCATGCCACAGACGCAAAACGTCGCGTATTTCTGCTGCGAGCGGTCGACCACCCAGGCGACGATGGTCGGCAGCATGCCGAACAGCAGCAGCAGCACCGTCGGCAGCGAAATCACCAGCAGCGCCACCAGGCACAGCAAAATCCATACCGCCTTGCGCATGGCGCTTCCCGGCGGGGTCGGGGCATTGGCCTGGGCGTTGGCGGCGGGGGCCGGCAGTCTTGCCATCTAGAACATCCTCGCGATCAACAGCACCGATATTACGATCATCGCCATCACGATCGACATCACCGCCGCGGTCTGCTGGCCCGACACCTCGGCCTTGGTCTGGCGCTCGGTGCCGGAGCCCTCGATATCGCGGATTTCCTTTTCGGCGGCGGCGAACTGCGCGCAGGCCAGCGCAAATCCCTCGTGGTCGGCCTTGCGGTTGTCGGCGTTGTCGATCATGTCGAACAACTCCGGCAGGCTGCCCTTGCGCACCAAGCGCGGGATTTCCTTCTCGATGTCGCGACGCTTGGAGCGACTGTGATAGGTGTTGATGGCCGGGCCGAGCAACCCGCCGACCCAACTCGACAGCCCGAACAGCGCGTTCAGCCTCAGCTTCCATTGCAGGAACGCGAGAAGGCTCAGCATGCCGATGGTCGACGTCTCCGGCGTCGGCGCCGCCAGGGCCTTCAAATGCGGGTGGATGTCCTCGTCGAAGTTGGCGGCGATGAAGGCGGCGACATGCCGATCCATCGGCGTCAGCTTGGTGTCGACGTGGTTGGCGGCGGCGTCGAGGGCCTGCAGCAGATTCTCGATGTCGATGACGTAATCCTTGACGATGTGCTCGCTCTGGCACGGCAGCGTCGAGTTGATCTCGTAAAGACAGCGCTCCCAGCCGTAGCCCGGGTCGCGAATGTTCAGAAATCCCTTCATCTGCAGATACTCGCGCTGCTGTACCGAGGCGCCGGGGAACACCGTCGTCTGCATCGCGTACCAGATGGCGGGAATTTCGTAGGACAGCACCTCCATCGGCACCTGCACGTCGCCGCGGCGCAGGATTTCCGTCGCCATCGCCGGGCCGAAGCCGTCGGGCATGAACGAAAAGCCCTTGTAGCGGATCGGCGCGCGCGGATCCAAAATCATGCAGATCTTGGCCAGCAGATACTCGTCGGTGCCCTGCGGCTCGTCGCGGTGCAGCGCCGCCAGGTCCAGCGCCGCCCGCACGCCGTCGGCCTTCGCCACCTGGTCGAGGCCGCGGCTGAGCCAGGTCAGCAGCGACTCGTCCCGCATGATCTCGATGCCCTTTTCGCGATGCCGCGCCATGTCGCGCGCCAGCGTGCGCGGCGTGACGTGATTGCGGCCCTCGAACTCGAACGGAAATTCGGAGCGGGGAATCGGCGTCTGGCGAATCGACGGCTGCTTGCGACCGGCCAGCCAGCCTTCGAGCTCGTCGAGTCCCCAGCGGTCCTCGATGACGTCGTTGAGCATGCCGCGCAGCGGCTCCAGCATCGGGATCGGCAGTCGCAAATTGCCGCACAACGCGGCGTAGCTGCCTTGCTCCATCTTCGCCTTCAGAATGTCGTCCTCGCTCATCCGGGTGTACGGGTTGTAGCCGAGGATCAACACCACCAACGTCACGCCGAGCGCATAAATGTCGTCGGCGAGGCCGCCGTAACCGCGTCCGCCCGGCTGCGCCATCGCCCGATCGATCGGCTCGAACAACGGCGGTTGGTCGAACCCCGGCGGCACCGTGGTGCAGTCGCCGATCGCCACGGTCTGGAGTTCCTCGTCCATGAAGAACACGTTGCGCGGCCGGATCGAGCGATGCGGCATGTCGAACTGCGACATGCTCTTGATGCCGTTGACCAGCGGCTCGATGACCCGGCGCGGAAACTCGTACTCGTTGAACTTGAATTTTCCGGCCTCGATGGCGGCGAGCAGCCGGCCGCCGCGCGGGCGGTCGTAAATGACGATCATCGAGCGTTGACCGAGCGGCACCCAATCGAGGATGTCCCATTCGACCAGCGGCATCACCCCCGGCAGCTCCTCGCCGCGCAGCACGCCCATCACGTCGGTGCGGGTCGGCAGGCCCGGCGTGCACACCAGCCCGAACAGCTTGCGGCCCAAATCCTTGCGGTCCTCGACGGCGTAGGCCTTGGCCGACGGCGTGTCCAGGTCGGGGATCGGCGTGCCGGTCTCGACCACGTAGCGGTCGCGGACGATCACCGGCGGGCCGGCCGGTTGCGGCGGCGGCGCGGGAGCGGCGGCTTCTGGCGGAGGCGCCGCCTCGGGGGACGGCACGGCCTCGGGGGGTGGAATGGCTTCCCCGGGCTCCTCTAGAAGGGCGGCTTCTGCCATGACATCCTCTTCCTTTCGGGCAGGGCTTCGACTCATTCAGAGCCCCCGGTCCGACAATCGGTCGTGATTTTAGCCACTAGGGCGTTGCAAAACAACAAAAGTTTTTGTCTGCCCGGATAGGGGCCGGCAGACCGCATGAAACCTTGCTAATCGGCGAACGGATCGTGCACCAGGACCACGTCCTCGCGCTTCGGGCTGGTCGACAAAACCGCCACCGGCGCGCCGATGATCTCCTCGATGCGGCGGATGTACTTGACCGTGGTGGCCGGCAGATCGGCCCACGAGCGGGCGCCGCGGGTGCTCTCCGACCAGCCTTCAAGCACCTCGTAGAGGGGCTCGACCTTGGCCTGACGCACCGACGACGCCGGCAGGTGGTCGATCGCCTCGCCGTCGATGCGATAGCCGGTACAGACCTTGATCTCGCGCACGCCGTCGAGCACGTCGAGCTTGGTCAGCGCGATGCCGTCGACGCCGTTGACCTTCACCGCTTGCCGCACCAGCGCGCCGTCGAACCAGCCGCAACGCCGCGGCCGGCCGGTGACGGTGCCGAACTCGAGCCCGCGCTCGCCGAGTCCGCGGCCGACGTCGTCGTTGAGTTCGGTCGGGAACGGGCCGCCGCCGACGCGCGTGGTATAGGCCTTGCAGATGCCGAGCACGTAATCGATGGCGTTCGGTCCCTGGCCCGACCCGACCGCCGCCATGCCGGCCACCGTGTTCGACGAGGTGACGAACGGATAGGTCCCATGGTCGACGTCGAGCATGGTGCCCTGGGCGCCCTCGTAGAGGATGCGCTTGCCGCGGCGGCGCGCCTCGTCGAGCTCCTGCCACACCACGCCGGCGTAGGGCAGGATCTTCGGCGTCACCTCGGCCAGCGTCGCCAGCATTTCGTCTGCGTCGATCTCCGGCTCGCCGAGGCCGCGCCGGAGGGCGTTGTGATGGAACAGCAGCGCCCGGACGCGCTGGTTCATGGTCTGCATTTCGGTCAGATCGCCGAGCCGGATGGCCCGTCGCGCCGTCTTGTCCTCGTAGGCCGGACCGATGCCGCGCCCGGTGGTGCCGATCTTGGCGTCGCCGAGCGCCTTCTCGCGCGCCAGATCGAGCTCGCGGTGCAGCGGCAGGATCAGCGGCGCGCTCTCCGAGATGCGGACGTTCTTCGGGCTGATCTCGACACCCTGGGCGCGGACGGTCTCGACCTCGTCCAGGAACGCCCACGGGTCGACGACCACGCCGTTGCCGATCAGCGACAGCTTGCCGGGCCTGACGACGCCGGACGGCAGCAGGCTGAGCTTGTAGGTGTTGTCGCCGATGACCAGCGTATGGCCGGCGTTGTGGCCGCCCTGGAAGCGGACGACGACGTCGGCGCGCTCCGACAGCCAGTCGACGATCTTGCCCTTGCCCTCGTCGCCCCACTGCGAGCCGACGACCACGACATTTGCCATGACGGCCTAGCCTTTGCCCTGTTTCTTCAACGCGCGGACCTTGCCCTTGATCAGCGCGTGGCTGCAGCCGAGCCGCCGCGCCTCGCGCTCGGCGTCGGCGTCGGCAAACCCGACGACGGTGGTCCAGCCTTCCCGCCGCAGCTTGGCGGCGGTCGCCGCCGGCGTCGCCGCCGGCAGATACAGCCGCGGGTCCGGTGCCGGCCGCGGCAACGCCCTCAGCACGCTGTCCATGAACAAGGTCAACCCGGTCGCCGGCTCGTCGCCGGCCCGGTAGCGGCCGCCGTTGCCGAGCTCGCCGCGGACGCGCTTGGCGAAGAAGGTGAAGGTGACGCCGGTGTGATATTCGAAGCCGCGGTTCTCAACCGGGTCGATGGTGATGGTGAGGCCGGGGGCATCGCGGCCGACGCGCGCGACGACGTCGGCGAGCGCATCGCGCTCGCGCGCCGCCTGCTTGGCGAAGCCGAGCGCCTTCAGGGCCTGCAACGTCTTCGTCGCCGGGCCGGCGGCGACCAGCATGGCGGCGAGCAGGCGCGCGGTGTCCTTGCCGAGGTGCCGGCCGAGCGCGGCGACGGCGGCGGCGTCCTTGCGGTCGAGCGCCTGGCGCAGCCGCGTCAGCGTGTCCGCGTCCGCCGCTTCCTTGCCGATCACCGCCGGCACCAGGGTCGGCATGCCGAGATCGACGCTGAGCCCGTTGACGCCGAGATCGCCGAGCGCGCCCGCCGCCATGACGATCACCTCGGCGTCGGCGGCCGGCTCGGCGGCGCCGATCAGCTCGACGCCGACCTGGGTGAATTGGCGTTCGGGGCGAAGTTGCGAGCCGCGCACGCGCAGCACGTCGCCGGCGTAGCCGAGTCGTAGCGGCCGCGGCGCCTTGGCCAGCCGGGCTGCGGCGATGCGCGCCACCTGCGGCGTAATGTCGGCGCGCACGCCGAGCATCTTCTGCGAGACCGGATCCATCAGCCGGAACGTCTGGCCGTTGAGGCCGGCGCCGATGCCGGTCAAGAGTCCGGTCTCGAATTCGATCAACGGTGGCTTGACGCGCTCGTAGCCGTGGCGCGAAAACCGTGCCATCAGGCGTTCCAGCGCCGCCGCCTCGAAGGCGGCATCGGGCGCCAAAACGTCGGACATTCCGGCCGGCAGCAGGGCTTTTTCGGCTGAATCCTTCATCGTCGGATGCTGTTCAGGTGAGGGCCAATTCAGACGCGACGGTGCGATGGCGGAGCGTCGGCCACCTCTCCGGACACTAGCAAAACCGCGCGCGCGTTGCCAGACCCGCGGCCGGCGGCGATCATCGCAGGTATCCGAGCGGATGACCTAGGGGACCTGGAATTTCTGCTCGCGGACGGTCTTACCGAGGCCCTCGACCATCACCGGCACCATCGAGCGGGTCATTTCACGATTGTCGCCGGCGCCGATGTTGATGCTGCTCCAGCCGTGCCACAGTCGCTTGCCGTCGGTCAGGCTGTCGATGGTGACGTCGATGCGGAAGCTCGACGGCGTCACCATGCGGGTGACCTCGGTGCGGTCGGGATTGAGGATGCCGCCGCGCTCGGTGTTGAACAGGTTGAACTTGACCCGCGGCGCCTCGATACCGGTCTGGTCGGGATTGTTGCTGAGCTCGATGAACGGGTTGGGCCCGCCACCGGTCCACGCGCCGGCCGTATCCATGGTTTCGAACGTGAACACCAACTTGGCGTCGTCGGAGATGGTGTAGCCCTTGCCGCGCAGCGCCCGTTCGAAGTCGGCCTTCAGCAGCATGTTGTGGTCGGAATTATCGAGCGGCCGCACCGACAGCGTGGTGCCCGTCGGCATCGGCTGGTAGGAAACGGCGTTCAAGGTGCCGTCGGCAGACGCCGCCGCCGTCGTCAGGAAAACGACGCTCGCCAATGCCGACAATAATGCAATTCGCCTCACGTCAGAGCCTTTCGGACAAGGTTTTCCCGCCGGCGACAGTGCTGCGATGGCGGGGGGAACGGCAGCAGTTTATACCGGCGGGGTGGAAATGGGGAATCATAGTTTCCGGCGGCCCCGGACGGCGCGGTTCCCGGCCGCCGCGGGCGCGGCGGCCGGGGCGCGATCCGGCGACGAGCGCGGCGACGAGCGCGCGGACGGGCAGGACGGCGACCTTGGCGAGCGTTCGCCCGCGGTTCGGCTCCGTCGGCTAAAGCGCGCTGTCTCCGAGCGTCGGTGCGGGCCGGGTGCGGCTATTGTGATGGTCGGGACCGTGTAGGATGATGCCGGCCGCAACCGCAATCCGGATTCCTGGGTGAGGGGCCCGCATGAACCGGCCGCACATCCGTTCGAGGCGCGAACTCTGGGCGTGGGGGTCGCTGCTGGTGTTGCCGGCGTGGACGGTGCTGGCGATGGTGGCGGCGCGAACCGCGGGCGGACCGTCGTGGCTGTGGTTCAATCTCGATCCCGACTACTTCTATCTTCTCGACGCGGTCAACGTCGTCAATCTGACGACGCCGGGCCACGTCTACCATCCGGGGACGCCCGTGGATTGGCTCGGCGCTTTGATCCTGAAGGCGGCCCACCCGCTCAGCGGCGGCCCGGCCATCGCCGCCGCGGTGCTGGCCGAGCCGGAGCGGCATCTGCGGCTGATCGGCAACGCGTTCGTGGTGTTCGCCGGATTCGGCGGGCTGGCCGTCGGCGCCGCCGCTCGGCGCGCGTTCGGCGCGCTGCTGCCGGCGTGGGCGCTGCAGATGGCGCCGCTGCTGTCGATGGTGATCGTCAAGCAGGGTTATCACGTCAAGCCCGATGCGCTGCTGGTGACGGCGATGCTTGTGATGACCGCGGTCGCGGTGGCGACGCTCGAGCCCGGGCGATTGCAGCGCCGAGGTTATCGCTTCGCCGTCGCCTTCGGAACGATCGCCGGCTTCGCGGTGGCGAGCAAGATCACGGCGCTGCCGGTGTTCGTGCTGCCGCTGTTCGTGTTGGCCGGCGCGCCTGGGGCATCGCGGGCGATCGTCCTTTACGGCGCCGCCGCCGCCGTCGCCGTGATCGTGTTTACGCTGCCGGCGGCCGGCGCCTACGACGTGTTTTTCGCCTGGATGGCGAAGGTCAGCCAGGGCAGCGGCGCCTACGGCGGCGGCGCGCCCGGCGTCATCGCCTGGGCGACGTACCCGAAGAGCATCGCCAAGATGCTGGCGCGGCCGGTGTCGCATGTGCCGCTGGCGCTGGCGCTGATGACGCTGGCGTGGGCGGCGTGGCGGCGACGCGCTGGCCGGCCGCTGCCGGCGCCGGAGACGCGCCTGTTGGCCGGCATCGCCGCGGCGCAACTGGCGCAGGTGCTGGTGGTCGCCAAGCAGCCGAACGCCATCTACATGATCCCCGCGCTGATGCTGGGCGCGCCGGCGTTCGTCGTCGCCTGGCGGCTGTGGGCGGCGGCGCTGGCCGAACGCGGCGGCGCGGCCGTCCTTGACCGCGGCGTCGCGGTGCTGCTGGCGGTGCTGCTGGCGGCGCAAGGATACGGGGTGGCCAAGTTGACGCGCGGCCTCGCCGATGACCGGACGCGCGCGCTCGCCGCCGACGACTCGCGTTTCGCCGGTTGCGCGCGGGTCTATTCCTACGCCGCCTCCAGCCCGGCGTTCGCGCTGCTGCTCGGCGATTACGTCACCGGTTCGCGGTTCGCGGCGCGGCTTGCCGAGCGGGGGCCGGCCGACGTCTACTGGCTCGAGCACTGGTGGGACCAAAGCCGGGTGGTGTTGCGCGACTGGCGCGGGCCGGTCGATCCCGGCCGCGTGCTGGCGGCGGCGCCGTGCGCGATGTTCCGCGGCAGCCATTGGCGGGTAACCGAGCCGTTGCTGAAGACGCTGGCGCCGGGGCTGAGCTTCGACGCCCGCTGCTCGACCCGCGACGAGGCGATCGTCACCCGCGGCGTCGGCTGCGACGGCCGGTCGCCGCGCGCACCGTCGGCGACCGTTGACAGGCCGGGAACCAGCCGCTAGGCAGCGGTGCCTGGGCGGCCACAGGATTTGCGGGGGATCATGCCGAGCAAGGGCGTCATTGCCGCCGGCCACGCCGAGACCGTGCGCGCCGCAGCGGCCATCCTTGAGGAAGGCGGCAACGCCTTCGACGCGGTGCTGGCGGCAATCTTCGCCGCCTGCGTCGTCGAGCCGGTGCTGTCGTCGCTCGGCGGCGGCGGCTTCCTGCTGGCGCACCCGGCGGACCGCGGCAAGGGCGAGCCGGTGGTCTACGATTTCTTCACCCAGACGCCGCAACGGAAAATTCCGGCCGCCGAGTCCGACTTCCATCCGATCGTCGCCGACTTCGGCACCGTGACGCAGGAATTTCACATCGGCATGGGCGCCATTGCCACGCCGGGAACGGTGAAGGGCCTGTTCCAGGCGCACCGCGATCTCGGCACCATGCCGATGACGCGCCTGATCGAGCCGGCGATCGCGCTCGCCCGCGACGGCTTCACGGTCACCGAGCTGCAGGCGTATCTGTTCCGGGTGGTCGGCCCGATCTATATGGCCGGCGCCGCCAGCCGCGAGATTTTCGAAAGCAGTGAAGCCCGAGGCCAGCCCCGCCGCGCCGGCGAGACGATGCGCAACCCGGCGTTCGCCGACACCTTGGACGCGCTGGCGCGCGAGGGCGAGGCGCTGTTCTACGCCGGCGACATCGCGGCGCGCATCGCCGCCGACTGCCACAGCGGCGGCGGCTCGCTGACGACCAAGGACCTCGCCGGCTATCGGGTGATCAAGCGCCGTCCGCTGGCGGTCGACTACGGGGAATCCCGCATCTACACCAATCCGCCGCCGTCCACCGGCGGCATCCTGATCGCATTTGCGCTCGAGCTGTTGAAGCACATCGACCTCGGCCACGCCGCGTTCGGGTCGCCGGCGCACCTCGGGCGGCTGGTGCGAGTGATGGACTTGACCAACAAGGCGCGCGTCGACAGCCGCCTGCACGACGCCGACGAGGCGGACGCCGCCGCGACGTTGCTCGATCCGGCGCTGCTTGCGCAATACCGTGCGGAAGTCCTCGGCCATCCCCACGCCCGGCGCGGCACCACCCATGTCAGCGTCATCGACGCCGCCGGCAACGCCGCCGCGCTGACGCTGTCGAACGGCGAAGGCTGCGGCTACATCGTCCCCGGCACCGGGGTCATGCTCAACAACATGCTGGGCGAAGAGGACATCAACCCCGCGGGCTTCCACAACTGGCCCGCCGACCGGCGGCTGTCGTCGATGATGGCGCCGTCGCTGGCGCTCGACGGTTCGGGCGGCATGGCGGCGCTCGGCTCCGGCGGCTCGAACCGCTTGCGCACGGCGATCCTGCAGGTGCTGATCGGCATGCTCGACTTCGGCCTGTCGGCGGACGCCGCCGTGAAGGCGCCGCGGCTGCACGTCGAGGGCGGGTTGTTGAGCGTCGAGCCCGGCTTCGACGCCGCCGTCGTCGATCGCCTCGCCGCCGACTACCGCGAGACCACCCGATGGGACCGGTTGAACCTGTTCTTCGGCGGCGTCCACGTGGCGCGCTTCGATGCCGCCCGGCGGTCGTTCTCGGGTGCCGGCGATCCGCGCCGCGGTGGCGCCGCGCGGGTCGTCTAGCCGCCGCCGGACCCGGTCACAGCAACCGGTGCACCGGCGTCCGCGGCACGCTTCGATTGTCGTGGTTGATGAAGGCGATCAGGAACTGGCTGCCGAGGATGATCGGCAACGCCGCCAACACCACCGTGCCGGCGGTGGCCGGCACGCCGGTGACGACGCTGAGGCGCCACCAATAGGCGCCGTAGGCGACGCCGAACAGCAGCATTGCCGTGCCGAGCACCAACTGGATAGAGGCGAACGAGAATTCCCGCACGAAATAGGCATAGTAGATTCGCCTGCAGGTGTTGACGACATGCTTGACCAGGAACTCGGGGATAATGCGCGGGATATTGATGGCGCTGGTCTCGCTGCCGTAGCGGGCCTGCATCGGGATGTCGCGAACCACGGCGCGCATCAGACCGAGCCGGAACAGCATGTCGGACTCGAAGAAAAAGCCCTGTGAAATCCTGTCCAGCGGCAGCGCGCGGGCGACCTGCGCGTGGATCGCCGTGAACCCGTTGGTCGGGTCGAAGATATCCCAGTAGCCGCTCGACAGCTTGGACAGGAACGACAGCAGCATGTTGCCGGTGACGCGCACCGGCGGCATGCCGCCGATGGCGAAGAACTGGTGGAAGCGGTTGCCCTTGGCGTAGTCGGCCTCGCCGGCGACGATCGGCCGCACCAGGACCGGGATCATCGCCGGGTCCATCTGGCCGTCGCCGTCGACCTTGACGATGATGTCGGCGTCGAGCGCGAGCGCGCGGCGATAGCCAGTCATGGTGGCGCCGCCGACGCCGGTGTTTTTCTGGTGGGTCAGTATCTCGACCCGCGGATCGGCGCAGTGGTCGCGGACGTGGCGGCCGGTGCCGTCGGGGCAGGCGTCGTCGATCACCAGCACGTGGCGGACCTCGTCGCCGATGGCGGCCAGCACGTCGAGCACGTGGGCGGTTTCGCGGTAGCACGGTATGACCACGGCGATGTTCGGCGCCCCGGCGCCCTGCGGCCCGCCTGGCGCGGCGCCGACCCGGGAGTTTGGCTTGGGCGTCTTCGACATGGTGCGCGCGTTTCTCGGGCAGTTGAAAGCACCGGCGCCGCACGATAGACGCGGCCGGCTGAAGGCGCAAGCGACGCCGCCGGCGGCGGCGCGGCGTTCCGGCACTCGCCTTTGCCGGCGAATGCCTGTACCATCGTCCGGAATCCCGGGTAGAGGGACTCCGGACGTACGCCGGGAAAAGGGAGAGGGCGCCGGTGTCGGAAAAAGCACCAGAAAGTCTGTCCAAGGTCGACCTGCTGTCGGGTCTCGGCCCGACGGAACTGAAGAAGCTCGAGAAATCGTGCGGCTTCAAAAATTATGCCGCCGAGGAACAAATCATCGATCGGCAGAGCGAGACCAAGGACGTCTTCTTCGTCCTCGACGGCAAGGTGCGGGTGGTCAACTACTCGCTGTCCGGCCGCGAAATCACCCTCGACGATCTCAATTCGGGCAGTTATTTCGGCGAGCTGGCGGCGATCGACGGGCGGCCGCGATCGGCCAGCGTGATGGCGTTGACCGAATGCCTGGTGGCGTCGCTGCCGCAGGAGCAGTTCCTCGGGCTGCTGGAAAAGAACCCGAAGATCGCGCTGAAGGTGATGCGGACGCTGACGCGCATCGTGCGCACCGCCACCGACCGGATCATGGATTTGAGTACGCTCGCCGCCAACAACCGGGTGCAAGCGGACCTTCTGCGCCTGGCGCGCGCACACATGTCCGGCAAGAACCAGGCGAAGATCGCGCCGATCCCCAATCACAGCGACATCGCCAGCCGCGCCTCGACGACGCGCGAAACCGTCGCCAGGGTGCTCGGCGACCTCGCCCGCCACGGCGTGGTCGAGCGCCAAAAGGACTCGCTGGCGATCCACGACGTCGAACAGCTGAGCGAGATGGTCGAACAGGTGCGCGGCGATTAGCCGGCGCGGCCGGCGCCCACTCGAAAGTTCCTCCAATGCCACGATTTTTCGCCGTTTGTGATCGCGGTCACAGGCGCGGCGGGCGCATTGTGCCAGCATTGCCGGCGTCGGATGCGCCGGCGCCGCCGAGACGCCCCGAATGACGCCCGGGCCGCAGCGAGGCGCCAGCGCACCGAGAAGCGGAGCGCAAAATGTCAACGTTGAAAGCACTTGGGGTCGCCGTGACCCTCACCCTTCTGTCGCTGGCGATGATGCCGGGCGGTTCGGTCTTCATCGGAAAATTCTGAATTCGGCCGACATCCGGGAGCATCCCGAACGGGTCGCGCCGGTGATTGCCAGTGCGCCGGGATCGCCGTTGCAACCGCCAGCGTTCGACCGCCGGTTGCGCTGCGCCGGGCGTTTGACTCGTATCGGGTAATATCCCATCATTCCGACGGCAGGGGGGAGTTCCGCGGTTTCGCGCAGGCGGCAACGGCGGCAGGCGAATAGGGATTGATCCACGCAGCGGGGAAGGGGGAGGACGCGCCGGTCTTTCAAGATGCCCGGTACCAACGCGGCAATCTGCGCGGCGGCGCGGTCAGCCAGGGACAATGGCAAAAAAAATCCTTATCGTCGAAGACAACGAGTTGAACATGAAACTGTTCAACGATCTGCTCCAGGCGCACGGATACGAAACCATCCAAACGATGGACGGCCGCGACGTGCTGCAATTGGCGCGCGACCACGGCCCCGACCTGATCATCATGGACATCCAATTGCCGGAGATCTCCGGCCTCGAAGTCACCAAGATGCTGAAGGCCGACGACGGGCTGAAGGGGATTCCGGTGATCGCGGTCACCGCCTTCGCCATGAAAGGCGACGAGGAGAAGATCCGCGAGGGCGGTTGCGAAGGATATATTGCGAAACCGATTTCGGTTCCGTCGTTCCTGGAAACCATCGCGAAATTCTTGACTTAAGTTTATTTCGGTTTTGAATCGAATAGAGGGTCACCGATGTCGGCGCGCATCCTGATCGTCGACGACGCTCCCACCAGCGTCCGGCTGCTGGCGGCGAAGCTCAGCAATGAGTACTACGAGACCCTGACGGTGTCCGACGGCTACCAGGCGCTGAAGGCGGTGGCCGACGACGACCCCGACCTGGTGCTGCTGGACGTGATGATGCCCGGGCTCGACGGTTTCGACGTCTGCCGGCAGATCAAGGAAAACCCGAAAACCACCCACATTCCGGTCGTCATGGTCACCGCGCTCGGCGGCCGCGAGGACCGCGTCGAGGGCCTGAATGCGGGCGCCGACGACTTCCTGACCAAGCCGGTCGACGACACGACGCTGTTCGCGCGCATCCGGTCGCTTGTCCGGCTCAAGCGCACGCTCGAGCAATGGCGGTTGCGCGAGAAGACCTCGGAGCGGTTCGGCTTCAATTCGGACGCCGAACTGCTGGTCGACGGCGGCACCATGGCGCATGTCATCCTGGTCGACGATTCGACGGTCCAGAAGGCCAACATCTGCGAGGCGCTTGCCGCCGAGAACGACGAAATCACCGTGATCGACGACTACAACGCCCCCGGGCGCATCGTCGATCTCGCGGGCGATGTTGTCGTCATCAGCCTGTCGTCTGATTCGGACGCGCCGCTCCGGCTCGCCTCGCGGCTGCGCTCGCTGGAGCCGACCCGGCAGATCCCGATCCTGCTGATCGGCGACACCGAGGACACCGACCGCTTCATCAAGGCGCTGGAGCTCGGCGTCAACGACTACCTGGTGCGCCCCATTGACGAGCAGGAACTGGTCGCCCGGATACGCACGCAAGTCCGGCGCAAGCGCTATCAGGACCGGCTGCAGGCGACGTTCCTGCGCCACCTGTCGATGGCGCTCACCGACAGCCTGACCGGTCTGCACAACCGGCGCTACCTGTCGTCGCACCTGGATTCGCTGATGCAGCGGATGGGTGACAACGAGAAACCGGTGTCGCTGCTGATGATCGACGTCGACCACTTCAAGAAGGTCAACGACACCTACGGCCACGGCGCCGGCGACGAGGTGCTGCGCGAGGTCGGCCAGCGCATCCTGCGCAATATCCGCGGCTTCGATCTGGCGGTGCGGTTCGGCGGCGAAGAGTTCGTGGTGGTGATGCCCGACACGCCGATCGCGGTCGCCCTCGGCGTCGCCGAGCGGCTATGTGAGAAGATGGCGGATGAATCGGTTGGCATCTCCGATTCGCAGGACAGGGTCGCGGTCACGCTGTCGATCGGCGTCGCCGAAAGCCGCGACCGCGGCGACACCGGCGAGCCGCTCCTGAAGCGCGCCGACGAGGCGCTGTACGCGGCGAAGAAATCCGGTCGCAATCGGGTGGTGCCGACACCGCCGAAGATAGCCGCCGTTGACGCCGAAACGCTGCCGAGCTGATCCCCGATCCCGCAAAAATGGTCGCCGGCCGCCTTTCCGCGATGCCGATAAAATAAATCTCCGGCGGATGGACGGACCGGTATGCGGCGGATAACGGAGGGGCGGGTGACGCGCCGGCCAAGGCGCGGCGTGCTATTTGATCTTCGATTCCTTGAACAGCACGTGCCGGCGGGCGATCGGGTCGTACTTGCGGAACTCGAACTTCTCCGTCGAGGTGCGCGGGTTCTTCTTGGTGACGTAAAAGAATCCGGTGTCGGCGGTCGACAGCATCTTGATCAGGATTGAGCTCGGTTTCGCCATTGTCGTCGTCCGGGTTTGCGGGCCGTCTGGGCGGGCCTCGGAGGGCGCAAAAATACATGGCGCCCGCCGCCTGTCAAGGCTCCCGCCCATCCGGGTGCTGTCTCGGTTTGGCCGTTCGCCGTCGCGATGCCCCGCGGCCCTCGTCCCGAGGGCCCGCGAAGCGGGTGTCTCGAAGGATAAGGGCGGCCGAGTTCCCCGGGATGCGGCCGAACTGCGACGTAACCACCGTCCGCCGCGGCCGGCGAAGGCGTATCGGCGTCGGCTCAGTAATGGGCCTGATGGGTGGCGGTCGAAAGACTCAGCGCCTCGGCATAGAGCGCCTTGTCGTCGATCAGCTGGCGGGCCAGCTCGACCTCAAAATCGTCCTGGCGGCGCTGCGACGGGCACGAATCGCGGAGCTTTCCGCGCTTGGCGTCGTTGACGGCCGACGACAGCCGCCAGGCGTTCAGCGCTTCCTCGGTCTTGGCGCGTTGCGCCAGGCGCGCCCGGATCACGGATCGGGTGTCGTCCTTGACGCCGCTGGTGCAGATTGCCGGCAGCACGCCGAGCCCGTGCAGCAGATACCCCGACGGTGCGTACAGGCGCGACCAGGTCAGCGTAATCTCGCCGTCGTTGGGAAGCCGGATCACCGTCTGTACCGAGCCCTTGCCGAACGACGCGGTGCCGATGACGACGGCGCGATCGCGGTCCTGCAGCGCCGCGGCGACGATTTCGGCCGCCGACGCCGATTTGCCGTCGACCAGCACGATCACCGGCATGCCGACCGCCAGGTCGCGGCCGCCGGCCTCGTAGTAATGAATGCTGTCGGCGTGCCGGCCGCGGGTGCTGACGATCTGGCCCTGGGTAAGCAGAAGGTCGGCGACCTTCACCGACTGCTTCAGCAGCCCGCCGGGATTGCCGCGCAGGTCCAGGATCACGCCCTTCATGCCGTCGCCGAGCGCGGCACGGCCTTTCTCGATCTCTTCGGCCAGCGCCCGCGCCGTATCCTGGTTGAAGCCGCCGACCTTCAGATACAGCACCCCGTCGTTGTGCGTTGCCGTGACCGTGACCGTGAAGATATGACCGCGCTCCAGGTCGATCACCATCGCCTGCGATGCGCCCGGCCTGTCGATGGTAAGTTCGACCACGGAGCGGACGGGGCCGCGCAGTTTGTCGCTGATCTCGTTTCGCGACAGGCCCTTTAGCGTCGCGCCGTCGACGGCGACGACGCGGTCGCCCTTGCGCAACCCGGCGCCGGCGGCGGGGGATCCCGCCAGAACGTTCTGAATCACCGGAACGCCGTCCTCGATCTGGTAGCGGATGCCGATGCCGCCGAAGCCTTCGCGCTTGGCGCGGTTCTTGCGGGCTTCCGCGGCGCCGGCATAACGCGAAAAGATGTCCAGGTGCGCCAGCACGCCGTCGAATACGGCCTCGTACAGTGCCTCGACGTCGGCCGCGCGGAGTTCCGAGGACGCCCCGCGCGCGGCCAGCGAGATTTCGGCGGCGAGCTTGGCCCAGCCGACGACGTCGTCGTCGTTCGGCGTCGGCAGGCGCGCCACTTCGCGGCCCGAGGCGAACAACACCATCCGGTTTTCGTCGCGGGCGACGGTCAGCGACGGATCGATGGCGCCGAGTCCGCGCATGCCGTTGAGGGCGATGCTGTGAACCGCCACCGGCTCGATATACTTGTCGGCGACACCGCCGAAGCCGGCGATGAAGACCTCCGCCGCCCGCGCCTTGAATTTATCGTCGCCGAGCAATTTCGAATCGCCGGTCTCGGCGCAGGCCGAGAGCAACAGCAGCGCCGCCGCCGCGACAAGCGCGGGGGCTCGGTATGCGGGTACGAGCGTCATCGCCCGATTGTCGGATATTTTTCGGTTTTCGTCACTAGCCCGCGATCGCCGGGTATGCCGGCCGGGTGCGCATCGGCGGTCGGCGATCAGCGCCGCCGCCCCCGTCTGGCCTTGCCGCGGCTACGGCTCCCGGCGGGGTCGGACCCCAAGGCGGCTTCGTCGACGAGGCGGAAGATCATGCCGCCGGTCACCGGGTTGGCCTCCATCAGCATCACCTCGACCGGATCGCCCAGGCGGAACATCCGCCGCGTCCGCCGTCCGCGCAGGACGTGACGGGTCTCGTCGTGGACGAAGCGGTCGTCGCCGAGGGTGCTCACCGGCACCAGCCCGTCGGCGCCGGTCTCGTTGAGCGTCACGAACAGGCCGAAGCGGGTGACGCCGTTGATGCGGCCGGCGAACACGGCGCCGACCCGGTCGGCCAGGAACAGGGTGGTGAAGCGGTCAACCGCGTCGCGCTCGGCGTCGGCGGAACGGCGCTCGGTCGTCGATACGTGCTCGGCGACGGCGGCGAGGTCGAACGGGGCAGGCCCCAATCCGCCGTCGCCGAGGCGGCAACCGTCGATCAGCGCCCGATGCACCACCAGATCCGAATAACGCCGGATCGGCGAGGTGAAATGACAATAGCGGCGCAACGCCAGGCCGAAGTGGCCGATGTTGTCGGGCGCGTATTCGGCCTGCGCCTGGGTGCGCAGCACGATGACGTTGATCATCTCGGCGTGCGGCGTGCCGGCCGCCTTCTTCAGCACCTGGTTGAAGCGCGCCGGCGTCACCACCTGGCCCTTGGCGAACCGGATGCCGATGCTGTCGAGCACCTCGGCGAGCGCCCTCAGCTTCTCCGCCGACGGCTCGTCGTGGACGCGATAGAGGCACGGCATGCGGCGCTTCTCCAGCGTCTCGGCGGCGGCGACGTTGGCGGCGATCATGAATTCCTCGATCAGCTTGTGGGAATCGAAGCGCTCGCGGACGGCAATGCCGGCGACTCCGCCGCCGGCGTCGAGCAGTACCTGGCGCTCCGGCAGGTCGAGGTCGAGCACGCCGCGCTCGTGACGGTGCCGCTTCAGCGCCCGATAGGCGCCGTAAAGGGCCGCGATGGCGGTGTCCGCGAGCGGCGCCGTCGCGTCGTCGGGGCGGCGGTCGGCCGCCCGCTGCACCTGGGCGTAGGTGAGGCGCGCCGCGGAGCGCATCAGTCCGCGGCGGAAACGGTGGCGGAGCAGCCGGCCGCTTTGGTCGATCCACAGGTCGGCGGCGAGGCAGGAGCGGTCCTCGCCGGGCTTCAGCGAGCACCAGCCGTTCGACAACGGCTCCGGCAGCATCGGCACCACCCGGTCCGGGAAGTAGGTCGAGTTGCCGCGCCGGTAGGCGTCGCGGTCCAGCGCCCCGCCCGGACGCACGTACCAGGCGACGTCGGCGATTGCCACCACCAGATGCCAGCCGCCCGGGTTGCCGGGGGTCGCGTCGGGCTCGGCCCATACCGCGTCGTCGAAGTCGCGGGCGTCCTCGCCGTCGATGGTGACCAGCTCGAGATCGCGCAAATCCTCGCGTCCGCCGAGCGGCGCCGGACCGGCCGCCGCCGCCTCGCGCTCGGACTCCGGCGTGAACGCGGTCGGCAGGTCGTAATCGGCGATGGCGATCATTGACGGCGCCGCCGGCCCGCCGCCGCCGTGAACGCGCTCGACCACACGCGCCTGGCGCAGGCCGAGCCGCCGCGCCGTGAGCGGCTCCGCGCGCACCAGGTCGCCGGGCTCGGCGCCGCGGGCGTCGCGCTGCGCGATCAGGTATTCACCCTTCGACCGGCGGTCGATCGGCGCCAGCCGGCCCTGGCCGCCGATCACCCGATAGATTCCGAGGATCTGCGCCGGCGCCGCGGCGATGCGGCGGATGGCGCGGCCCTCGTAGGTGCCGTCGCCGGCCGGCTTCAGTTTCGCCAGCAGCCGGTCGCCGCGTCCCGGCGCCGGTTGACCGGCCCATGGCGCCATGTAGATCGGCGGCGGCTCGCGATCGCCTTCCCACGTCACCGGACGCGCCAACACCTCGCCGTCCATGTCGGTGCCGGTGATCTCGACCACCGCCGTTTTCGGCAACGTGCCGGCGACGTGGACGCGGCGCTTGCGCCCGCGCTCGAGGATGCCTTCGTCCTGCATCTCGCGCAGCACCGTCTTCAGCTCACGTTTCTGGTCGGAATCGAGCTTGAAGGCGCGCGCGATGTCGCGCTTGCCGACGCGCCGTTGACTGTCCTGGATGAATTGCAGGATTTGCTGGCGGCTGGGGAAGGGGGCCCGCTTCGCGCGCGATCTACTCAATGGTTCGGTTCGTCGGCGGTTGGGGTGCGCCCCGCGGCCTTCAGGGGCGATTCGGTCGCGGATTTGCCGGTCGGTTTGTTCTTGCGCGCCGCGGCGGACTTTTTGACCCGCTTGCCGGCCGGTTTTTTCACCGGCGCGGCGGCGGTCGCGTCGACGCTGGCTGTGCCCTTGGTGCGTTTCGCGGTCTTCGCCGCCAGCAGCGCCACCGCCTGATCGAGGCCGAAGGATGCCGCGTCGGCGGACTTCGGCAGGGTTGCCATCACCTTGCCGTGCTGCACATAGGGGCCCCAGCGTCCCGTCTTCCAGGTCACCGGCCTGCCGTCGTCGGGATGTGGGCCGAGCAGCTTCGGCGCCGCCTTGCGCGGCTTCTCGGCCAACAGATGAATGGCGCGGTTGAGGCCGATGGTCAGCACGTCGTCGTCGCCCTTCAGCGACGCATAGGTGCCGCCGAACTTGATGTAGGGACCGAAGCGGCCGATGCCGGCCAGTATCGGCTCGCCGGTCTCGGGATGGATGCCGAGCTCGCGCGGCAACGCCAGCAGCCCGAGCGCCTTCTCGAGCGTCACCTCGGCCGGCGGCTGGCCCTTCGGGATCGACGCCCGTTTCGGCTTCACCTTGCTCTTGCCGGTGCCGGTCTGCTCGCCCAGCTGCACGTAGAACCCGTAAGGGCCCTTGCGCAGGGAGATCGTCTCGCCGGTGGCGGGGTCCTTGCCGAGTTCGACCGGGCCGGCGCCGGCGGTGGCGTCGCCGTCGCCGTTGGTCACCTCGAGCGGCTGGGTGAAGCGGCAATCGGGATATTTCGAGCAGCCGATGAAGGCGCCGAACTTGCCGAGCTTCAGGCTGAGGCGGCCGTCGCCGCAGGCCGGGCAGCGGCGCGGGTCGGCGCCGTTCTTGCCGGGTCGGAAGAAATGCGGCCCCAACAGGTCGTCGAGGGTGTCGAGCACCTCGGAAACCCGCAAGTCCTTGGTCTCGGCGACCGCCTTCGAGAACGCCTGCCAGAATTCGCGCAGCACGGTCTTCCACTCGATGCGGCCGCCGGAGATTTCGTCGAGCTTGTCCTCGAGTTCGGCGGTGAAGTTGTATTCGACGTAGCGGCTGAAAAAGCTGGCGAGGAACGCCGTCACCAGCCGGCCGCGGTCCTCGGGCGTGAAACGGCGCTTGTCGAGCTTGACGTAGTTGCGGTCCTGCAGCACCGAGATGATCGAGGCGTAGGTCGACGGCCGGCCGATGCCGAGCTCCTCCAGGCGCTTGACCAGGCTGGCCTCGGTGAAGCGCGGCGGCGGCTGGGTGAAGTGCTGCTCCGGCAGGATGCCCGTGCGCTGCAACGGCTGGCCGGGGTCGAGCTTCGGCAGCAGCGCCTCGCCGTCGCCGTTCTCGGGGTCGTCGAAATCCTCGTGATAGAGCTTGTAATAGCCGTCGAACACCACCACCGAGCCGGTGGCGCGCAGGCCGACGCTTCCGTCGGCGGAGAAAATGTCGGCCGCCTGCTGGTCGAGCACGGCGGATTCCATCTGGCTGGCAATAGTTCGGTTCCAGATCAGCTCGTAGAGGCGGCGCTGGTCGTCCTCGAGATAGCGGCCGACATCGCGCGGCAGCCGGGTGACGTCGGTCGGGCGGATCGCCTCGTGCGCCTCCTGGGCGTTCTTGTGTTTCGACTTGTAGACCCGAGGATGCCCGGGCAGGTAGCGCTCGCCGAACTGGCGGCCGATCAGCGAGCGGCAGGCGCCGATCGCCTCGCCGGCCATTTGCACGCCGTCGGTGCGCATGTAGGTGATCAGGCCGACCGTCTCGCCGCCGAGGCTCACGCCTTCATAAAGCCGCTGCGCCACCTGCATGGTGCGCTTGGCGGAGAAGCTCAGCTTGCGCGACGCCTCCTGCTGCAGGGTCGAGGTGGTGAACGGCGGCGCCGGGTGGCGGCGGCTCTGCTTTTTCTCGACTTCTTTGACCGCGAACGCGCGCGCTTCGATGGCGGCTTGGGCGGCCGTGGCCTTGGCCTCGTCGCCGATGCCCAATTTGCCGAGCTTGCCGCCGTCGAGGTGCGTCAGCGTGGCGGCGACCATCTCGCCCGAGGGCGTGCGGAAATCCACCTTGACGGTCCAGTATTCGTCGGCGTTGAAGTTCTCGATCTCGGTCTCGCGCTCGCAGATCAGCCGCAGCGCAACCGATTGCACGCGCCCCGCGGAGCGGCTGCCCGGCAGCTTCCGCCACAGCACCGGCGACAGGGTGAAGCCGACCAGGTAGTCGAGCGCGCGGCGCGCCATGTAGGCGTCGATCAGCTCGCGGTCGAGCTCGCGCGGGTGACGGAAGGCGTCGAGGACGGCGTTCTTGGTGATCTCGTTGAAAACGACGCGCTTGACGTCGACGCCGTCGAGGGCGGCTTCCGCCTTCAGCACTTCCTTGACGTGCCAGGATATCGCCTCGCCCTCGCGGTCCGGGTCGGTCGCCAGATAGAGCCTGTCGGCGCCCTTCACGGCGTGGGCGATCTGCTTCAGGTGCTTGCGGGCCCGGGCGTCGACCTGCCAGATCATGGCGAAGTCGGCGTCGGGGTCGACCGAGCCGTCCTTCGACGGCAGGTCGCGGACGTGGCCGTAGCTGGCCAAAACGGTGTAATCCCGGCCGAGGTACTTGTTGATGGTTTTGGCCTTGGCCGGGCTCTCGACGATGACGACGTTGGTCATGCGGGTTCCGTTATGGCCCTTGAAGCAATGAAACCTGGTTTCCGGGATGGCGTTCCAAGCGGCCCGCCAGCTCCAGTTCCAGGAGCACCCAGGAAACGACGGACGGGGAGAATTGGCAGTTACGAAGGATTTCGTCAACCACCAGGGGCGCAAAAGTGAGCCTTTTTTCAATGGTTTCGCGGGCTTTTTCGAGTTCGTCTGGCGCCGGCGGCGACGGTGAAATCCCTTTGAAATCAAGGGGTTTTGACTCGGCGAGCGGCAGCCGTTCGGCCTCGTTAACGATATGCAGCACGTCATCGGCCGATTCGGTCAAAAACGCCCCCTGGCGGATCAAATGGTTGGTTCCCTTGGCCCGCGGGTCGCCGGCGGCGCCGGGCACCGCGAACACGTCGCGGCCCTGTTCGAGCGCCATCCGCGCGGTGATCAGCGAGCCCGAGCGCGGGCTCGCCTCGACCACCACGACGCCGCGCGCGACTCCCGAGATCAGCCGGTTGCGGCGGGGAAAATGGCGCGCCTGCGGCTCGGTGCCCGGCGCCACCTCGCTCGCCAGCACGCCCTCGCCCAGGATGCGCTCGTAGAGTTCGCGGTTCTCCTTCGGGTAGACCACGTCGATGCCGCCGCCGAGCACGGCCAGCGTGCCGGTCGGCAATGCGCCCCGGTGAGCCGCCGCGTCGATGCCGCGCGCCATGCCGGACACCACCAAGAGGCCGCCCCGGCCGCAGTCGCGGGCCAGCCGCTCGGCCATCCGGCAGCCGTGGATCGAGGCGTTGCGGGCGCCGACCACGGCGACCGCCTTCTTGGCCAGCAAGGCAGCGTTGCCGAGCACCGACAGCAACGGCGGCGGGTCCTCGATGTGCGCCAGCAGCGGCGGGTAGTCAGGCTCGCCCCAGGCGACCAGTCGGGCGCCGAGCCGGCCGAGCGCCGCCATCTCGGCTTCGGCCTCCGCCTTGTCGTAGGCCTTGAGGCCGCGGCCGCCGCCGCGGCGCGCCAGCTCGGGCAGCGCCGCCAACGCCCGGCCGGCGTCGCCGAAGCGCTCGAGCAGGCGGCGAAAGGTGATCGGGCCGACGTTGTCGGTGCGGATCAGCCTCAGCCAGTCGAGCCTCTCGGCCTCGGTCAGGGTGCGCGGTCGGGGCAGGATCATGGACGGCAACCAGCGGACGATGGCGCAAAACACGCGCCGGTTGAAGGGTTCTTGTTATGTTCTAACCCGACGGGCGGCCGCCTGACAAGAGAAAACGGCGACCGCGTGACAACGGCTGAACATCCGGGGGCCGGGCGGGCGCGCCGGGTCAGGCCGCCGCCGGCACCAGGCTGCGGCGGGTGCGGCGCAGCAGCCATGCCGGGATCATGGCGGCGACGAACACCAGGGCGATCACCAGGAAGCCGTCCTGGAAGCCGAACGACGTCGCCTGGGCGTGGATGACCTTGCCGAGATAATCGACCGCGCCGGTAAGCTGCAGCGCCTCGGGAACGCCGGACTCGGCCAGGAGGTGCTGGGTTTTTTCCAGGAACTCGCGGGTCAGGCTGTTGTCCGCCGTTTGCGTCGCGGCCAGGTGCTCGGCATGACGGGCGGTGCGCATTTCCATGATCGCCACCAGGCCGTTGACGCCGAAGGCGCCGCCGAGCTGGCGGGTGAAGTTATAGGTGCCGGCGCCCTGGTTGAGGCGCTCCATCCGGATCGACTTCATCGCCGCCGAGCCCATGTTGGGCATCACCAGGCCGAGGCCGAGGCGGGTGCCGACGGCGAACAACGCCATGCTGAGGAACGGCGTGTTGACGTCGGCGGCGCCGAGCAGATAGGACGCGTATGCGAACATCGCGCAGCCGATCATGATCGGGATGTGCTCGGCCACCATGTCGGCGAGCCGGCCGGAGAACGGGATCATGATCACCAGCAGGATTCCCGCCGGCACCAGCACCATGCCGGCGTCGGTGGCGCTGAAGCCCTGCACCGCCTGCGTGAACACCGGGATCGCATAGTTGGAGGCGAAATTGCCGGCGCCGAACACGAAGGCGATGACCATGGCGGCGGCGAAGCGCGGGTTCAGGAACAGCGTCAGGTCGAGCAGCGGCGTCGCGGTGCGCGACTGCCAATAGACGAACAAAATCGCCGCCGCGAAGCCGACCACGAACAGCCCGACGATGTCGTCCGACACCCAGCCCCAGCGCTGGCCGTTGCCGACGCCGGTCATCAGGCAGACCAGCGCCGTGCACAACAGCGAGAACCCGGCCCAGTCGAATCGCGGCAGCGAGCGCGACAGCTTCTTGGTCGGCATGAAAGCGAGACCCATGACGAAGGCGATCCCGACCAGCGGCAGCACGACCAGGAAGATGTCGCGCCACGCCATGGCGTCGATGGTGATGCCGCCGAACAGCGGCCCGAAGCTCGGTGCCAGCGTCACGCCCATGCCGTAGAGGCCGACGGCGAAGCCGCGGCGGTCGGCCGGGAACACGCTGATGATGGTCGCCATCACCAGCGGCTGGATGACGCCGGCCGCGAACCCTTGCAGGATGCGGCCGACGATCAGCACCTCGATGTTGGGGCTGACCGAACAGATCAACGCGCCGACGGTGAACACCATCAACGTCATCGAGAACGCGAGCCGCGGCCCCATCGCCGTGACCATCCACACGTTGAGGAGCTGGCTCGCCACCATGGTGGCGAGGAACGCGGTCGACGCCCACTGCGCCAGGTCCTGGCCGACGCCGAAGGCGCCCATGATCGACGGCACGGCGACGTTGACCATGGTCGCCGCCAGGATCATCGACATGGCGCCGATCAGTCCGCCGATGGTCACCAGCCAGCGATAGGCCGGGCCAAAGCGCTGGAACTGACGATCAATGCTTGCCGCTACGGACGTCAATGTTGATTTCGACCATCATGCCGGGACGCAGCAGGCCGGCCTGCTGGTCGATCACGATGCGCACCGGCAGGCGTTGCGTGATCTTGGTGAAGTTGCCGCTCGGGTTCGGGGTCGGCAGCAGCGCAAACTGGCTGGTGGCGGCGTGGCCGACGGTGAGCACGCGGCCGCGGAATTCGCGGTTGGGATAGGCGTCGACGCTGACCTCGACGACCTGGCCGGGCATCAGCCTGCGGATCTCGGTCTCCTTGATGTTGGCCTCGATCCAGATCTTCGACGGGTCGTGCACCAGCGCCAGCCGCTGGCCCGCGGTCACGTATTCGCCGACGCGGACGAAGGTCTTGTCGACCACGCCGTCGATCGGGCTCTTGATGGTGCGGTCGCCGAGATCGAGCTTCTGGTGATCGAGCTTGGCGTGCAGCTCGCTCTTGCGGTGCTGCAGCATCACCAGCTCGGAATCGATGACGTCGAGCCGCGCGCGCTCGGCCTCGGCCTTCTCGAGCTTCGATTTCGCCGCCGCCAGCTCGGCGACGGCCATGCGGTGCTGGCGCTGAATCTGCTGATCGGCGGTCTCCGCCTGGTCGAGCTGGCGGCGCGAGAACACCTTGCGCTCATACAGCGACTTGGCACGCTCGAGCTCGCGTTGCGTCAGGACGACCTGCGGCTCGAGCGACGACACCGCGACCTTCGCCGCCTCGTACTGCGACATTTCGGACGAGTACAGGCTGCGCGTCTGCTTGTCGACGAGGCGGCGCTCGGCGATCAGCCGATCGCGCTCGGCGTCGATTCCGGCGACCTGCGATTGCAGCTCGGCGACGCGCAGGGTCGATTCGCGGGCATCGATCTTGGCCAGCACCTTGCCCTGGGCGATCGGGCTGCCCTCGGTCACCTCGAGCGACGTCACCCAGCCGGCGACGCGGCTCGACACCGTGATCAGGTCGGCGTCGATGCGCGAATCGTAGGCATAGACGTAGTTGACGCGGTGATAGATCTCGCGGCCGCCGACAAAGGCGGCGATCGCCAGCACCAGGCCGATGACGCCGATGCGGATGGCATGGCGGTGGCGCGACCAGAGCGCGGCGAGATCGGGCCGCTCGCGCGCGGGCGCCGCCGCCGGCACGTCCTCGGCGCCGCGGGGATTGAGCTGCTTGACTTTCGATTCGGCGGCGTCGGCCATCGGGGCTCGGAGTCCTTTCGTTGCGGGCCGCATCTCCCGCCGCGCCCGGGGCGTCCCCAGGGGCAGGTTCAAGGCGGCGCGGCCCGGCGCATGATTCCGGGTACCGGTCGGATTGTATACACTTTACCAGAGCCGGGGGCGGCCCGGAAAGAGGGGTTTTCCCTAGGGGCCGCCCGCCGATCGGTCCGGCCCGCGGTCGGCCGCCGCGTCGTCCGCGGCGCGGCCGATCCGGGGCTCCTCGCCCTTCAACAGCCGTTCGATGTTGGCATGGTGGCGGACGATCACCAGCAAAGCCATCGCGGCGGCCGCCATCGCCACCGGCACCGCGCCCAGCCAGTAGGCGACGAACGGCGCCGCGGCGAGCGCCGCCATCGAGGCCGCCGACGAATAGCGGAGCGTGCCGGCGACCAGCAGCCATACCGCGCATGCCGCGGCGCCGACCGGCGCGAAGGCGCCGAGCAACACGCCGAGCGTCGTCGCCACCCCCTTGCCGCCCTTGAATTTCAGCCATACCGGAAAATTATGGCCGACCACCGCCGCCATGCCGGCGATCAGGCCGGCGTCGAGCGGGCCGAGGAACCCCCAGTCGCGGCCGACCACGGCGACCGCCGCCCAGCCCTTGCCGACGTCGAGCAACAGCGTCAGCGCCGCCAGCCACCGCTTGCCGGTGCGCAGGACGTTGGTGGCGCCGATGTTGCCGGAGCCGATGGCGCGGATGTCGCCGAGGCCGGCGACGCGGGTCAGCAGCAGCCCGAACGGGATCGAGCCCAACAGGTAGCCGCCGGCGGCGACCGTCACCAGGGCGAGCGGACCCTGCACCGGATCACGCCTGCGGCCGGTACACGGGGCGACCGTCGACCACGGTCATCAGCACCCGGCCTTGCACCGGTCGCCCGTCGAACGGCGAGTTCTTGGCCTTGCCGATAAGCTTGTCGGCATCGACCTTCCAGGCGGCCTCGGGATCGAACAACACCAAATCCGCCGGCGCGCCCTTCTCCAGCCGGCCGGCGCGCAATCCCAACAGCCCGGCCGGCGCCGAGGTGACGAGGCGCAGCACGTCGAGCAGCCCGAGATGGCCGTTGTGGTACAGCTCCAGCGACACCGCCAGCAGCGTGTTGAGGCCGATGCCGCCGGGCGCGGCTTGCGCGAACGGCAGCCGCTTCGATTCCTCGTCGCGCGGCGTATGGTCGGAGGCGATGGCGTCAATGGTGCCGTCGATCAAGCCCTCGATCACCGCCTTGCGATCGTCCTCGGCGCGCAGCGGCGGCGACAACTTGGCGAAGGTGCGATAGTCGCCGACCGCGTTCTCGTTGAGCGCGAAATAAGGCGGCGCGGTGTCGCAGGAGACATCGAGCCCGCGCGCCTTCGCCCGGCGCACCGCCTCGATGGCGGCGGCAGTGGAGAGATGCGCCACGTGCAGCCGTCCGCCGGTGAGCGCGGCGAGCCGCAAATCGCGCTCGACCATGATCGCCTCGGCCTCGGTCGGGATGCCGACCAGGCCGAGCCGCGTCGCCGTTTCGCCGGCGTTCATCGCGCCGTTGGCGGCGAGGGAGGGCTCTTCCGGGTGCTGCACGATCATCAGCCCGAAGGTCGAGGCGTAGCTGAGCGCGCGCCGCATCACCTGGGCGTCGGCGACGGCCAGAATGCCGTCGGTGAAGGCGACCGCGCCGGCCTCGGCGAGCATGCCGAGCTCGGCCAGCTCCTGGCCCTTAAGGCCCTTGGTGACGGCGCCGTACGGATAGACCTTGGCCAGGCCCTGCTTGCGGGCGCGGCGGGCGACGAACTCGACCACCGACATGTCGTCGATCACCGGCTGCGTGTTGGGCAGGCACACCATCGAGGTGACGCCGCCCGACACCGCGGCGCGCACCGCGGCGCTCAAATCGCCGATCTCGATGCGCATGTCGACCAGCCCCGGGGCCAGGCACTTGCCGCGGCAATCGACCACCTGCGCACCTTTCGGCGCCGCCTTGGCGGCGGCGAGACGGGGGCCGAAGTCGGCGATCGATTCGCCGTCGGTGACGAGCCCGCCCTTGGCGTCCAGCCGGCTTGCCGGATCGAGCAGCCGGGCGTTGACGTAGGCGGTGCGTCCGGCGCTGTTTTGCTTGCGCGGCGACATCAGCGGCGCGCCTTCTTTTTGTTGCGCTTGATTTTCGCCGCGGCGGCCCTCGGCGCCGCCGCGCGGCCGCGGTCGAGATTGTCGGTGAGGAGCTCGAGCACCGCCATCCGCACGGCGACGCCCATCTCCACCTGTTCGCGAATGACGCTGCGGCCGACGTCGTCGGCGACCTCGGTGTCGATCTCGACGCCGCGGTTCATCGGGCCCGGATGCATGATCAACGCGTGCGGCTTGGCGTTGGCCAGCTTGGCGTAGTCGAGGCCGAAGAAGTGGAAGTATTCGCGGATCGTCGGCAGGAAGTTGCCGGCCATGCGCTCCTGCTGCAGGCGCAGCATCATCACGATGTCGCAATCCTTGATGCCGGCCGCCATGTCGTGGAACACCTCGACGCCCATCCGCTCGATCTCGAACGGAAGCAGGGTCTTCGGCGCGATCAGCCGCACGCGCGCGCCCATGGTGTTGAGGAGATGGATGTTGGAGCGCGCGACTCGGCTATGCAGGATGTCGCCGCAGATGGCGACCAGGAGCCCGTTCAGCCGGCCGAGCCGGCGGCGGATGGTGAGCGCGTCGAGCAGCGCCTGGGTCGGGTGCTCGTGGCTGCCGTCGCCGCCGTTGATGACCGCGCAGTTGACCTTCTCCGACAGCAACTGCACGGCGCCCGAATCCGGGTGGCGCACCACCAGCACGTCCGGGTGCATGGCGTTCAGCGTCATCGCGGTGTCGATCAGGGTCTCGCCCTTTTTTATCGAGCTGGTGGCGACGGACATGTTGATCAGGTCGCCGCCGAGGCGCTTCGCGGCGAGCTCGAACGACGTGCGGGTGCGCGTCGATTCCTCGAAGAACAGGTTGATGACGGTGCGGCCGTGGAGGATTCGGGTGGTCTTGTCGGCGCGGCGGTTCTGCTCGACGTAGCTTTCGGAGCGATCCAGTAAAATCGAGATTTCTTCCGGCGAGAGACCTTCAATGCCGAGCAGGTGACGATGAGGGAAATGGACGTTGTCCATGCCGCCTTGGGTCATCGGCGCGTACCACCTCGCGGTTTCGCGGCCGCACTATATGGATTGAGGGGAACCGGCGCAAGCGCCGCCGCCTGGACCGGCGGTGGGCGGCTGTGGTGCGGGCGCCGCGGATCGGCTATTTTGCGCTCACCGCCAACCCCCGTGAGAGAGGGAACGCCACCGGCCGATGGAGCAATACCGCGCCACCCACGGACGCCTGGCCCGGGTGTTCGAGCGTCAGGTCGTGTTCGTCCTCGGCGCGACGCGCTGGGGCACCGCCTGGGTGCAGCAGTGCCTGGACGCGCACCCCGAGATCTGCTGCAAGGGCGAGGGACATCTCACCGATTCGCTGTTTCCGCTGCTGGCCAAGGCGTTCGACGATTACAACGCCGACACCGAGGCGGTCGGCAACCGTCTGGTCAAATCGGGACTGCGCGGCAACGCCGCCGGCATCACGGTCGAGGACGTGGATTACCTGATGGCGAGCGCCGTCGGCGTCATGTTCGACCGCTGGCTGAAGGGCGCCGGCGACGGCGTGCGCGTGATTGCCGAGAAGACGCCGGAGCACGTGCTCAACCTGACGCTGCTGGCGCGCGTGCTGCCCGGCCTCAAGGTGGTGCACGTCTATCGCGACGGCCGCGACGAGGCAGTGTCGGCGTGGGACTTCAACAACATGCTGAGCGCGGGCGCGTTCCGACGGCAATATCCCGCCTTCGCCGACTTCGCCCGCGCCTTTGCCGGCAACTGGCGGCGCGCCGTCGACGCCGCCCGCGAGTTCGACCGCCGCCGCAAGGGCCGGTGCTTCCACCTCAAGGCCGAGGCGCTGGCCGCCGCGCCGGCGGCGGCGCTGAAGCCGCTGTTCCAATTCCTCGGCGTCGGTGCCGCCGCCGCCGCCCTCGAGGCGGCCGCCGAGCGGGCGTGGGAGGCGGTGCCGCTCGACGTCGACGCCGGCGTCTGGCGGAAGAAGTTCGACGCCGAGACGGCGCAGGCGTTCGGCCGCGACTGCGGCGAGCTGCTCAAGCTGCTCGGCTACGAGACGGAGGCGAAGCGATGATCAAGGCTTCCGCTCTCTACATCGGCGCCGCGCTGGCCGAGATCGGCGGCTGCTTCGCGTTCTGGGCGTGGCTGCGCCTGGGCAAGAGCGCGCTGTGGGCGGTGCCCGGCATCGTCGCGCTGGTCGTGTTCGCGTACCTGCTCACCCGCGTCGAGGCGCTCTACGCCGGCCGGGCGTTCGCCGCCTACGGCGGCGTCTACATCGTCGCGTCGCTGGCCTGGCTGTGGGCGGTGGAGGGCGCGCGCCCCGACCGCTGGGACGCCATCGGCGCGGCGGTGTGCGTGATCGGCGCCGCCATCATCCTGTTCGGCCCGCGCGCCGCGTAACAACAGGCAAAGGAAGGACGCCATGGCCACGAAGCTGAAATTCGGGCTCCGCCTGAACGTCCAGGGCGAGATGGGGGCGACCTCGTCGGGCTTCGACTATGCCCTCGACATGGCGAAGATGGCCGAGGACCTGGGCTTCGATTCGGTGTGGATTCCCGACCACGTCGAAAACGCGCACCTCGACCGCGCCAAGCCGATTCTCGAGTTCTGGACCACGCTCACCGCCATCGGCGTCCGCACCAGGAGGGTGCGCCTCGGCGGCCATTCGATGAACAACACCTTCCGCCATCCCGGCCTGACGGCGAAGATCGTCTGCACCCTCGACCAGATCACCGGCGGCCGCGTCATCCTGGCGCCCGGGTCGGGCTGGTTCGCCGCCGAGTCCAAGGCCTACGGCTTCGACGCCTGGAGCGACGACGGATTGACGCGGATCGCGCGCCTCGACGAATCGCTTGCCGTGATGCGCGGCCTGATGCGCGACGACGTGTTCAGCTTCGACGGCGACTATTTCCACCTCAAGGACGCCTACTGCAACCCGAAACCGGTGCAGAAGCCCTATCCGCCGATCTGGATCGCCGGCGATTCGCCGCCGACCCAAAAGCTGATGGTCGAGCACGGCGACTGCTGGTTCATGTATTCGAAGTCGCCCGAGATCGTCGCCAAGCTGGTCGCCGGCCTGCGGCCGAAACGCCGGGGCCGGCCGTTCGAGGTCGCGGTGTCGGCGGTCGGACTCGCCGACAAGGGCAAGGCGGAAACCCTGAAATGGGCGCAGATGTATGCCGACGAGCGCAAGCACCGCTTCCCGGTGCCGCCGACGGTCGACGACGTCCTCGCCGCCAACCTCACCGGCGACGCCGGCGAGGTGCGGGCCCGCGTCGACGCCTGGGCCGATGCCGGCGTCGGCCACGTGGTCATCCAGCCGATGCCGCCGCTCGAGGGCACGCGCTTCTTCGGCGAAAAAATCATCCACCACTACGCCTGACGCCGCGTCAGCCGGCGAGCATCACCGCCAGCGGCAGTGTCGCCGCCGCCGCGACCGTGGTGGCGGCGACGACGCCGGCCATCAGCCGCGAATCGCCGCCCATCTGGGTCGATACCACGTAGGCGGTCGCCGATACCGGCAACGCCGCGAACAGGATCGCCGCCGAACGCGTCACGCCGTCGACCCCGAACACCGAACACGCCGCGACGACCGCCGCCGGCATCACGACCAACTTGACCAGCGCGGTGCCGGCGACGACATGGCGGGCGTCGCGGGCGGCGGCGAGATCGAGACCGGCGCCGACCGCCATCAGGCCGATCGGCAACGCGGCGCGGCCGAGGATCGCCAACGCCGGGCCGACCACCGGCGGCAGGCCGATGCCGAGCGCATTCAGCGCCGCGCCGACCAGGCAGGCGACGATGATCGGATTCTTCAGCGCCGGCACCGCCGCCTCGCCCCAGGCGGGCGCCGCGGCGCCGCCCGGCGTCGGCCGCGCCCAGCGCAGGTGCGCGATGATGCCGAGGAAATTCACCAACGGGATGACGGCGACGATGGCGACGGCGGCCAGCGGCAACCCGGTGTCGCCGTAGAGCGCCACCAGCACCGCGATGCCGACGTAGGTATTGGGGCGGACGGCGCCTTGCAGCACCGAAGCGAATTGGCGGCCGTCGACGCCGCGGGCGGCGAGACGCGACCTCAGCCACACCAGCGCGGCGGCGACGATCAGGGTCGCGGACGCCAGCGCGGCGGCCATCGGCAACACGGCGAGGCCGCCGACGTCGGCGCCGCCGATGCTGACCACCAGCAGCGCCGGGAACAGGAAATAGAAGGTCAACCGCTCGGCGCCCTCCCAAAAGCCGGCGCCGAACACGCCGCGCGCCTTCAACAGGTAGCCGAGAGCGATCAGCGCGAACACCGGCGCCAGGCTCGTGAGCGTGCCCGCCATCTACATCGCGTCGAGCGCGCCCTGGAGGATGTAGGCGGCGGCCATCTTGTCGACCACCTCGGCGCGGCGCTTGCGCGACATGTCGGCCTCCTCGATCAGCACCCGCTCGACGGCGGCGGTCGACAGGCGCTCGTCCCAGAAGGCCACCGGCAGCGCGATCACCTGCAGCAGGTTGTCGGCGAACTGGCGCACCGACTGGCAGCGCGGCCCCTCGCGGCCGCTCATTTCCACCGGCAGCCCGATGACCAGCCCGCCGACGTCCTCGGCGGCGATCATCCGGGCGAGGTGCTTGGCGTCGTCGGTGAACTTGCGGCGCCGGATGGTGTCGACCGGCGAGGCGACCGAGAGCCGCGCATCCGACAGCGCCAGCCCGATGGTCTTGGCGCCGACATCGAGGCCCAGCAGCCGCTGACCCGGCTTCAGCGCGTCCTTCAACCGATCGACCCCGGTGATCGCCAACTGCGGTTCCTTTGAATCGATGGGCCTCCACCGAAAAGAGGGTGGAGGCGGAGCCCGACGTTGGCTATCATAATCATAAGCCACTGTAATTCCTAATCCCTGCGCTCGGGGGGAACGGGGCACCATGGTTGCGGCGGCAGTTCACCGGCAGCACGCAAATCCTCCACGGGACCGCTATCGTCGGCTGGCGTCGCTGGCGTTGGCGCTAGTCGCCGGGGGCGCGACGCTGTCGGCCGTCTCCGCGGCGCCGGCGGCGGAGAAGACGATCACCTTCCTGGGACAGAAAGTGCCGGCGTACGCCCACACCTACGTCGTGCTCAAGGCCGTCAACATCCGCGCCAAAGACAGTACCAAGAGCGAGAAAGTGGGAACCCTGAAGGAGGGCGATCACATACAATCGGTGGCCAGGGCGCAAGGCGGCTGGCTGGCGGTCCGCGACGGCGCCACGGACCTCGGCTACGTCCACGAATCGGCGCTGCTGCCGCTGATCGACGGCACGCTCGACAAGGTCATCGCGGGCAAGATCCAGGTCAAGGACGGCCCGAGCTGCGGTTACCTCATCCGTTTCGAGGGCAAGAGCCCGGTCGAGGGCCAGCCGTTCGAGATCGCCGATTACGACGTCGCCTGGGACTGTTTGCTCGACGGCCAGAAGATCCGGTTCCAAACGCCGATGTTCATCACCGAGGCGCCGTTCCAGCTCAACCAGAAGCGGGTATTCCAGATCAACGTCGACGTGCTCGACCTCTACGGCGGCAACGAAGACGTGCTGTCCACCATCATGTTGTTCGACCAGGACAGGGATCGCGTCGTCTTCGACAGCGTGACGCTGCAGAAATATGGCCGCGCGCCGGCGGTCAAGGAAGCGCCGGCGACGTCGGTTGCCGCGGCGATCGAGGGCGGCGCCCGCATCGCGGTGGCGGCGTGGAACACCTCGGCGTGGAGCGACCTGGTAAAGAACCTGAAATAACCGGCCCCTTGCCGAAGGCCGGCGAAATCGCGGATGTCACCGCCGGAACACAGTAACGCCCTGATATACGAGCCCGGTTGATTAAAAATTGGGCCATTATCCCCTTGACACCCGTAAACCCCTGTGCTAGGCTATTCTCCAATGAATGGAGGTAGTGATGGCTAAGACGTTGAGTGTACAAGAGTTTTTTAAACAGTTTCCAGGCGACGATACCTGCCTGGAACACCTGATGCGTACCCGCTACGGCGAAAGCCTTGATTGCCCGAAATGCGGCAAGCACGGGAAATTTCATCGCATACGCCGTCACCCGGCCTATGAATGCGCCTGGTGCGGGTTTGAAATCTTCCCGATGGTCGGGACGCCCTTCCATAAGTCGCATACGCCGCTGCAAAAGTGGTTTTACGCGATCTACCTGTTCTCCAATACTCGCCACGGTGTCAGCGCCAAGGAATTGCAGCGCCAGCTTTCCGTCACCTACAAAACGGCGTGGCGGATGGGGCACGAAATCCGCAAGTACATGGCGAAGGTTGACGGCGAGCCGCCGTTGACCGGCCACGTCGAGATTGATGAAACTTATGTCGGCGGCGTCCGCCGTGGCGTCCGTGGTCGGGGTGCGAGGGGTAAAACCATTGTGTTCGGCATTCTTGAGCGTGGCGGGGAATTGTTCACCAAGGTTATTCCCGATTCCAAGGCAAAGACGGTCATCCCCGAGATCATCAGGAACGTGCCGAGGGGCACCCGCGTCAGCACGGACAAGATGCACGGGTACAAGAGCCTTCGGAAGCACGGTTACGCCCATGAGAGCGTCAATCACTTCATCGAGGAATGGGTGCGTGGCGACGTTCACGTCAACAGCCTCGAAGGCTTCTGGTCGATCTTGAAACGGTCCATCAAGGGCACCCATGTCCATGTCAGTCGGAAGCATCTTCCGAAGTACCTCGGCGAGTTCGAGTTCCGCTATAACCTGCGGAAGAATCCGACCGCGATGTTCGACCGGCTTTTGCGGGCGTTTTAGTCATGGCGTCCAGCAACGCCTCAAAACGCTTGCGATCCGCCCTGGACGGATGCTCTTTGCAAAACTGGTCTAAGCGGCCAGTTCGGCGAGCTTCCTCAAGGCTTAGATATTTGCCGCGCGCCATGTTTGTACCTTGTCGCTGTGACGCACGATGATTTCGCGTATTGTTTTTAATTGGTTGTAAAGGATGCCGAAATTTAGCTCTTGATCATCGGCAACTGGGCTACCAATTTTGATCTGGTCAAACATTACGTTGTTCTTAAAAAGATTTCGCTCGCTTAATCCAAAGTTTGTTTGTATGTGATCTGCGACCTTATCCTCCCAAGCATTCCAGTCTGCTTTCCACCGTCCGTACTCAACGGCGTCTGGAATGTTGCGATTGAAGATTTCGTTGTTCCCTTCAGCGAAATAAACAGAAAGCGTATCCAGGGCATCTTCATAACTTTTAATCTGCTTTAGTTCGTCTCTTTCTGCTGCAATCTGATCCCGCTTTACGCGCACATCATGAAAGGCGAGAAATTGCGCGATTGAAACACCTATAAATGGAATTACCCAAAGCGCCCATTCAGGCATTTTGTTCATCCCAGGTTTGAAAAAAGAAATGAGTCCCAGCACCTCCAAAGCGCCAGTGACAATTAGTACCCACCACCACTTGGCAACTGCGAGGCCATACTCTCGGAAAGATTGCCGAAACGCTTGCATCATTATTGTCCCCCCGCGCGACGGTGGGGATTGATAATAGCACGGCCTTTATACGGGTGTCAAGGGGATAATGGCCAAAAATTGACCACGCCAGTTGTTTGTGGTTATTAATTAATCACCCAAAGGGGGAAAATCCCTCTGCCGCGTATTGGCCCAATGCCGGGTGTCGCAGAGTTTTTCCTTTAAAAACAACGATGTTGTCGGGAACCCGGAGGAGTCCGCAGGACTGGTCCGGTTCTTGCTCATTCTCGCTGTAAGCCCCGCTCGCCGGGGCGCCGCGGGGTACAGAACCTAAGGAGGGATTTGAACCATGGCAAAATGGAGAGCATTGATCGCCGGACTGATCGGCGCCGTCCTCGGCGCCGCCATCCTCGGCGCCTCGCCGGCGCTCGCCGATGAGAAGAAGCAGCTGCTACCGGGCAACTTCTCGGCCAACGTCGGACTGTTCTCGGACTACACGTTCCGCGGCATCTCGCAAACCCGCGAACGGCCGGCGATCCAGGGCGGCATCGACTGGTCGATGGAAACCGGCGTCAAGGATATCGGCGTCTACCTCGGCGCCTGGGGCTCCAACGTCAAATTCGCCGACGGCGGCGAGGCGACCGCCGAGCTCGACTGGTACGGCGGCCTCACCGGCAAGGTCGGGCCGGTCGACGTCAAGGTCGGCGCGATCTATTACCACTACCCGGGCGCCAACAGTAATTTGAATTACAATTACCTCGAAGGCATGCTCGGACTCGGCTACGCGATCAACGACGCGATTTCGATCAGCCTCGCCTACAACGGCACGTCCGACAACTTCGGCGACAGTGGCCATGCCCACTACGTCAACGCGGGCGCCTCCTACGAGACGCCTTTGAAGGGCCTCGACCTGACACTGTTCGGCAACGTCGGCCATTACACGATCGACAAGTCGGCCGTGTTCGGCGCTCCCAGCTATTGGGATTGGAAGATCGGCGCGTCCGTGGCGGTGACCCCGAACATCGCGGTGCAAGCCTTCTATACCGATACCGATGTGCCGGAATCCTTCTGCCCGGAAAATTGCGACGCGCGCGGCCAGATCGCGGTGACGGCGTCGTTCTAGACGTTGTTGAAAGCCTGCGAGCGAAACATTCGGGGGCGGCCCGGTCGGGCCGCCCCTTCGCTTTCCGGACGCGCGCCACGCCATCGGCGCTCGCGGCCGCGGCCGCGGCTTAACCGCCCTGGCCGAAGTAGGCGGCGTGCACTTCCTGGGTGCGGCCGAGCTCGTCCGGCGCGCCGGCGGCGACGACGCGGCCCTTGCGCAGCACGTACCCGTAATCGGCGATGGCCAGGGTCTGGCGGACGTTCTGCTCGACCAGGAACACGGTGATGCCGCTGTCGTTGATGCGGCGGATGATGTTGAAGTTCTCCTTCACCAGGATCGGCGCCAGGCCGAGCGACGGCTCATCGACGATCAGCAGCTTGGGCGCGCTCATCAGGCCGCGGCCGATCGACACCATCGCCTGCTCGCCGCCGGACAGCGTGCCGGCGATCTGCGTCTGTCGCTCCTTCAGGCGCGGAAACGTGCCGTAGACCTTTTCCAGCCGTCCGGCGACGACGTCCGGGTCGGGCTCCTGATAGGCGCCGAGGCGGAGGTTCTCCTCCACCGTCAGCTTCGGGAACACCTGTCGGCCCTCGGGGATGCAGGCGATGCCAGCGGCGACGATGCGATGAGTGGGAAGGCCGGTGAGATCCTTGCCGTCGAATCGGATGCTGCCGCGGTTGGGCCGGGTCAGCCCGAGCACCGAGCGGATCAGCGTCGTCTTGCCCGAGCCGTTGGAGCCCAACAGGCAGGTGATCTTGCCGGGCTGGATGGTGAGCGTCACGTCCTCGAGCACGTCGGCCTTGTCATAGGCGGTATGGACGCCCTCGACCGCGAGAGCGCCTGTCGCCGACGGTGGCCGCGCCGCGCTCATTCGATCCCCAGGTAGGCTTCCTGCACCAGCCGGTCGCGGGCGACCTCCTGGTAGGTGCCCTCGCAGATCTTCTGGCCGAAATTCAACACCACGCAACGCTCGGTGATGCGCTCGATGACGCCCATTTCGTGCTCGATGATGACGATGGTCAGGTCCTCGAAGCGGTCCTTGACCTCCAGGATATCGTCCATCAGCTCGGTCGTCTCCTCGTGAGTCATGCCCGCCGACGGCTCGTCGAGCAACAGCAGCTTCGGCCGGCTGATCAGCGCCCGGCAGATCTCGATGCGGCGGCGGTCGATCATCGGGAAGCCGCCGACGGCCTCGAACATGCGGTCGGCGAGCGGCGCGTCGAACACCTGCACCAGCGCGCGCGCCTCGGCGAAGCTCTCCTCGAACTGGCGGCGGAAGGCGTCGCGGCGCGCCAGGTTGAACCACAGCCCCTGGTTCAGGCGCTTGTGGTTGCCGATCATGATGTTGTCGAAGATGCTGAGCGCCAGGCTGAGCCGCGAGCGCTGGAAGGTGCGCGAGATGCCGGCGCGGTAAACCGCCTGCGCGGTGAGATTGGTGATGTCCGCGCCGTCGAAGACGACGCGCCCCTCGGTCAGCGGGTAGATGCCGGTAACGACGTTGAAGAACGTCGTCTTGCCCGACCCGTTCGGCCCGATCAGCCCGAGAATCTGGTTCGGCAACACCTGCAAATCCAGCTTGTCCAAGGCAACGACGCCGCCGAACAGCTTCGACAGCGCGCTCGCCGCGAGCAGGGGCGTGGCGCCCGTGGCGTCGGCGGCCGCGCTCATTTCGCCTGCCTTCCGGGGATGAAGGTCCGAAGCGGCCTCGGCAGCAGGCCCTCGGGGCGGAACAGCAGCACCACGATCACCATCGCGGCGAACAACAGGAACCGGAATTCCTGGATCGCCTGCAGCTTCTCCGGCACCACGATCAGGATCGCGGTCGCCACCAGCAGGCCCCACGGGTTGCCGATGCCGCCGAGCAGCACGATCGAGACCAGGATCAGCGAATCGCCGAAGGTGAAATTGGTCGGCGCGATGAAGCCGAGCATCATCGCGAACAGCGCGCCGGCCAGCCCGATGACGAAGTTGCCGAGGGTAAACGCGGTGATCTTCCAGCGCGTGATGTTGAGCCCGAAGCAAGAGGCGGCCGTCTCGTCGAGCCGGACGGCATCCAGGTTCAACCCGATCCACGACCGTTCGACCCGGCGCACGAAGGTGAACGTGATCGCCAGGAGCACCAGGCCGAGGACGATGTAGTTGACGTAGAACGACAGCTCGAGCCCGCCGATCTCGATGTTGTCGTTGAAGCGCCAGCCGAGCAGGTTGAGGCCCTTCACGCGCAGGCCCTGCGGGCCGCCGAGGGCGTCGTTGACCTCGAGGAAGATCTTGAACAACAGCCCGAAGGCGATGGTGACGACGGCGGAATAGTGGCTGTAGGTGCGCAGCACCGGCAGGATCAGGATCGAGCCGATCAACGCCGCCATGGCGCCGCCGGCGATCAGGATCAACAAGTGCGGCACCGCCGTGTGGGCGGTCATCACCGCCGCCGTGTAGCAGCCGATGCCGAAGAACGCGGCGCCGGCGAAGTTCAGCACCCCACAATAGCCGAACTGCAGGTTCAGGCCCAGACACGCGATGACATAGATGATGACGGTGGCGATCAACAGCAGCACGAACGCGTCGGCGTGGAAAAACGCGGTCACCGCGAGGGTGCCGGCGACAACCAGCGCATTCAGAAGCCCGTCGCGCTCGCCGAGCATCTGGCCCAACCGCGCCAACAGTCCGGCGCGCGCCGCGACGCCGACGATGGCGATGCCGGCGGCAAGCAGAATCGCGATCTCGATCTGCGATTCGACGTGCAACAGAAGGATCACGTAGACGGCAACCGCAAGCGCGGCGGCAACGGCCCACGCCAACGACCGATGATCCCGGGGCGCCGTCATCGCCTACACCCGCTGGCTGATTTTTTCGCTGATCAGGCCGGTCGGCCGCCACGCCATGATGATGATGATGACGGCGAAGGCGAACACGTCCTTGTAGGCGCTGGCGAACGGCATCGCCAGCACGCCCAGCGTCTGCAGCGCCGAAAACAGGAAGCCGCCGAGGATGGCGCCGTAGATGTTGCCCAGCCCGCCGACGATTGCCGCCGAGAACCCGATGACGCCGAGCAGCAGCCCCATGGCGAAGTTGATCTCGCTGTAATAGAGCCCGTGCAGGATTCCGGCGGCGGCGGCGAGCCCGGAGCCGATGGCGAACGTCGCCAGCACGATCAGGGTGTAATTGATGCCCATGGTCTTGGCGGTGTCCTCGTCCTGGGCAACGGCGCGGATCGCGAGGCCGAGCTTGCTGCGGTTGATCAACAAATGGATGCCGACGATCATCATCAGCCCGGTGATCAGCAACAGCAGGCTGTCGATCCTGAGCGTGAAATGGCCGAACGTATAGGCGTCGGTCGGCAGCAGCGACGGAAACCGCTGCGGGTTGGCGCCCAGCGGATAGAACAGCCGCACCGCCTCGTGCAGCGCGGTGCCGAGCATCAGCGTGATCAGCAGCGTATTCAGGGGCGGCGCGCCCTTCAGCGGCAGCACGAGCGTTCGCGCGATGACGGCGCCGAGCGCGGCCATGGTCGTCATCGCGACGATGGCGGCGCCGAGAAGCTGCAGCCATGGGCTCGCGACGCCGACGCCGGCGAGCCCGAGGATAGTGGCGAGCGCGGCGAACGCGCCCACCGTCAGCACGTCGCCGTGGGCGAAGTTGATGATGTCCATGACGCCGAAGAACAGCGTGAAGCCGACGGCGACCAGCGCGTACATCATGCCGAGCATGAGGCCGTTCATCAGGTACTGAGTGAACAGTCCGAAATCCATTTTCCGACCTTGCTTGTCCGGATGTCGCGCGGAAACGCGGCCGGGCGCGAACGCCCAGCCGCTTTTCGCGAACCTAACCGGCGATTACCGCCCCTTCAGCTTGCGCTTGCCGGCGGCGTACTCGCTGTCCTCCCACAGAACCCACTTGCCGTTCTGCGCCACGTACTTCGAGATGACGGCGATGGTGTTCTGGCCGTGGTCGTCGAACGCCACCTTGCCGGTGATCGAATCCGCGGCGTTGCTGCCGGTAACCTTGTTGAGCGCGTCGCGCACCTTCTTGCGGTCCGGACCGACCTTCTCGATGGTGTCGAGGATCAGACTCATGGCGGTGAAGGCGAATGCGCCGTAAGCCTCCGGCGGCTCCTTGTAGCCGGCCTTGGCGTACTCGGCGAGGAAGAACTTGCCGCCCGGCAGCTTTTCGGTCGGCGCGCCCTCGCGGAAGGCGACGACGCCCTCGGCCAGCGGCCCCGATCCCTCGATGAAGGTGTCGGAAACGATGCCCGAGGTGCCTTGGAACAGCGCGGTCACGCCCAGCTTCTCCATCTGCGCGCGGATGCGGACGCCGATCGGCGTCAGGCCGCCGAAGTAGAGAACGTCCGGGTTCAGCGACTTGATCTTGGTCAGCTCGGCCGAGAAGTCCTGCTGGTCGGAGGTCACGCCGAAGCGGCCGAGAATCTTGCCGCCGGCCTTCTCCAGGTACTGGGTGAAGTACTTGTCGTGGCCTTTGCCGTAGTCGGTGGTGTCATGGATGATCGCCCAGGTCTTGTAGCCGAGGCCCTTGACGAATGTCGCCGCGGTCTCGTTCTGGTTGATCATGGTGCCGTTGACGCGGTGCACCTCCTTGAAGTTGTTGCCGTAGGTGATGTCCGGCAGCACCGCGCCCCAGACGATGATCGGCAATCCGAACTTGTGGTAGACCTCGACCGTCGAGATCGCCACCGCCGAGCAATAGTGCGTCGCCGCGGCGATGATGTCCTTCGAGGCGCCGAACTTGGTCGCCGCCTGGACGCCGATGTTGGGCTTGCACTCGTCGTCCTGGACGACGAGCTCGTACTCGTATTTCGCCTTCTTGTCGGCGTTGCGGAGCTTGACCGCGAGGTCGGCGGAATTGCGCCCGCCGAGGCCGTTGGAAGACGTGCCGCCGGTGAGCGGCCCGATGAAGCCGACCTTGACCTTGGTCTTGGCGTCGGCCGTGGTCGGGTTGAGGCCGAGCCCCAAGGCCAGCACCGCGGCCAGCGCGAAGCCGGCGTGTTTGAACGCTTTAACGAACATCTTCGGTATCCTCCCGTGGTTGTCGTCGCTATTCGGTTGGCCGGGCGGCATTGATGGAAAACCCACGGTTTACGCCCCGCGGGCGCGCCCCTCGGCATCATAAAACCCTATGCAGCCGTGCTGATTTTTGCAAGGCAATCCCGGACGTTTTCAGCCTTTCGCGAGGCGCCGCGCCGCCACCACCTCGGCCATGATCGACAGCGCGATCTCGGCCGGCGTCCGCGCGCCGATGTCGAGGCCGACCGGCCCATGGATGCGGGCAAGGGATTCCGCGCTGGCGCCCTCGGCCTTCAGCCGCCGGCGGCGCTTGTCCTGGGTGCGTCGGCTGCCGAGCGCGCCGACGTAGAAGGCGTCGCTGGCGATCGCCGCCTTGAGCGCCGGGTCGTCGAGCTTCGGGTCGTGGCTCAGCGACACGATGGCGGTGCGCCGATCGGGCTTCAGCGCCGCCAGCGCCTCGCCGGGCCAGCGTTTGTCGAGCGCCACGCCGGGAAAGCGATCGGCCGTCGCCCAGGCGCCGCGCGGATCGATGACGACGACCTCGAAGCCGGTTTCGGCGGCGAGCCTGGCCAGCGACTGGGCGATATGGACGGCGCCGACCACCAGCAGCCGCAGCGGCGGGTTGAACACGGCGACGAAGCGCCGGGCGCCGTCCGGCCCGTCGATGACGCCGCTCGCGTCGGAACGCAACGCGTCCGCGACCGGCGCCGCCAGCCACGCCGGCGCGCCGGCGGCGGCCGCGCCCTCGAGCGTCAGCGCCGGCGTATTCTGCTGCAAATCGACGATCAGCGCCGCCGGACGCTTGTCGCGCCGCGCCGCCAGCAGCTGCTCCAGGGTGGCGCGCCACGGCGCCGAGGCGCCGGCGACGAACACCTTCAGCCGGCCGCCGCAGGCGAGGCCGACTTTCCACGCGTCCTCGTCGGCGATGCCGAATTCCAGCGTCTTGTGGCCGCCGGCCTTGATCAGATCGAGGGATTCCGCGACCACCGCGCCCTCGACGCAGCCGCCGGAGACCGAGCCGGCGAACGCGCTTCGGTCGTTGACCGCGAGCAGGCTGCCGACCGGGCGCGGCGACGAGCCCCAGGTCTCGACCACCATGGCGACGGCGGCGCCGCGGCCTTCGTCGAGCCAGCCGATCAGCCGGCCGATCACGGCAAGCGCGTCGGCGGCGTCGGCGGCGGGACTCGGCAGCATGGGCATCGGCCTCCGGAAGCTGGTTGTTGGACGTCGGACCCCGTTGCCTTATCGTCGTTCAACGAACGTTGCAAGAGGCGCGACGGAAATGACCGGATCGAGCGAAAACCGAACCGTCGCCGGCGTCGTGCTGGCGGCCGGGAAATCGCGGCGGGCGCGGCCGGCGAACAAGCTGCTCCATGCCGTTGACGGCAAGCCGATGGTGCGTCGGGTGACCGAGACCGCGCTTGCCGCCGGGCTCGCGCCCGTCGTCGTGGTCACCGGCTTCGAGGCGGATAAGGTCGAAGCCGCGCTCGCCGGGCTCGACGTCGCCTTCGTCCACAACGACGGCTTCGCCGACGGCATGGGCGGCTCGATCGGCCGCGGCATCGCGGCGCTGCCGCCCGGAGCCGCCGCCGCCGCCATCCTGCTCGGCGACATGCCCGAGGTGACGCCGGCGACCGTTGCCGCGCTGGCCGCCGCCTTCGACGCCGCCGCCGGCAACACCATCTGCGTGCCGGTGGCCGACGGACGACGCGGCAACCCGGTGCTGTTCGGCCGCGCCCACTTCGCGGCGCTCGCCGCCATCCGCGGCGACCGCGGCGGCAGGGCCATCGTCGTCGCCAATCCGGCCAACGTCGTCGAGGTGGCGGTGCGCGACGCCGGCGTGCTCGCCGACTACGACACCGTGCCCGATGGCGACGCGGGAAGCGGCGTCAAAGGACGATAAGAAAGACGATCAAGGCGACGACGAAGGCGACGCCGCCGGCGACCAGCCACATCGGCACGCCGCCCGCCGGCTTTTCGTCGGCGGCAACGGCCGCCGCCTCGGGCGGCGTTTTCGCCGCCGCCGGCGCCGCGGCGGGCGCGGCGAGCGCCGCCTGGAACGCGGCGAAGAACTCGCCCGCCAGCTTCTTCGACGAGCCCTCGATCAGCCGCTGGCCGACCTGCGCCAGCTTGCCGCCGATGTCGGCGTCGACCTCGTAGGCAAGCCGCGTCGCTTGGCCGTCCTCGGTAAGCCGCACCTTGGCGCGGCCCTTGGCGAAGCCGGCAGCGCCGCCCTTGCCCTCGCCGGAGATGACGTAGCTTTGCGGCGGATCGAGGTCGCTCAGCGTGACGCGACCCTTGAACGTCGCCTTCACCGGCCCGATCTTGACCGCCACCGTCGCCGTCAGCTCCGTCGGCGACACCCGCTCCAGCGCCTGGCAGCCGGGGATCGCCCGCTTCAGCACCTCGGGATCGTTGAGCGCGGCATAAACGCGTTCGCGCGGCGCCTCGATCCTGATTTCGTCGCTGAGCTTCATGTTTTTCTCCGTTGACCGCGGGAATGCGACGGGTAATGGTATGCGCGACCGCGCCGCCGGGGATTGCCAACGCAACGTAATGCACGACCGGCGCGGTTTCAATTGGCGGCGAACGGACGCATAAAAGGAAGCGATGCCCAGGATATCCCTCACCGTCAACGGCAAGCCGGTCAGCCACGATGTCGAGGCGCGCACGCTGCTGGTGCAATTTCTGCGCGAGACGTTGAAGCTGACCGGCACCCACGTCGGCTGCGACACCAGCCAATGCGGCGCCTGCGTCGTCCACGTCGACGGCCGCGCGGTGAAAGGCTGCACCATGCTGGCGGCGCAGGCCGACGGCGCGCGCGTCACCACCATCGAGGGCCTGGCGCCGGCGGGCAATTTGCACCCGATGCAGCGGGCGTTCCACGACCACCACGGCCTGCAATGCGGCTTCTGCACGCCGGGCATGGTGATGGCGGCGGTGGCGCTGGTGAAAGGCAACCCGGAGCCGACCGACGCCGAGGTGCGCCACGGACTGGAAGGCAATCTCTGCCGTTGCACCGGCTACCAGAACATCGTCAAGGCGGTGCTAGCCGGCGCCAGGGCGATGCGGGCCTGATCGCCATGCACGATTTCGATTACCTGCGCCCGAAAAGCCTGGCCGACGCGATCGCCGCGTTCAGGCAATCCGGCGACGGCAAGTATCTCGCCGGCGGCCAGACCATGATCCCGGTGATGAAGCAGCGCCTGGCGTCGCCGTCGCACGTCATCGACCTCGCCGCCGTGCCCGAGCTGAAGGGCGTTTCGGCCGTCGACGACGGCGTCGCCGTCGGCGCCATGACCAGCCACGCCGAGGTGGCGGCGTCCGACGTCGTGCGCGCGGCGATCCCGGCCCTGGCCGACCTCGCCCAAGGCATCGGCGATCCGCACGTGAGGAACCGCGGCACGCTCGGCGGCTCGCTCGCCAACAACGACCCGGCCGCCGACTATCCGGCCGCCGTCGTCGGCCTCGCCGCCACGGTGGTGACCGACCGCCGCCGCATCGCCGCGGACGATTTCTTCACCGGCCTGTTCGAGACGGCGCTGAAGGAGGGCGAGCTGATCACCGGCGTCGAGTTCCCGAAGCCGGCGGCGGCGGCTTACGAGAAGTTCCTGCACCCGGCGTCGCGGTTCGCGCTGGTCGGCGTGTTCGTGGCGCGGGCGAAATCCGGCGTCCGCGTCGCCGTCACCGGCGCCGGTCCCTGCGTGTTCCGCGCGACGGCCCTGGAGCAGGCTCTGAGCAAGTCCTTCGCCGCCGACGCGGTGAGAGACATGAATATCGACGCCACCGAGTTGAATTCCGACATCCACGGCTCGGCCGAATACCGGGCGCACCTGACCGGCGTGCTGACGGCGCGCGCCGTCGGCCGCATGGCGGACAAGGCGAAATAGGAGCGCGCGCGATGACCAGACCGCACATCGGCGACAGCGTGCTCCGCCACGAGGACGCGCGATTCCTCACCGGCCGCGGCACCTACATCGACGACATCACGCTGCCGAACCAGTGTTACGCCGCGGTGCTGCGGTCGCCGCACGCGCACGCCCGCATCGACCGCATCGACGCCGCGGCGGCGCTGGCGATGGCCGGCGTGCTGCTGGTGATCACCGGTGACGACTGGCTGAAGCAGGGCTTCGGGCCGATCCCGACCAAGTCTGCGGTCAACAAGAAGCGCGACGGCAGCCCCCTCAACGAGCCGCCGCGCCATTGCCTGGCCATCGGCAAGGCGCGCCACGTCGGCGAGGCGGTCGCGCTCGTCGTCGCCGAGACCCACGCGATCGCATTGGACGCGCTCGACGCCGTCGACGTCGACTACGAGGCGCTTCCCGCCGTCACCGACGCCCGCAAGGCGCTGGCGCCCGGCGCGCCGCTGGTGTGGGACGACATTCCCGAAAACTTCTGCATCGACTTCGAGCTCGGCGACAGGGCGGCGACCGAGGCGGCGCTGAAGGCCTCCGACCACGTGATCGAGATCGAGGTCGTCAACAACCGCGTCACCGCGGTGCCGATCGAGCCGCGCGGCGCCATCGCCAGCTACGACGCCAAATCCGACAGCTACACCCTCTACAACGCCACCCAGAACGTGCACGCCAACCGCGACACCTATGCCGAGAAGGTGCTGCACGTGCCGAAGGAGAAAATCCACCACATCGCGCCGGACGTCGGCGGCGGCTTCGGCGTCAAGAACGGCGTCTACCCGGAGCCGGCGCTGCTGATGGTGGCGTCGAAGAAGCTCAATCGCCCGGTGAAATGGATCAACAGCCGCTCGGAAAGCTTCGTCTCCGACAGCCACGGCCGCAACCAACTCAGCACCGTCAAGCTCGGCGTCAACAAGGACGGCAAGTTCCAGGCGCTGTACACCGAGACCGTCGGCGATTTGGGCGCCTATTGCTGGACCGTCGGGCCGTTCACGCCGACCGGCGGCGCCGCCCGGACGCAGGGCGGGCCTTACGCGTTCAAGGCCATGTACTACTGCTCGAAGGCCGCCTTCACCAACACCATGCCGATGGACCCCTACCGCGGCGCCGGCCGGCCGGAGGCGTCGTTCCAGATCGAGCGCGTGGTCGAGACGGCGGCGCGCAAGCTGGGCATCGACCCGGTCGAGCTCCGGCGCAAGAACCTGATCCCGGCGAACGCCTTGCCGTTGAAGACGGCGATGGGTCTCGACGTCGATTGCGGCGACTTCCCGCGGGTGTTCGAGCGCACGCTCGAGCTTTCCGACCGCGCCGGCTTCGCCAAGCGCGCCGCCGAGAGCAGGAAAAAAGGCTGGCTGCGCGGCTTCGCCATCGCGCCTTACATGGAATGCACCGGCGGCGGGCCGAAGGAATTCGCCGGCGTGCGCTTCCAAAAAGACGGCAGCGTCGAGCTCGCGGTCGGCAGCCAGTCCACCGGCATGGGCCACGAAACCTCGATGCCGCAAATCCTCGCCGCCCGGCTCGGCATCGAGTTCGAAAGCATCAATTATCGCCAGGGCGACACCGCGGCGACGCCGCTCGGCGGCGGCCACGGCGGCTCGCGCAACCTGGAGCTCGGCGGCAACGCCGTCAACCAGGCCGCCGGCGAGGTGATCGAGCACGGCAAGAAGCTCGCGGCGCACCAGTTCGGCACCGACGCCGGCAAGGTGCAGTTCGAGGACGGCCGCTTCTTCGTTCCCGGCACCAACCAGACGATGACCATGCGCGAGGCGATCGACGCCTCGTTCGACCCGTCGAAGCTGCCGGAAGGGATGGCGCCCGGCGGGCTCGACGCCAACACCACCTACGAGCGCGGCGTCATCTCGATCCCCAACGGCTGCCACGCCGCCGAGGTCGAGGTCGGCCCGGAGACCGGCGCCGTGCGCGTGGTCGGCTACTGGGTGGTCGACGACTTCGGCACCATCATCAACCCGCTGCTCTGCGACGGCCAGGTGATGGGCGGCACCGCGCAGGGGATCGGCCAGGCGCTGCTCGAGGAAGCGCGCTACGACCCCGACAGCGGCCAGATGATCACCGGCGCGCTCACCGACTACGCGCTGCCGCGCGCCGACACCATGCCGCCGATGACCATCGAGTACTACGAAGGCGCGCCGACCAGGAAGAACCCGCTCGGCGTCAAGGGCGCCGGCGAGGCCGGCTGCTGCGGCGCGCCGCCGGCGGTGGTCAACGCCGTGCTCGACGCGCTGAAGGACTACGGCGTCACCCGCATCGACATGCCGCTGACGCCGGAAAAGGTGTGGCGGGCGATCAAGGCGGCAAAGAAATAACGCGCCGCCAGCGCCGGCGCCGTTCCCGGCGCGGCATTGGAGAACCGCCGAAAACCGAATACCCTCGCGCCATGGCAACGCGCGACCCGAAATCCTTCCGGCGCCTCGCCGTCGTCACCGGCGACCACAAGGCCACGGACCCGACCAAGCACGGCGCCGCCTACGGGCCGCAGGACCTCGACACCCACGACGCCATGGTCGCCGCCATCGCCGGGCTGGGCCGTTTCGACGTCGCCGTCCTCAGCGACCACGAAAATCTTTTCGCGCGCCTCGCCGCCGAGCCGCCCGACCTGGTGGTCAACTTCTGCGACACCGGCGTCGGCAACGTGCCGACCCGCGAGCTCAACCTGCCGGCTTGGCTGGAGCTGCAGGGCATCCCCTACACCGGGGCGACGCCGCAGGCGATGGCGCTCACCTTCGACAAGCAGATCGTCCGCCTCGCCGCCCAGGCGCTCGGCGCCGACGTGCCGCGCGAGGCGTTCCTGGCCGCCGGCTTGCGGCGCGACGATCTGCCCGGATTCTATCCGGCGCTGCTCAAGCCCAACGCCGCCGACGGCAGCGTCGGCATCACCAAGGACGCGGTGGTCCGGGACGAGGCCGAGGCGCGGCGCTATCTCAAGTTCCTGGACGACGAACTGCCCGGCCGCGACGTGTTGTGGCAGGAATACCTGCCCGGTCCCGAGTACGGCTTCGGGCTGATCGGCAACCCCGCCGACGGGCTCACCGTGCTGCCGCCGCTGCAGGTGGACTTCTCGCGCCTGCCGAAGGGCCTCGATCCGATCCTGTCCTTCGAATCCAAGACCGACCCGGCGAGCCCCTATTGGACCGAGATCACGTTCCAGCGCGCCGAGATCGACGACGCCACGCTGTCCCGGCTCGCCGGCTGGGCCGAGGCGCTGTTCCGGCGGCTTGGGTTGCAGGACTACGGCCGCTTCGACTTCCGCTCGGCCGCCGACGGCCGGGCGAAGCTGTTGGAGGTCAACGCCAACCCGGCGTGGGCCAACGACGGCAAGCTGGCGTTGATGGCCGGCTTCGCCGGCATCGCGTACCCGAGGATGCTGGAGATGATCATCGACGCCGCGATCCGGCGGCTGTCGCGGTAGGGCGATTGCCGTGACTACTGAATTGTGGGAAAGGCAAATATGACCGCGAATTTATCAGGTATCTGACAATGGCGAAAGCTTAAGGCAAAACCAGTCAATTACCGCATTTCTAACGACGGTATGATGACTGCGTTTATTCAAGAATAAAGAATCCTGAATCGGGCAA
>Ga0326597_10000502_pt1 | contig 69706 bp, 56 predicted proteins | sample RVTome_12_FD_203789 | JGI IMG/M metagenome (GOLD analysis project Ga0326597, IMG submission 203789) | Soil microbial communities from uranium-contaminated site in the Upper Colorado River Basin, Wyoming, United States - RVT100D185 | ecosystem: Environmental > Terrestrial > Soil > Contaminated >...
CGCGCCAGGTCCAGCTTCACCGACAGCCAGAAGAACGACGACCCGGCGGTCCTGCCAACCGACGAGTTGGCGCTCATCACCTACGTGCCGATCCGCCTGCAGTCCATCACCCTGCAGTTCCAGGTGATCCGCCACTACCTGCTGCAGGTCGTCCCGATCGTCCTTGCGTGGATCTTGGCGATCGTGTTCCTGCCCGTGCCGCTGCGACGCCTGCGGCGGTGGCGCAGGCAACGCTGGGCAGACCGAGTCGGCCCCGCCGCAGCGGTCGCCGCGGCCTACGCCGAACTGCGCGACGCAGCCTGGGACCTGAACATCGGCCAGCCCGCCGACACACCGCTGGAGTTCACCCGCCGGTTGGACCCCGACGAGGAACACAGCGAACTGGCCTGGTTGGTCACCCGCACGCTGTGGGGTGACCTGTCGCGCGACCTCGAGCCAGCTGATGTCGCGGAAGCCGCCGAGTTGTCCCGCAGCGTCACGCGCCGGATGCGGGACGCGCAGCCGGCGTCATCGCGCATCATCGCCGCGGCTGCGCGGGCATCCCTTCGCGCGCCCTGGTCGACGGAGCTGCCCAACACCTGGGTCGCCGTCCGACCTGCGCGACGGCTGCGCCGAGCCCTGGGCACGGTCGCTGCAGGGACGTGGCGCCGCCTCGCCCGACGGCTGCCCGCCCGGTTCGGGCGACGCGCCACGACCACGCTCATGACCGTGATCGGGACCGTGATCATGTCGTTGTTCCTGAGCGGCTGCGCGACCCCACTGGACCTGGTCACACCCGCGCAGGCGGGTTCTCTGCCGGCCGCAATCGTCCCAGACTCCCTCGATGGACTGACGTTCCAGCGCGAACCGGCCGCAGAGGTCGCCTACGAGGAGGGCGGCCCAGACGCGCTGGTCACCGAGGGTCGCGTCTGGTCCGTGCGGTTGGACGACACGATCGAGGCGTCGTTGCAGGTCGCCGCGTTCCGACCGGGGCTGTACGCACGTGAGGCCGAGGTACGCGACGGCATCCTGCGCAGCCTGGGAGGCGGTCGGTTCGAGCCGGCCCGGATCGGCGCCGACCGCGTCCAGGTCCTCGAGTCGGTGGAGCAACGCTTCGTGCTGTGGTTCGCACCCAACGGGCGCTACTACCAACTGCTCGTCGCGCGGCGGTCCTTCGAGGATGCCGACCGTCTCATGGGCGCCCTGCTGGCCTTCCAACGCGGGGAGCCCGTCGCGTCGCTGGACGCCATCACGGCGTTCGAGCCCGATGACCCACGCAGGGGGCTTCCCGGATGACCAGACCTCCCAACCGCCTGTTGGCGCTGACCGCCGTCGCCGCCTTGGCGATGACTGCCTGCGGCCGGCCACGCGAGCCGTTGGAGATCGGCATGCGCGAGGTCGCCAGCGACATCGTCCTGGGGGCCCAAGCCGGCGACGAAACGCCCCCGCCCCCTCCGCCGGTTCCGCCGACGCCAGTTGTCATCTCCGTGCCCGTCCCGCGTGCCCGGCCAGCCTTCCAGCCCGTGCCGCCACCGGTGGCCACCCCTGCACCGACACCGACCGCGGATCCCTGTCCCGAGGACAACCCGCTGCAGGCGCCGTCGCACGATGCCCGACGCGACGTGGCCACGCCGCCGCACGAGGAGACCTTGACCTACCGCAACGAGGGAGCCTTCACCGTCGCCGGTGCCAACGCGAACGAGGGCACCTTCACCGGCGACTCGTTGCGGTCCGTCAGCAACGTCGTGGTCGACGATGCCGGCGACTTCACCTACGACGTCCACGCGGAACTGGGCGGCACGACCACCGTGACCAGCTATCGGGTCATCAACACGCCGCCGTCGGACGAGCTGGTGCCGTTGTTCACGACTGGCAACGTCAACGACACGCGTGGGCTCTACCTCGTCGCCACCCAGACCACCGGACCGGACGGCACGGCGAGCACCTTCCGGCCCGTGCCCGAAATGATGCTGCTGCCGTTCCCGGGCGTGCTCAACACGCAGTTCACCAGCGCAGGGACGGACGCCACCACCGGCATGTCCATGGCCTACTCGGGCACGGTTGGTGCGTCCGTGCGCATCAACGCCTGTGGCACGCCGCTGACGGGCATCGAGGTCCGACTGACGGACGGCACCGTTACCGGGCCTCAGACCAACGTCGAGTTCACCGCCACCTACGTCTTCGCGACGCAGTTCGGTGGGCTGTCGATCGACGACATGTTCACCATCGCGGGGACCGAGGGCGCAGACACGACGTCGCGCACGAACCATGCCACCGTCAGCCAGGGCCCCACGTTCGGCCCCGACGCGACGGACGGCGGCTCGTGAAGGGTCGGAGTGCCTCGAGGCTGGCCGTGGCGGCCTGCCTCGCCGCGCTCCTGGCGGGGTGCGGCGCGGCCGGGGGCGAGCGCGCGCGGCCGACACCGCAAGGGGTTGCCACGGGCGGGAGCCTTCGGATCGGTGTTTCGGCGCCGCGGTCGCTGGACCCCGCGACCGCCCAGCAACCGGACGAACTGCTCATCGCCGGCGCGCTCTGCGACACCCTCGTCGCGCAGGACCCGATCAGCGGTGAGCTGGTCGGTGGGCTGGCCGAGTCCTGGGTGGTCAGTGACGGCGGTGCCCACTTCGTCATCAAGCTGCGTGGAGGCGCTCGGTTCCACGACGGCTCCGCGGTGACGGTCCGCGACGTCGTGGATTCGCTGAACCGCCTGGCCGACCCGGACTTCGCCAGTCCACTGGCGCCGCTGTTGGCCGAGGTGCACGGGTATGCCCAGTACCGCGGCGACGTGGAGACCGACAACCGACTGGCCCGTGAGCGCCTGGCCGGGATCAAGACCGCGTCCTCGAACGCGATCAGCATCTCGCTGTCGGCTCCGAATGCGGACTTCCTGGCCGTCCTGGCCCACCCGGCGACCGCGCCCGTCGCGGTCGCGGCCGCGGCCGCGGATCCCGACGCCTTCCGCCGCCAGCCCGTGTGCGCCGGGCCCTATCGCGTGGCGCAACCGTGGTTCGGCGGCGAGGCTGCGATCGTGACGCGGCGCTTCGCGGACTACCACGGCCGAAACCTTGCATTCACCGGCGGCGGCGCCGGATACGTCGACGAGTTGCTGTTCGCGCCCGTTGGTGAACAGGCCGACCCGCGCTCCAGGCCGTTCGTGACCCGACCGGGCCAGGGGCCGCCACCGTTGCCGACGCTGGACGGGCTGGACGTCGTGCAGGTGCCGTCGTGGCGGTGGCGCTCGGTTGCGGGCCGTGGTGGCCGGGAGGTCGTGACGGCGCTTGGCCCCGGGATCGACTACCTCGGATTGCCGATCCTGGGTGGTTCCACCGATCAGACCGTTGAGCGCGACGTCCTGGCGGCGCGCCAGGCCTCCTTGCGACGCGCACTCAGCCTTGCCATCGACCGCACCCACATTGCCGAGGTGGTCTACGGCGGAGCGCGCGCCCCCGCGGTTGGCCTGGTTCCGCCGTCGGTGGACCCGGGCGTCGGCGCCTGCCCCGCAGCCCCGCTGCGCGCCGACCTGGACGCAGCAAACGCTGCACTGGCGGCGTCACAGGTCGACCTCGCTCGCGAGTCCATCGACCTGGTCTACAACGACGAGTTCACCAACGGTGCCCTCGTCGCCGCCGTCGCCGACCAGTGGACCCGCGCCTTCGGCGTGGATGTCCAACTGAAGGCGGTGGAGTTCGACGACCTCGTGACGGAGCTTGGTTCCGCAGCGTCCAGCATCGATGCGTTCCGGATGTCGTGGTCCGTGACCCACCCCAGCGTCGACGCCTGGGTTCACGGGTTGTTCCACAGCGGCCAGTCCGGGCGGGGCAATCTCGCCGGCTTCAGCAACCAGGACCTGGACGAACTCCTGACGGACGACGCCCGGCCCGAGACCAGCGACGACGACCGACGGCTGCTGTATTCCGACGCACTGCGCCTGCTGTGCGACCAGCTTCCGCTCATCCCCGTCGTCCAACAGCAGTTCGGCTTCGCCGTGGCAACGGCGCGCGTGGGGTCCGCCGTCGGGACCTACGCGGGCGGCCACCTCGGGCAGCCGTTGCTGCGCGAACTGCACGTCCAGAGCTGAAGGCACTCCCGTGTGCGGGCTTCCCTGGGCGGGCACCGTGACGGATGACCAGGCCTGCGCTCAGTCGAGGGCGGCCGTCAGGTCGTAGCCGCCGCCCGCGGTCCGGTAGAACATGACGGCCAGTACCCAGTCGCCCTCGTCGACGTCGAACGTGAGCTCGCCACCCTCGCCGACGTCGTAGCCGACGACCTCGCCCAGGATCGTCCGACCGCCGTACCCGGACTCGTCCGACGTGAACACGACCAGGTCGTAGTCGGCCACGGGCAGGGTCGTCGAGAACCCAACCATGGCGACGCCGCTGTCGACGAACTGGATCAGCGTTCGGTCGCAGCGGTTCTCCGGTGACGTCGGCGTGCAGGTGTTCGGGTCCCAGACGCTCATGTGGGCCCAGGCGTTCACCGCCGCGCCCTCGGCGACCGTGGTCGTGACTGTCCCCGACTCTCCAGCGGCGATCGTCAACTCGTACTGCACCCCATCGGGTGGTGTCGCGCCATCCGAGCTGGGCCCGGCGCCGATCAGGGCGGGCAGCAACAGGATGGCGGCGACCGCGGCCTGCGAACGTCGCCCCATCGTCACTTCTCCTGCTCCCTGCGTGTGCGGTCGAGTGCGCGTCGGACGACGTGTTGGTCCGCGGTGGTGGCTGGCCCGCCCACCGATTCCTTCGACATCGACGATTCCTTCGACATCGACCCCCTTCTTCCCTTCCCGAGAGGCCCACGCACGGCAGGTCCGGCGGGAACCATGGCGTGCACGGCGCGTCGATCACACCGGCGGGCGAACCGGCCGCGGCCCCTTCGACGTTGCCGTGGAAGGGGCTCGGCTCGAACGGAGGTCAGTCCGTCGACCGCGCCAGCTTGGTCAGGCGGACCGCGTGGACCCGACTGGACCGACTCCAGGTCCGACGTGCGCCGGCGGTCTACTCGGCCTCGAACTTGAACGAGACGCTGATCTTGGCGCGGTAGGTCTTGACGTTGCCGTCCTCGATCGTGACGTCGAGCTTGACGACCTCCGCGACGCGGAGGTCGCGCAGCGAGTGGCCGGCGCGGTCGAGCGCGGCGGCCGCGGCCTTCTCCCACGACTCCGGACTCGTGCCGACCAGCTCGATGACCTTGTAGACGCTCTCCGACATGTCGTGGCTCTCCAGTATTCGACGCGCCCGACTCAAGGGCGGCCAACGGCTGCTGTCAAGGGGTGGTTACCCAAAGCAGGTCGTGGTCGCCGCAGCCGTTGCACGGATCACCGCCCGCCGGGCGGCGTTTCGTCATCGCTGGGAGGCGGAATGGATCCCTCGTCGGACGGGTCGGTGGGATCATCGCTCGGTGAGGGGTCGGAACTCGGCGACGGCTCGGGTTCGTCGCTCGGTTGGTCGCTCGGGACGTCGCTGGGGTCGTCGCTCGGCTCGTCGCTGGGGTCGCCGTTGGGGAGCGGAACCGTCACCGGCTCGTTGTCGGGGTCATCGTCCGGCGACTCTTGCGGGCTCGGGCTCGTCGAGGGATCGGGTTCCTGCTCCTCGACCGGGACCTCGGCGTCCGGCTCGGTGTCGCCGCCGGGGTTGTCGGTGCCCGGGGCGTCCGAGCCGATGGGGAACGTGTGGGTGCCGCCGTAGATGCGCACCTGGGCACCGTTTGCGAACTGGCTGGCGATCCACGTCGCATCCCACCGGGTCAGCCGCACGCAGCCGTGGCTGGCGGGGTGGGCCGGGACGTGGTTCGAGCCATGCAGCGCCCAGCCCTTGTAGATGTACAGGGGGTCGTAGAGGATGCCGAGGTCGGCCTTGCGCTCACCGGTGATCCGGCGCAGGATCCGGAAGTCGCCGACCGGGGTCAGTGCGGTGGCCTGACCGCCGCTCTTGGTTTCGTAGGTCTCGCCCGAGCCGGACGACACGGGGACTGTCCGGATCAGCTCATCGGCCCTGACGATGTACGCAACCTGCAGCGTGAGGTCGACCTCGATGCGATCGGGCTCGCCACCCCTGAGCGTCGGGCTGACGGGCTGGTCGAGGGCGGCGATCGTGATCGGCCCCGCATCCCCGTCGGCTCCAAGCCCGTTGACCTTCTGGAAGGCCATGACGGCTGCCCGGGTGCGCGGTCCCTCAGCGCCGTCGATGGCATCTGCGTAGTACCGCAATTCCGTGAGGCGGGTCTGGATGGCGACGACCTCGACCCGCCGCGCCTCGATGGCCGCCAGTTCCTCCGGCGTCAGCGGTGTCTCGGTCGGCGATGGCTCGGGCGTCGGGGTGACGGTCTCGCTGGGCAAGGGGGTGGGTGTCCCGGCGGGGGTCGCCGTGGCCGTTGTGACGGGTTGGGGCGACGGCATCCCGTCGACGATTGCGACGGAGGGCTGCGACCGGGTGAGGGCCAGGACGGCGAGGGTGACCACCACGGCCATGACGCCGAGGGCAGCGAGGGCACGACGCGGCATGGGTGAGATCCTGGAACGGGCGGGCCGTCGACCTCGCGACCCACCGTGCAGCCTCGGGATGAGGTGGGTGCAACGTACGTCCACGGTCCGGTTGTCTCGTGCATCGGCCACCCCTGCCTGTTGCAGTGCACGGCGCTGCGTCCTGCACGCGTGCAACACGGTTGCAACCGGTCACTGGCTGACCCGGTTGCCGCACGATCGGGTAGAACGGAGTGGCAGAACTGCCGGGTCGGCCGGCGGCGCTGCCAGGTGGGGCCGTTGTGCGCAAGAGCCTGACGATCATCGTTGCCGCCGCGCTGGTGCTTGGCGCCTGCTCCAGTGCCGAGCAGGCGCAACCCACGCCGTCGCCGGATCAGACCGGCGCGGGGTCCCCGCGGCCGTCCGCCACGACGATCCCAGCCGGGTTGGCGTTGCGGCCCTTCGGTTCGCTGGAGGACGTCCCGCTGCTGGCGGACGACCCGCACTACGCGGGTCCCGCCACGCCCACCTCGATGGAGGGCGTCGTCACGACGGCCTTCGTCGATCGCCACCTCGATGACCCGCGTGTGGCCGGGCGGCTGACCGAGCTGGGCTTCGTCGCCGTGGCGGACCAGTGGCGACTGTTCCACCACGTGTACGAGAACCAGTTCTACGAGGGCTTCCCCGTCTTCGTCACCACGGACGTCGCCGCCCACGCCTGGCACCAGCTGTTCGACAAGGTCCTGCGTGACACAGAGGAAGAGGTGCTGCTCCCCACGCTCGAACGACTGGTGACCGCAGCCGTCGACCAGGCTCGTGCCCAACGCGACGAGTTGGCCGGCACCCCGGTCGCCGACGCCGCCGACCGGGCCGCGCAGTTGTACGAGGCCGCGGCAACCGTCCTGGGCCTCGACGTGGGCCAGATCGGCGACCAGGCCACGCAGGAAGTCGCCCTCATCCGGGAAGCGACGCAGTTGGCCGCGTCGCCCATCACCAGCTTCGGTCCCTGCGGTGCGGGCTCATCGGTCAACTGCGTGAACTACGCGCTGTTCCGCCCGCGTGGCCACTACACCCGCAGCGACGACCTCCAGCGCTACTTCCGGGCCATGTCCCTGTTCGGCCAGTCGGCGTTCTTCCTGGACCCAGAATCACTTCGAGTCGGTCTGCTGGCCACCCGGGCACTGCTGGCGTCAGACGCAACCGTCGCGGACTGGCAACTGGTTTACGAGCCGACCGCCTTCCTGGTCGGCGCGTCCGACGACTACACACCATTCGAGCTGGCGGCGGCAGCCGCGGACGTCGCGCCTGACGGGCTGCACGCGCCGGTCGCGTTCGCCGACCCGGACGTGCTTGGCGAGGTTGCCGACGGCCTGCGGTCCCTGCGTCCAGTGCAGATCAATCCCGAGGCAGCATCGGCGCGCCTGATGGGTGTCCGCCTCACCCTCGACGGTCTGGTGCTGGACCAACTGGTCAGCCCGGCCGTCCCGAACCGGTTTGAAGCGTCAGCCCTCGACGTCGCGGCAGCGTTTGGTTCGGACTGGGCGCTCGGGGTCCTGCAGGACGCGGGGTTGGCTGATCAACCCGGCTACGTGGACCAGCTCCAGTTGCTTCGCCGGGACATCGCCGCACGGACCATCGACGACTGGGGGCGGACCGTCTACGACGCCTGGCTGTGGTCGATTGCCCCGCAGTGGGCGCCCCACGGCCTGGCGCACCCGGACTTCATGCGGACCGACGCATGGGCGGCGAAGGCCCATCAGGCGGGCCTCGGGTCGTATGCGGAGCTCAAGCACGACACGATCCTGTACGCCAAACAGGCGATTGCCGAGGGAGGCGGCGACGAACCGCCCGCCCCACCGCGGCACTGGGTTGAGCCCGACCCCGTCCTCTTCGAACGGCTCGGACAGGCGTCAGCGCTGCTGCACGACGGCCTTGCGGACCGCGGCATGGTGACCGATGACCAGGAGCGCCTGTTCGACGAGTTCGGGCAATGGCTGGCCGACCTCGGGCGAATCGCCCGCGACGAGTTGGCCGGCCGGCCACTGTCGCCCGACGACAACCTGCTGCTCGAGTCCACCGGCGGCTTCCTGGAGCACCATTGGATCGCCACGTCCGACCTGGCACGGGCCGGCGAGGATGCGGGGCCCGATGACGAGGCGGCGCTGGTTGCCGACATCCTGACCTCGTCGGGGCTCGGCGCGCTCGAGGTCGCGACGGGCCGCGTCGACACGCTGTTGGTGCTCGTGCCCGACGACGACGGCACGTTCCAGGTCGCCGTTGGAGGCGTCTACTCGTTCCATCAGTTCTGGCAGGACCCGAGCCAGCGCCTGACCGATCAGCAGTGGCGTGCCATGCTCGACGCCGGTGACGCCCCACCACGCCCAGCCTGGCAGGACGTCTTCGTCGTGCAATGAGCTCACCTCGGGTCGTCACTGCGCCCATGGCCTCCAGGTCACACCGTGCATTGCGGTCACACGTTGCATTGCGGTCAGACCGTGCAGTGGGGTCGCGGCGTGCATTGACGGCGCCCTGGTTGGTGGCCGGCATGGTGGCTGCCGCGCTGGTGGTGGCGTCGATCGGCGGCCGTGTTGCCGACCCGCCCGCCACGACGACACGACCGCCAGCCCCCGCCGTGCGGATCCTGCTGGTCGGCGACGTGATGCTCGGGAGGGGCGTGGCCGACGTGGCGTCGCTGGACCCGTCGAGCATCTTCGCCGATGTCGCACCGATCTTCGAGCGCGCCGACCTCACGCTGGCCAACCTGGAATCCCCCTTGACCGCCCGCGACCTGTTGGACGGAGTTGCGAACGACCTGCGTGCCGATCCTGTCACGGCACGCCTCTTGGCCGGCGCCGGGTTCGACGTCGCCACGATGGCGAACAACCACGCCGGCGACGCGGGTCTCGAGGGCGTGGCCGACACCGTGGCGGCAGCCGACGCCGCTGGCCTGGTCATTGCGGGGGTCGGCACCGATGCTCGCGATGCGCTGGCCCCGATCTTCCTCGAGGCCGCGGGGGTCACCGTTGCCATCGTGGCCGCGGATGCCACCGGCGCCAGCCGCCAACCCCGCGACCCACATCCCGATCCGGATCCCGGCCCGGATCCCGGGGCGGCGGCGCGCCACGTCGTGGCGGCCTGGGACGACGACCTGGTCGCCGGTGCGATCACCTCGGCGCGGGACGCCGCGGATGTGGTCATCATGTCATTGCATGCCGGGGCCGAGTACCTCGACGTGCCCGACCGTGACACGGCCTTGCGGGCCGCGCGCCTGGTCGATCTGGGGGTCGATGTCGTCTGGGGCCACGGCGCGCACGTACGCCATCCGATCGAGGTGGTCGGAGCACATCGTTTCGCCGTGGTCGCCACGAGCCTTGGCAACCTCCTGTTCGACAGACAACTGGTGCCAGGCACCGGCACCGGCACGGTCCTGGAGGTCCTTGCTGGCGCGGACGGTGTCGTCGCAATGCGCACCGGCACGGTCCGCCACGCCCATGGCCGGGTCGGGCCGGTCACCTGGGACCCGCCGGTCGGTGACGCAGTCGCTTTCGATGACGGCTGGTTCGACCTGCTCGCAACGCCACGGGTCGAGCCCATGCCGGACCCGCCACCCGTGCCCGGGATCGTGGCGCCCCACGATGTCGTGGCCGTGGCCAGCGGCGACGTCGATGTCGATGGCCTGACGGAAACCGTGGTGTCCTTTCGTCGCCCTGCCCGTCCAACGGCGTTGCAAAAGGCCTTGCCGACCATCACGTGGATCGATCGAGCTGGGCGCAGCGCCCACCTCGGCGTCTACACCAGTTCCGGCGCACAGCGCTGGGTCGCCGGCAGCGTCGCGCGACCGGTCGCCGCCCTGGCGGTCTGTGACGGCGCCGTCGCGCTGGTCCATGACTCCCTCGATGACCAGGCCATCATGGCCACGGGCGCATGGTGGTGGAACGGGTTCGGTTTCGACGAGCTGCCTGACCTCCCCGGCGCCGGCACCGCCGAATGCGCGGACGTCGACGGAGACGGCGACACCGAGCCGATCGTGACCGGCCGATCGTGACCAGCCGACCGTGACCAGCCCATGGCTCTAGCCTTGGGCGCGGCTCGAGGTGGCGGATGCGTTGGATGCCGGCAGGTTGGACGCCCAGCCTGTTCCGCTCGTGGGGGCGTGGGCCGTCCGTCCGTGACGACATCCTGGCCGGGGTGGTGCTCACGGGCCTGCTGGTGCCGGCCGGCATGGGGTACGCCGAGGCTGCCGGTCTGCCGGCGATCACCGGCTTGTACGCGACGGTCGTGTGTCTGGTTGCGTACGCGTTGCTCGGGCCGTCGCGTGTCCTGATCCTGGGTCCCGACTCGTCGCTGGCCCCGATCATCGCCGCCATCGTGGCCCCCATTGCCGTTGCCCGGTCCGCCGAGGCGGTGGCCGTTGCCGGCCTGCTGGCCGTCTTGACCGGCGCCGTGCTGGTGCTGGCGGGGGTGCTTCGACTGGGTCTGCTCGCCGACCTGTTGTCCAAGCCCATCCGCGTGGGCTATCTCAACGGGGTCGCGTTGGTGCTGGTGATCTCGCAGCTGCCCAAGCTGTTCGGCTTCGCCGTCGACGGTGACGGGGTCATCGCGACCGGGAGGGACTTCCTCGAGGGACTGCTCGATCGCAACATCGTGGGGCCAGCGCTGGCGATTGGCGCCGGCTCGCTGGTGGTCATGCTGGTCATGAAGCGTCGTCTGCCGCGCGTGCCCGGCCTACTGCTCGGTGTCGTTGGGGCCAGCCTGGTCGTCTGGGTCGGCGGCTTGGAGGATCAGCTGCCCGTGGTTGGAGAGATGCCGTCGGGGCTGCCGTCACCCGCCCTCGGATCGCTGTCGTGGCAGACGGCCTGGACGCTGTTGCCGGGCGCGCTCGGGCTGGCCCTGATCGCGTCTGCGGACACCGGTGTGCTGTCGCGGTCCCTGGCCTCGCGCGTCCATGAGGACACCGACCAGAGTCACGAGATGGCGGCACTCGGTGCCGCCAACATCGCCACCGGCCTCCTCGGCGGGTTCCCGATCTCCGCCAGCTCGTCGCGAACTCCTGTGGCCCTTGGCAGCGGGGCACGCTCGCAGCTCACGGGCATCGTCGGCGCGTTCCTGGTGATGGCCCTTGTGATGTTGGCCCCACGTGCCACCGCACTCCTGCCCTCGAGTGTCCTGGCGGCCGTGGTCATCGTGGCCGCGACCAGCCTGGCCGAGCCGACTCAGATGACGTCGCTGTGGCGGGCTCGGAGGTTCGAGGGAGTGTTGGCCCTGGTGGCCTTTCTCGGGGTCACCTTGGCCGGGCCGCTTCGCGGTATCGGCGTGGCGGTGCTCCTGTCACTGGCCGCCTTCGTGCTGCGGGCATGGCGACCGTACGTCACGGAACTGGTTCGGGTCCGGCAACGCAAGGGCTACCACGACGTGGCGCGCCACCCGGCGGGCGAACGGATCCCGGGGCTGGTGATAGCGCGGTTCGACGCGCCCCTGTTCTTCGCCAATGCCGGTGTGTTTCAGCGGGCGATCCAGGACTTGGTCGCCGCGGCCACGCCGAATCCAAGCTGGGTCGTGATCTCCGCGGAGCCGATCACCGACATCGACACCACCGCGGCCGACATGCTGGTCGAACTCGACGAGCTGTTGGCCAGCAGCGGCGTCCACCTGGTGTTCGCGGAACTGAAGGGTCCCGTCAAGGACCATCTCGCTGACTATGGCCTCACGGCCCGTTTCGGACCCGATCGCCACTACCCGACCTTGGGGACCGCAGTTGCAGGGTTCCTGGCTGCAACGGACACGGCTTGGGAGGACTGGACCGACCGCTGATCCGCCCCCCATCGGAGCCGATCGGCCCTGACATCCTGGGTCGATGTGCTGCTGACTTGCGCGGGCCCGAGCCGCACGATGTGGCAGCGCGACGGCAGGCGAGGACGATCGACGCCGGTCGCCGTCGGGATCAGTACCGCAGGATGGCTGCCAGCTGGGTGCCCGGTGCGGCCTTGCTGTCCTGGGAGTCGGTGGCGTCCAGCCAGCGAATCGTTGCGCGGGTGCGCCAGGCCGCCACGATGGCGGCGTCCGTGGTGGCATCCGACGGATCGGGGGCCCCGCTGACGAACAGGGTGTGCACGCGACCGGCGCGTGCTGCTCGGTGAATCGTGACAGGTCATCGATCGTGGGCAAGGTCGCTGGGATCTCGACCAGGGCCCAGGCGTCACCCAGGAACAGGCGCGGGCCCTTCTGGCTGAGTGCGACCAGGTGGAATGCCGTGGGCGTGGTCGCTTCACACACGATCGCGCCGAGTCGGAATTCCCGGTCCACCACGATCGCGTCGCGCAGCACGTCGACCATGGGGATTGCCGCCTGGCGGCCGGACGTGACGAACACGGCCCTGGCTTCCTCGGGGCGCAGCGCTGCTTCGGCGAGTGCCCGGGCGGCATCGATCAGGGCGTCGGCGGCCGACGTCTCGACGTCGAGGGCCAGCAACTCCTGCCGCCCGTCTGACAGCAGCGACTTCACGCGCAGCCGATGCCACGTCGGGTCGAGGTTCTCCGGTCCGGGTGCGAGGAACAATGACACGCAGGCCACGGTGCTGACGTCCGCCAGTTCTTCGATCAGGGCGAGCGGTGTCGCTGGCCTGGGTGGCCCCTTCGTGTTCGCACCAGTGTCCACCATTCAGCGTCGCCCTCCGGCCCGCAAGGGCCGAAGGGCCCGTGGCGCCGGCAGGCGTCAGGGACACGATGGCCAGCGCGACATCAGGATGGCGTCAGGTGGCGGGTCAACCACTCCTGGGCGAGCTCCGCGGCCCGCTGCAAGGTCCCCGGTTCCTCGAACAGGTGCGTCGCACCCTGGACCAGGGCAAGTTCCCTGGTGCAGTGGAGGCGCTGCAGTGCCTGGCGGTTCAGGTCCACGACCATGTCGTCGCGGGAACCGACGATGAGCAGGGTCGGTGCGGTCACCTCTGCCAGGCGCGCCGCAGCCAGGTCCGGCCGGCCGCCCCGCGACACCACGGCCGCGACCTGGGTGCCGAGTTCCGCGGCCGCCCACAGCGCCGCCGCTGCCCCGGTGCTGGCGCCGAAGTAGCTGATGGCCAGGTCCCCAACGCTTCGCTCGGACTGCACCCACCTCGTCGCACCAACCAGGCGGTCGGCGAGCAGCGGGATGTCGAACACGCGGGTGCGATCCTGGCTCTCCGCGACGTCCAACAGGTCGAACAGCAACGTCGCCAGCCCGGCCGCGTTGAGGAATCGCGCCACGGCGTTGTTGCGCGGACTGAGCCGGCTGCTGCCGCTGCCGTGGGCGAACGCCACCAACCCGATCGCGGCGTCCGGCACGCACAGCGTGCCCGGCAACACCAGGCCGTCAACGATGACGTCGACCTGGCGTTCGTCGTTCATTGGCCAGCGCCAGCCGGAAGTGGTTCGAGCCGCGCCGTGAAATGGCGCAGCCGGCGCGGTTGATCGACGATCCGGTAGCCGGTGATCGCGTTGGCGTCGGCGGCCACGGCAGCGATCACTTCGCCCACGTAGTCGATGTGGCTCTGCGTGTACGTCCGGCGCGGCAACGCCAGCCGGACCAGTTCGTGCGGCGCCGGCGTGTCCGGTCCACCGTCAGGGTCTGGGCGGCCGAACATGAGCGTGCCGATCTCCACGCCGCGCACCCCGCCTTCGAGGTAGAGCGCATTCGCCAGCGCCTGGGCGGGATATTGGTGGGCAGGGATGTGAGGCAGGAGCCCAGCCGCGTCGAGGTAGACGGCGTGGCCACCGGGTGGGCGAACTGTTGGCACGCCGGCCGCCCACGCCTTCTCGGCGAGGTAGGCCGCTGTGCGGACGCGGTACTCGAGGTAGTCCGGCTCCGTGACCTCGACCAGGCCGACGGCCAGTGCTTCCAGGTCGCGGCCGGCAAGTCCGCCGTAGGTCGGGAAGCCTTCGGTCAGGATGAGTTCCTCCCGACAGCGGTCGGCCAGGTCGCCATCGTTCATGGCGAGGAGTCCACCGATGTTGCCCAATCCGTCCTTCTTCAGCGAGATCGTGCACCCGTCGGCGATCCGGAACGCCTCCTTGGCGATGTCGCGCGGGTGGCGGTCGGCCTGGCCCGGTTCGCGCTGCCGGACGAACCAGGCATTCTCTGCGAAACGACATGCGTCGAGGAACATCGGCGTCGCATGGCGGTCGCAAACCTCGCGCACGGCGCGCAGGTTGGCCAGGGACACCGGTTGGCCACCGCCTGAGTTGTTGGTGATGGTCACCATGACCATGGGGATGGCGTGGTCGCCGTGCTCGGCGAAGGCACGTTCGAGGGCGTCGACGTCGAGGTTGCCCTTGAAGGGCGCGTCGAGCTGGAGGTCCTGTCCCTCGGCGCAGACGAGATCGAGTGCGATCGCGCCCTGGTGCTCCACATTCGCGCGAGTCGTGTCGAAGTGGGTGTTGTTCGGCACGACCTGGCCGGTCGCCACAGCCTGACCGAACAGGATCCGCTCAGCGGCACGGCCCTGGTGGGTCGGGATGATGTGCGCGTAGCCGGTCAGTTCCTGCACGACGTCGCGGAAGCGGTGAAACGAGCGCGCACCGGCGTAGGACTCGTCGCCGCGCATCATCGCCGCCCACTGGTCCTGGGACATCGCTCCCGTGCCGCTGTCGGTGAGCAGGTCGATCAGGACGTCCTCGGCATCGAGGTTGAACAGGTTCCATCCCGCCGCTGCAAGCGCGTCGCGGCGCTGCGCGGGCGTGGTGACCCGGATCGGCTCCACGACCTTGATCCGGAACGGCTCGATGATCGTTGCGCCGTGCATGGCGATCCTTGCTGGCAGCGTGTCGACCTGGACCCTATGGGCCCGAGCTGGCTGGCCCGGGTTGCGAGGGTTGCCGGATCCGGCAACCGCCAACAGGTCCAAGGGCACGCCAGCAGCAGGAGGGGTGGCACATGAGGTCCGCGGGTCGATGCGTTTGGGTGGGACCATCGATGCAGTGTGTCGATGCCGGGACGTGACCTTCCTGGGAATCTCGGAGGCTCACCGTGAGCGGGCCTGCTCTTGGTACCAAGCCGGCCGCGGCCGCGGCCGGGCAGTTGTCACGTCGGCAACTGCTGGGCGCAGTCGGCGCCGCTGGGGTCGCGGCTGTCCTGCCGCCAGCCGTTCGGAGGGTTCGGGCGGCCGAGGACCTGGACACGGCTGGGGGAAGCAAGCCCAGGCACCGGTGGGTCTTCGTGTTCGACCTGCGTCGCTGTGACGGCTGCGGCGACTGCATTGGCGGCTGCCAGAAGATGCACTTCCTGCCGGAATCCCAGGAGTGGATCAAGGTCTACGAGTACACCGACGCGACCGGCGGTGACTACTTCATGCCCGTGCTCTGCCAGCTTTGTGACAACGCTCCGTGCGTACATGTGTGCCCGGTCAAGGCGACCTACCACACTGACGACGGGCTCGTCGTGATCGACCAGGACATCTGCATCGGGTGCCGGATGTGCATGGCCGCGTGTCCGTACGGCGTCCGTACGTTCAACTGGGAGGCGCCACCGAACGTCCCGGAATTCCTGCACAGCAGCACCCCGGAGTACCGCATCCCCCAAGTCAAGGGCACGGTGGGCAAGTGTGATGCGTGCGTCCACGAGCTGCGTGAAGGCGGCCTCCCGGGCTGCATCAAGGCGTGCTCGATGGATGCCATCTACGTCGGTGACCTCGTGGAGGACGCCGCGACGAACGGACGCGAGACCGTCGTGTTGTCGCAGTTCCTCAGGGACAATGACGCCTTTCGTCTCAAGGAGGAGGCGGGTACCGAAACCCGCGTCTACTACATCGCCGGCCACGGGCAGGATCTGGACTACTAGTCGGGGAGGGGACGACCATGGGGTGGCGCGCCAGGCCCGGCCCGCGTGAGCGCGCGTCCACGAACGCTCCGGCGGCGCAGGGTTCGCTGCGGTCGCTGGCGACCGCAGCGCTCGCACCCGCCCTGCAACCCGGTCGCTGGAGCCGCGTCCTGATCTTCCTGCTCGCCGTGCCTGTCCTGGCCGGGATCGCGGCCTACGGCTACCAAGTCGCCAATGGGCTCGAGGTCACCGGCCTCAACGACGATGTGTTCTGGGGCCTGTACACGGTCAACCTTGTGACCCTCATCGGGCTGAGCTATGGCGGAGCATTGGTGTCGGCCATCCTGCGTCTGACCGACGCGAACTGGCGCGGCCCGATAGTGCGCATTGCAGAGGGCACCGCGCTGGTCACGCTGGCGGTCGGAGCGCTCTTCCCGATCATCCACCTGGGCCGGCCGGACCGGATGTGGGAGATGTTCACCCGGCCCCAGTTCGACTCGCCGTTGCTGTGGGACATGGTGGCCATCCTGACCTATCTGCTCGCCACGCTGCTGCTGTTCGGATTGCCGCTGCTGCCTGACTGCGCGGATGCCTCCCAGCGCTCGGACGTGAGTGGATGGCGCCGCCGTCTCTACAGCTGGGCAGCCGCCGACTGGCAGGATCTCCCCGAACAGCGTCGGATTCTGCGGCGCAGCATGACGATCCTCGCCATCGTCATCATCCCCGTGGCGATCATGGTCCACACCGTCCTGTCCTACGCGTTCTCGCTGACGAGCCGACCGGGATGGCACAGCACGATCTTCGGGCCCTACTTCGTCGTTGCCGCCATCTACTCCGGCGTCGCAGTCGTGATCCTTGCGGCGGTGGCCTACCGGCGGGCGTACCGCCTACAGCGTTGGATCACGGACGAGGCCATCCGTCGGCTCGGCTACATCCTCGTGACCCTCGGGGTGGCCTACGGCTATTTCATGTTCACCGAGATCACTACCGAGGGCTACGTCGGCGAGGAAGCGGCCGATGCGTTGCTCTACGTGATGATGCTGGACCGCTACGCGCCGCTGTTCTGGACGTTCGTGGCCCTGGGGCTGGCCATCCCGACGCTGCTCGTCGCGTTTCGACGAACCCGGACAACGACCGGGATCACCGTGGCTGCGGGCCTTGTGGTTGTGTCGATGTGGCTGAAGCGCTTCCTCCTGATCGTCCCACCACTGACCCAGCCGCTGTTCGGCGATGCGATCGGTGGCTACTCCCCGTCGTGGGTGGAGTGGACCATCACCCTGGGAAGCGTGGCCGCGATCCCGCTGCTGTTGATCCTGTTGTTCCGCGTGTTCCCGGTCCTCGCGGTTCACGAGATGCAGGAGATCGAGGCCGATGCGGATGCCCGAAGCGGCCAGCCGATCGTGGTCACCAGTGTCGGGGGATCGCCATGAGCCGGCGCCCGCTTCGACGCGTCATGGTCGCGCTGACGATGGTCGTCACCGCGTCCGTGGTCGTCACTGCGTCCGTGATCGGATGGCCAGCACTTGCGCAGGATGCTGGCCCGGCGGTGTTGACGCTCGGCGTCGAGGTCTCGCCGATTGCGGACCTGCCACCTCGGGTCACCGCAACGCTCACGGACGCGACCGGGACCACGCTCAGCGGCGCGACGGTCTCCTTTTCCACGCGCGTCGACATCGGTGGCGAGCGCTTCGCATCGATCGGGCGAGCGATCACGAACTCGGCCGGCGTTGCCAGCATCAATTTTTGGCCGCGTGACGAGCACGTCGCCATCAAGGCGCGGTACGCCGGAGACGAACATGCAGGTTCGACGGAGGCCGTGGCGGAGCTGGACTTCCCCGCCGACGTCGTCGTCGTCACGATGCCGACGCACAGCCGCCACTCACTGTTGGAACCGATTCAGGCCGCCATGCCTCGCGTCGTCACAGGACTTGTCGTGGCGTTGTGGATCTTGCTCATCGGGCTGGCGTGGATGACGCGCAGGGCGACGAAGCATGCCGCCGCTGCACAGGCAGGTGCCGGTGGCATCGGACCCATGCCGGCGGGGGGGTGAGCGAAGAGACGTTCAGACCAAGCGACCCGAAGGAGCAGGTGCCAGGACTTGGCACACGGAGGCAGGCCATGAGGACAACTAGAGGTTCCACAACGCAACGACGACGGTGGTGGATGTTCGCACTGGTGACCGCGCTGGCCATGTCAGCGGCCGCCTGCGACAGCAGCACCACGACGGCGGGTGACGACAGTACGCCCGCGGCGGACAACACCGTGCCCGCCGACGATTCCGCAAGCGACGACATGGCGGAGCCGAGCGGCCCCCTCATCATCGCCGCCGACACCGTGAGTGGGCCGTTGAACCTGCCTGCCGACGGGAGCGGAGGAGCGGTCTGCGTGTTGCAGAGCCTGTTCGCCCGCAACTCGGAGATCGTCTGGCGGGCGCGGGTCATGGACGGGTCCGGCACCGCGTTGAGTGATGCCGAACTCGCAAGCGTGGTGGTGGAGCTGGCCGACGGCCAGACCTTCGACATGCGCTACGGCGACCACCCACGCGACAACCCAACCGACCAGTTCTGGACAGGCTCGTTCGATATCCCGCAGGACTATCCGACCGGGACGCTCGACTACAAGATTGTTGCCACTGCGACCGACGGACGGATCGGCGAGTACACGCCGTTCAACGTTGCGCCATCGCTGCTGACGATCACTGACGGCGTCCTTGAGACGATCGAGGAAGAGGAAGGCTGATCATGCGCATCCGTGACGGTTTCATTGTGACACTCGTCGCCGGTTTCATCGCGGCAGGCTGTGCCAGCGGTGACGCTGTCACGGATGCGGTGGAGGACGGGATCGATCCTGCTGCAGTCGTGGGGACTGCGGTGCCCCCCGTGGCACTGGCTGCCGAGCCAGGCGACCTCGAGGTCGACTTCGTCGGATCGATGGAGCTCGACACCCGCGAGGTGCTGCCGGGCAGCGAGGTGGCCGTGACGGGCACCGGGCTGCCGGTCAGTGAGGAGTTCGAACTGGCGTGGTTCACCGTTGACTGCAACTGGGTCCTCGAGGGTGAGCAGCATGAGGACTACCTCGGTCGGCAGTGCCGTGGACGCCACGAGGTGCTCGACACCGTGCAAACCGACGCGTCTGGGGCCCTCGAGGCATCCTTCGTCGTTCCGGACGACTACGGATTCGGCCACGACGTGGGGCTCATCGACGCCGCCGGCGTGCTGCGCAACAAGGCGTTGATCCGCGTCGGCATGCAGGTTTCCGTGACCCCGGAGTCGGGGCCGGTCGGCACGCCCATCACGATCGAGGTGAAGGGGATGGGCTGGCAGAGCCTGGAGGACACGCGCACGATCCTGTACGACAATCGGTACGTGGGCTTCATGTCGGCCGTCACGACCAGGGGAACGGCTCGGGCGACGATCCCCGCGACCGGTGCGGTGGGGCCGCATCACATCGAGATCAACCGCGGCGCCTACACCTTCCCCTACCTCAACCCCGATCAGTCGCCACGTCCGGACATTCTCACCTACGAGGCAACATTCACGATCACTGACGGTGCACCAGTGCTTCCCGACGCAGTGGCCGAACAGAACCCCGTCGCGATCGCCCAGAACCCGTCCCTGAGCGGGCCAGGCCACGCGATCGCCACGGACCTCGTGTCCGGCCCGGTCGGTACGCCGTTCCGGGTCGTGGGCCAAGGCTTCGAACCGGGCGAACTCGTGATCCTGCAGTGGTTCCGCATCGTCGGCAACCGCGTGGGCGGCGCAGGCTGGGAGGAGCGCGCGATCGATCTCGGCCAGGCGACGACCGGAGGGGACGGCACGTTCGAATTCGCGACCGAGGTCCCGGGAGACGTTGGTGGTTCGCACAGGATCGAGGCGTCCCAAGGTGATGTGACACGCGCCGAGACGAGCGTGGCAGTGACGCCTGCGGCGGAGCCGGTTGCGGTCACGTCGGTGCCTTGGGGGACGCAGGTCACCCTGCACCTGACCGGTGTCGGGTGGACCGAGACGGCCAACATCTACACGATCGTCTACGACAACGCCTACATGGGCTACGCGTGTGGCTTCAACACCCAGGGGGACGTCCAGGTTTCGCTGACCATCACGGGGGACCTCGGCTGGCACTTCGTGGAGTTGTATCCAGCCATCTACAAGGGCGATGAGCTGCCCGGCCGGGACAACTTCCGAATCCCGCAGCTGACTGCCTTGGACGACCACCCGGGAGAAGCCCTCCCGATCTTCCGCTACGCCTTCCAGATCACGGGGACGTAGACGGGAGGGCACGCGGGCCGGCGACGCATCAGATGCGTCGCCGGCCCCGGTTGTGCACGGGCGAGCCGGCGTCGGCCCATGGGCCGACGCCGCGGGGCGATCCACCAGCGACCGCGTTGCCGATCGTCGGTGCCGCCGATCGGCGGATGCGGTCGTCGGCAGACGGCGGTGGGACGTTCGGCCCGTCACGCGTCGGTGTGATCGGCGCACCATGGACCTTGGTGAGGTGGGTCCGAGTGGATCCGCAGAGGGAGGTGTGCCATGTGGTCGAAGCGACGTGACGAGGCGGCCGGAACGACTCGTGCAGAGCGCGCGCAGAAGGCGGCACACGACAAGGCAGTGTCCTGGCAGCAGTGTGAGGCCTGCTCGTACGACATCAGCACCGGCGAGGGCAGTCGCTCGTGCCACTGGGGTGCATGCCCGTACCTGCCCGAGGAGCTGGACGTCTTCTGCCCGACCTGCAACTACGACTTCTTCACTCGAGAGGGCGCGCCGGAGTGCGGCGAAACCCCGCGGTGCGACTACGCCCGCAAGGTCGCGTCCGGCCGTGTGGCCGTCGTGCGGGAATGGATGGCGCAGCACCCGTCCGTGACGCCTGAAGAACTGCTCCAGGGACCGAAGGCCTGAGCCACGGTGCGTGACTCCGGCCCGACGCAGTGTCCGGCCGGGCCGTGATCGGCCGTTGAGCACTCGAACAACGGGACCAAGGCCCGTTGACACCGGTCGCGCGTCGGCAAGCCTTGATGTCATGAAGCCAGTGCGCATCGTGCTCGCAGACGATCACACGTTGTTCCGCGAGGGAACCCGCCAGCTGCTCGAGCGCGACGGGGCGTTGAAGGTTGTCGGTGAGGCATCCAACGGCATGGCAGCCATCCAACTGGTCGATGAGCTCCGCCCCGATCTGGCCATCATCGACATCGAGATGCCTGGGGCGGACGGGATCGAGGTCACGCGCCGTATCAAGGCCGCGCATCCCGAGATCGCCGTTCTGGTGCTGACCATCCACGACGAGGACCAGTTCGTCTTCGCGATCCTGGATGCTGGCGCTGCGGGCTACATGCTCAAGGACATCGACAGCACCGAGCTGGTTCGGGCCGTCCACCTCCTGCGGGAAGGGGAGTCCGTGCTTCACCCGGCGATCGCCCACAAGGTCCTTCAACGGATCCGGGACGACGCATCGGCGGCTGGGGCGCACGCCGCCCCGACGCTGCCGGACCGGGACATCGCGGTGCTCCGTCTGGCCGCGCGCGGCAGGACCAACCTCGAGATCGCTGGGGATCTCGGCGTCAGCACGCGCACGGTCCAACTCAGGCTCACGACGATCTTCCACCAGCTGGGTGTCGGGTCCCGGACCGAAGCGGTCATCGCTGCCCTGCGATCCGGGCTGTTCGAACTCGAGGAGCTGGCCCCGTGACTTCCCAGGCCCCCGCCGCGGTCCGAGGACCGGACCAGGCCGTTGCCGGCCGGCTGTCTCGATGGCTGCGACAGCTTGGTCGGCGCGCGCACGAGGGCCCTTTCTGGCAGGTCCAGCTTGGGGTCGTGGCGGTGACCGCGCTCCACTGGGGTGTCGAGGCCTCGGGGCTGCTGGAGCGCCACGACGGGCCGCTGGCGCCCCTCGCCCACCTCCCCGTTGTCCTGTATCTGCTTCCGGTCGTCTATGCCGGCTTGCGTTATGGCTTTGAGGGAGGTCTGCTGACCGGCGCATCGATCGCGGTGGCGGCCACACCGAACCAGTTCCTCTGGCACCGGCAGGACTTCGAGTGGGTCGGTGAGCTGGTGCTCATCAGCTTCGTCGTCGGGGTCGGTGCGGTGATCACCATCCCCGTGGAGCGGGAGCGACGGGAGCGGGTGAAGGTCGAGACGGCCCGCCATCGCGCAACGGTCGTCGGGCACCGGCTGAGGATGATGAACGACGTGACGTCGCTGTTGGTCCAGAGCGCCGACATCGGCGGAGCCCTGAATCAGGTGCTGGATCGGATCGTCGCCATGATGGATCTTGACGCCGCGGCCGTGGTGACGTGGACCGGTGCAGGGGATTCGCCCACCGTGGAGGCCTGCCACAGCCCGCGACCGGATGAGGTGGCACGTCTGCGAGCGTCGCTCCAGGCAATCGACGTCGAGCATCCCGGCGATTTGGCTGGTGAGTACCGCGCCGGCTTCCGGCTCGACCAGGGCCACGCCGGCGTCCTGGTCGTGTGGGGCGATCGCCACCTCGTGTTGGGAGAACGGCAGCTCCTCGATGCGATCGCAGCGCAGGTGGGCGTGGCCCTCGACAACGTCCGGTTGCACCAGGCGGAGCAACAGGCCCTCCACGCTCGTCTGCGGGCGACAACGCGGGCGCAGGAGGAGGAACGGCGTCGCATCGCGCGGGACCTCCACGACGTCGCGACCCATGAGCTCCTGCTGATCCGACGCGATCTCGAGGCCACGGCGCCGGGCGCGACAACGGGCCAGCCCGCCGTGACCGACCGTTTCGAACGTGCGCGAGACCGGATCAGTGACGTCATCGACACCCTGCGACGGTTCAGTCGCGACCTCCGACCCAGCGTCCTGGACCCGCTTGGCCTGGCACCAGCCGTCGAGTGGCTGGCTGCCCAGGCCGACGCTCGCGCAGACGCCGTCGTCGACGTCGAGATCAGCGGCCGGCCTCGCAGACTTGGCAGCGAGGCCGAACTCGCGCTCTACCGCATTGCCGAGGAGGCACTCCGCAACGTCGTCGAGCACGCCCAGGCGTCACGCGTCGACGTGCTCGTGGAGTTCGCGACCGATCATTTGCACGTCAGCGTCACCGATGATGGGTGCGGGTTCGCGAGGTTGGCGCAGCCCAGCGGTGCGCTCGTGGTGGGGGATGGCCTGGGCATCCCCGGCATGCACGAGCGAGCCGCACTCATCGGTGCTCGCCTGCAACTGACGACGACGATCGGGGCGGGCACGCGAATCGACGTCGAGCTCGACCATGCCGCGGCGACCGGCGCAGCCCAGGCGCTGCGTCAGTCGACGTGAAGCGTGCCATTGCGTTCGGTGACGGTGCCGCGCCCCAACGGCAAGACATGGCTCAGGGCCTTGAACGACGCACTCAGCCCGGGGATCTTGGCGAAGATCCCTTGGGGCCCGCGCACCATCCGCCCGGTCGTGACGTCATACGTCGCGCCGTGCCAGGGGCAGACGAGGCATCCGTCGCCGTCGATCGACCCGCCGGCCAGATCGGCACGCAGGTGTCGGCAGCGACGGGTGACCGCGAACAGGTCGCCGTTGTTGCCGACGGCGTAGTTGCCGGCGCCCATGACCGTGCCCTTGGGCACGTCGGCGGCCGGTCCCACTTCGATGCTCACGATGATCCCGTTCGATCGGCAGACCGTGTCCGGCCAGACTCGCTGGGCAGCTGACCAGATCCACGCACCAGTGTCGACCCTTACGATCGTCGCGTGGGTCGCGTGGGGATTGAGGAGCTTTCGTGGGCATCGCCTGGCAGGTCGGACTGGTCGTCGTACTTGTCCTGGTGAACGCGTTCCTGGCCGGCAGCGAGATGGCGCTGGTGTCGCTGCGGGAGGGGCAGTTGCGTCGTCTGGCCGCGACGGGGGGACGCGGCCGTGCCGTTGCCGCACTCGCTCACGATCCGAACCAATTCCTGGCGACGGTCCAGATCGGGATCACGTTGGCAGGGTTTCTCGCCTCGGCCACCGCGGCCGTGACATTGGCCGAGCCTCTCGTCGAACCCTTGGCCGTCCTGGGACGGGCGGCGCGCCCCGTTGCCATCGTCGTGGTCACCTTGGTCGTCGCGCTGGTGACGCTGGTCATCGGGGAGTTGGCGCCGAAGCGGCTTGCCATGCAGCGGGCGGAGCCGTGGGCCCTGATGGCGGCGCGTCCCCTTGCCGCCATGGCCGCCGTCGTCCGACCGGCGGTGTGGCTGTTGGCACGATCAACGGACCTGGTCGTGGCCTTGCTGGGGGGCGACCCCACGCGTGGACGCGCAGTCGTCACCGAGGAGGAGGTGCGCGACCTCATCGCCGGCGGCAGCCTCTACACCGACGAGGAACGGCGGATCATCACGGGCGCACTCGAGGCCACCAACCGCGTGCTCCGCCAGGTCATGCGACCGCGGTCGGATGTCTTCGCGTTGGGCGACGGCGTCGCGGTGGACGACGCCGTTCGCGCGCTGGTCGACGCCCGCCACACCAGGGCGCCCGTCTTCCACCAGGAGCTCGACGATGCGGATCGCACGGTTGCCCTGCTTGATCTGATCGGCGCGGACGGCACCGTGGATGATCACGCCCGGCCGGCCACCGTCGTGCCGGAGTCGCTGCCGCTGGTCGGGGCGCTGCGGATGCTGCAGGCGGCAGCCAGCCCGATGGCCCTGGTCGTGTCGGAGCACGGCGGATTCGAGGGAATTGTCACGATGGAGGACCTGGTCGAGGAGCTGGTGGGCGAGATCGACGACGAGTACGACCGTGACGTCCAGGCCGTCGTGCGGCAACCGGATGGGTCGTTGACCGTTGTGGGGGGCTTCCCGATCCATGACCTGGTCGACGTTGGCGTGGACCTGCCGGCAGGCGAGTACGTCACGGTCGCCGGACTGGTGCAGGACGTCCTGCAGCGGTTGGCGCGACCGGGCGACGAGATCACCGTCGGCGACTGGCGGTTGCGCATCCTGTCCGTCCGTGGCCGCACGGTCCGCGAGGTCCGCCTCAGCCGGGAGGTCGTCGATGGAGGTTGAACGCCAGACCTTTCGGCATTCCCATCATGCCGAGCGTGCGCTGAGCCTGCCCCGGCCCACGTGGCGTGGTCGGACCCACCGGATCGCCGCGGTGCTGTCGCTGCCATTGGGGATCTGGCTGATCGTGTCGGCCAGGCCCGGGGCGCCTCGTGTGGTCTGCGCGGTGTTCGCGGCGGGTGTGCTGGCCATGTTCGCAGCCAGCGGGCTCACCCACCTGAAGCGGTGGAGTCGCCATACGACCGAGGTGATGGTGCGGGTCGACCACACCGGGATCTACCTCGCCATCGCCGGCACGGCCACGGCGGTCAGCGTGTTGGGGCTGACCTCGCATTCGGCGATGATCGCGCTCTGGGTGGTCTGGGCGGCGACGGTCATCGGGATCGTCGTCGAGTGGCTGCCGTTCCCAAGTCCAAGGGGACTGAACAACGCGATCTACCTGACCCTCGGGTGGGGCAGCGTGCTGACCATGCCGCTGCTCTGGACCCACGCGGGGGTCGCCGCGGTTGCGTGGCTGCTGCTCGGCGGCGTCATGTACACGGTGGGCGTGGTGGTCGTCGGCCGCCAGCGACCGAATCCGAACCCCGACGTGTTCGGCTACCACGAGATCTGGCACCTGTTCGTGATCGCCGGGGTCGCCGCGCACTGGGTCGACGTGGCCTTCGTGTTGCGCTGACGAAGGCCGATCGCGGCGACGGTGGCCCGGCGGGGGCGCGGCGGACGGCCCCGCGGGCGCGGGTCGATGGTCGCTCCTTCGAGGGCAATGCCTGGATTACCGTGGGACGGGATCGTGCGTGAGTCGTCGGTTTGGCCTGCGCCATGCAGGGTCGTCGAGGAGGGTGTGGTGACGTCGAGTGTTGTCAACCGGCTCGAGGCTGCGTCCGACGTTGACGCCGCCATCGTCGCGGCCGACCTCTGTTATGCCTACGGCGATCATCTGGCCGTCGACGGGCTCTCGTTCGCGGTCGCGCCGGGCGAGATCCTCGGGTTCCTGGGGCCCAACGGGGCCGGGAAGTCGACCACGATCAAGATGCTCACCGGCCTGTTGCGTCCGCGGTCCGGGCACATCCGGATCCTCGGCATGGACATGCCCGGTGAGCGCGAGGCGATCCAGGGTCGGATGGGGGTGACGTTCGAGGAGAAGAACCTCTACGCCGCCATGACGGCCCGGGAGAACCTTCGGTTCTTCGCCCGCCTGCATGATCGCCCGACGTTTGATCCGGACCCCCTGCTGCGGCGCGTTGGCCTGATCGACCGCGCTGGCGACCGCGTGGCCGACTACTCCAAGGGCATGCAGCAGCGGCTCATGATTGCCCGGGCGCTGGTCAACGAGCCCGACGTCCTGTTCCTTGACGAACCGACCAGCGGCCTGGATCCCGTGTCGGCACGTGCTGTGCGGGCCATCATCCGCGAGGAGGCCCAGCGTGGCGCGGCCGTCCTGCTGACCACGCACGACATGGCCGAGGCCGACACGCTGTCCGACCGCGTGGCCTTCATCCACGACGGGCGGATCCTCGTCGAGGACACACCGGAGCGCCTGAAGATCGCTCACGGCCAGCGGTCCGTCCGCGTCCGTGCGGAGGTCGACGGCCAGGTCGAGGAGACGGTGATCCCCTTGGACGACGACGGTGCCGACGAACGCATCGGGCGTGTCGTCCAGCGCGGGGGCCTGCTGACCCTCCACACCGAGGAGGCAACGCTGGAGGACGTGTTCGTGGCGATGGCCGGGCGCGGGCTCGACGCGTGAGCGCCCGGACGCGGCGCATCGGGGCAATCGTCCGCAAGGACGCGATCGAGTTCTCGCGCGACCGTTTCTGGGCATTCATGACTGTGCTCGGCCTGGTCTTCTACACCTTGGTCTTCTGGCTCATGCCGACCAGCGTCGACGAGACCGTGGCCGTGGGCGTGCACGGCGGCGCCATCACCGACCTGACCGACATCGCGGGCGTCGGGTCAGCGCAGGGGTTCGAGCTGGTGGAGTTCGCCACCACGGCGGACCTGCGCAACGCCGTCGACGGCAGCGGTGACGTTGACGTGGCCATCGGCGTGGACGTTCCCGACGACATGGTGGCGGCGCTGGCGGCGGGTGATCCGATCACGATCACGACCTACGTCGGCGCCGACGTCCCGGCCGAGCTGCGCACGGCCGTGGATGGGCTCCTCGGGGAAGTGGCATTTGCGCTCGTCGGGCAGGAGGCGCCCGTGACCTTCGACCGCAACCTGGTCGTGTTGGGCATCGACCGGGCGGGAGCGCAGGTGCCGCTACGCGAGAGGATGCGGCCCCTGATCGTCTTCTTCGGGCTGATGATCGAGTCCATGGCGCTGGCGGCACTGGTCGCCAGCGAGATCCAACGCCGCACGGTCACGGCGGTGATCACCACGCCGACGCGCGTGGGGGAGTTCCTGGCCGCCAAGGCCGTGGTCGGGACGTTGCTCGCGTTCACGGAGTCGGTGGTGCTGCTGGCAGTCACGGCGACGACGACCCGGCTGGACGTGATCCTGCCCACGGTGCTGCTCGGTGCCGTCCTGGTCACCGGCTTTGGTCTGGTCGCCGGTTCGGCCGGCCGGGACTTCATGAGCATCATCTTCCTCAGCATGTTGTTCATGGTTCCGATGGCGATCCCCGCGATGGGGGTGCTGTTCCCGGGAAGTGCCGCGACGTGGGTCCAGCTGCTGCCGACCTACGGCCTGGTGCAGGCGCTGGTAGGAGTCACTGCGTACGGCGCGGGCTGGTCCGACGTGGCCGGGGACCTCGCCCGGCTGGCCGGCTGGTGCGCACTGGCTGGTGCGGCCGGGCTGTTCGCGTTGCGTCGAAAGGTGGCGGCGCTGTGAGTGACGTCTGGACGCTGCTTCGCAAGGACCTGGCCATGGGGCCACGGTCTCCGGTCGTTCTGTGGGCCGTTGTGCTGCCGATCGCCATCACGTTGCTGGTCCGCGGGGTCTTCGGCGGCCTGTTCGATGCCCAACCGCGACTGGGCGTGGTTGACCAGGATGGGTCGGTGGTCGCCACGCAGTTGGTCGCGCTCGAAGGGTTCGATGTCGTCCTCCTCGATGATGCCGACGCGCTGCGCAGCCGGGTCGAGGCCAACGACCTGGACGCGGGATTGATCCTCCCGAGCGGGTTCGATCAGGCGCTGGCAGCGGGCGATCGGCCGGTGCTCGACCTGTTCGTTGGTGGCGAGAGCCTGGCCTCCAACCGGGCCGTCATCTCCGCCACTGTCCTGGGGGTCGTGCGTGACGTCGCGGGAACGACGGCACCGGTGGACGTGCAGTTGGTCGTGCTCGGTGACGCGTCCCTGGACCTCTCCACCAGGATGATCCCGTTGATGGTCATCATGGCCGTCGCGATCGCGGGCGCGTTCGTGCCAGCGGCGGGGCTGCTGCAGGAAAAGGAGAACCGCACGCTGGACGCACTGCTGACGTCGACGATGTCGATGCGGGCCGTGCTGGCAGCCAAGGGTGCCCTCGGCTGGATCCTTGCTGTCGCGACGGGCATCGTGACGCTCGTCCTCAACGATGCCTTCGGCGCGGCACCGGGCCCGTTGGTCCTTGCGATTGCCATCGGCGCCTTCATGATGGCGGAGTTCGGGCTGCTGCTCGGGGCGTGGGCACGCGATGCCGCAACGATGTTCACGGCCTGGAAGTCGGGTGGGATCCTGCTCTTCCTGCCGGTGGTGTTCCACATCTGGCCCGACCTGCCCGGATGGATCGCGCGCATCGGTCCGACGTACTGGTTCCTCGAGCCGATGTTCGACCTTGCCGTCAACGATGCCGGGTTCGGCGACGTCTGGCCGGAACTCCTGGTGGCCGCGTTCATCTGCATCGCACTCCTGCCGGTTGTGGCCTGGGTCGGGCGCTGGCTGGAGGTGCGGTTGGCGTCGGGCTACCGCACTCCGTCTGCCAGCGCGACGCTCACCCCAGCATCGACGTCCTGAAAGGCTGTACACATGCGAGTGGTCATCATGGGCGCGGCCGGGCGGGACTTCCACGTCTTCAACACGGTCTACCGCGACGATCCCAGCAACCGGGTCGTGGGGTTCACGGCCGCCCAGATCCCCGGCATCGACAACCGGGTCTACCCACCTGCACTCAGCGGCCCGCACTACCCCCTGGGGGTACCGATCCTCCCCGAAGCCGACCTGGAGGACATCGTCCGCGACCAGTCCGCCGACGAGGTCGTTCTCGCCTACTCGGACCTGTCGCACGAGGACGTGATGCACATCGCCTCACGGGTGTTGGCGACAGGGGCCGACTTCCGACTGGTGGGACCGAAGGCGTCGATGTTGCCCAGTCGCAAGCCGGTCATCGCCGTGTGTGCCGCACGCACCGGCTGTGGCAAGAGCCAGACCAGCCGCCGGGTTGCGCAGTTGCTCATCGACGCCGGTCTGCGCACGGTCCTGGTCCGCCACCCGATGCCCTACAACGACCTCGAGCGGATGCGCGTCCAGCGCTTCGCGACGTTGGAGGACATCGACGAGTCGAACCCGACCATCGAGGAACGTGAGGAGTACGAGGCCCCGGTTGCGATGGGCATCGTCGTCTACGCCGGCGTGGACTACGTGGACATCCTCGCCCAGGCCGAGGAGGAGGCTGACGTCATCGTGTGGGACGGCGGCAACAACGACCTCGCCTTCTTCCTGCCGGACGTGCTGATCACGGTGGTCGATCCGCTGCGGCCCGGCCACGAGCGCCGCTACCACCCTGGCGAGACGAACGTCCGCATGGCCGACATCGTGGTCGTCAACAAGGTCGACGCCGCCGAGCCCAGCGCTGTCACGGAGGTCCTGGACAATGTTGCGGAGCTGAACCCGTCGGCCACGATTGTCATGGCGGCATCACCGGTGGTGATGGGACCCGGCCCGTCGCTGGAGGGTGCGCGGGTGTTGGTCGTGGAGGATGGACCGACGATCACCCATGGCGGCATGCCGTTCGGGGCCGGGACGGCTGCGGCCCGCGCCGCTGGCGCCGTCGACTTCGTCGATCCACGTCCCCATGCCGTCGGCAGCATCGCCGACACGTATGCGAGGTACCCGGACATCGGACCCGTCCTGCCTGCCATGGGCTACAGCACCCAGCAGATCCGTGAGTTGGAAGCCACGCTGCAGGCCGCCCCATGCGACCTCGTGGTCATTGGGACACCGTTCGACCTGGCCAGGGTGCTCGACCCGGGCCACCCCGTGCGTCGGGTCAGCTACCAACTCCAGGAGGTCTGCCAGCCGGACCTTGGCGCTGCGCTGGCGCCGCACCTCGCGCAGTGGCTGGCTGCCGACCAAAGCTGACGCGTCCTGCTGTCCCTGCCCGGTCGCGCGCAAGACGACAGGAAACGTGGAGCGGCCTTGACCACACCGACCACCCCCACGACGGCGCTCGGGCTGACAACGGTCGAGGCGCAGGAACGGCTCGCGGTCGTCGGCCGCAACGTGCTGCCGAGCAGTCCGCGGCCGTCGCTCGCCGCTCGGTTGGCCGCAGAACTCCGCGAGCCGATGGCGCTGCTGCTCATCGCTGCCGCGATCGTTTCCGGTGTGGCTCTTGGTGAGCGGCTGGATGCGGTCGCGATCCTGACGATCGTCGCGGTCAACGCCGTGATCGCCCTGGTGCAGCAGGGCCGCGCCGAGCATGCCCTGGAGGCGCTGGCGGAGCTCGAGTCACCCCTTGCGACCGTGGTGCGGGACGGGCGGCGCCAGGTCATCGACGCTGATGGGCTGGTCCCGGGCGACCGCGTGATGCTGCGTCCGGCCCGGCGCTGCGGTAGCCAGGTCCTGTCGTGCGGCGGCTGGCGGCTGGCTCAGCGGCTGCGCAGGCGAACGCGGAGTGCACTCGCCACATCCGCCGCGGCACGGGCAACCTCCGCGGTGAGGGGTGCGCCGTGTTCGACCGTGGCTGGCTCGATGCCGATGACGTCGAGGGTGGCGGGCAGTCGGTCCAGCGCGCGGGCAACGGCGAGCGTGCCGGGGACGCCAAAGGCGTGGGTCCCGCCGGCCGTGGTGGCCAGCGATTCCAGCTGGTCGAGGTCCAACGGGTGGACGTGACCGGGGTCGGCGCCGGTGCGGATGGCATCGACGATCACGACCGCGTCATCGGCTTGCCACCGGTCCAAGAGGTCCAGCTCGGAGCCCTCCCACGCGAGGATGCGCAGAAAGCCCGTCGCAACGAGCTCGGCGATGTCCGGGTCCGCGGCGAGGTGGTCGGCGACGATCAGGCCGACCGCGTCGTCGCCACGATCACGGTGGCCCAGGCCGATCACCAGCATGGTCACCGCCGGTCAACCGTGAGGTCCAGGAAGTGGGTCGAGCAGGAGATGCACGGGTCGTAGTTGCGGATCGCCTGCTCGCAGCGCCACTGCAGGTCGTTGTCGTCGAGGTGGAGGTGGGCCTGGACGAAGTGGCCGAGGTCGGCTTCCACGGCCGCCTGGTTCTGCGATGTGGGCGGGACGATCGTGGCGGCTTCGATCAGGCCCGACTCGTTGATCGTGTAGCGGTGGTAGAGCAGGCCGCGCGGTGCCTCGGACACGCCGTGCCCGGTCCCCGCGACCGGTTCGACTGGGACGGCGGACACGTCCGGCTCCTGGTAGGCCTCGATGAGGTTGAGCGCTTCGTCGAAGGCGTGGACCAGCTCGACCGCGCGAATGATGATGCTGCGGAACGGATTGCGTTGGGGTGCGGTCAGGCCGACCTCCCGGGCCACCGCGGCAGCGGCGGGGCTGAGTCGGTCGGCGTTGCAGGCAAACCGTGCGGCGGGCCCGACCATGTAGGTCGCCCCGTCAGCCGCCCGCGCGTGCAGCGCGGTCGAGTGCTCGACCTGGTGTTCGGTGAACTCCTCGGGCCACGCGTCGGGCTCGATGTCCAGGCCGTCGGTGTCCACGATGCGGCCCTGCTCGATCGGGTAGGCGGTGGCGCCCGGCGGGACCTGCTCAGGCGTCGGGCGCAACGCCACGTAGCGATGGTCCTGGACCAGGTCAGGGAAGTCGAACCCCGCGACCAGCCGCACGGTGGCCACTGCCTCGTCACGGCCCCACTCGAGCTCGGCGACGAGGTCACGCAGGGCGCGCCGGGCCGGCGCGCGATGGAAGCCGCCCACCTTCACGTTGATCGGGTGGATCGCACGGCCGCCGATCACCTCGAGGATGGCGTTGCCGGCCTTGCGCAGGCGAAGGGCCCGCTGGACCAGGGTGCGGTCGTCCTTGGCCAGGTCCAGGGCGGACTGGTAGCCCAGGAAGTCGGGCGTGTGCAGCAGGTAGATGTGCAGGACGTGGCTCTCGATCCACTCGCCGCAGTAGAGCAACCGCCGCAGTTGGCGGATTGGGTCCGGCACCGTCACACCACAGAGCGACTCGATCGCGTTGATCGCCGACACCTGGTATGCGACCGGGCAGATCCCGCAGATCCGTGCGGTGATGTCTGGCGGCTCGGTGAAGTGGCGCCCGCGCAACAGGGCCTCGAAAAATCGAGGTGGCTCATAGATGTTCAGTTCGACGCGATCCACCCGCCCGTCGACCACGCTGACGTGCATCGCACCTTCGCCCTCGACGCGGGCCAGTTCGCGCACGCTGATGGTGCGATCATGGGTGTGGCTCACGACGCGTTTCCCGGATTGGAAGCAGCCGGCGCGCCAGTCAGGATGGGGAGGAGCCTGTCGCTGGCGCGATGGAACGGCAGCGCTCCCGCGTTGTAGGTCTGGTACAGGCGCACCAGTTCCGATGCCTCGGCCGTGCCGGCCAGCAGGTGAGCGGTCAGGCTGTCCGTGTTGGGCTGCTCAGCAGGACCGAAGCAGCCGTAGCAGGCCCGCCCGAACGCCGGGCAGCGTGCCCCGCAGCCGGCCTGCGTCACCGGACCAAGGCACGGCTGGCCCTCGGCAACCGCGACACACACGGCACCTCGGAGCTTGCAGTCCACGCAGACGCTGTGGGTGGGCAGGACCGGGGATCGGCCCGCCAGGACCGCACTCAACACCTCGACCAATTGCGACACCTCCACCGGGCAGCCGCGCAGTTCGAGGTCGACGTCGATGTGGTCGGCGATGGCGGTCGAGGTTGCGAGCGTGCTGATGAAGTCCGGTCGGGCATACACGGTGCGCAGGAAGTCGTCGATGTCGGCGTTGTTGCGCAGGGCCTGGATCCCGCCGCTGGTGGCGCACGCCCCGATCGTCACGACCGTCCCGGAGACCTCGCGGACGTGCTGGATCCGTTCGACGTCGTGCGGTGTGGTGATCGATCCCTCGACGAGGGAGAGGTCGTAGGGACCGTCGCCGGCTTCCCTGGTGACCTCGAGGAAGTAGGCGATGTCCACCCCTTCGGCTATGGCCAGCAACTCGTCCTCGGCCGAGAGGAGCGAGAGCTGGCAGCCGTCGCAGGATGCGAATTTCCAGACCGCCAGTCGGGGGCGTCGGGCGTTCACAGCTGCCTCACCTGCAACAGGTCGGCCACCTCGGGCCACGCGAAGACGGGGCCGTCCCGGCACAGCAGTTCGGTGCCAAGCTGGCAGTGGCCGCATGTCGCCACGGCGCAACGCATGTTGCGTTCCAGGGTGACGTGGATGCGGTCGCTGGCGACGCCGCGGGCGATGGCCGCCCTGGCCACGGCGTCCATCATGATCTCCGGCCCGCAGGTCAGGATCGTGGTCCGTTCGGGGTCCAGGTCGAGCCGTGCCAGCGGTTTGGTGACCACGCCCACGGAGCCGCGCCAGCCACGTTCGGCGCGGTCGACGGTCAGGTGCAGTTCGATTCGATCGTCGTGGGTCCATGCTTCGAGGTCGTCGCTGAACGGCAGGTCCGCCGGGGTCTGCGCCCCAACGACCAGGATCAGCCGACGATGCCTTGAACGCTGCTCCAGGGCCTGCGCCACGGCGGGTCGCGCGGGGGCCAGGCCGATGCCCCCCGCCACCACGACGAGGTCCCCGTCATGGGCCTGGCTCAGTGGCCACGGCCGCCCGTAGGGACCACGCAGGCCAACGACGTCGCCGGGGTTGCACTGGGCAAGCGCGGTCGTCACTGCACCGACGGTGCGCAACGTGTGGCTCAGGCTCCGGCGGTCGCCGGGCGACGACGAGATCGAGATCGCCGCCTCGCCCACGCCATGGGCATAGACCATGTTGAACTGACCGGGCTCGAATGGCGTCGCGTGGTCCCCGACATCCAGGTCCAGGGTCACCGTGTCGTGGGTCTGCCGGCGGTTCGCCAGCACGCGGACCACTCGCGGCGTCAGCGCGTCCGGCCGGGGCGGCGACCCGGCGACGTCGGCGCTGACGGTGTTCACGGGAAGCGGACGCTGGCCAGCTGCGAGCGCGCGTGGTGCAGTCGGTCGACGACAAGCTGTCCGACCCGGTGGGTGATGTCGCGCCCGAACACCGGGTCGACGGCCAACCGATCGCGCAGAGCCGGAGCCGCAATGGTCAACGCGGTCACGTGGGACGTGGCGCGGGCGTCGACCTGCCATTGGTAGGGCGGATAGAGCCACGACCATCCCAGCGTGTCCCCGCTGTGCAACGATTCGAGGATCAGGGGCGACGTACCCGCCGGCGCGACCTCGAGGGTCACATCGCCCTGGAGGATCAGGTAGAGGGAATCTGCGGGCTGGCCGTGTCTGAACACGAAGCCGCCCTGCGGGATCTCGACGGTGCCGGTGAAGGCCGTGAGGGATTCGATGTGGTGCGCATCGAACCCGCTGCAGAACGGATGGCCCGCCAGCTGACTGGCGATGCCGCCGCGGTCTCCGGGGGACAGCGCGTCGGGTGGGTGGACGATGCTCATGGGGTGACCCCTTCCGGCTGCGCAGAAGTCGTCTCGGGGGAGGCGGGTCGGATGATGGCGGCGACCTCCTCGGTGATGTCGATGCCCACGGGACACCACGTCAGGCAGCGTCCGCAGCCGACGCAGCCGCTGGTACCGAACTGGTCGATCCACGTGGCGAACTTGTGGGTGGCCCACTGGCGGTAGCGCGAGCGCGTGGTTGCGTGGACGCTGCCGTGGGCAAGGTGACTGTGATCGAGCGTGAAGCAGGAGTCCCAGCGCCGATCGTGGTGGGCGTTGCCGTCGAGGTCGGTCGTGTCCTCGACCTGGCTGCAGAAGCACGTCGGACACACCATGGTGCAATTGCCGCAGTCCAGGCAGCGCGACGCCACCTCGTCCCACCGCTCGTGTTCGAGGTTGCCCAGCAGCCCGTCGTGGACGCGGTCGGCGTCGACCGTGCGCACGATGCAGGCCCGGGCAGCCTGCTCCTGGCGGTCAGCCCGGTCGAGGTCGTCGGTTCCGACGGGCCGCCCACCCAACCCAGCGACCAACTCCTCGCCCAAGGGTGAGCCGGGACGTGCGAGGAACTGGTGGCCGTCCTCCAGTTCGGTGTCCAGGAGTTCGGTCAGGACCAGATCGGCACCGCGATTGCCCGCGCCCGGACCGGTTCCCATCGACGGGCAGAAGCAGGTGGCCGCCGGCGTGTGGCAGTCCACGGCGATCAGCACGACATCCTCGCGGTTTGCCGCGTACACCGTGTCGACCGCTGCGCCGCCGAGGAAGATCCGATCCTGCATGGCAATGGCCGCCAGCTCGCAGCCGCGCACGCCGAACAGCGCCAACTTCTCGGACCTGCGCGGTGTCTCGACCACGCTGAACCCGTCGTCGCCGTCGGGGACGGTCGACCACAGCCGATGCCTGGGCGGGAACAGCTGGCGCTTCCACGAGTGCGGTCCGACGGCGTAACCGAACAGGGCCTGGTCGTCGCGTCGGGTCAGGCGGTAGTGGCCGGGGGCCTGCTCATCGGTCCAGCCAGCCGGCAGGTCGGCCAGGTCCTCGATGTCGTCGTAGACGATCGCGCCGTCGCGACGCCGGGGCCCGATGACCCGGTAGCCGCGCGCGCGCAGGTCAGCGATCAGGTCGCCGACCGCCACGGGCGCAATCACTCGACCCGATGCCACCGCTGGACTCCTTGCTCCCCGCCGGTCAGGGACCACCTCGAAGCCAACTTACGGCCGGTCCGAGCGCGGCGAACGAGCACAATGGCCCCACCGCCGCGGGCCGAAGGCCCGACCGTCGATCACCCTAGACCCCACCGACCGGGGACGTATTCGGCGACGCAGTGGGATCCGGGCCCGGGCCCCGTACGGCCGATGCCGCCCATCAGGAGTGCGCCGGCTCCCTGACCTCGGCCTCCTCGGCCTCCTCGGCCTCCTCGGCCTCCTCGGCCTCCTGGGCGTCCCGCGGCTCCATCGACGCGGTCATGTTCGCGTCCAGCGCCTGACGCAGGTCATGCCACAGGTCGGTCGGATCCTCGATGCCGACCGAGAGACGCAGCGTCGCGGGGTTCACGCCGTACTGGTCGCGGGCGTCGGCGTCGACCAGGGCGTGGGTGAGGGCTGCGGGGTGCTCAATCAGGGTGTCGATCGCCCCGAGGCTGACTGCGGGGGTGATGAGTCGCACGGCGGCCATCACGGCCGCCGCGGCCGGGAAGCCGCCCACCACGTCGAACGTCAGCATGGCGCCTGGCCCACGCATCTGCCGGCCGACCAGTTCGAGCGGGTCGCAGCCCGCCAGTCCCGGCCAGCGGACGGTGGCCACCGCGTCGTGGCCCAGCAGGTTCGCGACCAGGTACGCAGCACCAGCCTGTGCGGCCTCCACGCGCAACGGCAGCGTCGGCAGCGACCGGTGCAGCAGCCACGCGGCCTGGGGGTCCAGGACTCCGCCGGTCAGGATCCTGACCTGGCGCAGTCCAGCTGCGAGGTCCTGGCTGGTGGCCACGACGCCGGCAAGCACGTCGCTGTGCCCGCCGAGGTACTTCGTTGCGGAGTGGATGGCGTAGCTGGCGCCGTGGGTCAGCGGCTGCTGCAGGATCGGCGTGGCGAACGTGTTGTCGACCGCGACGGGAACGTCACCCGCGGCTGCGACGACGGCCGCGATGTCAACCAGTGCGAGGGTGGGGTTGCCGGGCGTCTCCACCAGGACCAGGCGCGTGTCGGGTCGGACGGCGGTGCCGACCTGATCGGCCGTGGCCCACGTCACCTCGATGCCCAGCAGTCCTGATGCCAGGAGGTGATCGGTGCCGCCGTAGAGCGGACGGACCGCGACCACGTGGCCGCCGACGGCGCCTGACGCCAGCAGCACGGCCGTGATGGCTGCCATCCCGGACGAGAAGGCGACCGCGGCCTCAGCGGCTTCGAGGTGGGCGATGGCGTCCTCCCACCGAGCCGTCGTGGGGTTGTGCAGTCGCGAGTAGACCGGCGAGTCGGCTCGGGCTGCGCCTTGCGCGAGCATGGCCAGCGCGTCTCGGCCGGCTGCCAGGTCAGGCAGGGGATAGGTCGTCGAGCGGTCCAGGGGCGGGGCGTGGACCCCCAGTTCGCGCAGGTCTGCGCGCCCGCCGTGAACCGCGCTGGTGGCCTGTCGCATGGCGTCCCTCCCGAAGTTGCTGCCGGGTTGGCCGGCCTCGCCCAATTCTCTCACGTACAGTCCGATCTGACGCCGAAGATCCTTCGGAATGAGGGCTGTTTCGTGGCACTTGACCGCACAGACGTCGACCTGCTCCGCCTGCTGCAGGACGACGCGCGCATCAGCAACAAGGACCTGGCCGCCAAGGTCGGGCTTTCGGCCTCGGCCTGCCTGGAGCGGGTCCGCCGCCTCGTCCGCGACGGTGTCATCCGCGGGTTCCACACGGTCGTGGACCCGGACGCGGTTGGCGCCGGTCTGGAGGCGCTGCTGATGGTGGGACTGCAACGCCACACGCGCAAGGTCATCGACGGGTTCCAGAGCTACTGCCTGGGCCTGGAGGAGGTCGTCGGCCTGTGGCACATCACGGGAACCAGCGACTTCGTGATCCGCCTGATGACGCGCGACCACGTCCACCTGCGCGACTTCCTGATGGACTCGTTCACCACTCGGCCCGAGGTGGCGCGCCTGCAGACCCATGTCGTGCTGTGGGCCGACGAGAAGCCCCGTTGGCCCATCTGGACCTGATGCCGTAGGGGGATGGGCAACACTCCGGTCGGCCCGGACGCGGCGCGCCGGACGTGGCATGCTGGTTGGGCCGGAGGAGCCTGGCAATGACCCTGCGCTCGCGGGTGCTGCTTGCCACGGCGACCTTGGTCGTCGTGGGTGCGCTCATCGCCGTGCTGGTCGGTTCGTTGGTCGTCCTGGGGGGTTTCCGCGATCTCGAGCAGCACGACGCGGCTGACGACCTCGAACGTGCTTCCGCCGCCCTCGCCGCCGACGTGGCCAACCTGGGTTCGCTTGCGTTGGACTGGGCCGCCTGGGACGACACGTACGCGTACGTCCTGGACCCGTCCGCGAACGAGGCGTACGTGCAGTCCAATCTCGTGGTCGACACCCTGGTGGGGCAGGCCCTCAACCTGATCGCGATCGTCGACCAGGATCAGGACCTGGTTCACGCCCTGGCCGTCGACCTGGTTGACGAGGTGGAGGCGCCTGCAGCGGCGTTGGCCTCAAAGCTGCTGGTCGCGGGTCTGTTGGCGCCCTTCGACGATTCGCAGGGCAGCCGCGAGGGGCTCACGTTGGTGGATGGGCGACTGCTGGAGCTCGCCGTGCGGCCCGTCACGACCAGCGACCACTCCCGCGAACCCAGGGGGACGCTCGCGATGGCACGCTGGGTGAGCGACGACGTGGTCGCGGAGCTTGCAGACCGAACCCGCCTTGACATCACCCTCGACCCCATCCAGGACGCTGTCCCACCCGGAGCCATACAGGTCCTCACGGACGACCGCATCTCAACGGCGACCACCTTGGTTGGCATCGGGGCGGAACCGGTGGCCGAGCTGCGGGTCAGCCAGCCGCGAACCTTCCTCAGCGCCGGTCGTTCGAGCGTCGCCACGATGGTGGCGGTGATCGCGGGGGTGCTGGGCGTGGCCGGGTTCCTGCTCCTGGGGCTGTCCGACTGGCTGGTCCTGCGGCCGCTGCAGCGACTGGGACGCGAGATCTCCTACGTCGGTGTGGCCGGCAACGCCTCTGGCCGTGTGACGGTCGGCCGGCGACGCGACGAGATCGGCAGCCTGGCGACGCACGTCAACGACATGCTTGGGGCCCTTGAGGGCGCGCATCAGGAGTTGGAACTGCGCAACGTCGAACTGGAGGAGGCCACGCGCGCGAGGCAGCGCTTCCTGTCCGTGGTCTCCCATGATCTGCGGTCGCCGCTGGCCGCCGTGCGGGGTTTCGTGTCGTTGCTGGACTCGAGATGGGACGAGCTCGACGAGCAGCAGCGCCGGACCTTCGTGCGTCGGATCGACAAGAAGACGTCGAGCATCGAGGTGAAGGTCGGTGACCTGCTCACCCTTTCCCAGCTGAAGGAGGGCCAAGTCGTCCGCGCGCCGTCCGAGGTCGAGGTGGCGCACCTGTTGGCCAACGTGGTCCACGACTTGCCAATGCCCCACGACGATGTCGTGATCAGTGACACGGACGGCTTGGTGTACGCCGACCCTGATCACGTGCGCCGGATCGTCGGCAACCTGGTCGACAACGCCCGCAAGTACGGCGCCCCGCCGGTGGAGCTTTCGTCAAGTGTGGCCGACGACGCGACCGCGGTGGAGATCCGGGTGACCGATCACGGTGACGGCATCGCGGCTGATTTCGCGCCCACCCTCTTTGATGCGTTCACCCAGTCGGAACCGAAGGTCGGCGTCAGTGGCGGGATCGGCCTGGGGCTCTCCATCGTGGCGGAGTTGGCGGCGGCCAACGACGGGAGCGTGCGCTGTGAGCTGACCACGGACGGAGGGGCCTGCTTCGTGGTCACGCTGCCAACGCCAGCCGCCGCGTCCGCCGCGTCCGCTGCGTCCGCGCCGAACGTCGCGTAAGTTGCGCCGTTGGTCCCGAGGCCAGCCGAGGACACCTCGACGTGGGCGCGCTCGTCCGTAGCGTGGCTCGGGGGAGCGCATCGAGAGGGCTGGCGATGGTCGATGTCGAAGCGGTCTTGCGCGCGGCCTTGGGGGACGACCGGGTCCGAGTCGACGGTGCGATCACCGAGGACTTCGCCCACGACGAGGCACTGTCGGCGTTGCCGGTCTGGCCACGCGCGGTCGTGTCTCCCCAGTCGACCATGGACGTGTCTGCGGTCCTTCGGCTGGCCGATGAGTACCGGATCCCCGTAACGGCACGGGGCTCAGGTTCGGGGCTGTCCGGCGCTGCCATCCCCTCGGCCGACGGGGTCGTCGTCGCGTTCAGCGGCATGGACCGGATCATCGAGGTTGACGAGGCCAACCATGTCGCCGTGGTCGAACCTGGGGTCCGGCTTGACCAGCTCGACGAGGCGCTCTCGCCTCTGGGGTTGGTCTACCCGGTGCGCCCCGGAGAGCTGTCGGCCAGCATCGGCGGGACCATCAACACCAACGCCGCAGGCATGCGCGCCGTCAAGCATGGCGTCACCCGTCACCATGTCCTGGGGTTGGAGGCGGTGCTGGCTTCGGGCCGGGTGATCCGTACCGGCGGCAAGATCGTCAAGGTGTCGTCCGGCTATGACCTCACCCAACTCCTCGTCGGCTCCGAAGGCACGCTCGCATTGGTCACCGAGGCACACCTGCGCCTGCAGCCCCGACGAACGAAGGCCGCCACCATCCTGGCGCCGTTCCTGACCTTGGACCAGGTGACGGGCTCGATCCCAGCGATCCTGGCGACCGGGTTGCAGCCGTTGATCCTGGAGTACCTGGACCTGCTCACCATGATGGTGATCATGGCCAGGCAGGGGATCGACCCTGGGATCCCCGACGACGTGCGCACCACCGCGCTGGCCTACCTCGTCATCCAACTCGAGGGCGACGATGATGACCGGCTTGAGCAGGACACCGTCCGCCTGGGCGGACTGCTCGTGGGGGAACTCGGCGCGATGGACGCCTACGTACTGCCGTCGTCGGTCGCGAGTGACCTGATCATGGCGCGCGAGCACGCGTTCTTCGCGGCCAAGGAGGCCGATGCCCGCGACGTGATCGACGTCGTCGTCCCGCGTGCGGCACTGCCCGACTACGTCCGGGAGGTTGCGGCCGTGGCACAGGAGTACTCGACCGGGATCGTTGGCTGTGGGCATGCCGGGGACGGCAACGTCCACATGGCCGTGTTCGAGGCGGACGACGAACGGCGCGAGGCCATCATGCATCGGCTGCTTGCTGCCGGGGTGGCCATGGGCGGGGCGATCTCGGGCGAGCACGGCATTGGCCGCCAGAAGAAGCGGTGGTTCCAGGAGTTCGAGGACCCTGTCAAGATCGACCTCATGCGCGCTATCAAGGCGGCATTCGATCCCAACGGGATCCTCAACCCCGGCGTGATCTTCGACTGACCGATCGCGACACCGACCGACGACGGCCACCACCTCGAAGTCAGGAGCCCTGCTGTGAACGGTGCGCAATCGCTGATGACCACGCTGGCCGATGCCGGGATCGACGTCTGCTTCGGCAATCCCGGTACCTCGGAGATGCACTTCGTGGCCGCCCTTGACACCGAACCGCGGATGCGCGGCGTGCTCGCTCTTTTCGAGGGAGTTGCCACGGGTGCTGCGGACGGCTTCGCACGCATGGCCGCCCGCCCCGCCGCCGTGTTGCTGCACCTCGGACCGGGCCTGGGCAACGGGCTGGCCAACCTCCACAACGCTCGCCGAGCCAAGGTCCCCGTGGTCAACATCGTTGGCGATCATGCCACCTACCACAAGGCGTTGGACGCGCCGTTGGAGTCCGACATCGTTGCCGTGGCGAGCAACGTGTCCGACTGGATCCGCACCTGTACATCGACACCCCAGGTTGGGCGCGACGCCGCGGACGCCGTCGCCGCTGCGCTTGGGGCGCCCGGCCAGGTCGCGACGCTGATCCTGCCTGCCGACATGAGCTGGGGTGAAGGCGGCGTGGTCGCGCCACCGTCACGGGCGAGCGGGCGAGGGCGCGTGGCCGACGACCGAATCGAGGAGCTGGCGAAGCTGCTGCGGTCGCACGCCAGGTCCGTGCTGTTCGTCGGAGGGTCGGCCACGACCGAACGCGGTCTGGTCGCGGCTCACCGGGTTGTCGCCGCCACCGGGGCGAAGCTGCTGGCGGAGACATTCCCGACTCGGCTGGCACGCGGGGCCGGTCTGCCACCCGTCGAACGACTCGGCTACCTGGCCGAAGCCGCGACCCAGCAGCTCGACGGCATCGAGTTGCTTGTCACCGTCGACGCGGCCGTCCCGGTCAGCTTCTTCGCCTATCCGGACAAGCCCAGCACGCTGGTCCCCGACGGCGCCGCGCACCATGTCCTGGCCAGCGACGCCGAGGACGCGATCGCCGCGCTGGAGGCCTTGGCGAATGCGCTTGACGCGCCGGCCGACGTGGCGCGCCAGCCGGCTGGTCAGTTCGAGCTGCCCACGGGCGAACTCAACGCCCACTCCGCGGCGCAGGTTGTCGCCGCGCTCCTGCCGGAGGGCGCGATCGTGTCCGACGAGGCAGTCACGTCCAGCCTGTCGTTGCCGTTCACGACGGTGGGGTCACCGGCACACGACTGGTTGTCGCTCACCGGCGGCTCGATCGGGCAGGGCCTGCCCGTGGCGACCGGGGCCGCGATCGCCTGCCCCGACCGGCGCGTCCTGGCGCTGCAGGCTGACGGGTCCGCCATGTACACCCTCCAAGCGCTGTGGACCCAAGCCCGCGAGGGCCTTGACGTCACGACCGTCATCTACAACAACGCCTCGTACGAAATCCTGAAGATGGAACTCCAGCGCGTCGGCGCCCAGGGCCAGGGCCCGGCAGCGGCCAGCATGCTCGACCTCGGCGGACCGGAGTTGGACTTCACACACCTGGCCCGCGGGATGGGCGTGCCCGCGTCGCGCGCGACGACGGCTGACGAGTTCGCCGACCAACTCGGCCGGGCGCTGGCGGAGCCAGGGCCCAGCCTGGTCGAGGCAATGATCCCCAAGCTGTTCTGAGCCGACGCCGCATTCTCCCTCTCCAAGCTGGGACCGTGGGGACGACGGTCCCGCCGTCAAGGGTCCGTTGGGCTCCGGCGCCGGCGTCGTCGCCGGTGGATGCTTGGTCCCAAGCCACGTGAAGGAGCCGTTCCCTGTTCCGCAGCCTCGGTTCCGCGATCGAGCGTCGACTCCTGCCGGCCACTCTTTTCGGGCTGGTGTTTGGGCTGGTGGCCACGGTCGCCGGCTGGTCACCGTGGGATGACCGGGCCTTCGCCGCGACGACGTCGGTCGCGCTGGTCACGGCCACCCTCGCCACAATCGCCGCCCTGCGTCGACGCAGGTCGGGGGTGGACATCATCGCCGTGCTGGCCATGGCCGGCGCGCTGGCCCTTGGAGAGCTGCTCGCCGGAGCCGTGATCGCGGTCATGTTGACTGGCGGGCAGTCACTCGAGAACTTCGCGCAGGGCCGAGCGCGCAGGCAGCTTTCGGCCCTGCTGGAGCGGGCACCGCGAACGGCACACCGCATTGTGGATGGTCGCGTGGTGGACGTCGTGGCGGAGGAGGTGCGGCCGGGCGACGAGTTGGTGGTCAAGACCGGCGAGGTGCTTCCGACAGACGGTCTCCTGCTCGGCCAGGGGGCAGTCCTGGACGAGTCAGCCCTGACTGGTGAGAGTCGACCGACGGAGCTGGGTGTGGGATCGTTGGTGCGCAGCGGGGCGGTCAATGCGGGCCCGGCGCTGCGCATGCGGGCGACCACGTCCGCGCAGTCGGCGACGTACGCGGGCATCGTCCGGTTGGTCGAGCGGGCTGCGGCCGAACGGTCACCGTTTGTCCGCATGGCCGACCGCCACGCATCGCAGTTCGTGGTGGTGACCCTCCTTCTGGCCGGTGCTGCCTGGGCGTTTTCCGGAGACCCGGTTCGGGCATTGGCCGTGCTTGTCGTGGCGACGCCGTGTCCGCTGATTCTCGCCGCACCTGCGGCCATGGTCGGTGGACTCAGCGCGGCGGCTCGCGTCGGGGTGATCATCAAGGGTGGCAGCGTCATCGAAGCCCTGGCTGCGGCGGAGGTCGTGCTGCTGGACAAGACCGGAACGCTGACCGCGGGGCGTCCGAAGGTGACGGCAGTCGCGCCGGTTGCCCCACTCGACAGCGACAACCTGCTGCGGCTGTGTGGCGCCCTCGAGCAACTGTCGTTGCACCCGTTCGCACCGGCCGTCGTCGCGGCCGCGACGACGTCCGGCCAGGAGTTGCCGTTCCCGAGCGACGTCGAGGAGGTCCTGGGAAGCGGTATCCGAGGCTGCGTTGATGGACGAGACGTCAGGCTCGGTCGGCTGGCCTTCGTTGCCGATCACGCGGTGCTGGCACCTGAGCTGCGGGCCGTGCGGCGTATGAGCAGCCTCGAGGGAGCGACGGCGGTCTACGCCTCGATCGACGGGCAACTCGCCGGCGCGATCGTGCTCAGCGATCCTCTGCGCCACGAAGGACCGCGGGCGCTGCGGCTGTTGCGAGAGGTGGGGATCACCCGAATCCTGATGGTCACCGGCGACCGTCTCGATGTCGCAGAACTCATCGCAGACGCCGTGGGTGTTGATCGAGTCCTGGCCGAACGCACGCCCGCGGAGAAGGTCGACGCGGTCCGGGATGCGCAGCAGGACGGGTCGGTCATCATGGTCGGCGACGGCGTGAACGACGCCCCCGCGCTCGCGCTGGCAGACGTCGGCGTGGCCATGGGTGCCCGTGGGGCGACGGCCGCGTCCGAGGCTGCCGATGTCGTGCTGACCGTGGATCGGTTGACGGGGCTCGTCGACGCCGTTCGCATTGCTGGTCGCACCCGACGTATCGCCCGACAGAGCGTCTACGCCGGGATGGGCCTTTCGATCGTTGCCATGTTGGCCGCTGCTGGCGGCATGCTGGTCCCGGTTGCGGGTGCGCTGGTCCAGGAGGCCATCGACCTGGCCGTCATCCTCAACGCGCTCCGAGCTGTCGCCGAGCGTCGTCCGCGCAGGCACCGCCCAGGCGTACCCGTCGCGGCCCCGCGGTTGTTGGCCGAGCACGACCATCACCGCCACGAGCTCAGCCAGCTCGACCGCCTCGCGGCCGACCTCGACGGCTTGTCCGATCACGACACCAGAACGCGGCTCGGCCGCGTACGCACCTACCTCGAGGAGGAGCTGCTTCCGCATGAGCTCCAGGAGGAACGGGAGCTGTATCCGGCCATCGCCGCGGCGTTTCCCGGCGAGGACCCGACCGCACCGATGGCGCGGACCCATCGCGAGATCGCCCGCACGATCCGCCTGTTCGGCAGGTTGGTCGACGACCTCCCCGGCGACCGGCTCGACGCCGTGGACCTGGTCGACGCCCAGCGGCTGCTCTGGGGCCTGCACGGCATCCTCACGCTGCATTTCGCCCTGGAGGACGAGCTCTATGCCGAGCTGGCCGGGGGGGCGTAGGCGCGATCGGTCGCAGGTGCGGGTGCGAGTGCCGGTCGTCCGGCGGGCAGGGCGACCTCGTCGCCGAATTCCGGGACGTGGGTTTGCCAGCCGAGGTCGTCGCGCAGCGAGCGTCGCAGGGCGTCTGCGGCCTGTGGCTCGCCATGGACGATGAATGCCGTGTGGGGTGGCGGCGAGCACGCACCGAGCCACGCCGTCAGTTCGCGAGCGTCGGCATGGGCCGAGAGCCCATCGATCTTGACGATCTCTGCCCGGACCGGGACCTGCGTGCCGAACATCTTGATGCGATCGGCCCCGGCGAGCATCGCCCGGCCGCGCGTACCGGCGGCCTGGTACCCCACGAACAGGATGGTGTTTGCCGGGTCGGGCGCAAGGTGGGCGAGGTGGTGCAGGACGCGTCCGCCCGTGGCCATCCCGCTGGCCGAGAGGATGATGGCGGGCGCGCTGCTCCGCGTGAGGTGCTTGGACTCGTCCGGGGTGCGTACGTATTGAACGTCGTCGGACATCTCGGAGCTCTCGGTCGTGCTGAGCCGATGCGCGTCGGGGTGCGCGCGGAACAGTTCGGTTGCGTTCACCGCCATGGGGCTGTCCAGGTAGGTCGGGACGTCGGGGATCCGGCCACCGCGACGGAGTCGGCTCAGCAGGTGCAGCAACAGCTGGGCGCGCCCCACGGCGAAGGTCGGAATGAGCACCGTCCCGCCTCGTCCGACGGTGGTGCCCACGATGTCCGCCAGCTGATCTGCCGAGTCCGCGCGGGCGTGCACGCGGTCGCCGTAGGTCGACTCGGTGACCACATGGTCCGCGGATGGCGGGGGGGCGGGAGGTCGCATGATCGGGTCGTCCGGACGACCCACGTCACCCGTGAACAGCACCGATGACCCGGTCTCGTCCTGCAGTCGGACACAGGCGGCGCCGAGGATGTGGCCCACGGGACTGAACCGGGCGATCACATCCGGGGCGGGCGCGAAGTCGGTGCCAAGCCCGATGACGCGCAGCAGCGAAAGGGCCAACTCGGCATCTGCCCCGGTGTAGAGCGGCAGGGCAGGATCGTGGCGGCTCGACCCGCGCTTGTTGGCCAGACGTGCGTCCTCCTCCTGTAGGTAGGCGGCGTCGGGCAGGAGCAGCCGACACAGTGCCGCCGTGCCTCGGGTGCACCAGATGTCGCCGCCGAAGCCATCGCGCGCCAGGGCGGGCAAGTAGCCGGTGTGATCGATGTGCGCGTGCGTCACGACCACGGCATCAATGCTGCCCGGGTCGACCGGGAACGGATCCCAGTTGCGCCGTCGGATGGCCTTGATGCCCTGGAACAGCCCGCAGTCCACGAGGACCCTGCCGCTGCTCGAATCAACCAGGAATCGCGACCCCGTGACGGTTCCGGTGGCGCCCAGGAATGTGAGCTTCATGGTGTGCTCCCACGAGCTGCGCCGCGCACGACAAGGTCACCGGACCCAACTTGTGGCAGATCGCTCGGTGACGACGGTGCCCGCTACCGCCAAGGGCAACGAGGGTCCTTCGGCCCTCGCGCTGTAGGCGATCGGCGGCTCCACGGTCGTGGCCGATGTCCTATGTTCGCGGTTCAGGTGGGGGTTGCCTTGGATGTCAACAGCGTCGGGATCTCGGTGGGGTTGGTCAGCACCTACCCGCCCACGGAGTGTGGCATCGCGTCGTTTTCCGCATCCCTTCGCAGCGGCATGGCAGAATCGCGCCAGACCTCGCGCGGCCTCAATGTCCTTCGACTGGTCGACGACGGCCGGGATGGCCCCGGACGCGAGTACGTGCATGAGCACCGCCGTGGCGACAGGGAGTCCCTCAAGCGCTCGATCGCCGTCCTCAACACGTATGACACGGTGCTCATCCAACACGAGTTCGGGATCTTCGCCGGCGCCGACGGCGATGAGGTCCTCGACCTGACCGACGGCGTGGAAGTTCCGATCGCGACCACGTTCCACACCGTCCTCGACCCTCCGAGCGCCGGGCAGCGGTTCGTGATGCAGACCCTCATCGATGAATCGCAGCGGGTGATCGTGATGACTGAAACGGCCCGTCGTCGCCTCTTGCGCCATCACGACGTCGCCCCCGACATCGTCGAGGTCATCTCGCACGGCGTCGACTTGCGGTTCGCCGGACCTTCCCTGGCCGACGCCGACCGACCCGTGGTGCTCACCTGGGGGCTCATCGGACCTGGCAAGGGACTTGAGGTCGCGATCGAAGCCTGCGTTGGCCTCACAGATCTGGAGCCGCTCCCCCGTTACGTCATCGTTGGATCGACGCACCCGAACATTCGACGGGTCAATGGTGAGGACTACCGGCACGGACTCCAGGCGGAGGTGCAACGATTCGGGCTCGAGGAGATCGTGGAGTTCGACGGCCGCTACCTCGATGTCGAAACGCTTGCAGCGTTGGTCCGCAGCGCTGATGTCGTCGTGTTGCCGTACGCCTCGGTCGACCAGGTCACCTCCGGCGTCCTTGTCGAGGCACTGGCAGCTGGCAAGCCGGTCATCGCGACCTCGTTCCCCCACTCGATCGAGGTCCTGTCGTCCGGCGCCGGGTCGGTCGTTGCCCACGACGATGCCGACGAACTGTCGCACGCCATTCGGCGAGTGTTGACGGACCCCGACTTGGCGGCTCGAATGACGCGGGAAGCCCGGCACGTGTCGCGGCACTGGTGGTGGCCCGAGGTCGGACGGCGCTACCTCGGCGTACTTGAAGGGATGGCTCGCGACGTCGCCACCGGACTCGACATCGTGGCGCTGGAAGATGACACGGCGCTCGATCGCACGACGCGATGACGAAGGCATGCAATGCAGCGCAATGAGCCTGGGGCCCCACCTCGCCCAGACGAGAGGACCGCGCCATGGGCGCGGTCGGGGCTCCCCCCTCCGCGGTACGACCACCTGATCCGCATGACCAGTCGTCACGGTGTCTGGGAGCACGCCAAGTACGACGAAGTGCGAACCGAGCACGGGCTGTGCACGGACGACAACGCCCGCGCTCTCATCGTCGTCAGCAGGCCGCATTCTCCGACCCGCACGCTCATCAACCTTGCGGCCCGGTACTTGATGTTCCTGCTGGATGCCCGCACGCCGGAGGGCGGTTTCCACAACCGCCGGCATGCCGACGGATCCTGGCTTGACGACGTGGGTTCAGATGACTCGCAGGGTCGGGCGTTGTGGGCGCTGGGCTTCATCGCACGCCATGGGCCGCAGCGATGGATGCGGCGTGCGGGGCTTGACGCCTTCAAGGCCAGTGACGGCTTCACCTCCGTGCATCTGCGTGCCAATGCGTTCGCCGTCCTCGGCGGCGTCGAGGTCCTGGCGATGGATCCGCAGGATGCCCAGACCAGGGCACTGGTCGGGCGGGCCGTGGAGCCGATCGTCGAGGCCGTCCAGCAGCGCTTTCCCTGGCCCGAGAAGCGCCTCACCTACGACAACGCGCGCCTGCCCACGGCGTTGTTGGCCGCCGGCACGGCCCTGCATGATCCGAAGCTGCTCAGCCTTGGCACGCGGCTGCTGACGTGGCTCGTCGGTGTCGAAACCCGCGGGGACCGGTTCAGCTTCACCGGTACGGACGGATGGGCCCCGGGGGAGGATCGACCCGTGTTCGACCAGCAGCCGGTCGAGGCCGCGGCCATGGTCGAGGCATGCCATCGCGCCTGGAAGGTGACGGGCGAGCAGACGTGGCGGGTTCACACGGTCAATGCTGCCCGCTGGTTCCACGGGTTCAACGACACGGGCTGCGTCGTGTACGACGACCGGTCGGGAGGCAGCCGTGACGGGCTCATGGCCGACGGCGTCAACGAAAACCTTGGTGCCGAGTCGACGCTGGCCGGGCTGGCCGCCCTGCAGGTTGCCGCCAGCTGTGCTGTGGACGTCCCCGGTGCCGGGCAGGCGTCATGAGCGTCCCCGTCACCCGCTCGGCCGTGCAGTTGCGCCCTGACCCCCGGCGCGTCATCACCAAGCCGTTCATCCCGGGTGGGGTCAGCCTGGTCGATGGCCGCACCCGAATCGAGAGCGTCCTGGAGCGCATCCTGGCCCTGTCACCGGCGGACGTGGTCCAGGCATTGACCAGCGTGCAGGAACGCTTCGCCGGGCGTCACGACGACCTCGAAGGGATCCTGCTGGGAAGCTACTCGTCGGTCGCCAGGTGGATCGATCACCCTGACCGACTCGGGCCGGACCTGCATCGACTCATCGGCGCCTATTTCGTCCATGAGTTCTCCCTCGAGGCAGCGGCGCTGACCAACCCTTCCATCGTGGCGGCACCCGACCAGTCAGGGCTGGACAATGACTCGCTGCGCGTCGTCGTCAGCCTGCGAGCCATCGGCGAGGGCCACATCTCCAGCATCGAATTCCGCAGTGGCGTCCTGGACGCCGCGGGAGACATCACCATCGACCCGGCCCGACCTCCCGTCAACGGTTTCCGCCAGCCGCCGGTGTTCGAGAAGGCCGCCTTCTCCGCGAAGATCGCAGAGATCGGCGCCATTGACGGGCTCGTGGGGCGCGCGCTTGGCCCGTTGGGCGACCAGTTCACCATGCGCGAGCTCGACGCTGCGCTGGTCGAATTCGTGCCCGGGGAGCCAACCATCGCCGAGCAGCGAACGATCCAGACGATCCACTGGGTGGCCTCATCGAACTACGTGCTCACGTTCCCACCAGAGGGGGACGTGTCACAGCGCGTCGCTTTCCCCCAGGGACCCGCCGAGAGCCGCGGGATGGAGGACGCGCGGTTCGTCGAGTTCCAGGAACGCGGCCGGGCTTCGCGCTACTACGCCACCTACACCGCCTACGACGGGGTCGCGATCCTGCCGCAGCTGATCAAGACCGAGGACTTCGTCAGTTTCCGGTTCTCCACGCTGACCGGTGACGCTGCGAGGAACAAGGGCATGGCCCTGTTCCCTCGGTTGATCCACGGGCGCTACTGGGCCCTCGCACGCGCTGACAACGAGAGCAACTTCCTGGCATCCACGGACGACCTGCGCGTCTGGCAAGAGGGAGTGCGCATCCAGGAGCCGACCCGACCGTGGGAGCTGTTCCAGCTGGGCAACGGTGGCTCGCCCATGGAGACGCCAGCCGGGTGGCTGGTGATCACCCACGGGGTCGGCCCGATGCGGACGTATTCGCTGGGAGCGATCCTGCTGGACCTCGAGGACCCGACCCAGGTCATCGGCAAGCTTCGTGATCCCTTCCTGGTGCCAAACGAGGACGAGCGCGACGGGTACGTCCCCAACGTCGTGTACTCATGCGGGGCGCTTGTCCATCGTGATCGGCTGGTCATCGCCTACGGGGCATCGGACACGTCGACGCGGTTCGCCTCGGTGTCGGTGGACGACCTCGTCACGGAGCTGACAAGGCCCGGATCGGCCCCAGCGGCCTCCTGATCGCGTGGGCTCAGCGTCCGAGCAATCGCCGATACAGGTCGAGGTAGTCATCCACCATGCGGCCTGCCTCGAACCGACCATGCACCGTCTGCCTGACCTTGCTGCGGTCCAACCGTTGTGCATCGACCACCGCCGCCACCGCCTGGTCGAGGCTCTCGACCAGGTAGCCGTTGACTCCCTCGATGATGAGCTCCGGCATGGACCCACGCGGGTGCGCGATGACGGGGGTGCCGCACGCCATCGCCTCCACGACGCTGAAGCCGAATGGTTCGTCGAAGTCGATCAGGTGCAGCAGCGCCCGTGCGCCCCCCAGCACCTCCTGGCGCCCCGCAGGACCCACCGGGCCAAGCCAGGTGACTTGTTCCCCGTCGATCCGCGGCGCGATCTGCTCGTTGAAGTAGACATCGTCGTGGATGATCCCAGCGATGACCAGGGGCAAGCCGGCTTGCTCGGCGACGTCGATGGCGACCGCCGTGCCCTTGTCTGGGTGGATCCGTCCAAAGAACGCCAGGTGGTTCCCGGGGGCAGGTTGCAGCTGGAAGGCGGCGAGGTCGATGCCGTGGTGGATCGTCGCGGCGTAGGGCAGCGCGGGGTGGCGGTCGGCCTCGCTGATGGCGACGTAGTGCGCACGGTCGGCGTAGGCGGCGTAGACGGGCAGTGTGGCGTCCGACGCAAACCCGTGGATCGTCGTCACCACCGGCGTCTCGACCAGGCGCGAGTAGGTCAGCGGCATGAAGTCGAGACTGTTGTGGATCAGGTCGAACTCGTCGGCGCGCTCGAAGGCCGCCGCGATGTGCAGCGCCTCCCAGACCTTGGCGTCAAGGGTTGGATCCTCCGAGTAGCCAGCGGGCGCCACCGCGGCGAGCGTGGCTGTGGTGAGGGAATCGGCCGTTGCGAACAACGTCACCTCGACTCCGCGTGCGACCAGTCCCTCGGTGAGCAGGGAGACGAACAGTTCCCATGGCCCGTAATGACGCGGTGGGACCCTCCAGGAGATCGGGGCCAGCACGGCCACCCTTAGGGGTCTTTGGGGTGCCATGGTGGACCTGACGCAGGCGTGTGGGCCAGCCTGCCACCGCGGCCGGTGGCAAGGCGTCGTCAGTGCACCACGGCCACGGGGCAGGGCGCATGGTGCAGGACACGGTGGCTGACCGAGCCGAAGAGCAGCCCCTTGAAGCCACCCATGCCCCGAGAACCAACGACCAGCAGGTTTGCATCTGCGGCACGTTCCAGGAGCCGCCGCGCAACGGGTCCTTCCACGATCGTTCGCTCGACATCGAGTCGGTCAAGCGACAGGCCTGAGACCAGGTGCTCGAGTTGGACGCGCCCGGCCCGGCGCAGTTCTTCAGGGTCGGGCACCGGGATCGGGACCATGGTGTACGGCGCCCCCAGTGGTGGCGCTGCGGTCCACTGCTGGACCATGACCAGTTCCAGCGTGGCGTCGTTGACCTCGGCCAGGTGACCGGCCCAGGCCGCGGCGCGCACCGAGGTTTCAGAGCCGTCGACACCCACCACGATCCGTGATGGCGGTCGGGACGCGCGGGGTACCACGACCACCGGGTACGTCGCGTGGCTGACGGCCTGGTGGCTCAACGAGCCCAGCAAGGATCCAGCCAAGGCTCCCAGGCCATGCGACCCGACGACGAGGAGGTCAGCCATCGCCGCGTGCTCGTCCAACACCTTCCAGGGCTGGCCCAGGGCGACGATGCGTTCGAGGTCGATCCCGCCGACGTCTGCTCGGTCGACGATGCTGCGCTGGAGGTACGTGGCTTCGGCCTCGAGGTCGGCTGGTGGTACCCAGGCCAGCGCCTCGACCGGTGCGAGCAGCATGCCATCGGGTGCGGCCGTCACGACCGCCACCTTGGCGCCGGTCAGCCTCGCCTGGGCAGCTGCCCACTCCAAGGCATACTGGGACGACTCCGACCCGTCGACGCCGACGACGATGCGCTCCACGATCGGCCTCCCAGCACAGCGACAGGGCACTCGACGTTGCTGCATCGTCACTGAAGCGAATTGGCAGGGCGACGGACAGGGTCGATGGACCCGCCATCGACCGGCCGCCCGGTCAGCTCCTCAGTGGAAGACGGGTGTCGGGGGCGTTTCAAACGGGGTCAGGGTGGGCTGCTCGAGCTCGGTGTAGTAGCGGATCATCCAGTACGGGAGCAGGAAGTCCGCACCCGGTGCGGAGTAGTGCGCGCTGTTCGGCCCCCCGTCGAGCTCTGTCGGGTTCTTTTGCCACATGAAGTCACCGGAACGGCGCATGGCCACCGGCAGCGGCCGTGCTGCGCGCAACTTGGGTTCGCTGGACGAACCCGTCACGGTTGCCTCGCCCTCGGCGGCCAGATCGTTGTAGACCCCGTGGTCGGCGGTGACGGACGCATCGCCTTCTCCCACGGTGAAGGGTCGAGACCACGCCGGCACACACTCCAGTTCGGTGCCGCACAGGTCGGAGTTGCGCACGTAGTGGTTGGTCGCCTCCTGGTTGGCGAAGTAGTCCAGCCATTGGCGGTGGTGCAGTACCGCGTCGTCGAGGCGGTCCTGTTCGCCCGTCAGGGCGTAGGTGATGGCCTCGTACATGGCGTTTATGTCGGTGCGGGTGGTGCGGTCCATCGCGCCGAAGCCGCGCATGAACTCAGCACGCAGGATCGGGTCGTCCTCGAGTCGAATGAGGTTGAAGCCGGTCATGTGGTGCAGGTGATACTTGTAGTAGCCGGCATAGTGGTCGGCATCGTCGATGACCATCTCGCCCATGAGCTGCGGAGTCCCGATCGCGACCTCCTCGGCCCACACGACCTCGTACCTGGTCAGTGCGTCGGAGTCATTGACGACCTCGGCGGCGTGCTTGGCGATCTGGATCATGTTGAGGCGGTGCAGCGGAACCTGGAGGAACATGTCCGCCTGGTAGAAGTTGTCCAGGGTGTTGCCATCCCACACCTCGGGAACGACGACGTCGCCATGCGAGCGGGGGGCCGTCCAGTAGTAGCGCAGGGCGTAGTCGGTCATGACCATGATGTCGTGGGCGATCATGGTCTGCAGTTCGGGATCGTCGCTGGCCACGAGGTCCAGTGCCGTCGCCAAGCCGAACGTCACGCCGGCGTATGCATCGCGTGACGTGGCGCCGATGCAGTTCTGGGCCTCGCCCTCCTCGATCGTGCCGTTGCCGTCGTTGTCCCAGGGCAGGTCCGCTGCCAGGCGGTTGTAACGCGGGTTGCGGCCTGCGTTGAACGCGTACGGCGCATCCACGGGGCTGCAGTACCGGAACAGCAGGCCGGGCTGGGGTTCGTTGACGGGCGTGTCGCCGCCGGTGATGACGCCGCCGCCGAAGTCGATCCAGGCGCCTTCCTGGTATTCGCCGTCGGTGATGTCATTGACCACCTCCACGGGCAGCGACTCATCGCACTCGGATTCCACGGCCGGGTCGTCGGGCGAGTTCTCGCCTGACCACTCGGCGTCGCAACTCGATCCGTCGGCCGCCTTCCCGCCGATCTGCAGGTCCGGGTTCTCGTGCCAGTTCTCGGAGATGTTGGTCAGGATGTGGAACTGGGCGGCGATGGTTTCCACGCGTTGCTTGGCCTGGGCGACCTCCGCTTCCCAGAACTCGATTTCCTGGCGAAGCGGTGCGGGGATGCCCTTGCCCTCGGCCTGCTCGTCGCGGTGCCAGCGCTGGTCGTGCTCATCGAGCAGCGCGTACGCGCCGGTCAGTTCCTTCTGTGCCACGGCGTAGCGGAAGGACTCGGCGGCGAGGTAGTTGCCGGTGTAGAGCGCCGAGTCGTTCTCGCCGACGAGCGTGCTGATGTCACCAGGGAGGTGATCGGCTGTGCGGTAGTACTGCTCGTGGACCTGGCCGTAGTGCAGGTGGTCCTCGATGCGTGCCTCGAAGCGGTCCCCAGCGGCGCGGTCATCGGAGGTGTCCAACGGACCATGACTGCTGGACAACTCCGCCGTGGCCCAGGCCTCGGGCGTCAGCAGGTCGGCCACGGTCGTCGCCGTGCCGTCGAGTGTGCCCGCCTGCGCTGCCGGAGCGGTTCCCGCCATCAGCAGGCTCATGATGACCGTGGACAGCAGGGTCGCTCGCATCGGCACCTCGATGTAGTTGGTAGCAACTTGCTACATATCCTTCCGCGCCGACGGGCCGACGGCCGCTGCGCGGCCCCAACGTCGGCGCATGCGCGCCCGTGTGGCGTCCCAACGCACAGCGCCCGGTCCCGCGCCTGCCCACGTCAGCAGCGCCGAGGTGCCGCTGGGCCTCAGCCGGTGACGGTGAACTCGAGGGTCTGGCTGGGCTGCGTCCGCCCGGTGGAGCCGGAGCCGTAGACGACCAGGTCGAGCACCTGGCCGGCGGCCAGGGGCGTGCCGAGCGTGACGACGGCGCCGCCCGTGCCGTTGTCCGCCGCCGAACCAAGCCACTGCCCGGTGTCGCTGTAGACGTACACGTCGGCATCGGTGGCCAGGTCCGCAGCGTCAGCGATGGTCACTTCCGAGCTGCCGGCAGCCGCCGTCACGTTGCCCGCGTCGATGGCGGCGGGCAGGTCCGCGTTGCTTCCGAAGATGACCCGCAGCGACCCACTGATGTCGGTGAACCCGGTGTCGTTGGAGAGCCCGAAGGTGTTGACCGCCACCTCGTCGCCTGCGGTCGTGTTGAAGTCGAGGCCGGCAACCGCCCCTGGCACCGTGATGTTGGGTGCGGCCTCGATGGTGACCGTCACCACGACGTAGTCGGCCAGCGTGCAGGTGACGCCTGCGGCACCGCAGTCGAGGTAGGCGACCGTCCCGTCGTCGTCGGTGAGTTCGATGGCGTCGCTGTTCAGCGCCAACGTCCGGTCGTAGGTCAGCACGACCATGTCGCCGACGTCGAGGATGCCGGGGACATTGCCTGCGTCGGTTCCCTCGACGATGTCCGTGGCAATGATGCGCGGCGGCGCGGCGACGTGGGCGGTGGGCACCAACCCGATGCTGACCATGCGGTTCAGGGACTGGGCAGCGCCGATCAGGAAGGCCTCGCCGCGCGTGGCCGTGGCATTGCCGTCGAAGTCGGCATCCAGGAAGCCGAGGTCGTCCAGGGCGTCGCAGGCTCGGGTTGCCTCCTCGGGCGTCGCACAGCCGGCGGGGACGTCCTGCCCGTCGAACGACAATGGCGCCGCGCCCTTGTCGGCCAGGACCTGGTTCATCGACCGATACGTGAACAGGGCCAGCTGCCGCAGGTTGAGGTCACCGCCCGGGTCGAAGGTGGTCTCGGTCTTGCCGGTCGTGATCCCGAGCTGGACGGCCTTGACGATGCTGTCCCGATGCTCGCCGTCTTCGGGGACGTCCTCGAAGGGGTTCTCGCCAGCGGTGCCGGTGTCGGTGCCGGCGGCCTCCATGAAACGCATCAGGATCGACATCCACTGGGCGCGGGTGATCGCGCCGCCGAAGTCGGCTCCGCTGGACCCTCCGCGCAGGACGACACCGCCATCGTCACCGACGTAGCCCGACGACAGGCAGTCGAGCATCACTTGCTGGATCGGTGTCGCCGTGTCGTAGTCGGCGAAGTTCTGCTCGGCGGACGGCGCTCCCTTGCAGGCGGGGGACAGGTCCTCCGCCTGCGAGGCGACGGCGAGGGCCGGCGCCAACGGCAGGGCGGTGGCCCACATCCCAACGACGGCGATCACCGCTGTGGCTCGCGACGAACGTGGTGTTCTTCGTGTGTCGTGACGCATCTTGGCATCTCCCGGCGTGCTGTCGGGTCGCGGCATCCGCGCCGTCCCCGTCGTGCGGGGGGCACAATAGGGCTGGTCGGGAGGAACGGGCATGGCCGACCGTCCGCGAGTCGTGGTGCGGTCGTACGACTCGTCCCGGGACCTCGATGCGGTCAAACGCATCTGGCGCGAGGTCCGCCCGGCTTCCTCGCGGCGGCCAGCTTCGCGCGTGAGGACGTCACCTTCAACCTCGAACTGCGAGATCCCGCCGTCGCACAACTCCCCGACGGCATGGAATGGTCCGGGACCGCCGGCATGTACGTCGTCACGTTGGGATCGCCGAGCTCCTGCAGTCCCGGTCACGCCGCCGGGCTGCCCACCCTGCGCGCCGGCGTCGGCGCATTGAGCCGAATGCTCCTGGGCGTGCGCGAAGCCTCCGTCCTGGCGGTGTCGACGGATCTCGACGGCGACCCGCAGCTGTTGCGCGCACTGGACCGCGTCATCCAGTTGCCACCTCCAGACGTCGGCTGGGACTTCTGACCATCGACCCCGAGGGGCGGTCACCCGGCCAGCCACGAACCTCAGCCGGGGTCTACCCTGCGGGTCCCCTGGTCAGTACTGGGCCGTGGCCCGGTCGCCCGCGGTGCTCAGCCACATCCCCTCCACCACCGGGAGCTTGGTCATGTTCGCTCGCCTTGGAACGCTTTGCCACGACCGTCGACGCCTGGTACTCGGCCTGTGGGTCGCTGGCCTGGTGTTGGCCAGCGCGCTGTCCGGCGTCGTCGGCAACGAGTTCCGCGACGAGTTCAACCTGCCTGACGTCGAGTCTCGGGCAGGCTTCGACATCCTCGACCAGAGCTTCGGTGGTCAGGGCACGGGCCTGGTCGGGACCATCGTGTTCCGCGCCGAACAGGGCGTGGCGGACCGGCAGGTGCGCGAGCAGATGCAGGCGATGTTCGACGCGGTCGCCACCGTTGAGAACGTCAACCACGTCCAGAGCCCCTACAGCGCCGAGGGAGCGCGCCAGATCTCGATGCAGGGGCCGCAGGCGGGCCTGATCGCCTATGCCAACGTCGAGGTGCCCGACGACACGGACCTGCCACGGGCCGCGATCATCCGTGACGCCATCCGAGAGGTCCAGCCCGAGATCGACGGTGTCCAGATCGAACTGGGCGGCTTCATCTTCGCCGAGTTCGAGGAGCCTTCTTCAGAGATCATCGGCCTGGCATTTGCCATCGTGATCCTGATCCTCGCGTTCGGATCCGTGCTGGCCATGGGGCTGCCGGTCGGGATGGCCCTGTTCGGCATCGGCATCGGTACCGCGATCATCACGCTGATGAGCAACCTGACTCCCATCCCCGACTTCTCCACGTTCCTCGGGATCATGATCGGGCTGGGGGTCGGGATCGACTACGCCCTGTTGGTCGTGACGCGCTATCGCGAACAGCTCCAGACAGGTCACAGCGTGCGCGACTCTGTGGCCATCGCCGCCGACACGGCCGGCCGGTCGGTCCTGTTCGCCGGGACCACCGTCGTGATCTCGCTGCTCGGCATGCTGTTGATGGGCGTGAGCTTCGTCAACGGCCTGGCCATCGGTGCGGCGTCGGTGGTGGCCGTGACGGTGGCTGCGTCGATGACGCTGTTGCCGGCGCTGCTGGGGTTTGCAGGCGAGCGGGTCGAGCGCACCCGGTGGCGTGGGCTGATCGCGGCCAGCCTGGTGGCGGTGGCGCTGGTCGGCGTGGGGTTGGAGATCACGCCTCTCATGGTCGGCCTGCCGTTGGCGGTCGTTGCGCTGGTGGCTGGGTTCTTCGTCGAACCGCTCCGGCGCGAGGTCCGACGCAGGCCCGCCAAGCCGCTGCGTGAGACCGTGCCCTATCGATGGAGCCGCTTCATCCAGCACCACCCGTGGATGAGTGCGGTGGCAGGTGTGGTCGCATTGTTGGTACTTGGGATCCCGGTGCTGGGCCTCAACCTGGGCTTCTCCGACGAGAGCAACTACCCCGAGGACACCACGACCAAGCAGGCCTACAACCTGCTGGTTTCGGGGTTCGGCCCCGGCTTCAACGGACCGATGATCCTGGCGGCCGAGCTGGTCGACGGCGTGGACCTGATCGCGCTTCAGGCCGTGACAACCGCTGTGGGTGCCGACCCCGGGGTTGCGTTCGTGTCGCCGCCCGTGCCCAGCCCGGATGGTTCCGCAGCCCTGTGGCAGCTGATCCCGATGACCGGTCCGCAGGACGTCGCGACGTCGGCCACCGTCAACCGCCTCCGTGACGAGGTGCTCCCGCCGGTGGAGCAGGAGCTCGGGATCGACGTCAATGTCACGGGCTCGGTCGCGGTGGCGCTGGACTTCTCCAACTACCTGACGTCGCGGTATCCGTACTTCTTCGGCGCCGTGCTGCTGCTGTCGTTCCTGCTCCTGATGGTCGTGTTCCGGTCGCTGCTGGTGCCGCTGAAGGCGGTGATCATGAACCTGCTCTCGATTGGCGCGGCCTACGGCATGGTCGTGATGCTGTTCCAATGGGGCTGGCTCAGTGACATCACCGGCGTGCAGCCAGCCCCGATCGAGACCTGGGCGCCCATGATGCTGTTCGCGATCGTCTTCGGACTGTCCATGGACTACGAGGTGTTCCTGCTGTCAAGGGTCCGCGAGGAATGGCGTCGGACCGGCGACAGCCGGGAGTCCGTTGCCGATGGCCTGGCCGCCACGGCCAAGGTCATCACTGCCGCGGCGGCAATCATGGTGGTCGTGTTCGGCAGCTTCCTGCTGGAGCCCGACCGAGTCATCAAGCTCATGGGCACCGGCCTGGCGACCGCCATCCTGCTGGATGCGACGATCGTGCGCATGCTCCTGGTCCCGGCAACGATGGAACTGCTCGGGGATCGCAACTGGTGGCTGCCAGACTGGCTGGACCGCATCCTGCCCGTGTTGGACGTGGAGGGTGATGCAACGGTCGTCGCCGGCAACGGGGCAGCGGAGGAGGGTGGTGCCGAGTCCGCCTGGGTCACCGCCGACTGACTGCGAACCTCAACTACGGTGCCGCCACGTGAACCGGCGAGGTGTCTGTGGCCAATCAGGACCGTGGGGTGGCAGCCGATGCCGAGGCGACCGGCCGCCCGTCCGTGATGGGCCTGCTTCGCCGGTTGCGGCCGGACTCGTGGCCGGCACGCCTGGTCGCGACCGGACTGTTGACGCTCCTGGTGCTGGCCATCCTGGTCCCACTGCTGGCGGTGGGTGCCTTCGAGCGAGCGCGCGCCGGCGCCCTGGACCGTTTCTATCCGGCAGGTATCGCCAGTGACCGCGTCGTCGTTGTTGAGATCAACGTCGAGGCCATGGATCGCACCGACCATGCCCACCTGATTCGAATTCTCCACGACGCCGGTTCTGCCGCAGTGCTGTATGACGTCGTGTTCGATCGGCCGAGCCCGGACCCGGCCGTGGACGCTGACCTTGCGATGGCGTTGCGAGACGCGGGCAACGTGGTCATCGCGACGGCGTCGGTGCTGGTGCCCGGGGAACGCATCCTGGAGGTGCGCGAGGCCCAGCCGCCGATCGAACTGCTGGCCGAGGCGGCGCGCGGGCTCGGCCACGCGGGCATCTGGATCGACGACGACGGGGTTGCCAGGGCGATGCCGATCGCGGTCGATGACGGACGTCGGTTCATCCCATCACTCGCGTCCGCAACCGTGGCCGTTGCCGACGGGGCCGATCCCGAGTTGGTCACCATCCGACCGTTCGGCGTGGAGGTCGGCGGTCGGCTGCATCCCAGCCCAGATGGCGAACTGGGCCTCATGACGATCTCCTGGGCGCCCGCCCTCGACTGGCACGACGAGGACCGACCCGCCCTGAAGGCCGCGCAACTGCTGGCCGGGGAGATCGCGCCGGACCTGCAGGACAAGATCGTGCTCGTCGGTGACACCACGGACGTCCTCGGCGGCGACTTCCACCTGATGCCGGTGTCCAAGGCCGGCGGCGGCATGCCCGGCGTCTGGGCGCAGGCCAACGCCGTCAACACGATGCTGACGTCGCAGTATCGAACGGCCCCGCCTGACTGGGGGACGCTGTCGTTGATCGCACTTCTCGCAGCGGTCGGTGCACTGGTGTCCGTCAGCGTTGGTGTCATCCTCTGGATCGGCCCAGCCGTCGTGGCGATCGAGGCGGCGTTCCTGCTGCTCCTGGACCTGCGGTTCCAGAACGGCACGGACCTCGACGTGGTCTATCCGTCCATCGGCCTGGGCCTCGCGACGTTCGCGGCAGTCGGCCTGCGCTACGTGACAGAGCTCCGTGAGAAGCGTCGCGTCGCGAGCCTCTTCGGAAACTACATCCCGCCCGAGGTGGCTCGGGAACTGGTGGACAGCGGGCGACTCCAGGCAGTCAGCGCGGGGGAACGGCTGGAGATCAGCACCTTCTTCGCCGACCTTCGCGGCTTCACGGCGACCGCCGCAACGCTGGAGCCCCTCCAGGTGCGCGAGATGCTCGACGTCTTCTACAAGCACCTGACCGAGTCGATCCTCGAACACGGCGGAACGGTCATGCAGTACGTGGGTGACGAGGTGTTCGCGATCTTCGGCGCACCCGTGCGCCACCCCGATCACGTCCAGCGCGCCGTGGACTGCGCCATCGCCGTCCGCGACCGGGTGGACGACCTCAACGCCGAGCTTGCCGGGCTCGGCCTGCCCTCGGTGCAGTACGGCATCGGGGTCAACACGGGCGACGTCGTGGCCGCCCACGTGGGCACGCACCACCGCCAGTATTCGGTGATCGGCGACCCCGTGAACGTCGGTTCCCGGCTGTGCGCACTGGCCAAGGCTGGCCACGTGACCTTCCCCGAGGAGGTGCGTGTTCGGTTGGAACGGGTTCCCGACATCGAGCCGTACGGACCGGTCTTCATGAAGGGCGTCGCGCGCGACGTCGACGTCCACCTCGCCCGCAAGCCCGGGTCGGAACCCGCGTCCTACGAAAAGGTGGTCAAGGCCGGGCCGGCGCCCAGGTGATAGCGGCCGGCTGCAGCCTGGGTCACTGCGGGTCGACGATGACGAAGCCGCCGGCGTAGGGCCGCTCGGAGGTTCGCACCCGATGGACCCCGGCGTCGGGGAAACACATCGAGGTCGCCCCGGGGGCCAGCGTGACCGTGTCGTCGCCCAGGCCGATCGACCAGGCCTGGGGGTCGCGATTGACCAGCGTCACGCACCCGTTGACCGCGACGCGCAACCACTCGGGATGGAAGACGCCGTCGACCACCACAGCGCTCGGGCCATCGGCGGCGGCGGCTCCCTCGGTGGAAAGACCGGACCGCCATGGCGCCTGCCATTGCACAAGTCCGACCACGACCAGCAGGATCACCAGCGGCACGGTCGGCCGCCCCGGAGGGGCCAATGATCCAACGAGGTCGCGGCGTCGTTGCACGGCGATCCCGACTGCCGCCCCATACGGCACGTGGGCGGCGTAGGCGATCCCGATCGCGAACCAGTTGGTTCCCGACCGGCCGCCAACCAGCCCGTAAGTCGTTGCGAAGGGCGTGACGATGGTGACCGTCTCAAGCAGCAGGCCCCAGGCGATGCCCCACGTCCAGGCCCGTCGCGGTGCCAGCATCGCATACGCGATCCCGAAGCCGATCCCGTTGGCAAAGTGGAAACTCCACCCGAGCAGGCCAGTCCAGGCTGACGACGTCTGCGCCCCGGCAGCCAACACCCCGTAGCTGTCGATCGGCGCGAGCACGCGGAAGCCGGCCATTACGAATGGCACGCGAACCAGGTCGTAGGCCAGCGTGCCCATCAGGCCACCCAGCAGGCCGGCCACCAGCAACGTCCGCACCTCCGGCGCGCGGCGTCGGATGGCCAGGGCCATGGCCACCAGGCCAACCTGTCCGGGCAGGGTCACCAGCAGGAACGTTGTGCTGAAGGAGGCAACGCCCATGACCCAGGCCAACAAGCTGGCAACCGATGTCCCGCCAAGCAGGAACAGTCCCAGGCGGAACATGGGCTCGCCACGACTGGTCGTGGGTGTCGGCGCGGTCCGGGTGTCCAACGGGCCTCCGTGAGGGGCGTTGTCTGGCCTTCGCGGCCGTCCAGGGGATTGCCGGATGCTGAGGTGGCCGAAGATCACGGTCAGCGCCGTGAGGGTGACCCTATGATGCTGCCGGGCTCGGGAGGGGACATGACGGACGCTGCAACCGGTGGGGAGGCGGCCGCTCCGTCTCCAAAGGGTGGTGCCGCTGGCGCCCTCGGGCGCCTGACGTCGTTCGTGAGGGAGAACGTCAAGGAGACGCTGATCACCGGGCTGATCGCATTCGCGGTCGGCTGGTTCATCAACGTCTACGTCGTGGCCGTGCGCTACGAGGGAACCGGCGTGGGATCGGGCGGGACGGCCACGGTCGGCAGCAACTGGCTGACTGGGAGCCTGTTCTGGCTCATACTTGCGGCGGTCGTCACGACGCTCATCTCCTACGGCCGACGCGTCGGCGTGGCGCGACTGGGTCGTGAGCTGACCGTGTTGCCGCAGAACCTCGTCAGGGGATTCGGTGGCGGCAGCCAGGCCTGGGCAATGCTGTTGTTCGGTGCCGCGCTGAGCCTGGTGGTGGCGATCCTGTTCGGTACGGCAGCGGCCGGTGCCTCGGGCTTTGCGCTCCTCGTCGTGGCTGCCTCTCCGATCGTTGCCAAGCTCGGCCAGCTCATCCGCAACCTGGGCATGCGGTTGTTGACCATGGCAGCCGGAGACGACGCCCGGAAGCTGTCGTCGGCCAGCTCGCTCACCTCGGTTCTCGGTGCGGCCGTCGGCATGGCCGTGGCGTGGCAGGTGCCGTCAGTGTGGGCCAAGCTGGTCCTCGCCGCGGTTGCGGTCGGTTTGTCGGTGGTCCTGGTCCGCGGTGGCGACGCGCAGAGCGCGGTGACGCTGATCCTCGGTGTCCTGGCGGGACTGGCCCTGCGTGAACTCTTCCACGGCGTCGCCATGGCGGATGACGGCGGGTGGCAGGAAGGCGGCGGCACGCTGGGCAGTTGGTGGGGATCCCAGGGCTCCGGCACCGTCATGGCGAACTCGACCGTTGCCGGTGGCATGGCCACGGCCGGCAGTGTTGCTGGGACGGCGGCCGGTCAGGTCATGGCGTCGACGGTCAGTGACGCGGGACTGGGCGGCCTCAGCGGCGAATGGGGCGCTCAGGACGCTGGCGTGGAAGCAGTCCCCTCGGCCCCGCAGCCGTCGGCGGTCGATGGCGGTCCCGGCGTCGTCGCCCCCCCGGTCACGGGGGATGAGCAGGTCGCCCCGAGCGGTGGGCCGCCGGCACCGCCCGACGCTGACCCAGGCGGCCCCGCAAGCACCGACACGCCGTCCGGCGCGCCAAGCGACACGCCGCCCGGGACCTCCAGCGACACGCCGCCCGGAACGCAATCCGACGATGCAAGCCTGGGTGGATTGAGTGGGCAGTGGACGGGTGACACACCACCGTCCGGTCCGCCGCCCGCTGCGCCTCCCGGCCCGGCCGATGGGGCTGCCTCACCCGGCATGAAGCCGCCATTGCCACCGGCCGCGGACGACGACGAGGCGGGGCCGTGAGGCGCCGCGGTGGCAAGGGGGGTCTGCTGGTCGTGGCTGCCCTGGTTGCGTCGGCTTGCGGCGGCGAGGCGGCACCGGACGTCGCGACGGGTGCCACGGACGACGGGCTCACGGCTGCGTTGACTGCGATCGAGACGTCGGTCGAGGCACGCCTCGGTCAGGAGGCGTCCTTCGCTGCAGCGTCCGAGGCCGTGCTGTCCCTCGGTGACGAGGCGCGCACGGACGCGACGGGGCTTGCCCAGGTCACGTATCCCGACGGATCGCTCACGCGGCTGACTGACAACGCGCAGTTCGTGCTGGCCGAGCTGTCGGTGGTGGCCGACAGCCAGGCGGTCGGGGTCGGCCTCGACGCGGGACGGGCCTGGAACCGGGTCCAGGCGGTGACTGGCTCGCAAGGACGGTTCGAGGTCGAGGCCAGTGTCGCGAACGCGGCCGTTCGCGGCACGGCCTTTGATGTCGACTGCGTGCTGGCATGCCTGTTCTCCGTGCTGGACGGGGCGATCGAGCTGCTCACGTCCAGTGGTGCGACCGTGCAGTTGACGGCCGGACAGGCCGTCGAGGTCGGTCAGGACGGCACCCCGGGTCCCGTGATCCGCCTGGCGTCACCACTGGACCCATGGTTTCGCGACAACCTCGACCGCGACGAGAACGCGGGTTTCGCTGCGGTCGCGGATCCTCCGCAGGCGGCCGCATCGCCCGGCATCGGTGGCTCGTGGACCGTCACCTTCACGGTGGCAGAGTCCAATGATCCGCAGGCCCCCCAGGGTGCGCAGAACACGGTGCCGTGGGAAGTGACGATGAACTGCCCGAGCGGACCGTGTGACGGATCGGTGACGACCACGGATGTTCCCGTGGCGTCCTTCACGTTCAGTGGCGGCGTCTATGTCATCGACGAGCAGGGCGAGCAGACGACCGTCGAATGCCGCGACGCCGGTGTTGTCGCCTGGGACCGCGCGTCGACGGGCCAACTCTCTGCCACCCACGCATCAGCTGACGACGCCGCGGTCGCGGCACGGTTCGTCGGCACCCTGACGGAGGTCCTGACGCCTCGCCAGGAAGCACTCGACGTGGGCTGCATCGATGCGACCGTCATCCGAAGGGTCACGACGTTGAAGGCGGTCCCGGCCTGATCGACGAGGCTTCCCACGTCGCGTACATCGCGGCGTAGTGGCCATCGGCTGTCACAAGGTCGGCGTGCCCTCCGACCTCGATGATCTGGCCGTTGTCCATGACAACCACGCGGTCTGCGCGTCGGGCGGTCGACAGCCGGTGTGCGACCAGGATCGCCGTGCGGCCCTGCAGGGCGATGTCCAGGGCATGTTGGACGGCGCGCTCTGACTGCAGGTCCAGGTTCGAGGTTGCTTCATCCAGGACCAGCAGCGGTGGCTCCGGTACCAGTGCGCGGGCAAGCGCGACGAGTTGACGTTCGCCTGCGCTGAGTCCGACTCCCCGCTCCGCAACGACGCCGTCCAGACCCCCCAAGCGGTCCAGCAGCGCGCCGAGTCCAAGGGACCGCGCCACTTCCTCGACGTGGGCGTCCGTGGCTGACGGTCGTCCGATGGTCAGGTTGTTGCGCAGCGTTCCGCTGAACAGGAACGGTTCCTGGGGGACGACGCCGATCGCCCGTCGCAGCGCCGTGATCTCAAGGTCCGCGAGGCTGACGCCATCAAGCAGGATGCGTCCCTGGTCGGGGTCGTAGTTCCGGGTGAGCAGTTTCGCCAGCGTCGACTTCCCCGCCCCGGTCTCACCGACCAACGCGATGGTCTCGCCTGCAGCGATGTCCAGGTCGATGTCCCGCACGACCGGGCGAGATGGCTGGTAGCCGAATGACACGCCATCGAAACGGACTGCGCCATGGACCTCGAGCAGGGCCGTCGGGTCCGGGCGTTCCATCACCGTCGGCTGCTCGTCCAGCAGGTCAGCGATCTTGGTCACGGCGGCCTGCCCCGACTGGTAGGCGTTGTACAGGTTCACGAGTTCCTGGATCGGGGCAAAGAACGCACCGAGGTAGAGCACGAATGCCGTGAGCTCGCCCACCGTGAGCTGGTTGTCCAGCACCATCGCGCCACCGATGGCGAGCACGACGACCTGTCCGACCGACCCGAGCATGGAGATGCTCGGCCCGTAAATCGCCTGCACGTTGCCCGACGTGATCTGGGTGTCCCGGTACTGGCCGACCCGCTCGCGATGGGTGACTTCGTTGTAGTGCTGGCGGTTGGTTGCCGTGATGACCCTGGCGCCGGAGAGGTTCTCCTGCAGGTCGGCAAGCAGTTCGGCGATGCGCTCGCGGACGGCTCCATAGCTGCGCTCGGATGCGCCGCGGAACCACCAGGTGAGGGCTGCCATCGGTGGGACGATCGCGATGAGAATGATGGCGGCCAGGCGAACGTTCAGGGACAGCATGATGGCCGTGACCACGGCCAGCGTGAACCCCTGCGCCAGGAGGTTGACGATTCCGTCCTGCAACAGCTGGCCCAGCGCTTCGATGTCCGAGGTCATGCGGGTGAGCAGCCGGCCGATCCGCTCCTCGGTGAAGAAGGCCTGGCTGAGGCGTTGGAAGTGCGTGAAGACGCGCATCCGCAACTGCTTGGTCAGTTGCTGGCCGAGCCGACCTGTCCACCAGATCCGCGCCGACGTGACGGCGAAGCCGACAATTACGGCGACGAGGTACGCCGTGGCGACCATGGCCACGACACCGAAGTTTCGCGGCACGATCCCCTGGTCGATGGCGCGCAACACCAGCAAGGGTCCGAGCTGGGCAACCACGCTCTCGGCGCCCACCAGGAGCAGTGCCACGCCGATGGCCCGCCTTGACGGGCGCAGCAGCGTTCGCAGGGTGAACCGGTGGGCTCCCTCGTCGCCCGCCCGGCTGAAGGGCAGGTCGACCGGCGGGTGGTCGGGCTCGGTGTCGATCAGCCCCAGCAAGGGCTGGCGCAGTTCGTGCGGGATGCCTGCCAGCCGTGGATCGTCGATGGTCGCGGTCATGGGAGTCGCCCCAGTGGCGAGGTTGCGTCGCCCAGTCGCCTGGTGGCCGCGGGACCCATCCGATCGATCTGCTCGTCGGTGATCCGTGAGGCGCGGGCCCGCCTTGGCTCGCTGGGCGGGGGCGGCTGGTCCAGGACCTTGGCGTAGGCCGGTTCGTTTGCGAGCAGCCAGGCGTGGGTTCCCTGTGCCGTCACCACCCCACCCTCGAGAAGGACCACACGGTCCGCCAGCGCGATCGTGGCTGGACGGTGGGCGATCAGCAGTGTCGTGCGGCCCTGGAGCGTGTGCTCGAGTGCGTCGTGGATTCGCAGTTCAACCTCGACGTCAACGGCCGACGTGGCGTCGTCCAGGATGAGAATCGCAGGGTTCTGGACCAGCACACGCGCGATGGCGATCCGTTGGCGCTGGCCGCCCGACAGGGTGTGGCCGCGTTCGCCGACCACGGTGTCCCAGCGCTGTGGCAGGGCGTCGATGAAGTCGAGGGCGCCCGCGGCTTCGGCCGCGGCCACCACTTCGGCGTCCGTTGCATCGGGGCGGGCATAGACGATGTTGTCGCGCAGGGAAGCGGTGAACAGGAACGCGTCGTCCATGACGACGCCGATGTGCGACCGCAAGGAGGCCTGGGTCACATCGCGGATGTCAATGCCGTCGACGAGGACGGCGCCGGCCTCCACGTCATGGAAGCGCGCGAGCAGGTGGGCGAGCGTGGACTTGCCTGAGGCGGTTCGCCCGACCAGCGCGACCCGCTCGCCCGGGGCGATGTCCAAGTTGAAGCCGCGCAGCACAGCGGTCCCGTCGGGGTAGGAGAACGCGACATCGCGAAACGTGATCGCACCGGCGACAGCGCTGAGTTCGACAGCGTCAGCGCGGTCTCGGACGTCGGGTTCACGGTCGATGATCTCGAAGAGCCGTCCTGACGCGGCACGTCCGCGCTGGGCCATCATGATCGCGAAGCCCAAGACGTGAAACGGGAACTGCAGGATCGCGGCGTAGCTGGTGAACAGCAGGACGTCACCCGCGCTGACGCTGCCATGCGTGGCCTGCCAGCCGGCCGCAAGCAAGAACAGGGCCGTGCCGGCCTGCGGAATGGCGCGCATCAACGGTTGGTACCGCGCGCGGACTGCGACTTCGCGTTCGGCAGCCCACCGCAGGGCTTCTGCCTCGTGCTCGAGGCGGCGGATCTGGTCACGCTCCGCGGCCATGGCACGCACCACGTTGGCCCCGGCGAGATTCTCCTCGACGATGGTGGTCACGTCCGCGGTGCGGGACTGCACCAACCAGGACAACGGGAAGCTGACCCGGCGCATCTTCACGCCCGTGACGATGGTCGCGGGCATGACCGACAGCGTCACCAGCGTCAGGCCGACGTCGGCGCGCAGCATCACGACCAAGCCGAACAGCGAGCCCACGAACAGCATCACGATCGACGGGACGAAAACCAGGAACATCTTGATCACGTTCAGGTCGGAGTTCGCTCGCGAGATCAACTGCCCGGTCTCCGCCTCGTCGTGGAAGGCGAAGGACTGGCGACCGAGGTGGCGCTGCAGGATGGACCGCAGGTCATACTCGAGCAGGGCAGCCGTGCGCATCATGAACCAGCGGTTGCCAAGGCCCGCGGCGAACGACACCGCCGTGAGCACTGCCAGTTGCCACACGAATCCCGACAGGGGCGCCGTGCGCGCCACCAGACCTTCGTCAAGCGCACGCTTGAGGACAAGCGGCGTGCCCATCGTGGCAACGTGACCAATCAGGGCCAACGTGAGCGAGGCCGCCACTGTGCCGCGGTGAGCGGCAACCAGGGGCCGTAGCCTGCGGACCCACCCAAGCGTCGGATCGGGGTCCGGCTCCCGTCGCGCAGGCGGATAGGCCGTTCGGGGAGGGACGGGCACGGTCGCCGACTTGAGCGGCGCAACGTGGCCGCCCGAGGGTACGGAATCCGTGGTCGGCAAGTCGGGTGATCGCAGCATCATTTCATTGTATGCTACACGCAATGAAATCCCCACGCGAACCGCCCACGCACACCGTCGAGGCCATCACGGCGCTGGATGCGGCCGTGACGCGCTTTCGCCGAACGCTGGCACTGCCCGAGGTTCGGGCCTTCATCGAAGGACGCCTCGACCCAGACGTCGACCAGGCCCACTACCGGATCCTGCGTGCCGTGGAACTGGCAAGCCTCGAAGCGCCACAGGAAACGGGTGTGTGCGAGATCGCCGAGTTGGTCGACCTCGAGGTCTCCACCGTCAGCCGCCACCTCGACAAGATCACCGACGCAGGCCTGGTGACCCGTGAGTGGTCCGACGTCGACGCCCGGCGTCGTGTCGTTTGCCTGACGGAACGTGGTCGCCAATGCCTCCAGGACATGACCGCTGCTCGGACGGACCTCTGGGAGCGGTTGACCGCGGGTTCCAGCGACCGTGACCTGACCGTGACCGCCCGCGTGCTGAACCGAATCCGCGACAACGTCGACCTCCTCGACTGAGCGTTGTGCGCGGTTCGCCAGGGCCGCGAGCCCCTCGAGGGTCAGGCGGGCGACACCTCGTGCAGCGTGACGCCAGCAGGGACCTCCGTCGTGCCCCACACCCACAGGCCCGGCCCTGCCCAAGGCACGCCGTTCGTCCCGGGAG
>Ga0326597_10000503_pt1 | contig 69658 bp, 47 predicted proteins | sample RVTome_12_FD_203789 | JGI IMG/M metagenome (GOLD analysis project Ga0326597, IMG submission 203789) | Soil microbial communities from uranium-contaminated site in the Upper Colorado River Basin, Wyoming, United States - RVT100D185 | ecosystem: Environmental > Terrestrial > Soil > Contaminated >...
TCCACACGACCGCTGCCTCGCGAAATTCGTAGGCTTATTTACCGCCACGAGATGCAAGGGGGTCCGGTCTGGCTCTTCAAATTCCTGATGTTTCCTGCTTCCGTCCGTTATCCTTTTCCGGCACATGTGATGCAATGGTGTTCCGTCTTGTCCTCCATTCTCACTCTTACCTACTCAAACCATCCCTTCCTCTCTCTTTTTTTTTCTGTGTCGAAAAAATTTTATTCCATATCCAAAATACCTCTTTCCTACACTTGCTCCACGCTTGATAATATTGAGCACTCAATGTTTTCCGTGTATGCCATTCCTATTCGTTTCTTATCTTGTACATTCTTGGAGGTTTCCGTCACGTATAGGGCAAACCCCACTGAGAAGAACAGAAGAGCCATCGTACCGCAAAATCCCAGCCACGCTAGAATAATCTCTCGAAACAGATATTCTCTTTCCCAGTCGCTGTATATTATATATTCACGTGGAGACAAATTGATTGCAGCCCAGCTGTCCAGGATTTTCTTATTCGCACACTCCTCAGGTGTCTTCATCTGTCCTGTATGGACAGAGATAATGCACTGTTGTTGTGCGCAGGATATAAGCGCCTCGCGTTCTTCATAGTTCTGGGTTAGGGTGTCCTGGGCACTGATGGCCGTGTCCCGGAGGATTGCAGCCATAAACAGCAGAAGCATGCAGTACAATACGAACGTAAAGAGTATCATCGCTGATATAGACCCTCTCATTAAAGGATTCGGACACCCAAAGCGTGACATTCGCGAGATCCACCCTGGGAGGGTCGGGGTTTTTGATATCTTTTTATTTTGGTTCTCTGGCTGGTACGCCCACCTTTTTTATCAACTCAGAGGTGGCGTAGGGATTCTGCGCACACATGCCAAATGCGAACTTTAGCTGCCGGTCGATTCTCTCTGGACCCGCCAGTACATTCTTAATTCCTGGAAATATCACAATATCGACGCATAGACAATCTTCTATCCAGCCAGATAATTCTCCGGTGGCCTTGGCAATGGAATCCGGGTTTTGGCTCTGTACTCTGTGTGCCATCCTGCGCATTGAGGATAGCATCTTTTTCTGAATACCTCTACTCAGCACGTCGTATACGGATTGGTCCGTTTCACGCACCGGTAGTGCGCGTTCTCTCTCCCCAAGGGAAACACCGGAGTCAGCAGGGCCTTCGTCGATATCGGAGGAATCACTGGAGAGAGAACTGTCGTCGTCCACGTCGTCGACGTCAGAATCAGAAGGATCGTCCTCTTCGTCTGCTCCAACTGACTCCATCTGCTTAACGGCGGTCAGGATTTGTCTGGCTTTGGTCCTAGCTAGTTCTGCTAGGTTGAAGGGTCTTTTGGAGTATGTGGTATCCCATGAGAAATGGAGAGGCTTTTCGTCTTTGAGTGCTCTATGACGAGTGGACTTAAAGGCCTGAAGAGGATCCTCTTCGATCGCTCGACTATGAAGCACCTGAAGCTTGCTCGCCAGTGATGCTCTTCCCCCCTCGTCCGTATCCAGTGGAATACGTCTCGTGGATATAACTGTCTCTCGGAATTGACTCGCCGCCGATGATGATCCAGCTGAATCTGTTCTCCTGGACGCAGTATCAGCGCCATGCATCAAGGTCATGGGCGTGAAGAACGCTCTGTAGGTGAGAACCTGCTCAGAAACGTCTCCTTTCTCGATGGTCATTCCGATGGACTCTAGAAAGTAGACGGTGGAATCGACGTCGGCGTTGACAGCGCCCAATCCCGCACACGAAATACACTGGAGATACAGAAAAACAGTCTCAACGGCAGGATCCGACAGCAAGGGCGGGATCCAGTTCTCGACGATGATAGAGAATGGCTCCATGCTGACGACGTCCCTGAACACGTCGGGCCTTAGAGTGCCTCGTTCAGCGACTCTTGCATCAATCTCCATCTCGTACTCCAGTTCCTTGAGCTCTGCACGACCTATTCTACGCATCCGCTCCTGTTCCCTCTGACGAAATGTGCGTCTGTCCCGACGTTCTGTCTCGCGAAGGCACATCTCTGCGATCGAGGGATGCTCTGTCGACGACCCCAAAGAGGTAGAGCCCGGAGCGATTCCAGAATGAGCAGAGGAAGACGAAGAGGAAACGACTTGGAGTTCCTCCGACGAGTCATCTTCATCTCCAGATGATGACACTTGCAATAACTGTGGAACGATCTGGGTGTAAAAGGTCATCAGACTCTCACTGCTCATGTCGGGGTACTTTGGACGATCGTCTTCAAGACGACGCTTATCATGATCTGTTACAGGTACTGCCTGTGCAGAGGAGGCAGACGAACTGCTGCATTCAGACGACGACGCCATCGTCCATCCGCTGCTCGAACGCGGGTCTCTGAACAGATCGGCAATGTCGTCATCTAGATCTGAGTCTCCGTCGTCACATGCACTGTCCGGAATACTCAGTCCTTTCAGGATAGACTCCCGGTCCATCGTTCAGCTGAGGGGAACACCTGAGGCCAGAGCACTATATATATTTCGGAGATTGTTTTATTCGGAGTGTTAACACTCTAGTATGAAAAGCACGACGAGCTGATCGTCCGAAGAGATAGCCTCGGACAAAAAACTGAACACGTGTCCCCGCGCTTCCGAGTCTCGCATGACCTGCTCGAAAGAGGAAGCCTTGACCTGGAGGACAAAGTGACTTCCCATCATCTCGGGAACATCAACGACGACACGAGAAGACGCCTCGGTCTCGATAACGGCATCTATTCGACGGTAGAACAGGACACAAGGTTCCTTGAAGATGCCGTTGATCATCTTTTCGTAGGCCAGCAACAGGAGCGCGGAGTCTCCGTACTTTGCGCGATGATCATCGGAACGCAGTGATTGTGCATTCCAGTTGGCAACGGCAATCACCCTACTCTGAGAGTACTCCATCAATCCGCTAGGGCACTTTTCGGGAAAAGGCCATATGTCAAGCCGGTACTGCTTCTGATCTGGAGTGATCTCGCAGAGGTCGCTGATCAGAAGCTCGGCCAGACGGTCCAAAGTCCCTCCAGTGCGCCGGCCTCCGAGAATCTTCGACTGCTTGGCCCAGTAGACGGCCATGATGCGACGGAAAGATGCACATTGGTATTCCTCTAGCTTTCTTTCGCTGATGCCCGTTTCAGTGTCTCGAGCTCTGAATTTGACACGACTGTAGGCAGTCCAAGGCGTACACCACAGCCATATCTCCACGCTGTTGCTCTGCATTTTTCTGTACGTTGCCAGCATCTGCCGGTAGAAGAACAGAGCCATAGGGGAGAGAAGACTTGCCTCCGTCAGATTCTCCATAAAGAGTATGTTGCTTGTGGGATCTCTGTCCATGACAAATACCACGCGACTAGAAGGCTCATCCACGTCGCACCTCGGGACTATCGCGGATGACCCCCGGTACACGTCCATCATCCTAACCTCGCTAGTGTCCAGTACTAGAGCGAGACTGCAAGCCAACATTACATTCTGGAATATCCCAAACATCTCATTCTTTTGACGCTGCTCAGAGACTTGCATGAAATCTCTGATAGACTCGACTACGCCGCGGTCGATCGATTCCACACTCTCCAAGGATGTCAGTGCCTGAGCGCACTTGTGACAGGCACTTGAAAACGTCTGATCGATTATATCCACACTCTCCTGGCCCGACGTAACTTTGGAAAGAGGAGACAGCGCAAAGACATGCCCCACTTCGGGAACAGTGATGAACGAAACCTTCACGACGCTGACCGGTCCTACGACAACGATCTTATTGCGCAGGACATTGCATGCGAAACTCTTCCCCACACCAATGGGTCCATCCAAAACCAGGTTCTTGGGCACAATACCTCCGCCCGGATGTCGCGGTACATCTTGGCTGACGTAATTAGGCTGAGTTTCTGGACGCATGGTCTGTGCCGACGAAGAGGAGGAGGAGGAGGAGGACGTGGCCATTTTTTACAAAAATAGAAAAATGTTCTGTAGTCTATGAAAGAGTATATATTTTTGTAAAAAATGGCCACGTCCTCCTCCTCTACGAATTATTCTCGCTACGACCGTGGGTCGCGTGGTCGGAAGAAAAATCGCATGCAATGTCCTGCGACTTCTTCTGAGCCGTACGTCGTTCCGTACGACAGCAAGAGGAGCAAGGCTCACGAGGCATTTCTCTATTTGAAAAGGGGAAATGCACCTAATCGCCTGAGACTTACAAAGATATTCTTCAAGGGAGCCTCTCATGGGGAATGGGTTGTATCGTTCAGACATCCACAGTGCTACAGGGACCAGGACGACAGTCTGGGCCGGCTCGCGGACGTGTTCGTCGACGAGGAGCACAGATTGTATTTCATGCCTCAGGCAGATGACGACGCAGGTATCGACGACGTTTCGGGCGTGTTTCTTCTCAAGGACTCGTCGATAAATCCTCCTGGATTGTATGGAGATGACCGAATCTTCCTCTACAAGATCACTCCCGAGGACGTCGAGAGATACTTTCCAATCCCCTCCAGCGAGAAGATGGCCCGACTCACGCAGATACATATGCGCTCCCCATATGACATACGCCTCGTAGATGGGCACTGGAACGATCTTCTCAAAGAAAAGAAGGAGAGGATGGAGCGTGATGATGCGCAGAAAGGATTCATAATCGATTCGTTTTACAGAAAGGACCTCCAAACCACGGGTCGCGTCTCTGGAGAGTGGTTTTATTCATAAGGACACACGAGTAAATGACAGAAATGCGCGTTTTAGTATTCAAGTTTGACGGATGGATTTAGGAGACAACCATACTGAAGGTGCGGCAAAGAGCGAACACTTGTTCTTGAGAAAACCCGTGTGTATGCACGTTGCTTCGTCCAATGAATAGGCACTGATGAACACCGAGACGTTCTTGTAAGGAGCGGTACACATATTCTTTGCTTTGAACTCAAAGCACAGGCGTGGTCCAGAGATCGTCAGAGAATTGCCCCCCACAAGTGCACCGTTTCTAAAGTGACCGGGATTGTAGGAAAAGGCCATAATCGGAGGCTTGTAATTGATCATTACTACGACAGGTCTGACAAGAGAGAGTGTGAACACCTTGGATCCTGACATGTGAGCCATGCGCCGTTGAATGTCCTCGTCAAGGTCCCACCGTGTCATGTTCGTGATGGGAGTCACACACGGTCTATTGTACGGAATATCCTTGTAGCCTACACTTGAAGACGCTATTTCCGGAGACCACAGAAAATGAACCGATTTAACATCTGGCTCGTCGGCGGGAAACGGACTGTCTACGTCTATTTCTAGAAGAGATCGTCCGATTTTTCCAGACAAATCGTTCTCGTCCATCAAGGAGCGTTCGCCGGTCCGAGCACGAGGAATGCCTGCAGAAGAGGTCGTCTCTCCAGTGCGGGCCGATCTGTTGAATCTGGTGGGTATCTGGACAATCGTCTTCGGATCATGTGTCGAATGACGTGGGTCTGGGCTCAATCTAGCGATCTCGGTCGGATGGTTCGGCATTGGTCTGGCTTTGCCTTTGCCCTTGTTGTTCGGTGTCCGTTTTTCGAGTGGAATCGAGGGCTCTAGATCATCCTCTGCGTCATCGCCTGTTCCGTACAATTCTTGGATCTCTTTCCACTGTGGAGGTCCGTCTGATGCATATACAGGTGTTCTACTTGGATATGTAGATGAGTCAGAGGTCTCTTCGAACAGATCGTACTCTTCATCAACCCGGGATTCTGAATCCTCTGTGACTCCAAAGGACTCTGCAAAAGGCACAGTTGGTTTGGTCAGGGTTGTCGTGGAACTGACTCGATCGTCGTCGTCATTCATGTCTTCGTTTTCGTTTTCGTCGTCCTCGAATGGATCGAATTCTTTTTCGGCTTCTACGGGCTCTTCTTCGATCGGCGGGGTAGGTGGTCGATGAGTTCGTTGACGTCTGCGCCTACTACGTCGCTGTGCCGATTTGGGAGGAGAGTCTCTCTTTTTGCGAACCATACCTGTTTTCTTGGCTCCTCTCGATCCATTGCTCTGTATGACCTCGTCGTCACTCTCGTCCAATACAATGGACATTATTTCTAATGATTTTTATACCACCACAACTATAGGACAACTAGCAATGTTTTTATGGATGAATAAAATCCAAGACTTGGCCCTGCCCCGGACCACCACTTTTTGACCCTATTCGACTCACCTCCTTGCCTGTTCTGAATATTCTCACATTTATCCCGACATCTCTTTATACTAACCTTTTCCATTGCCTTTTTTGTTTTTTATGTACAGCGTGGGCAAGGAAATCACCCGAGCGTTCTAGTTATCTGCGAAGAACTGGGCTTTTGGGATCCCGTGGGGTACCTGAACGTTGTAATGCCTATTATGTCCATGCGCAATGCCAGGCAAATAGGCATATCCTCCCCGGCCTACAGCCAGTTCAACTTTTTCACGAAACTCCAGGAGCTCACGCACGCAGGATCTGCTCAGCACGTGTGCCTCGTGATCAAAGCATCTCTGGAATGTCCGCGATGCAAGCGCCGAAACCAGAGCATGTGGTGTACTCACTACAACTCTATGCTCCCACCATGGATTAGCAGCGAGAACCAGTACATTACCAGGCTCGTGTTCAAGGCCCTGAACATGACAGCTGCAGCAGAGCGCGAAATCGGCGGAATCACCGCGAGCGCAGACGGATTTGCATTCGATCAGAATTCCATCGCTCGACTCGTAAAACGCTCCTTGTTCGGCGGGACTAGGAACAATCGACCATCGCAGATTGGCGTGTTCGTGGACCCGAATGCCGGAGGTCCAAATCACATGGCCATAGTCAGTATGTGCATGCACAACGGCTCCATCATCGTATGTTTTTTTTTTTCATCGCGCGTTTGCTGTCTTTCAGTCCCGAAACTCACATGCTATTCTATACTTGAAAAATTCAGATATGCGGGATCGACAGTCATCCTGTGCAGAACTGGATGGACGAAAAACATCTGTTCCGGGCACATATCGAAGCCCTGCGCTCCAATCAATGGACACAACATGCCTGGATCACGCTGTTTGCCGAGAGAAACACGGGCCACGAATCTGGCCATCTGGCAGGTATCCTCAAGGATTTGGGAAAATGCGCCGTCTACATGCAGCCCAGTCGGCCAGATGCGCAGAAGATTCAACGTCTCGGATCAAACGCCAGAGACGATGTGATGGCCAAGTATATGCTAGAAGCGCAAAAGAATCCTGGCTTCTTTACAGACGCAGCCCTAAAAACGTCCTACCGCACAGCAACCCGCGTGCTTTTGTGCCAAAACGCCGTCTCATACATGGACGGCTGCATAAGTTCGAATCCGTTCCTCTACAAGATGTCGAACAGGGAGAAATTTGAGCATACCAAAGCCATGCTCGAAGAGCAACTGTCGCGGTGTCGCACTTGGTCTCGTCAACAGACCTACGATGTGTCTGCTCCAAAATACCAGTGGTCAGGAAAAGTGGACGCTACCGGAGCCATACAAACCGGATACAACGATGATCTCGCTATCACCGCAGCCGCTGGATTCCACTTTTGGCCTCAAGCTATGGGCGGAGTTCTCCCCGGATTCCCGTACACAGACGTCGGCATGGCTCATATAGCAAACGAATCTGGAGAGACCAAATCCTCTTTTTAGTGATTTTTTATGCGTATTATCATGTTCGGTCACGATCCCATCGGATGCATTTCGTTGTATTCCTCCTGCAATATCATAAAATAATGATATCTACAATCGCTGACGAACTCGTCAATCGGGCATTTCTTTATCCCATCCTCTACCTTGTCGGTATTGTCGATGTTCATGTTCAGCAATTTTGCCAGGTAGCTGCCAACGTAGATATCCACATACTGCTTGAGATGATCTCTGGCCGTCGGACACTCGAAATACGCAAAGCTCTTCCCGCTCGACACCGACGAAGTGTACAGCCATTCCGAAAACTTGGGCAAAAGGATCGTGCTGAACAGAAAGAACGCATCCCGTGCGTTCTTGAGAACAACCCTGACACTCAGAGACTGTCCAAAGATGGACACATCGCGACATCCGTGTGCGCGGATGTAACAATTGAGCTGTATAAGACAGATCAACCGCATATAATCCTTGTACTGATTTGACTTTCCGCCTGATCGCAGAAATGCACTGTTGAAATCTGCGGCCAGATGGATCTTTTCCTCCAGGATCTGTTCATCCCGCTCTCGGCCTCTCTTTTTCGATTTGGACGACGAGAACGAGGGCTCGTCGTCCAGCGCGTCGCACGTATCAGAATCAGGAGGAGGAGGTGCAGCAGCAGATTCAGTACGACCCTCAGCAGGTAGTGTTCTGCGTATACTTGCCGAAATGGTCTTTGTGCATGCACTGAGGAATTTGGACAGCCGGTCTTTTTGAGCTGTCTCCCTCTCCATGCGTTTCCTCTCGATCATTTCCTCCATGCCTTTTTCGTCCAATTCGATGCGAACCCCGTACGCTCTATTCCACGCTAATCGGATCGTCGTGCCCGTTCCGTCGGCCAACATGTCCAGGGTCTCGTGAATTGCCTTGGGAATTTGTGTACCCTCGATCTTGTCGAGTGACTCCCGATAATGGCGTATTATGGACGTAATGTGAAAGTCGCCAAATGAAACTCCGTGCGCTTCGCTTGGTCCGGCCGAGCCCCAAATCAGACGAGCCACCCAATTACTCTGAATCATCGGAAACCACAGTTTCTGTCCCCATCTCGTTACCTGACTACAGGTCAGTTCTCCAATACAAGTACTCGTTCCCGAATATCCTTCTTCCTCTGTATCATCGTCGTCCGAATCATAAGCGCTCGCACCTGAGCGACTCGCTGTCGATGACGAGGAAGACATTGTTTTTTTTTCTTTGAAAATGTTGCCGAACTCGATACCTATTTAGTTTTTTATCTCTGAGACAGAGACGTGCGAGGAATAAGCACGCGCAGTCGAGGACGAGGACGAGGTCGAGGACGAGGACGAGGAGGACGCAGAAGAATGATTCATCAGATTTATTTTATGCGTCCAGTCTTGCACGACGCAAATCGCGCATTTGAACCGTTCCCAATTCATGCCTGCGCTGTCGGACTTTTGCAAGAATTGCTGCGCTGCCTCCGCCGAACTCGTAAAATAATTCTTGAATTTTCTGTGGTCGAGAGAAAGTCCCCTGTAAAGCTCTAGAGACCAGATAGCTTCCTGATAAAACAGATACCAGGCCATTGATACAAGCAGGGCATGTCTTTTGCACATGATAATCCTCGTGTCAGTAGACTCTATGTGCAACTTTTGCCTGTGTGGCTCATCTGCGTCGTCAAACCTGTACACCTGAGGCTTCAGACGGATATGCCACACCTCTGGCACGGGTCCCATGGGAGTTCGAAGGAGATGACATCCAGAAACAGCGCAAATCTTTGAGACCTCTGAGGTCTGTTTCAAATCACGGGTCACTTTCTTTCTTCGATTTCGCCTCATCGCTTCTTCGGCGTCCACTTTCCCTATCTCCATGTACTTATTCCCGAATACACTCCTGAGAATGTGAAGTAGAGAAAGCGCTTCTGCAGAAAATGCAGCTGCTTTCCGTAACCCATCCGTCAGATCTGTGATATTCTTTTGCACCATGCCGAAAAAATCCGCGATAACGGCCGATTCGGCACTTTTGTTCACGAATGCGTAGTTCTGACAGGACGTGAATGAGGACGTTGCATCCACCATACTTGCGTCCTCGAGAAGTCGCCAACAAAGTCGCGTTTCCGGCTTTTCCTCCTCGGAATCGACGCCCCTGCGAAGAAAGTAGAGGTGCTCGGACAGTTGTCGGCCGATGGCAGTCACAAAAGTGCGATGACGTACCCCAGAATCAGAATCAGACCCACACAACCAGGATTTGATTTGTGTGTTTGTTTTTTCCGACGTGAAGAATGTCCGTCGATTTCTAGCTTTCTTAGAATATGCAGTCGCCTTGACCAGATCTTCACAGGAAATGGGAATGCCAACTCTCTGAATCTCGCAACGTGTCTTTTTCCCGTCCATAATTAAAAGCACGCGATCTCCCCTCCGCAGCGTGCCGTCCACGCCTCTCGGGTCTCTCAGGTCCAATCGAAATACGGACATGCACCTTTGGTAGTAGTAGTCGGAAGACGTGGTACATTTTACCACTGCTTCTTCGTCGTCAGGTGCTGTCGGCATGACGCACCGCAGAAGACTATCCACAATGATGTTCCTCTGAGACAATGGCAGATACTTGAGGTATGCGGATGTCATGCGTGTATATTTTTTTTTCACTTACTTACTTATAAACTCACACCACAATACTACACAGTTCAAATCTCCAAGTGTTTTCCGGTCCACAATTAAAAACAGACTCAATTACATCAAGTGTTAAATTGTTCGATGTTTTTCAAAGATCGAGAGAAAAAAACGACCTCAATCCCCAAAAAAAATAAATAATGGACGTACACACTCTGAAACGAAAGGCAGTGAACATAATCGAGCAGGCCATATTCTCGAAAAATTCTGTGTCTGCTAAGAACGGATCCGCATCCGACGACCCGGAAGAAAGGTCTGACCATCTCTCTCAAAGAATCACGATTAAGGTCCTTCAAGTGTATCCGTCAGATAAACGTTTAGATGTGCGCACGTTAACTCCAGACAACAAGGATGCGGTGTCGGTATACATACCTTCGAGATCATTCGCATACAATGCCGTGAACATGGGGGACTTGTCAGACAATGAGGAAGCGAATGCAAGTCGTGTCGTCATACAGATATTTTCCAAGGTAGTCTATCTGGTATGTGATCGAATGCAAAGAGATTCCTATGCTCCTCCATCATCGGTTATTCCTCTCAGGATACGAATATGCTTCTGGAGGGAAAGCGAATCATCTACTGAAGAAAGTTTGTACACATTCCGAGAGTTGTTTTCTGGGATAACCATCACTGCTATATGGAACCACGCGGAGTTCCTGCAGTCATGGCTTCAGGCGGTAAATGGCGTGTTCAAATCTCTCTCTGAACGAATTGACAAGCGCTCGGACCCCGAAAATCATCGAAAAAAAAGATCGCATCACAGGAAAACGAAAATTCTTCCGGACAAGAGCAACTTATTGGATGCTATGTCTTCGGCCAAACTCGACGCAATTGCCACGCACTATGCGAACCGATTCAAGAGCAAACTCTCTCATTCCTCTCCCAGAGAGCTTACAAAATGGATTTCACCTCGTCTTTCTCGGAAGCTCGCTCAGTCAAGAGGAGACATATCGTCGAGCCCGGCCATCGTGTTCGACATCATATCCGAGAGGCCAATTCACGTGTCTGCATTCGACATAAGACGAATCAATCTTCCACATATATCTTCCTACATTTCAACGTTCTCTCGTTCTCTAGACGAGGCATTCCCCTCCGTCGACAAATCACAGTCGTCCTCTTCGTATGCAGACGCTACGGACTATAGTGCAGCAATTGCTCTATTGCCTACATTCCCCGACGTAGGTGACGATGTCGATGAATCTCTAAGCTCTAGTTTTCAGTCGTCCAGCTCGTCAAGCAGTTCCACTCACAGACCGTGGAGTGAGTCAGACGCACACACGGAGTCGTCGACTACGATTGATAGAATGATGATACAGGTATTCGAGAACGTGAAAAAGATCGTGGAAGAGATGTGCGGTCGGTCGCGCGTCTCACTCGACCTTGCAACAAGAGCACTTAGGAGACTCATGCTGGAACTCTACTGCTGTCTGGCACGGTCTCCGGACTCGATGCTCTCCAACGTAGGCAAAGCAATTCACGAAAAGAGACAGAATAGTGGAATAGACAGGATCGGAAAAGACGATATAGAGTCTGTAAACGACCCAATGGTAATGCCTATCTTAGCAACATCTACATCGTACGACGCACTTAGGGTTATTCTGGCGTCGAATCTGAAAGACGTGCACAGTTGCAGACCTGAAAATGTAGAAACGGCCTTACTCTGTCTGGAGAACGTGACCACCGTCTACACGACGTCACACAAAGACAGTATGGCGACGCATATTCTCATATTTGGAGACGCAGGTTCAGGGAAGGATTTTATATTGGAAAAAGTGGTGCAGGGCATGCTCATTGAAGGAACAGTGGAGAAGATTTCTAGGGAGACGTTACGAGCAGACTCAGTGGAGTGTCATGGCCGTCAGGATGACGTTCTGCTGTACCACACGGAATGTCCTATGGACGGTCTTCTCATAAGCAAAAGAAGAGGAGGAGGCGACACCGGAACGAAGGATAGGATGTCTAGCGGGAAATTGAAGACTCGCGCTCTCGTCTTCGACGCACGATCAGGAGGGAGGAAACTGAACACCATCACCCACGAGAGAAAGATAATTCAGTACGACGCCACAAACTTTTCCGATATGAAGGAAGTAGACCCCGCGATTTCGCAGAGATACATAATTATTCCCATGATCCCTACGACAAAGTTCACGGGTGTACGGACAAATGATCAGGATCTGCGTAAGGATTCGCATACTTACGTCATCCATGCTTCACAAACTAGCCAGCAATTCCTCCAGCTTGGAAAGTACGAGATAGACAAGATGATAGGCCAGGGATGCATGGATGACGTCACGGACAAAGGAGCACTCATAACCCTCGGATACGTGTGGAAGGAACTGAACACAGATTCCCCTGCGTATGGTACAATTGCGCCGACGTATAGGGCACTGAGGCAGGTTCTCCAGCTGGCACGTACCCATAGCATACGAAGAGTGCTGACGGAAGCATTTCTGACCCCGCGAGGTGCGCATTTCGCGAAGAAGATGACGCCCGAAAAGCTCCAGACGCTTCCCCTCATCATAAAAGTGGCGGACGTGGCAAGCAGTTTAGGTCAGCTAGCAGAGTACATCGGCATATACACACCAGGGGAGATCCAATTGATCATGGCTCTTCGAAACCTATGGATATCAGATCATGGAAGAAAAGATATGTTCGCGCCGCGTCCTTCCCATTCTCTGTTTGGCATGTCGTCCCGGTTCGTGCGTTTCAAAGGTTCCATCGCTCATATAGCAAAGATTTGTGCAGCAAAACTGATAGAGATCCATCAGAGAGAAAAGAACTGTCCGACGCCCAGGACGGACCGAATGTTATATGACTGCATTAAGAGACTGGAAAACCCACCCGCAGGTAGCGGGCACTGTATACCCACCGTGACGCAAGAGGAAGACAACATCCGTCGTATCAGAAAGACGGTAACGGAAGACCATCGGACGCCCGAGTTGCAGCAGATTCCGCTAGACCACATCGAAAAAAACAACCCCGACAAGAGCTTTGTAGCTGTTTATACAGGTCATGGACATATGGATGTTCACGTAGCCTATCTCACGCGTCTGTTTGATCCCGATCATAAGTTCTGGCCTTGGACGAGGGAAGATCCCACCACATGGAGTCCTGTAATAGATGAAAATATTCTCATTATTCGGTATCTTGAGAATATGATTTCCATGAAGGGACAACTCACGCCCACATCCAAAAGAATTCTCTACAAGATAAGAATGGTCACAGGGGGCAGGCCAGAGAGCAGCAGTTCCTCGTCTTCGTCTGATACAGAATGCGCATCATACGTCGGCGACATAAGCGAACAAATGACCGACTTTATCTATCCCAAGACGACGGCGTCAGATTTGCCCCTACAAATACCCAGACTGAAAGTATCACAGAAAACCATTTCCGCACAGATCAAGAATCTTGCCCCTGCTGCGGATAAGCCGAGATTAGATTTACATTTAAGAGATGCAGGCCCATCGTCTTCGACTGCCAGTAGAGCCTGTTCCAAGGATGTCGATATATTCAGGCCTCTGGATGAGATTGTGTTAATCGCGAGAGAAACATCTTGGGAGCACGCGATTTCAGTGGCCGAGAATCCTGAAGCGACTCAGAGCACGATTGTCCTGCAAGAGGACTGTGATTTATCGTCGCAACTCCGTCTTATATCCTCGATGTCCTCCTCCTCCTCCTCCTCCTCCTCCTCCTCCTCCTCCTCCTCCTCCTCCTCCTCCTCCTCCTCAAGGAAACCTAAAGGACGAAAAAAAAAGTGCCAGCGACGAGTGTAGTTTTCATAATCTATTAAAATCTAAACAATAACACACCTATCAGAACATCCCGGAGAGTCCGCAGATGAGGAGGGCGACACCGCAGTGGGAACTCTGGATTTGTATACTTTCGAGTCTCGATCGTTCTCCGGTGTTAACGATGTGGACTCGTCACTGAGATCGACGTCGAAATGAACGTCGTCCAGAACTGCGTTGCTATCAGTTCCACTGGAGCACAGAATGTCGAACATCATGGTAAAGTATTCATTGACCTCTGTGGCAGCTGTTTTCAGCTCTGCGGATGCATCTCTAATTTGCTCCGCTGTAGGACGCATCTTGGGCGTTATAAGGCCGCTCATCAGATATACCGGGAGCTTGATATCATTTTCAGAAACATTGGCGTCGTCGTCGATTTGTTTCATCAGTCTGACAGGGTGCATGGCATATGCCAGACAATTGGCCGTCTTTTTGATGAGATGTCGGATCATCTGCGTCTCTCCCACGTCATATGCGCTTAGCATAGAGGAATTCTTGAAGGACGCATTCGTTTCGTCAGCGAAACTCTCCCCCTCTAGTAGCGGAAGAACAATCCCACTGATTGCGTGACACGCTTCGATCAATAAATCTTTGACCTCTTTTTCAAGCAGACCGAAAGCTTCCATATCTTTATTGGTGTCCGTCTCGCTACTCGCATTCTTCCCTATTGCTGACAGCTTATTCCAGATCGCTACCATCTTTTTCCAGAGCTCCACATAACTGATGAAAATATGGTAGCACCTCTTCCCCAAAAACTCCTCCACTTTCCCGCTTTCGAGTATGGGCGACACAACGAGTTCATCCACCGTAGCAGCCGTGGAAAAGTCTGATTGAATCATCACATCAAGGTAAAGTAAGTCTTGTCCCAATTGATACCTTTCGCATATCCTTTTCCATAACGACGAGTCCATGGTCTGGAAGAAACTGTTTGTGCACTCGAACGAGGCCGAATGAGCCGACGACGACGATGCCATTTTCAGACGTGCGTGCAAATACCTGACCTGCCGCGGGTGTGATTCACACTATTCCCGCCAGAACTATCTCTAAAGCCGTACCTGCTCTTTTTCTTCTGTCTGAGACTTGTTTATTACGACAAACGAACGATTTTGTTTCTGGACAGTTCAGGAATCCCGTCCTCGCTAATGCTGCCAGAGCCATGCGTCGATCTAAAGCGCTCTTCATAGGTTGAGAAATCAGATCCTTCCACTGGACGCGAACGACTATCAGAAGATCCTTGACTCCGTGCTAACTGTATCCTTTGATCCGGATCAAAGGATACAGATTTCACACTCCTAGTAGAACCCCGCCGGGGAGGTGGTGGTTTATGCATGGACTTCCTCTTTCGGATGGAAGATCTGACGCTCTCCAAGAGCATCGAGCTGCTCGAGGAAGAGGAAGCACGTGTCGATGACGATGACGATGACGATGACGCTGGTCTACCTCCGGAACTCATAAAAACGAGTCCCACGAAGCACATCCCCTGGTCTACTCTCCGAGATACATCAGGTTTTTCGACAGAGAGATATGTCATCTCCCATCTTGTGTCTATTTTGTTTGACAGCCCAGGCGATTCACTCGACCACTTCTCCAGCGCATCGCCTATGGATATAGGTCCGAGCTTTTCGACCAATAAAAGAAGATCCATTCCTCTCGTACTGGAATCCACACATTCACTGAGCAATATATCGTGCAGTATTTTCGTGGGCTTTGACGACGATTTTACCACGTGTATACATCTCGGTGCGACGATGCGTGTCCCAATCACATCAGTGAAGGCATCTGATACCATCCCAATGGCATTTGATATGTCTCCATCGGAAGGGATAACTGTAGAATCATCGCACCCACCGTTTCTAACGGTCAGAGCAAAGGCCGACTTTGCGGCCCAACTGTCTAAAAGTCCTCCAAACTGATTGAGAGGACTCTGTATGGACACATTCGAGAGACACGTTCCAGGATAGATGGACACGTAGAACTGTACGCTCGCCGGATACACAGAGGAATCCGTTACCAGCGCTCTGGATGTGCGAAGAGTTACTCCGTCAAATACTATGTACGGCTTGATAGTGCTTTTTGACGAACAGATGCACGACGCACCGCTGGCCCAGCCGCACATTGGATGACGGGTGACAATCTGATGCACCATGTCCAGACTTATGTAAGGTATCTTTCCGAAGACGATATGTGCACATGCAGGCTTCGACACGGCCTTGCTATGACTGGGGGGAATGATAAACTTGATCCCGTGAGCGTGCACGTCAGACGTTCTGAGAGTAGAAGACCTTTCAAGATAGCGTCCCGTCTCTGGATCTCCCGACGAACACCTGCCCTTGTCGTTCACAGAATTGAGCATGTGTTTAATTATCCTCCTTACGCACACGACCGACTCGGAGATGCATCGATCGCAAATGAAATCGGGATCGTGCACGCTCTCCTCGACGCTCCCAGAACTTGTGCTTGCGCTCATTCCTATTTATAGTGATCTGTAGACACTATAAATAGTATTGGTTTTGTTATCTATTTTATTGCACGCAATCTCGACGCCTGTTTATCATTTTCATGCTTCTTCCCTCCCACGCTTAAGAGATTACAACTGTTTTCGGTAAGCGTGCGAGCATGTCGATTCCATCACAACACAGGTTCCCGTCCTAGAGCATTTACTAACCGAACAGTCCGGGTCTGCTCCACCGGTACATGCAACGCCCTCGGGCCTGTAAACGGGCATGGGACAGGCAGAACTAGTCCCAGAACATTGCGGCACTTTCGATACACAGTCGGTGGATCCGACGTGCGAATTACAAACCTTTCCGCTCGGCTTGAACTTGCACGCATTTTCTTCGCAGCAGCCGTTCTCCATCACGTTTCTCTCATAGTGAGGCACATCACAATCTTCGGAACAGGTTTTGATTCCGTCGCCGCATGTTGACAAGCACCACTGAGTCAAGAAGATATCCTTTGAGGATGCGTACGTTGTATCACTTGTGTATATCGCCCTTCCTGTCATCCACATATCTGTAGAGTACAGAGCGTCACCTCTCCCCATGTACGCAGATTGTGCAGACCAGTGGTTGAACAGAGGTCGCATGTCCTCGGCCAAGGAAGAGTCTACAAAGAAGATAGGATCCACGATTGGCTGCGATAGCAGTGCCTCTTCTGGATTCAGGAATCGAACTCCGTCCAACGCCAGCTTGTACGAATGATACACGGTATCATCGACAACAAGCATCGAACAGACCGTTGGAAAAAGAATCGACCAGTCAGATCCCGCATTCTCTGCACTCGGGAGGTACGTTACAGACCCAGAGTTGATAACATCAATCGTATCACCGAGAGGATCCGCGTTGGGAGTCAGATCACGAATGTCGTACACCACAAACATCCTCCGAGTGTGATCCACGGCAAAGAGACGCTGGCCACTCGGATCTGTATACATTTCGTCAATATGCATAGATATGGCTTCATCTGCGAGGGATGGCAGTACAAATTCGAATGGCAACGGGGTCATGTCCGGTAGCAGAAAAACATTTACGTCGGAGGTTTCGAACGCGTCGTATTTTTTGACGTTAGAAATGCTGACAATCATCATTCCCTTATACAGCAAGGATGTCTGTGGATGAACGCTCTCGTAGGCATTGTGCTGAAGAGCCAACGAACGTGTGGTGCGCAATCGAGGATTCATCGGATCGGTCACGTCATATTCAGAGAAATCATGTGGATTGTCGTCCTCCGTCTTGAAATGTAGGATGTATATCATATTCGTATGCTCGTCGTACTTGATGTCGAAAGCATCCATAACTCCCTCCAAGTACACGGCGTTTCCCATTTTGGTCGTACCGGAACTAGACAGCTCTACAGGAAGGATGTAAAAGTACGTCGTGTGTAGAGAATACCCAAGAAAAAGGACCCGCTTGCTCTCTGCATAGACCCATTTGGTGACGACACCTTCCAGATGTAGGTTAGGAGACAATCTCTCGTCCATACGGTCTCCAGTGATCATAACAGACGACAGATGCGTCTCGATATCTACTACAACTATATCGGCTTCGATGTGAAAGGTCTTGGTAGCTAGCGTCCATGCGATGGCCCGATCTTGCTCCTCGATGATCGTGATTATCTCATGTGTTTCCTGGGTGTCCTCCCCAAAGTACATATTTCGAGTGTCACAGTCGATCTTTATGGACGTCTCCATGTTTCCGATCAGAGGATTTCCGCGACACGTGTTCTTCCCGTATACACTGCCAAAATACAAAGCACATAGTACAGCCGTGCACAGAGTTATCGTACGAGCATCAACGCGCAAGACGCGTCCTGTGACAGTCATATGTTTTTTTATATTTTGGTAGTGTATATTACTAGATAGACGCGAACGAACAATATTTAGTCTTTTCGCCAGCCGTCTCGAAAATAGTGTGGATTCTACTACTTTCTCTGGCGCTTCCTGCGTTGGGCCGATTCGGCTGCTTTCGGCGGGTTATGGACATCGTTGTGCTGTGGTTCGCCAGATTCTGCTCGCAATGTCAGACATCGCATAGCCTCTGTTGAAAATATGGGAGACGGAATGATCGCATGATAGGACGTACACAAGCGACCGTCACGCGGGACACTAGCACATGCTCCGGACGTTCTCCGTTTCCGACGCAATGCATGGGTCCCGAAGAATGGGGCCACCATTGTCGAGGTGGAAATATCTTGCGACATATCATATCTAGAACAAACAAGCACATCGTCGAGAAGACCCTCCGAGTAGGTCGGGAAGTTTTTGTCCCTCACCACTCTACGACGCAGTTGTCCAGTAGTAGTCGACGACTCCAGCAGAACCGGACTCGTCATTCCAGTACGAGATGTGCTGGAAACTCTATCCATGTCACTTACAAACCTCAGAATGGCATCTTTCAGAGCACCCGTCCTTCGAGAATCGGGACTCGAGACGCAAGAAAATCCTGACACTGCGTCTCTAAGTTCTCTCGTCAGTGAGTGCAGGTATTTGTCGGATGCCATGAGAATGCGACGTTGCTCGATCATAATTTTTCTATCTTCCTTAGATGTCATTTGATAAACAACGATATTTTTTTAGTTTATCTGAATCTGATTTTTTTAAGAATATATTTCATTTTGAACGACGCCATTCTTTGTTTTGGGTTTTATTTTCTCACTTTACTTTTCGCTACGTATAAATAAAAAAAAAATAGCAGTGAACAAAGACTAATTTGTTTGTTTGTTTTTTGAAAAAAAAAACAAATGGCATCGTCGAGTTCATGTTGTAGGCACGCGGCCACCGACAAGCACCGTCTCGCCGCTCTCCCGGCACCCATAGTTCCAGACGACATTCCTCTCATGATAAAGTACATGAGAAGACGGTCGGAAAAAGCGATTCAAGACCATCGAGAATCTATTCTAAAGAGAACGGTCATCCGAGGTGGGTCACTGCTGGTCATAGATCAGGCAAGATGCACAAAGATTCTGATGCGTATCGTTTCCGAACAGCCACGAATAATCACGGTTAGCGGGGTTCCGGAGCTGGCTATAAGCATCATGAACCGATGGTTTGATGTCGTTCATTCGCACAGCCGATTTCCCGACCACCTGGCATCCTCGTATATCATAGATTCATCGTCCATGAAGAGCGGTCGGCTCTCTCTGAAAAATATTCCGGGAGTGCATGCGTTTGTGGCTGCAGCGTGCTTCGTCCTATCGTGCAAGTCTCTTCTGGACATTTCAACGTGTTTTATAGACCAGAAGAGAGACGGAGATTACTTTAGGCGCATTTCCGAAATGTATCCGTCCTTGAACAACTTCCACTTTCTTCTTCTGAGCCTGCCAATGTCGACGATATTCAAGAGACCGCACGAGCCCACCACCACAAAAAGGTCATCAAGAATGAGGCTGACCTCCAGTGACACCGAAAGTCGGCCATCCTTCGACTCCTCCTATCTGAGTTGTCTGGAGGCCAGCTTACTCATCGACATTGACTGGGTCGTAACGAGCCCCAATGTCGTCGACTTTGTACATATTGTGACGACAAGCATCCGTCTGTTCCTCTCAAAAATGGACCATACCCAGAACTATGTGTCCGCACTCTGTACCTCGATCAAGTTGATGTGCGAGATCTCCATTGTCGTTCATATGTCTGCCATACGCTTGAGAGATCCAGAGACGCCCTCAATGCACAGTCCATCGTGGGATTTGGCTTTTAGGTTTATGTCTGATGCAGTACACACATGCGTGACCGACGACGACGAGCTGAGAGAGGGCATTATTCGGCACGTGCGCATCGTAATGGGTCGAGAGCCTGGCCGTTCTAAAGAGCCCGGCTTGAAGCGCCATCAACCATTTTCCACATTCGACGAACTTTAAAGCGAAGTGGCCATCTGGGGAGTGTATTTCATTAAAATAAATAGACCAAATCCTTTAGGAGTGGGGTAATATGGTCAAAAGTACAAAGCACAAATGTCAGAGGTCTCTTCAGATATAAAGGACAGTGTGGAACAGAGTATCAAAGATCTATGCCATAAACTCTCCAATGAACAAGTAGCACAGTCCTCATTTATGGCCATAGACTGGCAATCGACAGATCTCGTAACCATTAAGTTCAGCGGAAAGCCCAGCAACACCCTGATCAGTGCACTCAGACAGACGGAATTTATTCACAAGCCTTTCTTCCTACACGAGCGCCGCGGCGTCGGAAAGAATCACGATGAATTTTTATTCTGCGCCACGGTACAACCCAGCAAAGGTCGATATCAGTTTGTGCGATCCTCATTGGGCAGATTCCACGACGGACCGTTCTCGACATTGACGCTCACAAAGATATTGATTTTGGTGTGTTTAGCTCTTTTTCTGTTGTGGTACGCGTTCTTTTGTCTCTAAGTAAGTAAGTGACACCATTGGCGGAAAATACGCAGCAACCACTTATATTCAAAAAAACAGAGTACATGGACACGGATATGGTCTTAAAATCGGACCGCTCCTCTGATCTTTCGTGGTGAACCATTGGAGACCGGAGGAGCGGGAGGAATAATTTGTTTGTTGCCATTCGTTTTGTCATCATGCAGAGTATCCACACAGTTGTGTGGACCTGATTCTGGAGGACGCAATGAGAAACAGTCGATTCGATTAGAGAGGTCTTGAGGTCTTTTTTTTTATCCGGGTTTTAAAGCTTCCCAATATTCAGAAATTGAATGTTGGGAATCATCTGGACGTGTTCAAAGACTGCATACTCGCAGTGTTCTTGCGGCAAATGTGCACATTGTTCTAGCCAAACAAAGTGTCGTAAAAAGCACATGACACTTGCCTCAAAACCAGGAAGCTCCATTTAAAGATAATGGATGCATCTACAATCCGCTCTAATCAGTAACATCTGATGGGCAAAAGAGAGAGTATAAGGGGAAAAAGGGAAAGTAAAAGTCGGCGGGGAATTCGGCCCTCGTCGATACATAAAACACGCATGCCAAAAAGGCCTGCGAGTAGATCTTTGAATCACACTCCGTCTCTAGACCACAAAAATCATGCCTCCAACCGAATCGAATCATTGCTAAATCCTAAATCTCGATGCGATTTGTATGCATTAATCAAGCGTACTCGCATGACTCTAGTCGCGCATGAGAGTCAAGCTCGGACTCGTTATGACAAAACGACCTTTCGTTATTCTTTTTCACCATAGCAATAGTGACCAGTTCTATAGGATCAAACAAAGAAGCATTCACGACGAATACGCACTCTCCGTTCAACACTCGTTGCGGTGAGTGAAATTCGTACACATTTATAGATTATCCCTGTTCGGCAGTCGCTATATAGCGTATCTGACTCTCGAGGGTGCGGCGCCGAGATCAAGTGACGGCTACGCTTCACCAGGTTTGGCACGGCGCCCCCTCGAGACCGTGAAATATTTCATATTCTTACATGTTGTGTACTCTCACAACTCTCGCCTCATCCTCTGACATGCTCTCACAGCGTACACTTTTTTTGTCTCTCTCTCTCTCTCTCTGTAAATTGCTTGGCCTACTTTTTTGCCTGATAGCAGAGTAGGCCAAGGATGCTTCTTCGAAAAATTTGGAAAGATTTCCACACACAACAGACTTTATACGGGAGCTTATCCAATGATGATTTTGACGGATCTAGGACTGCTCTCAGAGTTTGGGAACACGCGCTGAAATCCTCTGCTGACAACCAGCTAGACGGAATCCACGTGGACCAGATCGCCGAAATGTCAGCAAACGCTGATAGATCTGGTCTCTTTATATCGATCGCATCTGCTCTGCACAATTTTCTTTTGATGTATTTTTTTTTCACTCGATTATGAATCCTTTCTAGAGCAACTACATTACTTTCATTATTTTCTCAGTATCACTCTGTGTTCTGGGGGTCGTGAACCGAACGGTAAACGGATATGAAGATTGTAGAGACGGGACGACAACAAGTACCAAATTGTATATATTTTTCTAGGTAGATAGACAAGAATACGTGCTCTCACATTGGGCATCCCTTCCGAGCGAGAGGATATGACACGGCAAGACCGACGCGTTTGCGACGCACCACAGACAGAGATTCACCCCTTGGCAATGCTTTTTTATTTTATCCAATGACGAACCATCATTATGCAAATCGGTTGTCACAAGAATGGTGTCGTTCAAAAAAAATAAAGCCGATGGTAAGCAAGACCATCTTCGTCATTATTATGCTGAAATGATCATTTAGATCACGGAGAATCGGACTGATGTAAACGAGAACGAATTGATGTACATAAACGACGGGTCGACATTGCCCAAGAAGAGTCGCTTCAATCATCTCGATCAGGAACCCTATGTGAAGGGATTTGCCTGTAGAGAAAGCTTGGCGCGATGCGAGCTGGCGCCGAGGTTTAAGAATTTCCGCATCATACTGTTGATCGTGAGCAACATATTCTGGGGTATAATACTGTGGATAGGAACTATAGGAAAGATAGCCTACGACGACGCACTCGATATTGTACAGCACTTTACAAACTGGCTCTGGTTCATGCAGACGGCCTACTATACGGCCGACATAATAGCGCTGCTTCAGGACACGCGTGCACTGGAATTCAACCTGCTGTTCGGAGTGTGGTGGATAGTGTTTCCGAATATATGGGTGGTGAACTGGCTGGTATTTGCGATGTTGTACTCTAATCCGAACATAATAACCGACAATTTCGAGGAGAACGGCGGAGACTTTTATGCAGGAGAGGTATTTATTGGGGATCGTATCTTTCACGTGGTGACAGCGTTCTATGCAGCATGGTACTTTTTGCTTCGAATCCCTGATTTTGTGGACATATACAACATTACGTTCGGCAACGACTGGCGACACGGAAGAGGGTCTCGCAAGTACGCGATTGTCGTCTATGCACTCGTAATGACAGGCCTGGCGTTTATTCCGTTCTTCGTGTACTACAACATCTTTAACATAAAAGAGGTGTACGAGGTGACCACGCCCATATGGGCAGGACTCTTAATCATATGGGGGACCATAACAATGACGAATATAGCGGGGATTATCCTGATGTCCCCGGTCGGTGACGTGGTCAGATCGTCGTTTTCTGCCAGTTGGTCGATGAATTACACCGATGCCTCTGATGTTGACAGATTACAATACAGCAAGGCGCTCCGATCTTCTTCATAGCTGTTTTGACCTATGTATATGCATTTTTGATTAGGAAAAAAAAGCATTCCAAACTTCATAGCGCATTCAACCCTTCTCAATTGCATAACAAATCACCAGGCGTAGAAGGGATATGGGCAATGAAAACGGAGCTGAGCATAGAGAGAACGAGGATCCAGAAGGTGTTTCGTACTCGGATTCCGAAACAATCGCCAGGCCTGTCATTACGAGTATCAGAGATCACAGAAGAACGGAAGGGAGATTCCCCGAGCTCCCCTCTCGATCGGAAGCGATAGACCCGAACGACAGACGTCGGACGGTATCCGAAGATGAGCGTCCACAACGATACGCGGAAGGAGGAGAAAGAGATGTTCCTCCAGGAAGATTCCGCAGTGAGAAGAAATATCGGGGATTGCAGAGACGGCAGAGACCTCATACGAGACGTAGTCCTCTTCCGGTATCACAGAATGATATCGACGAAACGGTGCCACGACCCAGGCCCTTGACACATAGAGAAGTTGCCACTTCGTCATCGTCAGCTTCCAGATCTTCACAAGAGACAGATGATTTATCTGGCGTGTACTCGGAGAGCGGCGACACCGAAGATGAGTGCTCGTCGTCGTCGTCGTCGGCACGGATTGCACTTTCAGAGGACACAATTATTAGCCCATGGAGCGCGTTGAAGTCTGGAGATCTGAATACCAACACGAGCGACGCACGGCTGCTCACGCAAGTGGACGTACTCATCAGCCAGTTTATTGCCGAATTTCAATTGTCGAGAGACACGTGCGACTTTCCTTCGAGTGAAGACATTTTGGGATTCAAGTCACCGCTTATCCGTAACATGATAGAGGAGCTTGATCAGACAGGCGTGGCATCTGCTCAGCCCTCGGTCGCCAGGGCGCTGGCGCAGTGTCAGATAGTAATATCAAATGTAGTCCTCGAACTTGCCTTATCGTCTCCTCTGGCCACTCCTGAGTTTAGGGCAAAGAATACGGTATCAGTTCTGAAGCTTGTTCAGACCGTGTACGACTCGTTTTGGATAGGATGCAGTGCGAGAGCAGTCTGCACAGGCGACACACAGGCAGTCGACCCCTATCCACACCCCATTTCCATAGCTCTGTCGGGGAGGTACAGGAATTACAAGAAAGGTTCGGATGATACGCCAAAGACACGCTGTAGACTGGACGCAGCGGAGTATTTGGTCGCGGCCTTGTGCACGGAGGCTAGAAAGGAGATGGACCAGGTAATGGCTCCGCTGGCAAAGTCGGGATATGCAAGCGTCGTTATTGCAGTTCCGCAGAGATACCTCGTCAAGGCTGGTTCGGCAAAGGAATACTACGATCCAAGAATGGAGCGTCAGCACATTGCTCGGGCCTGCATGATTGCAATGACCTCCCCGAATAAGATGCAGGAGATTGCAAAGTACGGGATACAGATGATGCCGGTGACGAAGGAGTTTTTTGACAGCTTAGGACAGGGCGCACAGCAGATCATAGAAGATATAACGCTGCTGAACGTGCTATCGGTACTCCCAATCGTGTTTCAGAGCGCAGATCTCTACAAGGTGCTATTAACAAACTGGTTTGAGAGGTCTTCAAAGTGTATTTACCAGACAAAGATAGGGGAGGACGTGACTATTTCATATCACAAGCAGACATCGTCCAGAAGATCTAGAAGAATGGAAATGGTTATAGGACCCTTCGTATTCGCAAACCATGATGTACAGGACACAATAATGACATTGTTCTCCAGATGCCATTCGACGCACACGAACATAGGCGGTGTTACCTTTTATTCGATAGCTCCCACAATCATAGACATTGCCTCCCAGCGATCCATTCGAAACGTGACCACGGACAGAGGATCGCGAAGTATCCGGATGATTCCTTACACGCCCACCTTGGACCTGGCCTGCTTGAGTGCAGATCCGGATGACGCGGAAAACTTTTACGCGTTTATGAGTGGCATGTTCTTTTGTGCAGACTTTATCGATAGGAAGAGCGACCTCTCGAAACTATTCGTAATCAAAGGAATACTGGAATCAGCTCCCATTCAACGCACTCGCCAGCTGAACATCAGCATGAACAACTATGTGAGAGCGAGCGTAATTTCATTCATAGTGGCCAACATGAGATTCGTTCCATCCTTTGAAATATCGATGGCCATGATAGCTGCGGACTCTAGCGTGCGTTGCGAGAGATACAGTGTAGACTTTTACGATTTCGCCTGTCAGATGACGTTCGACGCTTACAGCTACTCGAAGGATGGGAAATCGGTAGTCATATCTTTTCCGATAACCATAGGAAACATCATGACTGCCCTGTCGACAATGACCACGGGATCCTCGGGAGGAGGTCTACTGCCACAGAAAAACGAAGAACTGGTGATTCCAACGCACTGGATGGGAGAGGACGTAAAGAGATACGCTAGCGGAACACTAAGCGAGAGCGTTCATTTCAGAGGGAATAACGGCGTCATATCCATCAAGAATATGCGCATATACTCCATGCAACCCAGCGAGACCGAACCCAACCTGTGCGCATTGGTATCATCCAATTCTGTAAAGAATCTGCCAATCATTGTTCCCCACAAAACCGTGAGCAGAACAGATGCCCCAGGCGGTCAGGAAACTGCTCTCAGGTGTCTTATCCGAGGTCACCGACTGTTTTTGGGTGCACCCATCGCCGGGAAAATAGACTCTGGATATCTCACGTCGCACGATCGGACAAAGATTCTCAGAGAAGTAACAGACAACTCAGAGGGCCCAGACGGTGTAAATATCTTGCACATTTCTAGATGCGCAGAAACACCTGCGATCGTGTGCATCAGAAACGTTTCATCGGTTATCCATGAATCCACCGGCATACAGTGCGCCACAGGATTTACGATATGCATAAAAGTCGACATGATCGAGAATCATCGGACGCTAGAGGAGTGGTCGTCTCTCTATGGATTCTGGTCGATATCTTCGTACAGAGCGATAGGGTCGCTCAGCATGCCTGCACAGACCAGATTTCCGGACCGACGATCTGTTCTTCCTCCCCAGCCTCAATATGCCTCCAGCAGACCACGGCAGCAAAGACAACAGAGGTACGTCCGGTCTCCCTGAAAATTGTCGACGAAAAAAAAAAGATAATCGTTGCACCTTGGTGTCCTCACAAGAAATTGTCGTACACAAATACAGTAAAAGGATGGCCAGCTCTTCCTCTTCAGAAGCGCCATCGTCGTCTAAACGTCAGAGGGTATTTTCGTTTGATGCCGAAGAGGAAGATAGCACACGTGACACTCCTCCGGGTGAGATCACTCCGAGTTCTCCTTCGCCAAGGACGCGACGGAAGCGACACAATAAAGTGAGTGTGTACGACAAGAAAGACGGCAAAGTGGTTGCTGAAATTCATGGAAAGACCTTGGCATCACGGTATCCTCTATTGACTATCTGTGGAGACCAAGTCAACGATGCTCTGTATGGAAGCGATGCAAATATTCAAAAGATACGGGAGAGCTTGCACGCGACTCTGAAAAAGGCTCTGACAGTCCTCATGGAAGAAAAGTACGAAAAGGCAGATCCGGAGATATTTAGCCAGACGCAGATTGCGCAATCGGCCAGATGGCTGAAGAGCGACTGCGTAGTTCCGGTGGTGTACGACTCTTCATTCTGCAGAGACACGTCCTGGTTTGCGGATGATTACGACAATCTGTTCAATCCGGGCAGCGCCAAAAGAGACCTGGCATGCATCGCTGCAGGTGCACTGAACCTTCCGTCGCAGCATTCATTTCAGAAGCTGGGAATATCAGGGCTGGTCCGTGACGAAAGGGAAAGCGGGTTCAAGACCGGCAAAATGCTGGCCTTCTTTTTTCTGGATAGCGTAAAGACGTTTAGAACCTGCTTCATGGGATTCGTAAGATGTGAAGCACTATACAAAGAGGAGATGTTTACGTGCCAATTGTCGCAGGATTTTATGCCATGGAAGATACCCGATGCGCGTATATCCAGAAGGATCTCGATGGACGAAAAAACAACTCACGCAGTCCCTAAGGAATTGCTCATTTATGTACCACTTCAAAGCACAGTAGAGAACCTTCCGTAATTACGTTTCACGACAGCCATTTTTGAGGACTGCAAGTCTAGAAGAATCGTTATTCGTAATAATTAAAAAATAGAAGTGGTCGCGTTACTATCTCGGAAAGAGGCAGTTGATTGATAAAATAAATCAGAAAAGATGACGACGGCCATGGATGATACGGAAGCATCAGGAGAACCTGAAATCGATTCATGTAGCACGATAGATCTGTTGAAACCATATGTGTCCGAAGCTTCTCTGAGGAGATTACGTCACAACATCTGCACTGGGAAAAGTCCGTGTTTAGGGGTTTGCTCTAAGAAAAGACCTTTTATTTCGGCAGAATTGACGGATCGCGATGCGCCCAAGAAGATAAAGAGAAAAGTTTGTCTCCAAAAGCTCATCTACTGGGCTTTCGAGCAAAGATCATTTCTGGAAGACAGGAAGGAATCAGCAAAGGGTAGTGATTGCATAGAACGACCATGTCCTGAAGACACATTCAGTACGGGGCAATACAAAATCCTATTCCAGTTTACACACTTTGAGAAGCATATCAGAATCTCTCAGAGATGCCCCAGCACAGGCAGATGTGCAATGGCGACTACAGGGAAAAAGTTTTATTGCATCAATCCGATCCATCTGAAGGTAGAAGGACTTGTAGCGTTTGGCACTAGAAGTCGATCCGAAATCAAAAAACCCACACATGGCTTCGATCAGGGTTATCATTCCAGAAAAATGATATCCGATCCTATATCAGATATAACAGCAACAATTGACCGGATTGTAGGGAGTAACGATGACGTCGTCGGGGATAATAGAAGTGTAGATGGACCTCGTCTTTCATACGAGGACGATCCAGAACAAAAAAGCACGTCATCGAGAACAAACGCGACGATAATCGAGGAAGAGGACGATGAGCGGCCAAGGACGGTACTGCTTAGGATCAGACGTACCTACGACAAAAGATCTCCCTATGAAATAACGTCTGTCAACGTGAAGAGAGGAATGCGTTTCTAAAAAAAAACACTGAAAAGAAAATTGTCGACGAAAAAAAAAACACAAATGTCATCCGCAGTCATAGAGGCTACGCATGCATCAGAGGAAGCTGATTTCGATTCGCCGCTTGCCGCGATAGATTTGGTGCGCCTGTATGTGTCTAAAGCTTCTCGGCGTCGATTACGTCGCCACATGCGTACTAAAAAAACGTCATCGAAAAGTCAGTGCTTCGGGATTGAAACTAGGTCCAGACCTTATATTTTGGCAGACGTGGACCCACCTGTTGGGTGTGATGAAATGCAGAAAGACGTGTGTCTCCAAAAATTCATCTACTGGGCGTACATGCGAAAAAAATTTATGAAAGTCAGGAAGATCGCACCAAGGGATGGCGAAGGCACAGGACACGAACGTTTCATAAAGCCACAAGCAGTGCAAAGTCCACACACAAACCTATTCCAGGCTAAACTCTTTGGGAATAAGCGAATCTCTCAGACATGTCGCAGTACACGAGGATGTGCAGCGACGACTAAAGGGAAAACGTTTTATTGCCTCAATCCGATCCATCTGCACGTAGAAGGATTCGCAGGCTTTGGTACTACCGGTCGAACCAAACCACCAACAATTGATCAGATTGTAGGGAGGAGTAATGATGACGTCTCCGGGAGTCTTGCAAGTGCAGGTGGACCTGAATCTTCATACGAAAACGATCCAGAACAAACAAGCACGTCCTCGTTATTAGACGCAACGATAAATGAGGAAGAAGATCCAGAAGAATGGAATGTCTTGATCACGATCACACGTATCCGTCGTTAACGGACCAAGTGCCTTTGACATAACACCTGTTCGCATTACCGGAAGGAATGCGTTACTAAAAAAAAACACTGAAAAGAAAATTGTCGACGAAAAAAAAAACACAAATGTCATCCGCAGTCATGGAGGCCACGCATGCATCAGAGGAAGCTGAAATCGGTCCGCTTACTGCGGTAAATCTGGTGTGTCCATTTGTGTCTGTCGCCTCTCTGGGAAGATTACGTCGCAACATACGTACTAAAAAAACGTCATCGAAAAGTCAGTGCTTCGGGATTGAAGCTAGGTTCAGACCTCATATTATGGCAGATGTGGCCCCACCTGTTGGGGTCAAGATGATGAAGAAAAGTGTGTGCCTCCAAAAATTAATCTACTGGGCCGACGCGCGAAAAAAATTTATGAAAGGCAGGAAGAAAGCACCAAAGGATGGCGAAGGCACAGGACGAACGTTTCATAAAGCCACAAGCAGTGCAAGTCCACACAAAACCCTATTCCAGTCTGAACGCTTTGGGAATAACCGAATCTCTCAGACATGTCGCAGTACACGAGGATGTGCAGCGACGACTAAAGGGAAAACGTTTTTCTGCCTCAATCCGAACCATCTGTACGTCGAAGGATTAGAAGGCTATAAAACTATTGGTTCATGCGAACCCTTCAAACCATTCGACGTCGATTACGCCCGAGAAAGGTCTTTGAGGACACCAACAATCGTTCGGAATGTAGAGACTAACAATGGCGACGTCGGTGGTCTTACAAGTGTCGATGGTCCTGATCTGCCGTCTGAGGACGATCCAGAACAAAAAAGTACGTCATCGACATCAAATGCGACGATAATCGAGGAAGAGGACGATGAGCGGCCAAGGACGGTACTGCTTAGGATCAGACGTACCTACGACAAAAGATCTCCCTATGAAGTAACGAGTACCAACGTGAAGAGAGGAATGCGTTTCTAAAACAACTAAAACACTGAAAAGAAAATTGTCGACGAAAAAAAAAACACAAATGTCATCCGCAGTCATGGAGGCCACGCATGCATCAGAGGAAGCTGAAATCGGTCCGCTTACTGCGGTAAATCTGGTGTGTCCATTTGTGTCTGTCGCCTCTCTGGGAAGATTACGTCGCAACGTACGTACCAAAAACCCGTCATCGAAAAGTCAGTGCTTCGGGATCGAAGCTAGGTCCAGACCTTATATTATAGCAGATGTGGCCCCACCTGTTGGGGTCAAGATGATGAAGAAAAAAGTGTGCCTCCAAAAATTAATCTACTGGGCCGACGCGCGAAAAAAATTTATGAAAGGCAGAAAGAAAGCACCAAAGGATGGCGAAGGCACAGGACGAACGTTTCATAAAGCCACAAGCAGCGCGAGTCCACACAAAAACCTATTCCAGGCTAAACTCTTTGGGAATAAGCGAATCTCTCAGACATGTCGCAGTATACGAGGTTGTGCAGCGACGACTAAAGGGAAAACGTTTTATTGCCTCAATCCGAATCACCTGTACGTAGAAGGATTCGAAGGCTTTGGCACTACCGGTCGAACCGCACCAACAACAATTGATCAGATTGTAGGGAGGAGTAACGATGACGTCTCCGGGGGTCTTGCAAGTGCAAGTGGACCTGAATCTTCATACGAAAACGATCCAGAACAAACAAGCACGTCCTCGTTATCAGACGCAACGATAAATGAGGAAGAAGATCCAGAAGAATGGAATGTCTTGATCACGATCACACGTATCCGTCGTTAACGGACAAAAATAGCATAGAAAAAAAAAGAAAAAGAAAAAAAAAAGAAAAAGAAGGCCACACGTGAAGGTTTCGGAACAAAGAGAAATATGAATCTGGCAGCATGGCCTGGATGGGGAGGACTAGGACCGGTAGATAGCGAAGACCCAGAGATATCAGAGTACGATGTCCGCGCAGGAATCCCGACGGAGATGATGTGGGAGTTTCTACACGGAAAGAATCCCAGAGCGATGGATCACGTGCGCAAAAACGTGAGGGAATACGTGAAGCGTGTCAGGACCCGACAGATTGTGTACTGGGCCATGAAGATGAAATCGAATGCGGTATCCGAGAAGGTGGCAATGGAGAAACGGTCTTACATGTATGGAGAGAATAGACAACTGGTGGGATGCACGGTGAACGTCTCGGCGCTGGGCTCTAGCCCGCCGAATGTATTTGATATGAAAAAGATCCTGCACACCAAGAAGAAGGGGAAATTTGAGGTGAATCGTCAGCGAAATGCAGCGGTTCAGTGCAGCATACGGAGCACTGCTCCAACGCGAAAGATGTCAGAGTCACTGGTGGCCCGGATCATGAGACCCACAATGCAGCAAATCGAGGAGATATCCGAGCGTTCTCTGGATACCATAGGAGACCGAACTTCCAGAGACACTGCAGTGGCGTACTCTCCCAATAGTTCGGGACGCTCACAGATCGAGGAAAGCCCAGAATCCTCGAAGAAGAAGGCCGTTCCTGCGGGCAGACGCCGTGGAGGAAATAAAGCCACAAAGCGAGGTCGACGAAATGGTTCCGATAAGGGTAACATGGATTTGGACGAGAGCATAACAGAGTCGGCTTCCATCATAGACCTGGTTCGATGCACGGGGAAGCCCAAGGATCACACGTATCTGGTGTACCCCAGCGCATCCTACGTCTTGACCGGAGCTAATGATCCTGTAATGGCGTTGTGCAGCATGTGGACGCTGATATGGCAGTTCGCCTGCGAGGGAATGCCATGCAGCCATTTGGAGACATTCTCGATACAGAACGACGTGTTCACGTTCAGGATACCGTTCTCGGTGAACTTGCTGAAATTGAAAAAGAGCTGGGGAGCAGTGGTGTCATACGATCCAAGAGCCTTTCCCGCTGCAATATTTCGGCCACCTCGCTCGTTGATAGCTCAGGCAGTCGAGCGGGCTCAGCATATCAAGCGCATGCGGCATGACATCGTGTGTGACGATAGCTGGATGTCAGAAAAGGAAAGGGAGGCCAAAAACTTTGTGAAGCGAATTGTTCAAAGTCGCGGCTTTGAAATGCAGCAGAAGCGTCTACACGAGGGGATTCTACGGTGTGAGACAAAATCGAACGCATCTTCGTCTGTGATATGGAACAAAGTAGGAATCACCGGCTCAAAAGCAAAGAAGAACAGTCTGGTAGTTTTGATCCATAGCACCGGTGCCATTGTGATCACCGGTACTCCAGATCTCGACGTCGCTATGGGTCTATTCGAGCTGCTGTACGATCTTCTTCTGCTATTCCACATAACTGAAAAGAGCATTGGACATATTCCGCATGCGTTGCTCAAAAACAGAACATCATCTTTGTCCGGATCAAGGGCACTCACAGAAAGCTCGTCATCTGCACGTGGATCACATGCGCTGACACAGATGTTCGGCGTCAGAGCGGGAGGAGATTTGATGAATGAGTTTTCTACGACCTCGATTGTGAATCAGCTTCTGTCAGAACCCACTTCCGGGAATTACGATTCTCGAGGGCACAGGCGAAATCTTATCAAATTGGGCGTGGATGACGAGGAGACCATTCTGAAGAAGCAGCGAACTGCAATGGCGCAGTCTCATGCAGGTCTAATAGGAAATACAACCACTGCCCCCGCAATACAAAAGATGCTGATGGATCATTCGACGAATAACACGTCGGACTCATTTTCTAGAATGATTCAATGTCTGGTGGTGGACGACGACCCTCGTCAATCGACCAAAGGGAACCTGTTGAAGACGAATGTAGAACCAGAGACATAAATAAAAAAGATCCGAGTTACATCGACTTTAGTTAGTTATCGTCGACCATAAGCTGCTCTTTATCGTAGAAGGGATTGCACATGAAAGAGTCCAGTTTGAGTGCCTCCACGGCTTCTGCACGCGCCCTGATTGCATCCTGGAGTCTAGTATAGCCTCCTCTTTTGTACCACAGATCAAAGAATTGATCGATGACAATGTTCTTCATGAACACAAAAGTAGTTCTGACATTCTCAATGAAGCATCCGGGATTGCTCCGAATCTGGGCCTCGGACGAGTACATCATGGCATCGACAATAGAGGGGTGGTACCTGAGAATGTAGAGCGACCATCTACGTCTGTCTTTCGCAGAATTACGGTCTTTTCGAGTCGGCCTGACGCTGCTCCGTTTAACGGTGACACTCTGAGTTTCCAAAACGGAGGAGGTGTCCATAACGAACCGATTAAAAACTTCGAGCACCGAATTGACAGATTCCTGTTCGCTTATTAGAGAATCGTCGTAGCGCTGAACAACGTTCAAAATGTCCTTGAGACAAGTGCACCATTCTGTCACGTTCACATCGACGGTCTTTCCTGTGTTACTTTTGCGGATTGCAGAGGTTATGTTTCCAGAGAGAATACTCTTCAACTCGATATCTGCACCTCCTCCTCCTCCTCCTCCTCCTCCTCCTGAATCTGTTTCAGTATCTGCAGAATTGTCCTCCTCGTCCTCCTCTAGGGACGAGGAGGAGCGATTTGATTTACTCGGCGCTTTAGATGACGATGCATTTGCAGAGGACGACGACATTCCCGTGGACACGTCCAAACTTACATCTTCCTCTACTGACATTGAGTATTGAATGGTCAAGCCATCTCCAGAAGGGTCAGAAGACCTGGCCTTTTTGTCTGAATCAAGTACAAACTCCACAAAGGTGGTGAACACACTCTTGTCATCCACAATTCGTTTCCGTGCACGAGAGCGCTCGCACAACCCATCATGCGTTTCATTGATAAGCATACCCTCTGAAGAATCGGTGTCGCGCGAAAAGTGTTCTATTACACTCGAGGCATGTCTTCCAGTTGTGCCAAAGTCGAAGAGACTGCCTTCACCCGATCCTGTGTGCTCGAAAACGCTTTCCTGATCACTGTCATAATCGTCCTCGCTTCCCAGAAACTGAACGGCTCCGTCCACCTCGCCACGGACTCTTCGTCTCTTTCGGTGACAAACGCGTATCAGAATCCACTCTCCACAGCGAGTGCGTGACCACTTGTACGAGAAGACGTGGTTGCCGTACATGTGCCAACATGACCAAGTGTGCATAACGACGATGAGGGCGAGAAATAACCCCCTGCCCCACCAATAGGAGACCAGAGCAGAGAAGTTGAGAATGGAACAAATAACGAGAATGGGACCGCTCACTTTGGCTATGGCCATTTCTACCTCGACAATAGTGGCCACGTCTGACGCTAGCACACTTCGACGCTTTACGTAAATGCTGCAGACTATAAAGACAGAACAGATGACGACCAGCCAGATAAATATGACTATCTTTACGGCTGCCTCGGTGTTACAATCGGTGCCATTATCCGAGGGATAGAATGCCGATCCTGTAGCCTCGGCAATTGATCCGATGAAGACCATAGGCAGCAAGATGACGACCGCGCATCCCAGCCTGAAGAATAGGCGTCTCCTCGGGGAGTTCTCCTGAAAGTCGGTGACAGTGATGATGGCCACACCGATCAGGCGCATGCAGAGTATCATGACCCAGGCAGAGAACCCGAGTACGTACTGCAGCCAAAAGACCCATAGAGAGCACGCCGGTGTGAGGATGGTCGGTCCAAGAACGTCTGCGTAAAATCCATACGAGACGAACACGGACACGATATGAATGGTTCCGACAGCCCAACTTACGGGCGCAACCCATGGAGGAATAGTCACTGGTATTTGTTTCCTTCTGCGGAGAACAGCGTAGAGGCACATTACCGCAAAGTTGAAGAGAATGGCCGTCATCATGAACACCAGTTCCACCATATCGAATGCATTGGAGAGATCTGGCGGTCTTGATGTGGACATAATCAAGCAGTGCCTGTTAGAACAAGGACTGTCGGCATCTGATTCAAATCCGACACACAAGCGCATTCTGTTCTGCAGGCGGTAAATGTCGTGTTCAAATCTGGCCCTGGCTGGTTTACACAACCCGGACATTGATCGCTCTCAAAACATTTTCATTGGATTTTTTACTTTTACTGCCATTTTAGCACAGAAACAACGCCTCCTATATAAACTTCTGAAAATTCCACACTAAAAAAAAATGCTCACTTCCGCATCCTCCCAAACCACGGCAATAAGAGTTATGTTTAAAAGTATAACAGGGCCTCCGTCAAAGAACGAGGATGATCGTCGGGGATGCATTGACTTTCTCAGTGATATTGGCCTGGGAATGGGATACACAGTCTCGCATGTCGAGATCGTATTCCCAGACAACACAGCGTTCCTGGCGTCGGCCGACAGAGGTGTCAGAGAGCGACCGAGATCCATATACAACAACTTTGACCCGGAAGGAAACTGGACAACGTTTGAACTGTACCTTCCGTACACAGAGGTCCATGCCATAAGATCCTTTTGCGTCTCGCAATCTGGAAGCATGTACGACCTCAAAGGTCTGATATGTGGTCTGATACCGTGTTGTAATATCATTTTCAAGCAAACACGTAGCAGATACACCTGTACCTCTCTGTGTTTAGAGGCCCTGATGCAATCGCCCACCTTCCGAAGGTCTCTCGAAACATCACATATAGTCCAGGATCTCTGTGAGTACGGTAGACATCCGCAAAAGTTATACGATCTTCTTGTCCTCATTTCTACGAACGAGAGCACGCGAACCATGATCAACATAATCCCAGTGCAGACCCTGATCGATTTCGAAGGCAGGTCAAGAGAAGACACCATCAGCACGGTTCTAGACAATTCATACTCCTCGTCTAGAGACAGCGACACCTCCGAGAGTGACGACACATAGATAAAACGGCCCTAAACCCTCCCGACGAGCACACCTTTGTGTGACCTGCGGTAACGACTGCGACACAGTCTTTGTTTATTGCTTCGTTACCATAACTTGGGGCACCTTCACTTCCGGAAGAATGTCGACTTTCTTTGTGGTAAAGGCATCCAAATAATTTGCACTCGCATACTTTTTCACATCGGAAATAAAGGTGGCGATGGGGATGTCTGTCATGAAAGCGACAGACTTTCCCAGATTACTCGATATTATCTTTATCAGATCCGCAATTCCTTTAGACATACCACGGAGCCAGTCCACCACCTGAGTCATAAGCTCGATACTCGTTTTCAAACTCTCACTGGGAGGTTTGTTAGATCGGGCACGACTCTCTGTAATTCTCATGAGAGTACTGCCTTTTGTACAAAACAATTGTGCAACAAGCACGCTTAACCCGCAGAGCTCCCTGAATCTCTCGGAAGTGACGCACAGATCGACTGCATCGATCGATTCCTGACTGTCTATTTCTTCGTCCGACGTCGAGTAGTACGACAAGTCGTCAACACTAGTGCTTCCTCGGCAGTAGTCCTTTTCATACAAGGAGACATCTGATGTGCACTCCTCTTCATAGGGTACAACAGCTCCGTTTTCATAGCGATACGGCTGTCCGTGGTACACTGCTGTGCGCTTCACTCCTGCGAGTTTTGTCTCGGAATCGTCGGCGGCACTATCCGTAGGCGTGTGCGTTCCGTTCTGATCCGGGTCATCCGCAAATGTTGGACCTGACCTGGAAATCTTGTCTAGCGTATACTGTGCGGGATTCACACTTGCAGACTCTCGTGTGGTCATGGGTCTCGTTATTTGCTTTCGAAAAGAGGAACCTGATCCGTCGTCGTAGATCGAGTCATCTTCAGAATCGTCGTCCGTTTCCGAGAGCATGCTCTCCCCAAACTCGTCTCTGTCGATGACGGAGGATTCTTCGGGATGCCTGTGACTAGAACTCCGTGCCACAACCAGATCAGCTACTCCAGGCTGCACAAAATGCTGCGAGTGCGTGTCACATTGGTCTTCTGCCAGAAAGCCAGTGGATGATCGATCCGAAGATCTGACACGGTTGTACGGTCCTCTTCTGGTCGAAACACGAATCCCCGACGCATAGGAAGAGTCGTCATTACGACTCCTGCAGAGTCCCGATATCATAGAAAATGGCGAGCACAGTGTTTTGCACGATATGTACATGATAGAGGAACAGGCCTGAGCGCAGATTTCTCTGGAGGTATCCGAATCAACAGGACCACCACGACAAGGTCCTGCATATGGGGAATAATAGGCTTGTGGAGGTCCTTCGGCTCGCAGCAATTGGGGCGGCGCATGAAATGTCCGAAAGTGTGACGAATTTGCATGATTTCTGGGGGGACCGTGCTGTCGGACATATCCCGGATGCGGCGCGTATCCAGAGGCCAGCAACTCCATTGGATTCGAAACACAGCCCCAGAGGTTTCCGAATAAAATTAGCAGATATGTTCGTATTGTTTTTGTGAACTATTTTATTCTTCAATGGTATCGTCGACCTCTGCGTACGTGGTGGTGGTGCCGGTTAAAAGTTCCATGTCAAAGTCTCGCAGACGATCTTCGAGACGGATGATCGCGAACATCAGTAAATAAAAGTCTCTATCACTAAGATCTTGTTGTGCGGGCGTACGGGGGGGAGTTTCGTAAAGCTCATCTTCAGACATCTTGGGGTGTATCTGATCCTCTATCCACTGTACGACCTCGCCTGAGAGACCGTCGTCCGTATCTGCGAGAATAACCGCAATCATAACCAAGTTACAGACAGTCATAAGAAAGGTCCCCACTATCAGAACCGTCGCCAGCATATCGGACGCTCCACAAGTAGCGCATCCAAACAACTGCTTGCACATGCTTCTCTCTCTCTCTCTCTCTCGCGTATTTTATTTTTAGTAAGCAACCCGGAAACTCATTTGCGTTGTCGTGATGGTATATTTTTGTTTTGCGACGGTTCTTTTTTTTTGTCATTTATAAACTACTTTACTTACTAGTAGTCTGAATTCTGATGCAGTTGCTGAATCCTCATCCTCTCTTTGATTCGTTGGAGAGCCATCTTATTTTCTTCACCTAGATCTCGGGCAGTCTGTGACTTCAACTCCACTAGGTGTTTGCGAAATCGGTCCTCAAAGTTCGCCATTCCCGAGGACGTACTTGGAATCACCTGTCCATTCGGGAGCGGCGTGAACATTGCCTCTGATGCTGGAATAGACGTATTTCCTCGGGCATCTGCAGACAAAAACCGTTTCGGAGAAGGCTGCATAGCAGAGGGCTGAGCGGAACGACCTCCACGGAAGATATTTTCGTTCTCGAATGCTTTCAATCTTTCACGGTTTTCGACTGCTCGTCGACTTCCGTCGTCGCTCGCCACTGCCACGGCCTTGAAAAACCTTTCAAATGTGTCCACTACTTTTTGTCGAGCTTTCGCGTCATGCTGATCTTCATTGGCTGCACCCTTCAACTCGTCGGTAATTTCCTTGATCATCTTGGCCTGATCCGCGCGTTCTGCAGGCGACAAATCCCCAACAGCTCCTCCAGCTACGACGTTTGTCATCTTCTTCGCCACATCCGCAGCTTTGCGCTTCAGCTCCTCTGCCTGACGTTTTTGAGTTTCAGCCGAATGCTTGTTCCATTTTTTTGCAAGCTCTTCGTAATCTGTCATCGAAGCGGAAAGCATCGCAACCAACCTTTCTCGGTCCAACTCGGGGTCTTTGGCAAGTTCCTCTGCTCGTTGTCGTTTGCGGTCCGTCACGGATGCTCCATCGTACACGTCTTGATCACTTGAGGAGGAGGAGGAAGAAGAAGAAGAAGAAGAAGATGCCTGTTGTGAATCATCATGCATATCCTGACCTCCTGCAGGTGTCTGAACCGAGGATTCCATCGAAAATAAAAAGGGTCGTCTGATTTGCGATGAGGTGGATGACGTTGTTGAACTTTCTGAGGAGGAATGTCCTTTTGAAATAGTCAACACCTTTTTTGATGTATTGATAAGAACGCCATCTTTCTGGAGTTCGCGATTTTCAGAGGGCGAACGGAGGTTATTTGAGCCGCGCGAATTCTTTGAAGAGTCGACGATTCCAGTTACGCGACATCCTGGTCTCCGAGCGGTTCCAGACTCGATCACTGCAATATGATTCGGTTCGTATATTTCTTCACCTGTGTCGGGGTTTTTCAGGAATACATGTCCCAGAGACACATCTGAAAACTCTCCGGATTCGAGACAATCCTGAATCAGTGCGCCTTTGACTCCGGGATATATGGGTATGTTGGCCTCGAAAGACGCACTTCCGTCGGCTAGAATTTCGCTCTTTGTGCACAACCCCCGCACAATAGTAGCTTTTGAATCACACTCTCCCGTTTTAGGCGGATGTATAAACGTGACTGGCTTTCCCGGCATTTTGCTGCTGATCTGCGCAAGAGCTGCGGCGCTCAAATCATCGGTCCTGTTTCCAGGGTCAATTAAGTGGTCGGCTAATGGCGTTGGATGATAGATGCCAGAGACAATAATATTAGTTCGTGGTTCGCTACTGTTCAGAGATACCCCCGAGGATTGCGATTCCGAAGTTCTGGATCCAGCATTCCCCGCGTCGTCCGCCATATCAGATGTCATCGTCGAGAAAGGATAGCTTTTTAGAAACAACTCCCAGCTCTGTATATAATTCAACTTTTACTCATGATACGGCTCTTGTAAATAAACAGGCGCCTCAAAAGGTGTGTCAAATTAAAAGCACATCAGTGGACGTCCCCACCTTTCCGAGTATTACTGGAAAGCCCTTTCCATACGGAAATGCGTCTATCCTGTATGCGATTGTGTTATCTATGCGCGTCGCTTTGCATAACGCAGAGCACAAAGCCAAATCTGCACCGCAGTCCATAGCGAGTGCAATCCGGCAGTGGCTGAAGGATTCTCTCGCTGTCTCGGCATGTATGTATTACGAGTACGCGGTCCGAGTTGAGACACGACTCTGTCGCTCCCGTCTTTGGAAGATAACAAATCAAATGCACGCCGACGACGATCTGCTGGGGACCATCATAAATGACGGAATTGTTCGACTTGTCCGTGATGTTTCTGCGATGGACTGGATACAACGAGGTCCCTCTACATCCATACAATCTATACGAGAAGAGTTCAAGGACTCGCATCTGGCCGATGCTGTCCCGACGATCGAGAAGATATGTATATCCACAAACCCCGCCCGCATCCAGTGTGAACGGCGATATCGGTTGCTCTGTGGAATATTCAAGTCGATTGACAGCGAACTTTCAAAACTCAAAGGTCTGGGAATTCTGCTCCGTCAGGGGAACATACAGGGAGTAAGCAGTAAACTGGCGTCGGAACGAGCAATCACAAAGAGTGCTTTCCACTTATTTCACGCAATGCCTCCCAATTTCTTGATGTTCATGCTGTTGTGGACAGAGACACTCGACGGAAATAATCCACACGTAAGCATCGTCCAAGCGCGGCCTATGTTCAGATACTTGATGGACAGAGTGGTGGCGAGCAAACAGACGGACCGTGGTGCTGTCCAGAATAATCGCTCCTCTTCGTCGTCAGGTCTGCACCACGCTAAGGAAGACCAAACCAGCTCTTCGAGTTCATCTTCTACTTCTAGTTCATCTAAATCGTCCGTAGCGAGTGGAGGGAGTGCATGCGCAAACTACGAGTTTTTGCAACATCTGCTGGACGCTATAGACAAGACAGTGGATAGTGGCGAATGCGATATTTGCTCCAAAACACTCTCAAAGTCTCTGTCTGGCTCAGGCGCGCTGGCTCCGACGACACTCGAGAAAATCGGGAAATGTCCGCTCGCATTGGCAATAACGAATACTCGAAAAAAGGTCCAGAATTTGAACAAGAGCATCGCCAAAGAGATGAACCTGGTGGTGGATCCACACATGATATCCTCTACATCGCCAATACTCAAGCAGATAATAAGCATGGTTGCATTGTCGATACAGTTCGAGACAACTAGGCATCTCCCTACGAAGAAGCCGTACTCGGCTCTGCCCTCGCTCGAGACGTTCAGCAGAACGTCAGATGCAACCAGGAGTATTATCAATCTCAACAAACTTACAAGACCGTTTTACACGCAGCAGATGTGCGTTAAGAGCATGACGCTGCCAAGGACGATTCGACAGTTGGACAGATTCGTCGTTGAACCTCTGTCCATAGAAGAGCTGTTATCCATACCCGCTGCCAGATCCATAGTCGTATCCATCACAAACAGACAATCCGTTCCCGTGACATTTTCAGTGCACAAGACGTCATTCCCTGCGCGGTCAGATCCCGGGAGAGATATATACTTTATGTCGGACAGCTTTACCGTCACGAATCCGGTCACTTCTGCGCAGTGCATATCGGCGTTCATGTCCATGACATCAGACGGCATAGCAACGCACTGGAGAGAGTCAGAGTACGGCAGACAGACCCTTGACTCCACTGCGCACGTATGCGTTGTAGATACTGCCAAGGTAGGACTCTTCATGGCCTCGCTCAAAAACGAATTCACTCGTTGATGTCGTTTCTTTATTTCTCTCGTTACGCTCTGAAATGGTCCAGGTCTACAAAGTGATCGGGATCGACAACTTTGGCCGGTTTTTTCACTTTCTGCTGTATATTCATAGTAAATATGATTGGATGATTCAAGGGCGGCGCGTTCCACCCCGGAATCAGATTCAGATTCAGATTCACGCGCGGATGATAGAAATGCCGTTGCCCAATATTTAGATCGGCTCCATCCCTCGACGTTGCGCTAAAATAAAAGTACGCTAGAAAGTGCTGAACACGGTAGGATGGCACCCAGTCGATAACTGCATATTCCATGCCTACCATTCTCAGCTCGGCAGGCTGAGTAGCAGAATAGTCGGTGGGATCAAGTATGACAAAGGAGGGAATAACTGACAGCGTGCATACCCCGTAGACATCCACGTCTTCGTTCCTTATTTCCTTTCCTCTGGTTCGTCTTTCGAACACGATGGCAGGCAAAAGAAGATCGATCGAGAGCTGAGATTGGTTGACCGTATGCTCAGTTTCCGTCACGAGATGATCCAAGAAAACGCCTAATCTTGCCGATCGCAAAGCTATATTCCATCGCACTCGGAACTTGGATTCGTATTCTCGAGTGCCACAAGGAAAATACAACTGCTCCGAGAGAGGAGCAAACTGTACGGTCCATTTTCCCGCTTCCCTGATCACAGGCAGATATCCTGCTGACGATGGTATTGCGATGTCTGTCTCGTATTCGCTATCCCTTATTTGCGAACCATACACCACGCGATTCGTTCCCCTTTCTTTGATCCGCGATTTCTTGAACAGATCTCGGGTCTCTTCGCGCAGCCTTGTCAGGAATCCTCCGTATCCATGCCACTCGGCCATGTCATAAAAACCCTTGTATACCTCGTGGTTTGGCGCATATCGCAACATCGCGCTTTTGCGACCTCTTTTAATCAGCATTGCCAAGTGCGACCTAGGTACCCCATTGAAGATGGTAATTCCCAGAAACGCACTCATTTGCTGTTTCTTGGCCTGCAGGAGAGAACTGCGAATATTCATGACTCCCGTGAGCTCTGCATCATTGGATCTCGGAAATCTACTAAAATCCGTACTTTCAAACACAGTTCTCATGATGTCATCTACCTGGGTGCGGACGTGTAAATCATAGAACCCTGTTTGCTCAGTGAAGAGCTTGCCATGAACTGGAGACGTGAGCAACAGAGACACGTACAGAGGATAAACCCTGCTCAGTATCGAGAATCCTGCATTGGCTACACCATTCAACATCCCCATCATTTCCGTCGACCACTTCCTATATGTCGCAAGAGATTTTGCTTCGGTCGTCTCGATCGGATACAAATCTAAAGAGCGACGAATAAGAGTAGACCGTAAATCTGCGTCCTCGTCGCCTTGGATATGGAACAAAGTAGAGAAAAGCCGTATCAAGCTCCCAAAAGATGGATTCAAGCGTGATTTATGCTCGAAAGAGAGTCTGCCCCTGACCGTCGCCTCGTTGAGAGTGTCGATCCAAAACCGGATTGCATTCGCCTCATTCCAGGCCGAATCTGTGAGCCCACAGAGACACACCGCGAGCAATACGTTGCGAGTGATGCCGTTTCCTCCGACAGGTTCGGGGATAGCCCCTGAGACTGAACGCTGAATTGCATCCAAGACCGGTTCCGCACAGAGGCGATAGGATCTCGAGTATTGGAGCGACTCTGCGTACAGAACACGATCATCGATAATGTCAGACAGATTGTCGAGTGTCACGACCTTTTCTAGTGCGTCGTTTTTCCCTTCCGGATCGATGGAATGAGTCCAGGTGTACTGATCGTCCGTAAACTGATCCGAGAAGAAGTCTCCGTCCCATCTTCCAGTCAGACGATGCGCATCCTCGTATGCTGTCCTGGTTATTCTGGGAACGATGTTGCGATCGTACAGAACGGGTAACACGTGAAGCATGAAGATATTATCGTTACTAATAATATCGACATCCTCCAGTGCACTCCAGTCTCTGGTCCATGAGGCTACCGTTACAGGACTGAAGAGTGGAGAGTATTTTTTCCAGATCCTGTAACTATCCTTAACCGAAGCGTCTCTCGAGGAGTAGAATTGCGGATCTTCGACTCTTGCGGGTTCTGTCTGTACATACTGAGAAAAGATTCCGGAGAGGAGATTCATGAATTCTATTCTCACTTCCTCTCGGGTCAGGCAACTCGTCGTATATTCCCTTCGAACAGAACAGGCCTCCATTCTACGAGCTCCAGGCTCGTTCGGTGCAGGTGAAATTCTAACCGAGGAATCACAGGCATTCGCCTCGGCCAACATAGCTCTGTCGTACTCCAGCAGCAACGATGGCCTACAGTATATCTCATGTCCTATGCGACACTGCTCCTCTTGCCATGTGATATTGTCGTACGTTATTCCTCTCTCATAGGCGGTTCTCAATGTCGGCACCACCGCCACAACTTCATCTTCTCCAACTGCGAAGAGACTTGGACTGCGGCGGAGAAAATTCATAGTCCTGATCCAGTACCTAATAGAGACAATGTCACGGACCCACTGGTGAAGAGCTTCACCGATGAATCGATTTCTCTTCATGACAAAGTGCGGCGTGCTCTCCACGGCAATCCCTGACTCTATGGTGTCATAGAAAATGTCGTAGAAGAGTCTGGGCTCAGGAAGAAAGTCAGACGGTGCAAACCCGGAGAACCGTGCAGCTCCAGAATTCTCCTCCACGTGTTTCTCCAGTTTCTCCAACTCCTTCTTAGAGTAGATGGCTGTCTCTATGATCTCGGCGGTCTGGTGTGTGATTCTATCAACCTGACAGTCTAGCGATGTGGGCTTCGTGATGGAATGAGTCAGACCACCCTCCTCTGTGGTAGCGGAAGGCATTCCTGATAGAGATAAGAGAGGTCTGAAGAGTTCCCTTTCAAACAAACGTGTATGTTCGCCCATGTCCTTCAAAATTCCGACTCCAATAGAGTTGGATTCGAAAACCTCGCGTAAGATTGCATAGACACGGTCAGAAGCAGCACTCAATTTTTCAGAGGACACCTGCGATGCGTTGCTGGTGTCTGTAACGAGGATCCTAATAGTTGACAGTTTGTCGGCTACCACGCTGTCGAGACCTATAAATGGGCGTTCCACGTACCTGTTTGCACTGAATACGCGTCCGATAGTGATGGGAGAAAAGTCAGTAGAGGCCGATGCCAGAGCTTCATCTGATGGGATATACCACCTTGAACTAAGGTATCCGTAGCGATCAGAAGGAATACAGGACCTTCTAGAATGGTACAGAGAACAGTGGGCATACCATTGCAGACGTGGTGGAGGAGTATCTGGGAACACCGGAACACTGCATATGGAATGCACAGTATTTTTGTGAGTACGATCAAAGGTAGAATGATCTGTATCACCGTCAGATACAGCGGCCAGAATAGGAGAATATATGTCGGGACGCGAAGCAAGAGTGGCGCAAACGAAAGCTCTGTAATTTTGGACAGTGGGCGCTTCTCCCTCCCAAGATGAAACATAGACTCGAAGACGATCAATACTCTCAGACGTCGGAATAGAATCACCGCCCACTATGGTATCCAGACACAACGACTGATATGCATTCTGACGCATATCATCCACTTCGTCGTCTCGAATAGGATGACCAGGCAGGGAGATGAGCCGCCTGAGTCCCAGGCCCCATGAGAGGCGTTGACTTTTCATGAGTTGCCATAACGCGACAGCCTCAACCAGAACGGCAGTGCTATTTGAAATGATCCATGACGACTGCGTCAAAGACTCTAAAAGAGAATCAGTGATCCTCACAAAAGGAGGGAATCTAAACACGTCGTCATTCAGACCACCCAGATTTCCCTGCGCAAATCCGAACCACCACAGAGTTTGATTTAGCGATTCGAAGCAATGCGGAGTTATGAAGCACTTTTTGGCCAGCCGGTGCACCGTCTTGATCCTGAATTTCAGATGCCTCTTCCTAGCGTTTGCAGTGTCACTCTTCGATTTCTTCCCTGACACTGCTTCGGGTTGCGATGTCAGCATTTTCTCAGAATGGGATGCAGCATTCAGATCCCCAACAGGCTCGAACGAGTACAACGGAAAGACGGCGCGCGCGGTCATACTCAAAATATTCCTGTACTCCTTCTTCTCCAGCCTGCCCTGACCTCCTTCGGAAAAGAGGTCTTCGTAAGCAATTTTGTGGAATGGTACAGGGATAGGCCTTCCACTGAGATCTTCCTGTGGAGACGCACCTGCAGGAGCATCCATTGGATGTCCATCTCCCAAAGTAGTGGTGGGCTCAGCACCTTGGTCTTTATCTTCGTCCTCGTCTTTCGATGGAGTCGTCGCACGAGCGGGACCTCTGCGGGAGGTGCGCGACTGTACAACGGGAACCTCATCTCTAGGTCTAGAGCTTCTGCTCACAGAAGTGGGGGGTTTTTCTTTCATAGCATTCAGTATTTGTTTGCCAATGTTGTTAAGTCCTTTCATTTCTTGCATCAGTTGGGCCATGTCAGGAAGAATGACATGGCCCGTCGTAGTGAGGTCAACAGACCCCACGTCTCCCGCTTCTTTTGTAGACGATTTCGTAGTTGCCTTCCCTTTTCCCTTATCCGCAGGTCGAGCAGACATTTTTTCAAAACGGAACAAAAAGTGTGCGACAAATAGCTAGGGATGTCAGGAAAACAAATATGATATTATACCATACATTCAAAGAGGTATATCTTTGTTGTGCAGAATCATTAAAACATTACAGTCACGGACAGAGGCATGGCGTCGAAAATCGTTAGGCTTATACTATCACTAGAAGTTGTCGTCGTTCGTATGCTGCGCCGGATGCGCATTCACATTCACGACGTACGCAAGCGGTTTAGATCTACAGATTCCCCTTCAGCCGATGTCGAACGCCAACACCTCCGAGCCGAGCCCTCGACGTCGCCCAGCACGTGCTCCATAGAGGTAGATCAGAGCGAACGTCACACCTCAATCGTCGACACAAATGACCGATTTAGCATATACGCGGTTTCCAGTGCTTGCCTTCCAAACAGATGGACGGCGCATCCAGAATCCACTGATGTCGCCATCAGAGATCTGGCGAGATGCATAATACTTGCTTTATTCATACTCACAAGCGTGGGCATCGTGTTGCTGGCGAGACCACTGATTGCTTCTGTCACCACTCTGAATGCAGAAGCAGAAGAGGAGAGTCAGAGTATAGCTCCCGACGGAGGGACAGATACCTGGTGGTGGTATCATGCACACGTCGCAATCAAGAATTACACGTCGACCGAAGATCTGATTCGGGATAGCAGTATAACAGAAATGTGTCATCCACTCACTCACTGGGCGATACAGACGAGAAAGACGGCATGTCCCTCGACCTCAGAGAATCACGACTACCAGGATTTGACACTGTTGTACCACATGATGTGCCACGTAGCCAGTGAATTCTCGGCTATGTATCCCAGCGAAGTTACCATCGTGTCCCCCAAAATGCTGAACATAACCGAGTTCAGAAAGTCCAAGAACGATCCGTCGGCGATCATCAGACCGGAATCTCGCTCAAACTTCGATCCGTCCAATCTGTGCCTCTTCGCAGTTATATTTCCGACGTCGGATTCGAAGGGGAAACGCGTGCACGCGCCAGCATCCCCGTGGCCGTACGAATCAACGATAAGAGGAATTCCCAGAGGATCGTTCGTGCACGTGTCCAAACAAAAAAAGTTCGACTATGAAGATCTGGACGACGGGACTATTGAAGGCGACTTTACCTTCGAGGATGCCCGACCGGGCGGAGAAGCGTGGGCTGCCGAGCCGACACCCGGAGAGTGCTTTCTTATGGCAAATCCAGACATAATCCCGGAGACGCATTTTCTAACTGATATTCTTCACACGAGCACGCTCATCAAGGGAGGTCACGCCAACGACGAAAAAGATTCAGAGTCGCTTTTCTTTTCGAGACTACACTCTGCAGTGACTATCAGCTACGATAACACGTCCATCAAAAGAACAGATGCCCAGATCCCGTCGATCAACGAAAGATATTTTGAGAACGAAAAGCTGAAGCTGAAGCTCGACGATTCGTCAACCGCAATGCAGTTCGATCTTGCCACAAACATGCTCTACGGAAAATGGAGGCCGGTCGATTCAGAGAGACTGGCAGAGGAGAAAAAGAGGTCGGGATAATTCACATCTGTTCTTTTGATGGACTTTCTTTACAGGCACTATTCCTCTGCTCGGCGACGCGCTAGAGGACGTCTGAAAATAAGAGACTAAGCTCGTAGAGTGCATGCGAGTCGTTATTGAAAACAATAACAGTGGAGATTTCATTCTACCTGAAATAAAAAATCATTCTAATGTCAACATCAAATATCGAAGAGGACACCCCTCTTCCCTCTGAGACGAAGAGTCAGGAAGCTGACGAACAAGGAGAAAAAACTGCCAAGAGCAAGGGAGCACCCCGAATTGCCGTCGTCAAGGAAAAATCCATCCAAGAAACGCCCATCTGTGTAGTCGATACATCTCTCTACGCAGTGTCCGAGAACGCAGAGGAATACGTTGAAGTTCTCGAAGAGATGAGTCCTTTGCTAAAGTCGTACGTGAACAAGGGACGTCCAACTCGTGCATCAGAGGTGGTTCCTCTCTCTCGTTATCCTCTGCATTGCATGGTTCCCGCCGACAGCACGGATATAATCGAGGAGCACTGGAAGGGATTTATGCACATTATTCCAGCAGAAAACTCATTCGGAATACATCCGATATCTCTGTCTTCGAGACCTTCGAACACAGGGAAGTTACTTGTTAGCATTCCTCTCATGTTTCTGAGGCCGACAGCACTCTTCGGTCTCAAAGAGAAGAGTACGACGAATCAATCCTCTTCGTCCTCGTCCTCGTCCAACGGTCTGGATTCGACAAACCAGAGTTGGCTGGCATCGTGGATCTCATGCAATAGTAGGGGAGCAAAGGTATTGCAAAAGTACATGAAAAGGGAGTCTGTGTGGAGGTGGCAAGGAGGGGGTAAGAACAAGTTGATAGACCCAATTGACACGGTATCGTTCGTTATAGATACAGAAAAGTATGCAAAGTTTGTGATTTCAATATTCGAACACAATCTTCGACGAAAGAGTGAGAACAAAGATTCTGCTATACAGAAGCAGTTGGGCTTTGCGCTCGGAATGATAAAGCGGGCGTGTCATCTGTTTGTGTATCGCCTTCAAAAATGCACCTTTTCGGAGGCCAGGAAGAGCATTCTCATCGTATACGCAGACGGATCTCCGATTGTCGCGTCTTCACCTTTGGTCGTTCCTCTCTTCTGCGTTGCGTTTGGCGCCAAGTGCTTGGACCGTCCGGAATCAAGGCCGATGATTGTAAAAGCAATGGCGCAGGTTGCAGAGAAGATTTTCAGCATGAAATTCGAGACTCAGTTGAAATACCTCAAAGTGTGTGATTTGGACGCTCATAAGCCAACGACCGACTTCCAGAAGTTGTGCAAAGGAAATGCCATTAACAGGTATTGGAGGCCGTCGAAGCGTGGGATTATGGCACTCACTGCCAATCGTCAGGATGCACTGCAATTCGTATCCTCTGGTCGCAAAGTGCCTGGAGACTTTGTCTGGCCGGATGTAGCATGTCCAGCACATGCGGACCATACTCGGAAAGAAGACAAGAAGAGTCCTCCTTCTCCCAAGATGAAGACGAAAAAGCGACGTACAAATGAGGTACACACTCCTCTGCAGGAATATTCACACCCGGAGGAACCTCTGGTGTCTCCTGAAACGTCGTCATCCTCTGCTACTGAAGGATCCATGGTCGACGACGACGAAGACGACGACTGTTCCAAGCCGCCGCAGACCTGCGGCGTATTGGGGGATCTTGCATCGTCCCTGCCAACGTTTCATGAGACATCAGAGACGAATGAGAAGACCAAAAAACTTCGTACGCCGCAATCTCAGACTTCTGCTGAGACAAGCCAGACGGAAAGGAAATTTGTGTCCTACGACGATCTGAAACGAATCTTCGAAGAGTATCTTCTTCCCTCTCGCGGAAGAATCGCAAAATCTCTCAAGAAAATGGAAGCTCTGGTCGGTGAGATTGACGAGAAGCAGGACAAAGTGGCCGCTTCAGTGGGCTTAATTCTCGATACAATGGCCAGTCACAGTCAGGTCGAGGCGTCTGTACAAGAGCTCGCATCGAGGACTACTACGGAACTCCGAAAATGGAGGGAAGAATCCATGAAGGATGCAGCTACACTGCTGGAGCTGACGCACAATCCGATCGAATCTTCGCGTACTGACACTGAGACCCGACGGAAGATTTCCAGGCGTAGAGGAGGCACATCGTCCTCAATCACGACCAGCGCTCGACCACGCAGGTCTTCAAAGAGACCAAATACATCGAGCGCGGAAGACGAGGAGCATCGAGTCGACAAGAAAAAGAAAGACAGCGATTCTGAAGATGAAGATGAAGATGAATCGACTTCCGATTTCAATGCCGACGATATCGCATCAGATGATGACGACACCTCTGACATCCACACTTCCGAGGAAGAAGAGTATGCGAGTGACGACGATGATGTATCGGAAGAAGAAATCAGCGATTCGTCATCCGATTCGGAGAATGAAGATGTAGAGATTAAGGGGGACGAATATATGAGTATTCTGAAGGAGGAAATCGGATCTGTGAAGCATGGAAAACCACCTAAGGACGCTTTGGTTATTACCAACGATGACATTCTCAGCAGCGAGACCTTCGACGACGACGACGACGACTACGTAGATCTCTCGGAACATTCGTCTTCATCTTCTTCGAAAGCGAATGCAGTTGTCGTGATAGGGACAAATCAGACTCTGGATGGTCGATCGATAAGGAAGGTAACTCATTGCGCACTGGGGAACGAATACTGTCTGGGATTGGAGATGGAAGTATACGGAAAGGACGACATTCCCAAACTGCTGATCACAGGAGCGCTAGGCTACAAACTTCCATCGCGCTTTTCGCATTTCCCCAAGAGCCCAGATCGCATCCCAACGACAATCAACCTGCGACGGATCCTTTCAAGTGGTAAGTTGACACGCGCGCGTATCGACGAAGAGATACAGAACGCCATCCTGGGACGCGTGCCGATTGGAAAACTTGCATCCGAAAACCCTATCTTCGAAGTGGGCTTGTGCAACACGTGCAGGAAGATGTGCGGGAAAACCGAAAGCGAAATCAAGCGCAAGCTAAACCAGATCCACAAAGAAGACACGTCGTGGTCAACGACCGATATCCACCGGTTCCTCATCAAGGCCAATATTCTTCTCCACACTCTTCCCCTTCCATTACGAACAGAAACATTTGTGGAAGGTTCCGAGTGGTGTCTGCATTGCAACCAGGGCTACTTTACAAAGACACGTACAGACGAGGAGTCATACGTTCGTCTCACCCCCGACACGACGAAAATGTCTCCTTCGATTTGTAGGATTATGCGCTCGCACATTCCAAAAGTCGACGTCTATTACCGAATTCCTTCACGTGAAGAAGAAAGTGCTTTTTGCACAGACCAATGCAGGATAATGTTCGACCACGCTACTGAAAAACTCGCTGAACGCTTCAGGAAGAAATCAGAACTTCTCCAGAAGAAATAAACTTTGCAACACAATCGTACTCCCACTTTATTTTGAAACAACGCGTATATTTCGGGTATCGAGGAGATCATCCAGATCATCCCTACTTGGTGTATCTTTCAGAGTATGTCTAGAAAAGGGCGCGCCTCCTAATGATAGTGGGGAATTGATGTTTATGTCAATTACCAAGAGGTATGACTACTTTGTGTATCTCTAGGTATGTCTAGAAAAGGGCGCGCCTCCTAATGATAGTGGGGAATTGATGTTTATGTCAATTACCAAGAGGTATGACTACTTTGTGTATCTTTCAGAGTATGTCTAGAAAAGGGCGCGCCTCCTAATGATAGTGGGGAATTGATGTTTATGTCAATTACCAAGAGGTATTGACTACTTTGTGTATCCCCATAAATATTATCTCTATTACTTTTATTACTTTACTCCTTGTTGTTTTCTTATTCCTTTCACTTCTCTATACTAAGCGTTTTACTTAGTGTTATACTTAGTTTTATACTTAGTGTTAATTAGTAGTATACTGTATTCGTGAATTTACTCTACTAAACGTTCATACTTAGTGTTATACTTAGTGTTATTTAGTAGTATACTGTATTCGTGAATTTACTCTACTTAGCGTTCATACCTAGTGGTACACTAAGTGTTATACTTAGTGTTAATTAGTAGTGTACAGTACTCGTGAATTTACTCTACTTAGCGTTAACACCTAGTGGTACAATAAGTGTTATACTAAGAGTAAAGTAGTAGGGTACAGTACTGGTGAATTTACTCTACTTAGCGTTCATACCTAGTGGCATACTTAATTCTATACTTAGTGTTAATTAGTAGGGTACAGTACTGGTGAATTTACTCTACTTAGCGTTAACACCTAGTGGTACAATAAGTGTTATACTTAGTGTTAATTAGTAGGGTACAGGACTGGTGAATTTACTCTACTTAGCGTTAACACCTAGTGGTACAATAAGTGTTATACTTAGTGTTAATTAGTAGGGTACAGGACTGGTGAATTTACTCTACTTAGCGTTCATACCTAGTGGCATACTTAGTTTTATACTTAGTGTTAATTAGTAGTGTACAGTACTCGTGAATTTACTCTACTTAGCGTTAACACCTACTGTTATACTTAGCTTTATACTTAGTAGTGTACTACACTTGTGAATTTACTCTACTTTGTGTCATTCTTAGGGTACATTTAGTGTTAACGCTAAGTAGAGTAAATTCACGAGTGCTGTACACTACTAATTAACACTAAGTATAGAATTAAGTATGCCACTAGGTATGAACGCTAAGTAGAGTAAATTCACCAGTACTGTCCCCTACTACTTTACTCTTAGTATAATACTAAGTAAAACGCTTAGTATACACTAAGTAAAACGCTTAGTATAGATAAACAAGATTAAGTAAAGACTACTTTAGTGTATACTAAGATAATCACTAAGTAAAACGCTTAGTATACACTAAGTAAAACGCTTAGTATAGAAAAGTAAAACGCTTAGTAAAACGCTTAGTATAGAGAAGTAAAACGCTTAGTATAACGCTTAGTATAGAGAAACAAGATCAAGTAAGAACACTTAGTGTATACTAAGATAATCACTAAGTAAAACGCTTAGTATAGGTAAATTACAGTAAAAGTTACTATCATTGTAAGGTTTTTTAGATTAGTACTATTTTTTATATTACTACCATATGTTTATCCTTCATTTCTATTAGTTTTACATTTTATTCAATTCTAGTAGTACTTTCTAGTACCTATCAATAAATTTATAAAGATTAAATATAAAAAAAAATACAGTTAGCACGAAGTGCTAACTGAAAATACAGTTAGCACGGAGTGCTAACTGTACAGTTGAATGTTATATGATTTGTAGTACTTTCACTAGAGTGAGTAAGTCAACGTAGTTGACTTACTCTACGAGAAGTAGTATTGTAGTTTTCAAACTAGAGTGAGTAAGTCAACGTAGTTGACTTACTCTACGAGTAATAGTATTGTAGTTTTCAAACTAGAGTGAGTATGTCAACGTAGTTGACTTACTCTACGAGAAGTAGTATTGTAGTTTTCAAACTAGAGTGAGTAAGTCAACGTAGTTGACTTACTCTTACAGTGGAATAATTAGGCCTAAAAAATATTAGGCCTAATAATTAGGCCTAAAAATACTTTTTCAGAAATTAAGTTTCTACGAATTTAGTTGAACGAAGTTCATAGTCCTAAATGGATCTCAGTGGAGATCCATTTAGGGGGGGGGGGTATTGATATTATATATATATATATATATATAATATATATATATAAGGACATATTTTCCCGGGCACTCGTCTATTATCGTTTCCACTCATAGTAAACTTGACAAAGCAATCGTACTACCAATTTATCATTGTAGGATAACGTATGGAATGAGGGTATGGAGAGGAACATCCGGACCATCCGCAGGCTTTGCAGTCGCGACAGCCACTTTCAGGAACGACACTGCCAATTGCTCCGCATTGCGGACAATCTCGGGAAGAGCCATAGAGAGGGTCTGGGAAGGATTCAGAAGAGTCGTCGTCGAGAACACTATGATCGGGAGATGAGGAGATGCTGGATGACGACGAGGCGCCGGTGTGTTCTTCGGCTTCGTCGGCGTCAGAATCACGTAAGCGAGTGAGGACTTGGACGTCGCGCGACCCATCCCGGTAAACGGTACAGCCTTTGCATCCCATCCTCCAGGCGGAGATGTAGCCATTCTTTACGTCTTCCCGAGTAGCAGAGAAGGGGAAGTTGATGGTCTTGGAAATGGAGTTGTGGCAGTGTTTTTGAAGCGCAGCCTGCATGGCGATGTGGTCGTGGGCAGAAAGGTCCATGGCAGTGACAAAAACGTCTCCGAACCATTCTGGGAGCTTGCTTTTGACGTTCTTGAGAGTGCCGTCCTTAATGATTTGGCGCACAATGTCGCTGTCCTTGGGAACGCCGATAACGTCGAGAGCGGCGAGGAGATGACGATTGACGTTGGTGATCGTCTGGCCCTCGAGGACGTGGTTCCACTTGAAGGCCATCATAAAGTAGGGTTCGATACCTCCAGAAACGTCGTGGGTCATAGAGATAGTTCCTGTGGGAGCGACAGTGGTTAGCGCAGCATTTCGCATTGGGGGAGAAGTGGGGTCGGACCGGTATCGGAGACTGTGAATCCAATTTGGAAAGGCCCCGCGAACGGCTGCCAATTCGATTGACGTCTTCGTAGCGGTGTCAGAGATGAGCTTCATCACTTTTTCGGCGTACACTAAAGATTCAGGACACCCGTAACGAATGCCCATTTTTATGAACATGTCGGCAAGGCCCATGGGACCCAGACCTATGCGCCTGTTATCTTTTGAAGCCCTTTGCACGCGATCGACGGGAAAGTCGTAGAGTTCTATGAGATTGTCCAGCATTCTCACGGCAACCCGAGTGGTTTCGACGAGCATTTCCTCGTCGATAGTTCCGTCGTCGCGCACGTGCTGTTCCAAGTTGATGGAACCAAGATTGCACACATCTCCGTCGTGCAGAAACTGTTCGCCTGCGTGAATCGAAAGTGGGAGAGAGACAAAAGGAAAAGGAAATCAGTGAGTGCGGTCATCAGCCGACAAACACAAAAAAAAAGTGGGAGGGATTTGTACGTACCGCAGGGATTGCAGGCTTCGATGCGACCGAGACCTGGGAGTGGATTGGAACGCTCCACAGTATCCATGAAGACACAACCGGGTTCGCCCTTGTTCCACGCACAATCGAGAATCTCATCAAAGATTTCCCTCGCGCTCATCTCTACCTCCTGAGCAGACAGGAACAGAGGCGGGTCAAACACTGACTCCACCCTGATGATACGTCGAGGAAGACACTTGACTCCCTCAAATTCGCACATCCAGGGCGCGTCGTCGGGAGAAAATCCACAGACACGGTTCATAAAATCGTCAGTGATGCCCACCGAAACGTTGAAGTTCTTGATGCTGCCCTCCCGATCTTTGCAATGAATAAACTCCAGAATATCGGGATGATCCACTCGCATGACCGCCATGTTCGCCCCGCTTCTGTTGTGCTGCTTGATGACGGAAAAGTCGTAGTTGAACGCATGCAAAAAGGACATAGGTCCGGACGCGACGCCCTGCGTACGTATAGCGACGGTTCCAGCCGGACGAAGCATGTGCAAAGGGAAACCTATGCCGGATCCAGCTTGCTGGAGAAGCACTGCGTCCTTCTTGGTCTGATAGATTCCGTCCAGTGAGTCTTCGATGTGCAGAACTACGCAGTTGGCAACGAGAGAAGTCTTCGCTCCTGCATTGGCGAGAGTACGGCCGGCCGGGGTGAATCGGAAAGAGCTCATAACGTCATAAAATCTGCGGAATTGCTTCTCAGATTCCGACACTCCGCGCGGTCCTGAATCGAACCGAGTCTCCACGTCCGCAATTGACCGTGCTACCCGAGCGTACATCTCTTCTGGCTTCTCAATGATGATGCTCGGCGTTGACGGATTCCTGAGCAAATACCTGCTCTCCAAAACCTTGACGGCATTGTCGCTAAACTCTGGACTGCGAATCCTAAGCACTGAACTGCTAGACATCTCGACGGTCCTAACAGAAATATCCCCAGGTGCTGCCACTGACGCTGTCATTTATTTTGGACGAAATAATTTCGTCCAATCTCAGAAAATGTTTGTACTACTAAAACAGCGGATATTTCTTATGGACAGTATTGTGTAACTTTTTTGCTTGACTTTGGAGAGGGGAGACACATCCGCCGTCTCTCCCGAACATCGAACGCTCCACCACATGATGAGTCTTCTACGCTTCGGTGGGTTCGAATAGAATATGTCGCCTCAATATTTTCGCAATTTCACAAGACAGCCTGTCAAGCAGGTTGGCCGGTGTGGATGAATGTTCATCAGCCTCTGGTCCACATGAAGACGACGAGTATACACTGACCATCCGAGCGATCAGGATTCTGCCTGTGTTGATGATAAATGATTTGACCGAGCAGGATATGCGCATCGCGACCACCTCGGTCGTGATTCTCTCAGAAAGATATCGACTCTCTGAAACCTGCTCGAGAAAAGAAATGGTCGACACGTCGAATGTATACCTTGAAAAGAGCTGAGAAGTTCTGAGAATTCCGAGGAATCCTTTGGCCAGGTCGCAGCCCGTGGAATACTTGCCTAGTCCTATTCCAGAATCGCCTACGAGGGCCGACCGAACAGATCGAGCTCGGTACGAGGCGTAGTGGTCGAGCAAAGTTTCCGATCTCTCAGGACGCAGTCCACAGATTGCACGGAGCACAATACCAGTGTGGATAGTGGCAGCAACGGCAAACGCCAGATGATCTCTTCTGGTATGCACTGACGAGGAGGAGGAGGAAGAGGAGGAAGAGGAGGACATTTCTGGTTCTCCAGCGCAACTGTCCTTGGCGTGCAGGTCGGTGATCCCCATCTCCTCAAATATTTGATTAGCAATGCGCCGGATGAGATTGGCAGAGGTAGACCTTTCGTGGTGATCCGAAGACGTGACGATGGACTCTCTAAGATCGCGCAGGTAATTGGAGGTCATTACACGTATTAGAGCAACGAGTTGATAAACAGTGACAGTTATTCCACCATCAATGTTACTGTGATAACAAACTCGTGGATACTTTTGTGCGATGAGCGTGTCCATGGCTCGATTCATATCACTCATATACTTCTTTTCGATCACATGGGAAGGGATGTGGTTTCTAGAGGGGATTCCTCTGCAGCGCTCGGAGAAACACGACTGCCACATAGCTCCCCTTCCTTGTCGTGCCCTACAACATACTGAGAAGGTTACATGATTGCTGGTGTGATTTCGGAAGCCGATCTTCTCACATGTCCTTACATCCCTGGGGTACACGATAACCTTTCCGCTGAGAAGATCTATGTTGTCGATGTTTGAAGGGTAGAAGAACGGAGGACTCGAGCTGCTCCACCATTTTCGACTCCCCGCAAAAGCAACAAACTGCTCGGCAGTGTTGACGATTTTGTACCGCAACGATTGTTCCGTCAGACTGTCACTCGGTCTGGAGCCTGTATACTGTCCAAAGCTGTTCAGAATCTCACACAAATCTTTACCGAGGGTATCACGAGGCGGACCATTTCTGTGTGCGCGCGGACGGTAATCAAAGCAGGTCGAGGAGGGCCTCACTCTGACGGATTTGCGAAATGCGATCAGGGAAAGGGAATCGATCATGGTCTTGTTCAGGTGCCATATGCGATTTCCACAGGACAGTGGTTCCACGTATTGGGCAAACGAAGGATACCTGTTGAGAGAATCAAACAGAGGAGCCTCGGCGCACTTGAAGAGCAGAGGATACTTGGAGGCATACGGAGATATCATGATCCTGCCAGGCTTCGGGTCGCACGGCAATCGGACGGTCCATTGAATTATTGCCTTCATGAAGACGGAAGGATCGAGACATTCAGAGGCCTCGTCTTCGAACCGACTAACAGTGCCAGCCTTCGTCATCCATGAGGGCTTCAGGAACCTATCCTGACCGAGCTTACTGCTCCAGAGAACCCTCATAACTCTGTTTGTCGTATAGACACCCCTGTCGATCACGTTATCATACTGCCCGGTCTCGGACTTGCCGAGAACAAAGTAGGGGTTGGCGTCCTTTTCAGAGCCGTACTTTGTGACGATCCACTGCTCGAATCGACGAACGAGAGCCCCGCAGTGGAACGGGTTGGCCATGATCAGATTGGGAAAAATGACGTGGAGAGAGAACTTGTTCTCATTCGAAGAAGAGGCGACAAGAACGTCGAATAAATTAGGGGTGTACTCGAGGATTTCATCGGTCTTTCGTCCTTCAAAGGTGCAGTCCAACGAAAGATGGACTAGAACAGAGTAGTCATCTCCCTCTTTCTTCCCAAGAATCTCTGTGAAAAAAGCCTCAAAGTCACTGACGAGATTCTCCTGTACGCGAGCTATCTTGGCACGGTTGGCATCAGAGTAGACTCCAGCAGAGATCTTCGCGTCCAGATCCATATACATCTTGGAAGGAATACCCTCCCGCAGTAATTCGTAAAAACACCTCTTGGACGAGTCAAGTCTGGAGTAGTAGGCCCAAAACTTGTCGATGCGAGCCACCACGTATTCTTTCTTGGCGTCTGTACAGTCTTCGTAATAAGCATCGCGCGCAAACGGGACGAGGCGCGGTCGTTCGGAGGACTGATAGATCGAGGCACGCTCGAGAGCAGGAGCCTGGCGTGAAAATAGCAGCATGGAGAGGAAAACGGGGAAATGTTATTGATACGCGGACCGTCCGAGCTGATGCAAAGTGCAGTCGCAAACGTGGCAAAGTGTTATTTTTTATCGATGGAAAAAGCCAAACGAAAAGAGATGCGTAAATAAAGAAAAACGGTCTGAGAACATATCCTACTACAATAGCGACCGAGGCCCATGGAAAAATTCATATCGGATGCAGAAAATAAACTATCGAAAAGGCAAAACCTACTTGGTCTCAATTCCACGCGTAATGGAGACCAAATGCATCATCTACATAGACTGAGTCGACGATCGAGAGTCTTTGAACGACAGCCCGATCTGAAGTATTATGTGACTCAGTCTGTGAAGGCGGTCATGCTCGTATCGACCATCCTGTCTATAATATACGCTTCGCACGTATTCCTACATGCTTACCAGAACACGACAGACAGCATATATTCGTCGGTGATCTACATAGACAGTTTTTGTCATAACGACACTCTAGTAAGACTCGCCAAGCAGCATACAAGCTGCGACACGGCCCGAAGCATAGCCTCCCAAAGTGCTGCACTGGAAGCGTTCTACATATCCGCCGAGGCATTGTGGATATGCTCGAGCAGAATAGAAATGCATGCAGACGGGCACAGCCACACCTCGTCGCACAACGCAACACACTGCTCACACATGAATTACATTGGATTCGGCTTTATTATTGGCGTAATCATAGTTATCTACATGATAAAATACTGTGCGAATAGAGATAAAGGAACGTCAGGCAAGTAGCAGGGATGTCGCAAACATCAGGATTGTACATATCTGATGTGTCAGCTCTCGGTCATACCTCCTCATTGCAAGGAAGCGATTCGACCAGAACGAATAGAATGACGGAACTAATTAAACATTACGAAAAACTAACCCCCATGTCCCTGGGCGTCAGAAGAACCGTCAGTTTCTTCCAGTGGGCGTCGTTTGTTCTCTTCACGATCCTGGCCACGCTCTCGATAGTCGAAGTGGCTCTGGCGGACCGGGACCCCGAGGCATGGCTGTACGACGACGAGGACGAATCCATCCTGAATGGATTCCCCTTTATAGAGGAAGTGATTCCTATGGGAGCGTACCTCTCTCTGCAAATAGCGGTTCTCCTTCTGTCAGTCGTCGCAATACTTATCGAACTGAAGATCTATGGCTGGACAGGAGCAGGATTAGATCTGTCGACCCCGCCACTGAAAGACGTGCAGTTGAGACGCTCCCTTGAGACAAATGCGCTGGAGCAGGCTAGACGATCGTTCAGCATGTACGGCGTGGCATACGAAAACTACTTTTTTTTAGTCCCGATCATACACGCGACAACGTCAGTACTGTACGTCATACAGATCATCGCCCAGCGCCAGTCTTCAAAGTTTGCTTCAGTATGGATACAATGCTGGATAACAGTTGCAGCATACGTCATCGCCGGGATTTCAAAGATGCTATGGATGACATCCTATCGACGTTGGAGACACTTTGTGCCGCCAACCGATCAACCTCAATCAGTGCATCCGATCAGAGGATCACGTTGAGAAAGTGGGGTCTTGAACGAATTTATCGAGCAGAAGAAGAGGAAAACTGACCTGGAATCGAACACGGATCCGTCGTGCGTAGAAGATCTCGTACGCTCGACGTCGTGGACGAGGGTCTGTAGAAAGCAATAAAAGAAACCTTGGAAGCGGAGAGTCCAGGATAAATGTCGGACACCATAATTCTGAGAGCATAAAAGCGGTTCTTTCCGGGAGAGAGCGGCTGTGAAAAGACGGAATCCATGGATTCCATGATTGTCTTTGCTCCGTGCACGCCCCAGGCGTTCTTCTGAAGATCTAATGCGTAGGCGTACGATCTAACGTACACTGAAGGATTCTCGATTTTTGCCAGAAGCGCACGCTTGACATTTTCGTTTGAAACGCTTTTCGTAAGCATTTTGCGTATAACGCCCGATTTTCCCAGCAGACAGTCGTCATAGGTGTTGCACGGACCAGGGAAAAGCACATATGGAGCTATGTGATTGTCGATCACTGCGTTGCACACTGCGACAGCGGTCTCGCAGACTTTGCCCGTGACTCTGGGATAGAATACGACGGGCGACGTGGATATTCTCTCAATCAGTTGCTCTCCAAAATAGGAGACAAGGACCTCTCTGGAAAATCCGTTCGAGCAGCACTGGGCACATAGATCGTCCACGGACACTCCCGTCGTAGTGGGCCGACCCGAGGCATCGGAATAGCACGGGACGATATCCAGAACAGGAGATCCATCAGTGGAGGCCTGATAATCGACGGTCCACAGATTGACAATCCATTGATAAAATCCAGAAGCATACCTTCCGTCTTTGTGATTAGTAGACTTGGGAGTAGTGAACGATCCGGAGAACATGACAGTGCAGCTGGGCATGCGGCACTCGTATCGGGAGATGTACTCTGAAAAGTCCACCTCAGCAGCATGTCTGGCAAGTCGTTCAATCTCAGCGTCCGCGGTCAGAGGGGTCAATAGAGAGTCGGTGAGAGAAGTGGATTCAGGTATGATGAGGCCTATGGTGTCTTCCCATCTCCCATTCAGAGAGGAACTCTTGGATACTCTTCGAATAGGAGAAGTGCCCGTGCCCACCAGAGCATCTGCAGCGGAATTTGTGACCGCCATAAAGGCAACATGACAAAATCCTCTGTCAACAGTAGTGTCCTCTCGTGCCGAATCGTTGCAGTACATGATGGCTACAAACCCTGTGAACATGGACAGAAGCGGCGCTATACTCTGCGAGAATCGAAGAGCAATACCTCGATATCTTATGGAACACACGGAGGAGAGGCGGACCCAGTCGGTGGTTCGTATGAGATGAAACAGGGAAAATGCAGACGTAGCTCCATCTTCGCAATCTGTGGATACAGTTTCGGATGAACTGATGAAGACGTCGTCGTCAACTAGCCGTTTAGAAATGCTGTCAACATCGTGGTCACTCAGATATGGCTCCGAGACGCATTTCTGAACGAGAATCTCGAACACAGCTCTGAGTGCAGAGTACTGAAGACAGCTCAGTTGTCGCGGTCTGGATGGCAGTATCATTTGTTCAATCAGAGATATAGTGTTCCCGACGGATTTCAGCTCGGGATAACAGTCTACAGAGGCAGCCAGTGCGCTCCAGATCCTACTTATGAGAGTGTCGGAGTTGTCGCGCTTCAGAGTAAATGAAGTGTCCGCGAATGAATGTCGTAGACTGTAGGCAAGGTATGCACTAGCAGGAAGCCGTGCACCCGACGTGGTGACAAAATACGGTACAAAGTAGCAGGCCAGTTTCTTGACGGTGGGCTTCAGGCAAAGTCGGTTGCAGTCGTAAAAACGCTTGATGTAACAGTGCAGAGGCCCGTTGTTGTATTCGTTCGTCAGGGCAGCGCTGAATGGAAAGCGCGGATCGACCACGAGAAGACTCTTGTCAACGAAAATGCACCTCGCTTTGAAAGACAGGCATCCTCGAGTAGCACGACGAAGATCCACCTCGAGAACCAAGGGGTGTAAACAGACTGACGAGGAGAACAGAACGCTTGAATCCGAGTGACACCCCCCGAAAAGAGGGACAGAGTCGAACGTGGCAGATCCGACAAACTTTATGCACTGCTGTCTGTTGGAATTTCGAGAATGACAAAAGACCATCACTCCAAGTGCACAAGACCCTACCCTGATTTTCCTGGAAGAGACGTCGCTCTCGCATACGAGAGAGTTCAGTACAATTGGCCTCTGATTTGGATCATGCGAACCATCGTTGCGGACGATGTGGACATCGACTTCTCCGCAGAGAGTGCCTCCATGAAAGAATCTGCAAAAGTATCCAGATTCGTCTCGCATGTCTCCAGTGTGAATTTCAGAAAGTCTCAGCCTCACGTCAGAAAGCTCTATTTCCAGGCGACCGGGGGAGTCACGGTGCTCGAGAGAATGAATCCCACTGGAGGAAGTAGACATCTTTCTATGGGGAGCAGAAGACAACTTTATTATGGCTCTTCAAGAAAGTCAGAGAGGTTGGTGGAAGGCCGGTTTATGCCTCGAAAAAATTAACACCTGCAAGATCCTACAAAAGCACGGGGCCTTATTTCTCTCAATCCTGATAAAAATATCTCTTAAAGTCGTTGGCATCAAATAGCACGACCATTCAAAAACAGTTCGGCACAATAAACCTGCACAATTTACCAGAGAAGGAGGAATGTCGGCATTTGCAACTTCGAGTTCGGCATCAGACGACAAAAATCAGACGACAAGCTGGAGGTCATACAGAAACCGACGGTCGAGACAAGGAGGATCCAGAAAAGAGGTGAAGAGCTTGGCAACAGGAGATGTCAGCGACTATGAACGTCTCGGAACACCCAAAATGAGTATTATCTCGGAAAAAATGCCTGGTGGCCAAATGGACGCGATGATGACCTACGGGGACGCACGCAATGAGGACAAAGGAGCTCAATTTATGCAAACCGCTGTAGGAGCACTGCTGTCTTCCCAATTCTCAGGCATTGGCTCTTCAGGAGAGAGAGACGGACTCCCTGACAAACCCAGCGAACGAAAGTTTTATAATGATCTGTGTCTGGGATACTTTTCGAATACTGGAGTGTTCAGAGTAGATAGGATAATCCCAAAGCATCATATCGTAGAGTGGGCGGACCGAAATCCACACGGGCGCAAGCCTGAGTTACGACAACTGGCGTCCGAAAATGAGTACTACTTTAAGAAGCTAATGGATGCCACCCAAACCTGCCTGGATTTTATGATGGACCATCCCAAAATCCAAGCCGGGAGAACATTGGCCCTGCTCAGAACCGCCAAGTATCGAGACCAAGATGCGGAGAACGGAAGGGATGATTCATCCGATGACGAAGAAGATCCGACCGGAGGAGAGACGTTTGAGAAGTACCGCGACGAAATCCAGAAGGAATTCGCGACTTCTGCGAACCTTCCGTACGATGTCAAGGTCAAGGAGTCAAATCTTCGAGCGGCAGTAACAAACTGCTTGCTTTCAGAAAAACTCCACTATGAACCGGGCACAAGCCTTGCGGAACACCGTAAAAAAGCAGAGGAGGAAGCAGATTGGATCCTTCATAAGGACAACCCAGACTACATCGATCCTCGCAATCTGGCCGTCGTCCGAATGGTGTGCAGGTGCTGGAAACCCCCGGAGAGTCTGAGCATGGGCAAGCAGGATGCATACAAAGCACTCAAGAAGGAACAGGACAGGTTGAAGACGCGTATGGACGAAATACGCGAGGAGGTCGAAGAGTCAGAACAGTCGAAATCCCCCTATGAGCAGTCCCAGATCGCCGATCGCAGGATCTTCGATGAGATGTACGCCTCTTCATGGCAGTATAACGCGATCGGTTTCTTCGACGGAAACAAGAAAGAGATCCGACACGATCCATCGGTCAAAAAGAGCGACCGCATTTGGCAACGACGACCCATTGTCGATGCTGGCGCACTTGTGTCGTTCGTTATATGGTTGAAGCCATACAGCCAAGTGGGCGAGAGCGGAAAGTATGGCGTGCGCATGAACTTCCTTCCCCGCGTTCGTCTACATCATCCTGCGGTCTATCATGTGCGTCCAGGAGAATCCATCATGCGATCCATTGCATTCGGATCCAGTGCATCTGATATTCGCAAAGAGGCTATGCTTGACGTAGACGACGAAGAAGAAGACGAAGCTTCGTCCATCGACACTTCCGCCTTCCCGACTTTCCACGCGGACCCCAGTCCGTCGCTCGATAGCCAGGTCGTCTCCGTGCACTACGATCCGTCGTCGCAATCTGTCGTCACCAAACCCGCGCCAGTGGATGTCGAAGACGACGAGCCTCATCGGGACCATGAGCCAAGGGATGAGCTCTCCGAGTACGCAGAGGCCCTCGGTTCATTTCGCAATCCCAAAAAGCGCACCGAAACCTCCAGGAAGAGCAAGCACCGTCGCCACGCCTCTCCGTCCTCAGATGATGGCATCGCCAAACTTGCAAAGGCAGCTATGAAGGCCGAAGACCCCCCAAAACGCCAGCGCCGCCTAACTTCAGAAGAGTAGACAGTTTCGTCCTCTCTCAAACTAATAACACAAACCCATTCACCCCCAACTCACAGTACCTTGAGCATGTCATAATACACACGTGGTGTGACTTCATTTATTGCCGAGGGCTCTCAGCTCTGGTCGAGATCCACCGAATATACGATCTCTATGGCTCCCCCCACTCCAGACCCGCCGATCGTGAACGGCCCCGTTCCTCCTCCTCCTCCTCCAGATCCGTAGCCTACTCCCGGCGATCCATTTACATTGACTCCTCCCGACTTGCCTCCTGCTCCAAACACAGACCCTGCTCCTCCTCCTGACCCCAGCCCTCCGAGCCCCCCGTAAGGATGACTCTCGGGTAGCAGCATCGTGACCGGTCGACCTCCCACTCTCTCCGCCACGAACGGGAAAGAATCGCTTCCCAGTCTCGGAGGATACGTGCTATTGAAGAAAACGCATCCGCTTCGTCCTCCGTCCACCAGCATCTCGAATGAGGGCGTTCCTGATCCTACCGGAAAGCACTGCAACTGCGTGCTTCCACCGTCCGCATTTGTGTCTCCCGGTTCTCCGATCGTCGCCACGCAACTTCCCCCTACTGGCAGCACCACCGGATAGTTCACCGCCGACGCTCCAGAATTCCCTCCTCCTCCTATCACCGCTCCATTCCCTCCGCACCCCCCTCCCCCTCCGCCACTCATCGTCACAAACGCTCTTCCGTCTCTCCCGATGTTGTCTGGGGTGTCCCATATCATTCCCTCGTCTATAAAATGAACTACGTCCAGCACTCCCCCCATCTCCCGGAGCTCTCTTATCAGCTTATCCATCGAGTCATCTCCGTTCATCACCGCTGCCAACACTATTCCCGCTATCACAAAAAACAATCCTATCAGCACCACCACCATCGACGCTATCAACACCGTGTATCCACTCGACTTCCCTGTCTCCTGCTCCACATATCTGTCCACCTCCTCGTTACTTGCCGTGTACACCTTCACACTCTCCCTCTGAGCACTCATTCCTCTCCTAGTCGTCTTTGCATCTCCGTTGAATGAAACCACGTGAGTTGGATCTCCTCCTCTTCCTGCACTTCCTGACATTCAACACCCTCAAGTCCTTCCAAAAACCCCCCAGCTTTTACAATGACTGTCTCTCTTGCATTCTCTAAGTATATTTTCCCATTCCACGAGTTGTTCTCCGTTTCCTTTTACAAATGTATGCCGTAAATACGATTCTCCTTCCTATGTCATTCCTTCAGCTACTCCCTCCTATTGTCATTCCTAGATGTACTCTAGTCCATAACGCCAAGCAGAATTGATCACAAACCCCTCCCCCCCTGCAATTAGCACTAAAAATTACCTTTGGTAAAACACTGAGGCATCATTCTGACTTGGTGATTTTTTCATAATCCACGATTTTGACTTGGTGATTTTTTGAAATAGGGTCTCTGCACATCATGGAAAAGGGCGCGCCTACTAATGATAGTGGGGAATTGATGTTTATGTCAATTACCAAGAGGTATGACTACTTTGTGTATCTGACACAGTATGTCTAGAAAAGGGCGCGCCTCCTAATGATAGTGGGGAATTGATGTTTATGTCAATTACCAAGAGGTATGACTACTTTGTGTGTCTCTAGGTATGTCCAGAAAAGGGCGCGCCTCCTAATGGTAATGGGGAATTGATGTTTATGTCAATTACCAAGAGGTATGACTACTTTGTGTATCTTTCAGAGTATGTCTAGAAAAGGGCGCGCCTCCTAATGATAGTGGGGAATTGATGTTTATGTCAATTACCAAGAGGTATGACTACTTTGTGTATCTTTCAGAGTATGTCTAGAAAAGGGCGCGCCTCCTAATGATAATGGGGAATTGATGTTTATGTCAATTACCAAGAGGTATTGACTACTTTGTGTATCCCCATAAATATTATCTCTATTACTTTTATTACTTTACTTCCTATTGTTTTCTTTTTCCTTTCACTTCTCTATACTAAGCGTTTTACTTAGTGGTATACTTAGTGTAAATTAGTAGTATACTGTATTCGTGAATTTCTCTACTTTGTGTTTACACTTAGTGTTTTACTTAGTGTTATTTAGTAGTATACTGTATTCGTGAATTTCTCTACTTTGTGTTTACACTTAGTGTTTTACTTAGTGTTAATTAGTAGTATACTGTATTCGTGATTTTCTCTACTTTGTGTTTACACTTAGTGTTTTACTTAGTGTTAATTAGTAGTATACTGTATTCGTGACTTTCTCTACTTTGTGTTTACACTTAGTGTTAATTAGTAGTATACTGTATTCGTGATTTTCTCTACTAAACGTTTACACTTAGTGTTATACTAAGTGTTAATTAGTAGTATACTGTATTCGTGAATTTCTCTACTAAACGTTTACACTTAGTTGTATACTTAGTGTTAATTAGTAGTATACTTTTGTATTCGTGTCTTTCTCTACTTTGTGTTTACACTTAGTGGTATACTTAGTGTTAATTAGTAGTATACTGTATTCGTGATTTTCTCTACTAAACGTTTACACTTAGTGGTATACTTAGTGTTAATTAGTAGTATACTGTATTCGTGATTTTCTCTACTAAACGTTTACACTTAGTGGTATACTTAGTGTTAATTAGTAGTATACTGTATTCGTGTCTTTCTCTACTTTGTGTTTACACTTAGTGTTATACTTAGTGTTAATTAGTAGTATACTGTATTCGTGTCTTTCTCTACTTAACGTTTACACTTAGTGTCAAGTAGTACTGTACTTTAGTAAAGTATTCAAAGTATAACACTAAGTGTAAACGTTTAGTAGTTATTAGTCACCAGTACTGTATACTACTAACCTACACTAAGTATACCACTAAGTGTAAACGTTTAGTAGAGAAAGTCACGAATACGGTATACTACTAATTTACTCTTAGTATACCACTAAGTGTAAACGTTTAGTAGTTATTAGTCACGAATACAGTATACTACTACTTTACTCTTAGTATAACACTAAGTAAAACGCTTAGTATACACTAAGTAAAACGCTTAGTATACACTAAGTAAAACGCTTAGTATACACTAAGTATAACTCTTAGTATACACTAAGTAAAACGCTTAGTATACACTAAGTAAAACGCTTAGTATACACTAAGTATAACTCTTAGTATACACTAAGTATAACTCTTAGTATACACTAAGTATAACTCTTAGTATACACTAAGTATAACTCTTAGTATACACTAAGTATACCTCTTAGTATACACTAAGTATACCTCTTAGTATAGGTAAATTACAGTAAAAGTTACTATCATTGTAAGGTTTTTTAGATTAGTACTATTTTTTATATTACTACCATATGTTTATCATTCATTTCTATTAGTTTTACATTTTATTCAATTCTAATAGTACTTTCTAGTACCTATCAATAAATTTATAAAGATTAAATATAAAAAAAAATACAGTTAGCACGAAGTGCTAACTGAAAATACAGTTAGCACGAAGTGCTAACTGTACAATTGAATGTTATATGATTTGTAGTACTTTCACTAGAATGAGTAAGTCAACGTAGTTGACTTACTCTACGAGTAATAATATTGTAGTTTTCAAACTAGAATGAGTAAGTCAACGTAGTTGACTTACTCTACGAGTAATAATATTGTAGTACTTTCACTAGAATGAGTAAGTCAACGTAGTTGACTTACTCTACGAGAAGTAGTATTGTAGTTTTCAAACTAGAGTGAGTAAGTCAACGTAGTTGACTTACTCTTACAGTAGAATTATTAGGCCTAATAATTAGGCCTAATAATTCTTTTTCAGAAATTAAGTTTCTACGAATTTAGTTGAACGAAGTTCATAATCCTAATTGGATCTCAGTGGAGATCCAATTAGGGGGGGGGGGTATTGATTATATATATATATATATATATATATAAGGACATATTTTCCCGGGAACACGGCTATTTTTGCCGGGCTGTCGTCTATTTTGACCGGGCTCTCGTCTATTGTCGTTTCCCCTCATAATAAACTGCTATTTTACCAGACCAATTTTCCGGGACGTGTATTTTTTCGATCTATTGTGTACTCCACATTGAGGAAGAGCAAGCGTTTCATTAGTAGGCGAGGTGAACCGGGAGCGAGGGTCGAGCAGTTTTCGAGAGGATTGAACAGTTTTCGAGCAGGTCGAGCGGTCCGAGCAGGTTTCACGGAGGGTTGAGCAGTTTTCGAGCGGTCCGAGCAGGTTTCACGAGGGTCGAGCAGTTTTCAAGAGGGCCGAGCAGGTTTCGAGAGGGTTGAGTCGTTTTCGCGAGGGTTGAGCACTTTTCGCGAGAGTAGAGCAAATCATGAGAAGGAGTAGAATTGTGCAGGTCGAGAAGAATCAGGGGAATGTGCAGATATGAATCAGGTCGCGCAGGGGATTTGTGAGGACGCGGAGATTCAGAAGATCGTCGAAAATTACGGAGACGAGCAGATTCACGAGGAGGGGCAGTTTCAGTGAGAAGATGATATTCATGATGAGCTGATGTGACTCAGGAAAGTCAGGCGAATAAAGAGGAGCACCTGGTTCGGCGCGGGCAGGTCAGACAGCAGCAGGAGAGAAGGTTCATTGAAACTTTCAGCCAAGCATGCACATCGCTGGATCTGAGAACGGCGGCATTCGAGTCAAAAAAGTCTTCCCTTCAATAGGCCTTAACGAGGAAAAATAGCAGAGAGGGGCGTTGGGCGCTTTTTTTTCTGAAATTTTTTTTTCGAGTCCGAAATCGAGTCCGAAATCGAGTCCGAAAAAAAAGAAAACTCTATTCTTCGTTCTGAGTCGATTGGCGCATCTGGATCTGAGAACGGCGGCATTCGAGTCAAAAAAGTCTTCCCTTCAATAGGCCTTAACGAGGAAAAATAGCAGAGAGGGGCGTTGGGCGCTTTTTTTTCTGAAATTTTTTTTTCGAGTCCGAAATC